>Ga0257110_1000693_pt1 | contig 15949 bp, 22 predicted proteins | sample LP_taG_7_FD_190184 | JGI IMG/M metagenome (GOLD analysis project Ga0257110, IMG submission 190184) | Marine microbial communities from Northeast Subartic Pacific Ocean, Canada - LP_J_2015_P26_10m | ecosystem: Environmental > Aquatic > Marine > Oceanic | place: Canada: Northeast Subartic Pacific...
GTAAAGCCAATCAGCCAATGTATAACAGTGGTTTGCCTAAAGTTGGTTACATTTACTTATTCTGTTCAGAGAAGTCAAATGAGAGTACAATGTATTTAGGTGACGATATAGTAAATGCTAAACAACGTGACGCAATAGATAAATTTACTGAGCAAAGCCAAAAATTAATCGCAAAACTCAATGAGGAGTTGGCTTTACTTGATGACCAGAACAGAGGCCTTAGTTATTACCAAAGAGACATGTGGCAACAGAGCGGCGGTGCTAAGTATACAGACTACTTCAAACATGAGAACAAAACACTATGCGAAGGGAAAGTTGAGCAACTATTTAATGACACTGAAACCAGTAAATAAAAACATAGCAAATGTCACAATCGAGCAGATTGAAGAACATAAGGTTATAAACAACACTCAGTTAAACAAAGACCTAGAAAACTTGTTTAAATTTAATGCTGGCGAAAATAAAAACAACTTTTACGGTAATCCTTTCCTCTATCACTTTCAATTTAAAAATCTAATTAAGTGCCACCGCGAAGGTGGTGATACTATTTACGATGTATATAACAGCAAAGAAAAGTGGGATAAACTAATTGAATCCGCAAGAAAACGTAACAGAGGTGGCAAATCTGCCGCAGGAAATGTATTTGAATGCTTTAGGATTAACTTAGGCTCAGTTGTAATGTTTAAAAGCACTACAGCAAAGTATCTATATCAGAAGTACAATGCTACAAGTGTACTAGATCCTACAGCCGGTTGGGGTGGTAGAATGTTAGGTGCGTGGGCATTAGGTATTGATTACACAGGCATTGATACTAATGTCAATATGAAGCCAGCATACGACGGCATGATGGATATGCTAGACAGCAAGACCCCAGCAGTATTTGAAAAGCCTAACTTACAAATGATATGGCAAAGTGCGTTAGATGTAGACTTTAGTAAAATTGATTACGACTTTGTGCTAACATCGCCGCCTTATGTGAACTTAGAGATATACGAACACATGGAGCCATGGGAATCAAATGAAAAGTTTTATACTGAATTCTTTATTCCGCTATGGCAAAAGTGTATTGATAATATTAAAGTAGGTGGTACTATTTGTTTTAACATATCACCTAAGATGTATGACGATGCTGTTTCGTTTGGTCTTCCTGTATGCGAGGATGAAGAGGATCTTAAACAGCAACTAGGTCAGCAAACAGGCAAAAAGAAACAAGACAAAATTTATATCTGGTTTAAAAAGTGAACACTTACACGATTGATGGATTAGAAGTAGTTTACATACCAAATGCGTTTTCTAATGATGTATTACGCAAATGGGAAGACTTCTATCGAACTGTAGCATTTTATAACTGTGGTGGTAACACCGAAGCAGATGCTAATCACTATTTTACAGCAGGATTGAACTTAGTAGACTACATTAATATTTTCCCTGTAAGTGATGTAATAGAACATGCTAAATTGATATCACCTGATTGTAAAAAGTCATCATATCAAAAATCATATATAAATGCTATTAGGTCCAACCAAACATTTGAACCACACAAGGATAGGTATGAACTTGGTGAAAACGAATTCTATACTATAGCATTATGGTTTGGTAATCCACATTGGGACTATGTTTCCGGTGGATCTTTGGTACTTGGTGATCAGCAGGACTTTAATATCCCTAATAGATACAATGATCTAGTGATATTTCCAGGCCAACTGCTACATAGCATGGAATCGCACACTTCAAACCTTACTAGAGTTACAGTTTATTCTGCTTTTACTAATCAATTCAATAACTTAGCAGGCGAAATAAATCGTATAAATGTGTGGTAAGAGGTTGACCTCGACCCCCTATTTTGCTATAATATGCACATAGTAACAAAATAAGAATGTAGGAGTTTTTATGTATAACATTTATCAAATCAAGATCAGCAAAGAAGTTTCAGATTACGTCAACGCCAATGGCAATGGCCATTCAGGTGGTGAATCTAAGTATCCGATCTACGAAGCATATATGAGATTGATGCATGGACGAGGTGATGATTATACCGCTAAGTTCAAGGACACAGATTTCCAACACTTTACTAAAGTTTGTGAAGTTAAGAAAGACGGCGGACTTGTTGACGGCGATGGCGAAAAATGGTTAGTTCGTAACCTAGAAGATGTGTTTGCTGTTCTTAATGGTAGATACTTTGATGAGGACACTAACGAAGATGTTGTTCATGAAAATCATGTTAGTGGTTACAAAATGAAAACAATCACTCGTAAGGACGGAGAAGTTGTTACTTACCGTGACATGCACTCTCTAAGTGTTGGCGACATTGTTGAAGATGTTGATAACGGTACATTCCACATTGTTGCTGGAATGGGATTTAAAAATATTACTGCACAAATAATAGAAGCAGTACAGGTAGCATAACAATGGAATTAGTTGAATCAATGATTTACACTCTACGCTATTTAGATAAGTTTAGTGCTAGGGCAGGTAATCATGATTGGGTTTCCGATTCAATTGAATATTCAGATGATAATGTGTTTGAGAGGTTGGATGATCTACAGGAATTAGGTTACCTAGTAGAACTTTCATTTAAATATAAAGTAAAAAAAGATACTAAAGAGGTTGACCTCAACCCACAATTTTAGTATAATAGTTGTATATTAAATAATTTACGTAGGAGTAATTATATGTCAGAAGTAAGAACAGTAAAATTAAGCAGAGCAAAGACACACTTGAAACGTGCCTTTGCTAAAAAACGTCCAGTGTTTCTTTGGGGTCCTCCAGGAGTTGGTAAATCCGACATCCTAGCTCAGATAGCCGAGGAAGGTAACAACCTTTTAATCGACTTGAGAATGGCTTTATTAGATCCAACTGATATCAAAGGATATCCGTACAGGGACGAAACAGATAACAAAATGAAGTGGGCGGCACCTGCCGAACTACCTTCAGAAGAACTTGCTAGTCAGTATGAAACTGTCTACTTGTTCTTAGACGAATTGAACTCAGCACCTCCTAGTGTACAGGCAACTGCTTATCAGTTGATCCTTAACAGACGTGTTGGTAATTATGTACTACCTGATAATGTAGTACTTGCGGCGGCTGGTAACAGAGACACTGATAAAGGTGTTACTTACAGAATGCCTAGTCCACTTGCTAACAGGTTCCTTCACTTAGAAGTAGAAGTTAACCACAGTGATTGGCAGACTTGGGCAGTTGACTTTGGCATCATTCCAGATGTTGTTGGTTACTTGGCTTTTGCTAAACAAGACCTTTTTGACTTTGATCCTAAGAGTTCAAGCAGAAGTTTTGCTACTCCAAGAAGTTGGGCATTTGTTAGTCAGATGCTTGAAGGCAGTGACATGAGTCATGATGAAGAAATGGACATTGTTACAGGTTTGGTCGGTGAAGGTATGGCAATCAAGTTTATGAACCATAAGAAGAATGCCGCTAACCTTCCTAAGCCATCTGATATACTTTCAGGTAGTGTTAAAGAATTGAAGAAACTAGAGATTTCTTCCAAGTATGCTCTTACAGTAGGTATGAGTTATGAACTTAAGAATATCCAAGACGAAGGGAATGATAAGCAACTCACAGAGTCGTTTAATAACTTCATTAACTTCTTAATGGACAATTTCGAACCAGAAATGTGTGTACTAGGGTGTAAGATTGCACTTAGTGAGTACGACATTGATGTAGATTTTGCTGATGTAGATCGTATCGACGAGTGGGTTGACAGGTACGGCAAATACATGAACATCGGCTCATAGTTAGTCCTTGTGTCGCCAGTTACTCCTACAACCTACAACGAAGCGGCACAGACTACGGGGGGATCTAAACAGGTCCCCCCACCTTTTTACCCAAATAATAGGTTGACCATAGTAGGTTTTTTTAGTATAATATAAGTATAGTTTGTAGGAGAACTTCAATATGACAACATTTACAGCAGAAGAAACAAAAGATAGGCTAATTACATCAAGAGTTCAATTGTTACTTAACAATGGATTCTTTGGTAACTTGGCTACAAGGTTACAATTACAAGACGCATCAGACTGGTGCCCTACTGCCGCAACAGATGGCAGATTCTTCTTTTATAACAAAGAATTTATTGACTCACTTGATGACGAGGAGTTAATATTCTTGATGGGGCATGAAGTTCTTCATAATGTTTACGATCATATGGACAGACGAGGTAGCAGAGATCCACGTCTTTGGAACATAGCAAATGACTATGTTGTAAACATGGACTTGGTAGAAAATAATATTGGTAAGAAGATTACCAAAGTTCAAATCTGCTTTGATTACAAATATCAGAATATGTTTTCAGATGAAGTTTACGATGACTTGTTTGAGAATGCTGAGCAAGTTACAGAAGAAACACTTGACATGCACTTAGACTTTAGCGATGGCGAAGACGGTGATGGACAATCTGCTCAAGGTAATGCTCAAGGTGGAGACGACGACAAAAAAGGACCACCACAGTATTCAGAGGAAGAGCGTAGACAGATCCAAGATGAAATGAAAGAAGCAATTATGAATGCGGCGAAGAGCGCCGGTAACAAAGATGTACCTAGAGGTGTTAGAAAGATGATTAAAAATCTTACTAATCCTGAGTTAGATTGGAGAGAGTTACTTGCTACTAATATTCAAAGTGTTGTAAAGAATGACTTTACATTTATGAGGCCTGCTAGAAAAGGTATACAAGAAGGTGTTTACTTACCTGGTATGGATTACGATCAAGACTTAGATGTATTTTGTTTTATTGATAGTTCCGGTTCTATGGGCGACGACATGCTTAGAGACCTTTGTAGCGAAGTAAAAGGTATCATGGAGCAATATACAAACTTTGTATTAAGACTTTGTTTCTTTGATACAGACACTTACACCATACACGAATTTGATGCTAGTAATGTAGATGAAATACATGACATTGAAATTGAAGGTGGTGGCGGTACTGAGTTTGATTGTATGTTTGATCGTCTTAAAGCAGAAGACATTATACCGCAGAAGTTGATTGTATTCACAGATGGCTACCCATGGGGCAGTTGGGGTGATGAAGATTACTGCGATACTTTGTTTATTGTACATGGTTCAGGCTATGGTGGTAGAACACCAGTTTCACCATATGGCGTAACTGTTAAGTATAAGGCTAACGAAAGATCATAATGATTAAGAGAAGTAAAAAACTCACAGGAATAGAATACCAAGGTTTACTTGGTACTCCTACTTATGAAAGTATGTTACAAAATAAACTTGAAGTGTTTCAATCAACCAAGGACGACGAAACCCTTTGGGATTTACTTGATCACTTTGATGTAAATGCGTCAGGCGTATTTCATATGACCACTATAGGTAACGATAATATTTGGCGTATCTATTTTGAAAATACTGGAGACTGTAATGCCTTTGTACAACTATTCCAAGCAACTGGCAAAGAAACCGAAGTAACACCTAATATTGAGTCAATTGTAGTAAATACTACACATGACACAGAATAAAGATCTTTGGTCCTGTAATGAATGGGACCCACTTAAAGAAGTAATCATTGGAACAGCCATAGATGCTAATATACCCAATGGTGACCTCTCACACCACGCAACCAACTACGCCAATTTAAGTCCTGAAGAGTATGCTAAAATGCCTAAGGGTAGATATCCAGAGCATGTATATCACGAAGCAGAAGAGGACTTAGACGCAATGTGCAACGTTTTAAGCAACGATTTTGGTGTTAAGGTACATAGACCTAACCTAGATGCTGTAGACTTTACAGCAGACGTTAGCAACGGGCATTGGGTGTCTAATCAATACGAAGCATACTGCCCACGTGATAGTGTTACTGTAATAGGTGACAAAATTATAGAAGGTGCTATGAGTTTGAGAGCAAGGTACCATGAAACCTTTCTATTCCGAGACCTCTTTATGGATAAGATGATGGAAGGTGCTAATTGGTTACAGATGCCTAAACCTATGCTACAAGATGACTTGTTTAAAATACAGCCGGGCAGAGACCCAAGTGTAAACAACAATGAACCTATACTAGACCCTGCTAACCTCATACGCATGGGTTATGATATACTGTACCTTATATCCAATACGGGTAATGAAATGGGTGCTAAGTGGTTACAGAACGCTCTAGGCCCCGACTTTAGAGTACACAAGATGCATGACTTATATAGTTGGGCTCATGTAGACAGTACCATTATGCCACTGAGACCTGGATTAGTTATACTTAATGCCAGCAGAGTAGATCAGGATAAAGTTCCTGAGATATATAAGAAATGGGACAAGATTTGGTACACAGAAGAAATGTGTGTAGGACAACCATGCTTAGAAGATTATGCTCCAGCAAGTAGTTGGATAGGTATGAATGTACTAAGTGTTGATCCTCAGCATGTTTTGGTGCCTAGCGAAGAAGTTCCGTTAATGAAAGAAATGGAAAAGCATGGTGTAACACCTGTTCCTGTACAGATGCGCCATATGAGAACCCTAGCAGGAGGCCCACATTGTGTGAGCACAGACCTAGTCAGAGAGGGTAAATTAGAGAATTATTGGCGATAATATCGCTTGACTTATGGTTGCTTTTTTAGTATAATTGCAACATAAGTTAGTAGGAGTTAACGGTTTGGAATTACCATTAGAAAATTATAAAGGTTTGCTTGTTGTAGGAGATGTACACTCAGTATTCTCTGATTTTGCTACATCTTACTCTTATGCTCGTAAAAATAACCTTTACTACTTACAACTTGGAGATGTCATTGACTACGGTCCTAAACCTTTAGAGAGTCTTTTACTTGCTAAAGAAATATTAGATAGCGGCCACGGAATGATTATTCAAGGAAACCACGATAACAAAATGTATCGTTGGGCAAAGGGCAATGATGTTAAATTAGGTAAGTCACAGAGAGACACTCTAGCAAGGGTAGACTTTGGTATTGATTTGTTTAGAGACCTTATGTTAGAAGTAGGTCCTAGAATGCCTTTTTATGCGTCATTCAAAAACTTCTTCTTTACGCACGGTGGAGTACATCCAGAGTTTTGGGCAGAAAAGAAGATCACCAAGAAGTCGATAGAGAGTACATTCTTGTACGGGCAAGTTGATAACTCTAAAACTGTAATGTGGCAAGGACAACCGTATGCTCATAGAGTGTATGATTGGACAGATCATTTACCAAAAGGGCAAATTGTATTTGTTGGACACGACAGGTCACCGTTAAAAAGCGAACCTGATTTTGTTAACAACTTAAAAATGCCGTTGGTATATTACACTAAGCAAGAGGAAAGAGTTATCTTTATGGATACTGGTAGTGGTAAGGGCGGAACCTTAAGTGGTGCCAAATTGACCTTTAATAACTTCAACCAACTTGCAATTGACACCTTTTTATCGTTCACTTAAAAACCCAAGTTAATAAATACTAGAGTAAATACCATTGGAGGAAAAAATGGCAAAGAATGACAATACAGAAATTGTTGAAGAAGCAGTAGCACCGGAAACCGAAGCACCACAAGGTGATCAAGGTCCAGCATTAAGTTTAGAAGAACTTAGTATGTTAATGCAAATTGTAGACTTAGCAGTACAAAGAGGAGCCTTTAGAGGTAACGAGATCTCACAAGTTGGAGCAGTTTATGATAAACTAAATGCTTTCTTGGGAGCAGTTGCTAAGGCGAATCAACCGGAAGAAGGTGAAGCACCGGTAGAACAAGAAGCGACACCAGAGGAGGAATAATATGGCAGATATAATGAAGCACGTTGCTGAATGGAATAATCGCAAATGTTTAGTTTTATTTAGAGAAGTACCTGGAGAACCTGAAAACGCATTAGTTGTAATGTCAGGAGAATTAGGAACTACTCAACATGACGAACTGATCAAAGAAGTCGATTCACTTGAAGCACAGAATAACAATAACTTGGCTGACGTACTAAACGGCAGAAACTTTAGTGATGGCAGAATAATGCTTAAAGCATTACACGAAGATAAACTAATTACCAAAGTTCCTGTTAGCGAAATAGTAATGTTACCTACTGTTAAAGATAGAGTTAATCTAGCAGATCTCAATTCGGCTATTGCTGAAATTGAAAAAGGTAAAGAGATGGATAAACCTGCTCTTGCTGATACATCAGTACAAGATGCTGTTAATCAGATCGAAAGACCTAAGCAACTATCTGGAAGAGAGGCTGAAGAGCAAAAAGATATCGCAGAAGGATTACTAAGACAAGCAGACCTTATTGAATCAGATATTGCTAACGTTCAAAATCAAATGATGGCAGACGCAAATAGCAAAAGAGAAGAAGCCTATGCAAGGGCGCCGGAACTTAAACCAGCACCTAAACCAGGCAGACCAAAAAAATCAGCAATTAAGAAGTCGTAGAGTATATGGGAAAGAGAAAAATAATTCTCACCCATAACTCTAAATTAGGTAACTTTGATAAGATGCTTAAAGAAGTATTTCCGTCATCGATACCTAAACAGTATGTTGATAAACTTATTATTACCAATAACGATGGTAATATATCTGAGATATTGGGCGAACAATTAGAAGGTGCTATACCATTAGACCCTAACCATGCCTCGCCATTATCACATATATGGAATAAGGAAACTAAGACAGTCGAAATATATCTTAACTTACAAAAAGTAGAAGATATAGTTGTATCGAGTGTTAACGAAATATTTAAAAACGCAAACTTAAAATAATGTTTTACTTACCAGAACAAGACTTACTTTTTATACACATTCCGCGAACAGGCGGAAGATCATTTACTATGTTCTTAGAGAACTATGGTACTAATACTGACATAGAAATATTTGATCAGTTTAGTCCTGTTAGTACCGTTTGTCATTACTTTGATAACCCAGATGCTAATCACAAAATGGCTATGGTAAGAAATCCATATGATAGAGAAGTCAGTCTATGGCGTTGGGGTAGAGAAGGACCACTAGCGGCCTCTGATATGTCGTTTGAGTATTGGTGTAATTGGAGATTCAAAGGCAAGCCTAAAGATGTATCTAATTTACTAACATACCTTGATCCTGTAACTGTTACAAGTTTATGGGCAATGCACAAAACACCGCAGATATATTATCTAGTAGATGAAACTACAGCACCAAGAGTTGATTACATTGGCTGTTTTGAACGCATGGAAGAAATGTATGATTATACTAGAAAACGATTCCACGAGAATTATGGGTATGTTAAACATGTAGCAATGCAAAATACTACTCCACATAGGAACGAACTTAATAAAGGTCTTCTGCCATGGCAAAAAATATATGAGCAATGCGATAATACTGATCAAGTTCTTGACATGATATATAATTTTTATAAATGGGACTTTGATACATTTGGTTACAATAAAGATTGGTTAGTTGAAGATACTTCGCCAAGCAAGAATACTGGACTACTGCCTAAACCTTCATCAGACCCATACGCAGAAATGATGGACAACTGGCCGTTAAAGAAGTATTATGGCGATAGAGGTATACAATTATTACACGATAGTATCAGTTATCGCTTTATGCCAGAGGGCAGAAATAGAGGTGTTTTCTTACAAAATACTTCTAAACTTAAAGTTAACGACGTAATACTTAGGGACTAATACCCAAATTAATTAAAAAAATACCACTTTTTCTGGTAAAAAAGGTTGACCTCATGGCAATATTTTAGTATAATATGCACATAGTTTAACAAAAGATGTAGGAGTTTTTTTAATATGGGCATAAACACAACACTAGTCATTAACACACAGTACAAAGAAAACTACGGTGATGATCAGAATCCACACTGGAAGTTCAAGGGCGGTACAACGTACTTTGTTACTGATCTTACTGATCAGCAAGTTGCTAAAATAGAAGCAACTGGTATTCCTACACTTACTAACCTCATTGAATATAACAATGGTGGTTCTCAAGAGTATGTGCTAGACTACGAAGTTAGAGAACTTGGTAAGAGCGGTGATGGTAAAGGCCCAATGTGTGAGCACTGGGAAACACCAGTTCAGTTCCGTTGGGGTGGAGACAGATGGTTAGCACAGACTAATCATACTCCACGTGACGAGGACAACTTTTGGAGACGAGGAATTATTTCCAAAGCAGAGCAGTGGATTCCACTCGCTGGAGCAGAGCGTTCTGACTATAAGTGTCAGTTCAAGGTTGCTAATGGTTGGTTCGACGCAAACGACCCGCAACTAAAAGTTGAACTAGAAGGAGAGGTAGCATAATGATTACACAAAGAAATACAACTGTATTAGCCTCAGACTATCAAAGTACTGAGCAACTTCAAAAGTTTCTTAAACATTGTACAGGTGCTGTAATGACTCCTGTTCAAGGTAAGTACGACACTTTTTGGATACACGGTGATAAGAGAGGAACATATCATCAAAAGAAATACTACAAAGTTGAATTTGGTTTTGTAGAGCAAGTTTCTTATACACCTAACAGACAAGTTAGAGAAGGTTACGGATTTGATATTCAGACACCAGGCGATCTTAATGGTTGGGAATTGATGGGTGAGTATCGCTCAATGATCAAAGAAGCAATGGCTGATTACAAAGTAAAACAAAAGGAGAATGTATGAACCCATGGAACATTATACAAAAACTAGAGAGCAATAATAGTTCTCTATTCAAGCAAGACGTTATCGAACAAGAAATGGATTCAGTATTCATTGATGGTGCTACAAAGTGCCTTGACCCATTAATTACTTTTGGTGTTAAGCAAGTACCGTTCAGTGAGCAAGATGGCGATGGCATTACTTTTGATGAATTCAATGACCTTGCTACAGACTTAGAGTTTAGACAATTAACAGGACATGCGGCTCGTGATGCCATACAGGCACTTTGCGATAAAGCAACTAACGAGCAATGGAACGATTGGTACAGACGAATACTAATCAAAGACCTTCGTTGTGGTACTGGTGCTAAACTTATTAACAAAGTTAAAAAAGATACTATTCCACTATTTGGTTGTATGTTAGCACATGACGGTGCTAAACATCCTAAGAAGATTGCTGGAGTATGTTATATTGAATACAAATACGATGGCGTTAGAGTTATTGCTATTGTGCGAAACGGTGATGCTACATTGTATTCACGTAATGGTAAGTTACTAGAAAACTTTCCACACATTAACGAAGCATTAAGTAAGCCAGAGTTTGAAGGCATGGTATTTGATGGCGAAGTAATGAGCGAAGACTTCCAGACACTTATGAGACAAGTACACAGAAAAGAGGGTGCTCAAACTGAGGATTCATATCTTGCTGTATTTGACATGCTAACACTAGCAGAGTTTAACGAAGGCGGCACTACAATGAGTGCTATTGATAGACGTGATAGGCTAACTCAGTTAAGCAGTTTGTTTAACTACAGAATACAGTTAGTTGAAGCAACACTTGTTAACCTTGACTTAGACGAAGGACAAGCACAATTCAAAGCAATGAATAAACTTGCGTTAGAAGAAGGCTATGAGGGTCTAATGATTAAACCCGCACACGATGGCTATAAATGTAAACGTAGTCATGCTTGGTTAAAGATCAAACCTTTTATTGAAGTAACACTCACAGTGGTAGGCGTTGAAGAGGGTACAGGCAAAAATGCTGGTATGCTTGGTGCGTTTATTGTTGAAGGTAACGATGATGGCAAAGACTTCCACCTTAATGTTGGCAGTGGCTTAACTGATGACATGCGTAAGGATGTTTGGGCAGTTAAGGATGCTGTAATTGGACAGTTAGTTGAGATTAGAGCTGATGCGGCAACACAAAGCCAAGACGCTGATAATGTTTGGAGCCTTAGGTTTCCAAGATTTAAAACATTCCGTGGCTTTGAAATAGGAGAAAAGTTATAATGGCTTGGCAGAAAGATTTTTTAGTTGAGGAAAAACCTCATATGGATGGTACTTGGGGAGGCACTCATCGAGTGTATTCTTTCCCTAATGGTTATGGAGCAAGTGTTATACCAGAATATAAAGAGTTAACAACTAAAGACGGTAGGTATCGTAGAGCACCTATCAAAGGCTGTTGGGAAGTAGCAGTTCTATTTCAAGATGAACTTTGCTATACAACACCTCTTACTGATGATGTTATTCGTAGACTCAATGACCCAGAAGTAGATGATATCCTGATTAAAATACGCAATCTAAATAGTTAGGTAAATATTGGTATGGACCAAAAAATAATCGATATTCTCAGCAGAGAAACACAACGACAAGACAATACAATTGAACTCATAGCAAGTGAAAACTATGCCAGTGAGGCAGTGATGGAATTAAGCGGAAGTATATTTACAAATAAGTATGCTGAAGGTTATCCAGGAAAACGATACTATAATGGTTGCGACCACATGGACGAAATTGAAACCATGGCAATCGAAGAAGTTACTAAACTGTTTGGTTGTAACTTTGCTAATGTGCAACCACATTGTGGAGCAAATGCCAATACAGCAGTATACCAAGCATTTTTAGAACCTGGTGACAAAATACTAGGTATGGATTTAGCAAGTGGAGGACATTTAAGTCACGGTTCTCCTCCTAATATTTCAGGTAAAATTTATCAAGCACATCATTATGGCGTAAACGAAGATGGTTTATTAGATTACGATGCTATAATGGATCAAGCAAAAGAAGTTAGGCCGCAGATGATTGTTGCTGGTGCTAGTGCATACCCAAGACAAATAGATTGGGCCAAGTTTAGAATTATAGCAGACGAAGTAAATGCTTTTTTATTAGTTGATATGGCGCACTACAGCGGTCTTGTAGCAGGTAAATGCTACGATAGTCCTATTCAGTATGCCGATGTAGTAACAAGTACAACACACAAGACGTTACGCGGTCCTAGAGGCGGTATTATACTGTGGAACAAAGAAGAATACAGCAGACGTATTAACAGTGGTATATTCCCTGGCACACAAGGCGGCCCATTAATGAATATGATTGCCGCTAAAGCACAATGTTTTGTTGAAGCAAATTCTTCTGCATTTGGCATGTATGCAAATGACGTATTAGTAAATGCTAGAGCATTTGCAGAACAACTTACAGCAAATGGATTTGAATGCTTGACAGGAGGCACAGATTCGCATATAATATTACTTGACTTAACAAACAGAGGAATGAGCGGTAAGTCCGCGGCAAACTTGTTAGAAATGAATGGTATCACAGTTAACAAAAATGGTATACCAAATGACCCTAGAAGTTTTACAGAAACAAGTGGTATCAGATTAGGTACTGCGGCTGAAACAACTAAAGGCCATGACACTCAATGGTTTAGAAATTTAGCAGATGAGATGGCTGATATTATATAATGAAAAAGAAAGAAGAAATGCTAGTAATCACAATGGAAGAATGTGGTGAACTAATTCAAGCATGTAGTAAGATGATTCGTTTTGACGAGCCATGCGATACAAAGCAGTTACAAGAAGAAATAGGTGACGTTATGTGTATGATAGAAATACTCAAAGATGGCGGACTTGTAACTGAAGAACAAATACAAAGGCGTGTGAAAGTAAAAAAAGAAAAACTAATGGAATGGAGTTTATTGTTTCGTGAAAATTGATTTTGATGTAGATATTGATATGGCTAATAGAGATGATTTATTGCGTCTTATTAATCATACTCCTGCAAGTATTTGTAAAGACAGCAATTACAATAAACACAACACAGGTGTATATTTACAGAACATTCCTTTCTTTCCAGTAGAAGGTTTCAGCACAATAGACCACAAACAAGCAGAAGAGGACGGATGGTTTAAATTAGACGTACTCAATAACAGCATATATAAAGATGTCAAAGATGAAGCACACTTAGATAGACTGTTAGCAACAGAGCCTATGTGGGAATTGTTTGAACATGAAGAAGTTGTAGAAAAACTATTTCATATTAATAACCATTATGATATTGTTAAACAGCATTTACCTACAAGTGTTGAACAACTAGCAATGATTCTTGCACTGATAAGGCCAGGTAAAAGATACTTGGTTGGTAAAAGTTGGGAAGAAATAGAAGCAAGTGTTTGGACTAAAACACAAAATGATACTTATTTCTTTAAAAAGTCTCACTCATATTCTTATGCTGTAGCAATTATTGTGCAACTTAATTTGTTGTGTGAAGGTTAGTTAGTCAGTCTTTCTAACTAGTTGAATAGAACGTCTCTTAACTCTTTTCTTAATTAAATTCTGTAAACTAGTAACAGGTCCAAACAAAATTTCTACATCTTTCATTGCAAAAGTTTTTAAGAAAGGATAAAACGGTTTCATCTCATGATGTAAAAACACATCTATAGGTAGCATACGATTAGATTCCCACCACCAAATATTACCAAGTTCTAAAAACTCACGTTTTAAATCTTTACTTCCAATCATATCGGCATCATAAAATGTGAGTATCTGGTTGTCAGTGTTTACCACTATTCCAACATACTCGTTGCCAGCATATTTAATGCCTGTTAAAAATTCGATTTCGGTAGTTATTTCTGTCATGCAACTGTATTTACCAAATACAAAATCAGATAAATACAGTTATGAGCAACTTTACAGCAAAACTGTACTCTTTTGACACTATAGTGGATTTAGTGGCAACAGATACACAAATTATTTTGGATAACAGACCTATGAACAGCAGAAAATTAAAAGTCCATAAGGGTGTTAACAACGAATTACTTTTTAGCATCACAAATAAGGACAGAAAAAAAACAAACGTTTTTGCAGACAACTTGTATGCATATATCGTCTCACCAACAAACAAAGGAAGACTAGTTACTAAGAAATTAGAACATACGTCTGATGTTGGTGTTGTAAAATTAATATTAACAGACGGTGATTTACAGAATGTTAAGCAAGGCTTATATCATATGCATATAGTTAAGAATGATCAAAACGACCAAACTTACCTACCTTTGTATAGTGATCAGCAAGGCAATGCTAGAATTGAAATAGAAGTAACAGACCAAGTAGTCCAAGATCCTGTTGCAACACAAGAAGACCTTACATTCTTGCAAACTGCAGATACTGATACTGGCGCTAATGCAAATGTTTACGTTTCTAATGCTATGTACGGTAACCTAGAAAAGAATTTTCAAAATTGCCAGCATACTGTAGCAGTATATCCTACTTCTGCATATACAGGACAAGTAACAGTCCAGGCTAGCCTAATTTCAGGTGTACCAGATTCGGATGATACAAGTAACGATTGGTTTGATGTAAAACACATTGATATGACTGCAAACACACAAATTAGAACATCAACATTTACTGTTAGTGCTAATTGGATTAGAGTAGTTAGTAAGCCAACTGTGAGTGACACAACTGCTAATTTAACTAAAGTTTTACTAAGAAACTAGTTGACTTTTGTATTAACTATGCTATAATAACGCATGGTCGAACACATTGTAGAATCTGTACATAGGTTATTATTAGATAACTTACCCGTTAGAACGAATACTACTCCAAGTGGTTGGAGGACGTTTGATTGTCCTATGTGTTCTGATACAAGAAAACGTGCAGGCATTATCACAGGCGGTCCTAAAATAAGTTATCACTGTTTCAATTGCAGTTACACTACAGGCTGGAGTCCTACTCCTCACTTAGGAAGAAAGTACAGAGAACTAGCAGACAAGTTAGGTGCAGATTCTAAGACAATTCATGACGTACAAATATCGCTTATGCAGAATAGTGAACTTTTACAAGACACTGACACAAACGATTATGTCTATAACTTCAAAGCATTCGAAACAATTGAACTTCCAGAAAACACAGAAATGGTTGAATCATTACCTGACGGCAATCCATTAAAAGAGTATGCCAGAGACAGAGGCATACTAGGTATATATCCGCTACTGCATATAAATGACTTACCAAACAGAAAGAGAATAGTTGTTCCATTTACATATAACAGCGAACTAATAGGTTGGACAGCAAGGCATATTGCACCACCAGATAAAGAGACACCTAAATACTTACATAACATGCCAAGTGGTTATGTGTTTA
>Ga0257110_1000694_pt1 | contig 15938 bp, 17 predicted proteins | sample LP_taG_7_FD_190184 | JGI IMG/M metagenome (GOLD analysis project Ga0257110, IMG submission 190184) | Marine microbial communities from Northeast Subartic Pacific Ocean, Canada - LP_J_2015_P26_10m | ecosystem: Environmental > Aquatic > Marine > Oceanic | place: Canada: Northeast Subartic Pacific...
GGAAATCACAAAAAAACTGCACACTTTCAGGGGATATAAAAACAAGCGACCTTCAAGAACTTGAATGATAATGATTCTCATTTGCAATTGCAACCCTTTTCTATAAAATAAATGAGAATCAATTACAAACTTAAAGATGATCGATAGACTTCCAGTTAGCATTTTATTACTAATAGCTTTTTTAGTTTCTTTTTCTTTGCTCTCAGAGGAAATGATAATAGGTAAGGAAAGCATCTCCCCAGGAATCAATATAGTCTTTGAGGCAGCGCCGAAAGATACCGTCTTTCCTTTAGATAGTTTTTTATCTGAATCAGAGACTGAGATACATATAGAGATGTTGGCTAATTGGTCTGAAGATGCTCCAGAAGGATCTCCCGTAGGAGGATTTATAGCCTACTTAGATGTATTTGCAATTATAAGTAATGATTTAGGAGATAGTTTAAAAGTTAATTTATCTCCTCATTTAAATCTTTCAGATAATTTTCATTACGCTCAGAATATCAAGCTTCCAGGATCAATCGATGACACATATGAAATAACTTTTGAAATATATCCATCTAAAGATACTCTTGGCATTCATTACGATTGGAAAAGCTCCATAGGAAGCTTTTTGCCTGTTTATAAATTTACTTATAAAAATTTAAACTTCAAAAAGATATCTTTAATGACAAGAAGGTAAAAATTATTTGTTACCTCTAATTGCAAAGAATAATCCTAGGACGAGTAAAAACATTTGTTCACTAGTAACAAATTTAGTGCTTAAAGTCGTGAACCAATCAGCATGAGCAATTGCTAAAGCGCATGACATTATTATTACAACTAGCAATCCAGATACTCGTGTAATTAAGTGGCCTAATTGAGAAGCAAATAAACCTATAAAACCACCTAGAATAATTCCAATACCCGCTGCCATTTCACCTAGCACCACCATATTGACCAATAGTTCTGGCATAGGCATAAATATACTTTCAAACCAAGTTACCATTCTGTGTTGTTCTTCCATCATAAAAGGAGCAGGTAACTTACCATATCCATGAAAGAAGAAAGCTATTCCAAGAGCTAGCCTAGGCAACCACGGAACAATTTCCATAAATGGTTTATTTATTGCGTCCAATCTACTGTTTAATTTATTCATTTTATATTTTCCTTATAGTTCTAAAATTATATCTTCGTGCTTACAAAGAGCAAACCCATTAATACCAATTAAATTATCTAATTCATCCTTGCCTATGTTGATGTGAGCGTACATTTGTCCAGTTGATGATGTTTTTTCTTCATTGATACAACCCATTCTAAATAGTTTAGCTCTTATTTTACCCAAAGATGCTTCTAAGGAAATCCATCCTTTATACATACCATTAAATAATTCTTTATTAATAATATCTCTTAAATCATCAATGCCCATATCCTTCTCAGCAGATATCCAAACCTCTTTTTCAGTTGGCTTTTGATGAGAACCTTTTATATCACATTTATTATTAACTCTAATTTGTGGAATTGATTCAAGATTAAGCTCATCTAAAATCTTATTCACTTCTTTTTCTTTTTGTCTGTGATCAATATCTGAGATATCAACTATGTGAAGTAATAAATCTGCTGACTTTAATTCATCTAATGTTGCCTTGAAAGATTCAATAAGCTGGGTTGGTAATTCAGATATAAACCCAACAGTGTCAGAAAATAAAATTGGTCCTAATTCTGGATCTATGTTTTTCCTTGTAACTGAATCCAAGGTCGCAAATAATTTATCAGCTGCTAACTGTTTACTATTAGTTAAAGAATTAAAGAGAGTAGTTTTTCCAGCATTGGTATATCCGACTAAGGCAACTAATTTATTTCTACTTTTCTTTCGAGAATAACTATTTAATTGTTTTTGTTTATGGGCCTTATCTAATCGTGCTTTCAAACGCTTGATTCTATGGCCAATTAAACGTCTATCTGTTTCTAACTGAGTTTCTCCAGGACCTCTTAACCCTATCCCTCCTTTTTGTCTTTCTAAGTGGGTCCAACCTCGTATTAATCTTGTTGAAAGATGATTTAGTTGAGCCAGTTCGACCTGAAGCTTACCTATGTGAGTAGTAGCTCTTGAAGCAAATATATCAAGGATTAATTCAGTCTTGTCGATAACTCTCACTTTTAATTTAAGCTCTAGATTTCTTGCTTGCGAAGCTGAGAGTTGATGGTTAACAATAATTAATTCAGCACATGATGACTCTACTAATGTAGCTATCTCCTCTAATTTGCCTTTATTTATAAAATGACTGATTGATGGGGCTCTTTGCTTACTTAAACTTTTACCCACAATATCTGCACCAGCAGAAATAACTAGTTCACGAAATTCTTCAAAAATATTTTCAAGCTCTTGACCTGTTCTTAGGGATTCAATATCTAAAAATATTATTAAGGTTTTTGGGATTTGGATTTTTTCGACAATCATATTGTTTATATTATTGTAGAGATTTTATAAAAATTTGTTACTATTAATTAATATCATTAAAAATTCTTTTGGAGGATATTTATAGATAAAGGAGAACGAGCAAAAAAATCAAATGTTGCAAGTTTAAAAAGGAAAGCTGTAAAAGAAATTAAGAAAAAAAAACTTAATAAAATTTATAGAGAATTGCGAAAAGCTCGAAATAAATAAAGCAATACTTTAGACTGCAAATATTTACGGTACTTTAAAAAAGTAACAGGGATAATTTAACCAAAATAAATATGAAAAAAATTCTAGAAGGTCTTACAGAAAAAATAGATAGTTATGTGCCTATAGTTATAGTTGTTCTTACTTTATTTGTTGCTGGTATTGCTTAGCAATTAAAATTTCTTTGTTTGAGGCTCGCATTTTCCTGAAGCTTGAATCTCTACTTTAGGATTTTTATTTCCACTCCCATCACTTTTATTTAGCCAGATATCTCCTGAAATCTGTCCTTTACCCGTATACCAATTAAATGAATTGGATATTCTATATATTTCTACTGTATATTCAGGAAAAAGAGGATGTATTTCTCCTTTCTCCATCGAGTGGGTAACTTTAACGCCTGTATTAGATTTTTCTGACTTCCACGAAGCATTAGGGTTAATCCAAGCAGCTGATGGGTCTAAAGTATGTGTTAATGCCTTAAAAGACTCTTTATTGCTGTCAACTTCCCAATACTGAACTACATATACCTTATCTTTTTGCCAATCCTCCTCTGCAAAACTTGTTTTAGCTCGTTGAAGAAGAAATAAGGACTGTTGAGTCTGTCTTGCTAGATTTTTAAAAAGCTCAATACCTTCAGAGAGATATGTTTTTTTTATGTCCTTATAGGTAACTGAGTATGTTCCGTTTAGTTCGCATAGTATTTTAGAGTTATCTGCGAAAGCTGAAAAAGATAAACAAAGAATAAAAAGAAATCTCATGGCATTATTTTACTGTAATACTCTTTATATATTGATACTTTAGAGCAGATTAATTGATTTTTAATTTAAACTAAAAGATAATAAATTATCAACCAAAATCAAAGGAAAAATCTTGAAAAAACTAACAACTTTACTATTTTTTACAGTCGCATCATTTAATTTAAGCGCTCATGGAGAAGGGATTTTCAGCCTTCATATTCATGGTGAGTCAATTTTAGGTCTTGGATTAGCATTAGCTGTCTTGCTTGCAATTCCAATGTATTTTTCATGGCAATTAATTTCAACTAAGGAGAAGTAGTATGTTTAATATAGAAAAAGTCAGTGCTCATTGTGATATACCATGTGGAGTGTATGATCCAGGTGAAGCTCAATATGCTGCATTAAGTGTTATTAGATTTATGGATCTAATTAATGAAATGCCAGATTCAAATAGTTTTGATAAAGATAATTTAGCAAAATTTACAAGATTAGTTGAGCAAAAAGAAGAGCACTCGATAATAGCTAAGAATGCAGTAGCAGTCATTTGGGGTGATTACTTTAAAGCACCACAAATTGAAAAGCATCCTGGAGTTCATGATTTAGTTCATTCAATCATGATGGATGGATCTAAATGTAAACAAGGACTCCATAGAGAAGATGGCTTAAGTCTTCTTTCAAAAATTAATGAGTTTGCTGAAATGTTTTGGGCAACTAAAGAGGTAGAGACTGAAAAGAAAATCTCTCCTTACGCACCAAACTTGGAAGTAGTAGTCCCAGTTCTGAAGTCTGCTTAAAATCTTTAAAGTGTCGGGAGTAAGTATGCTCCCGACATTTAAGCCCAATAGTTACGTCATTTGTCTTAAGTCTAATAGGATTAGAGTTAATGACGTGGTTGTTTTAGAAGATAAAAAAATTGGCAAGGTCTTGAAAAGAGTTAAATCCTTTAATGATGATAAAGTCACTCTTAAGGGTGATAATAATAGTTACAACTCTGAGGTTTATGAAACTTTGTATAATGCTTCAGATATTGTTGGTAAAGTGATTTTTAAACTCTGTTAGTGGACGAATTTATTACCTAGATCAATAAAGTATTTTCCCTAAAATAATTAAATCTGCTGAACTTTAGAGATGGTTACCGAATTATTTATTAATGGTAAAGCTAGTATATTTATTATTGAGTAAACTAAAACGCTAACTGCAATAGATTCGAGAGAGGTTGAAAGGTAGGCATAAAAACCTATAAATAAGCACAAGGCTAGCCTAGATATCTCTATTCTTGTTATTTCTTTGCCATCAAACCACATAGTTGTGCAGTACATGGTGAACGTCATCATACTTATAGTTATCCAGAGTTGCAGGTAATTTAAGTACCCACTTTGTATAAAAGCTAAAAAGATATAAGTTATAAATAAATATTGAAAAAATGCATATATTTTATGACGTTTACTAATAACAGGGTCATACTTTTTAAAAGTTTGGGCATTAAAATTATCTTTTTCCGCTTTAAAGGGAAGACTTTTAGGAGTCCAACTTGTTCTAGCAAATGGAGCGTAAAGCTTATCTTTCCAATCTTTTGATAGCCACATTTCTTTTATTATTTTTGAATAGACATGGAGGTTTGCCCAGATTGGGTTAAAGGTATTTAACGTACTTCTAATTCCGTATATACAAGCTTCGTTTTCGTCTTCTACTTTATGGGTTCCAAACATTCTGTCCCAAATAATAAAGACACCACCATAATTCTTATCAATATATTGTTCGTTTTGAGCATGGTGAACTCTATGATTTGATGCGGTTACAAAATAGTTTTCATACCAACCTAGTTTAGGAATATGTTCACTGTGAACCCAAAACTGATAAATAAGATTCAGTGAGGCAACACTTACAAAAACATAAGAAGGTATGCCAATAATAAACATTGGGGTATAGAAAACCCAACTTACAAATGCACCAGTTCCTGTTTGCCTGAGAGCAGTACTTAGATTGTAGTCTTCACTTTGATGATGGGCTGCATGAGATGCCCAAAAGATTTGTCTTTCATGGCTAATACGGTGAAACCAGTAGTAAAAGAAATCATAGATAACAAATGCAAAGATCCAGGTGGCTGCTAGTGTTGGATCCATTCTCCATAATGCAAAATGAGTCTCTGCTAAATAAAAAACATAACCCGCAGCACCAATAATAATTAATTTATTGGCAGTTCGAAGGGTGCCCATGAACAGATTGCTAATAGCATCGTTTAATCTATAGGTATTCTTTTTTATTGCTATCCCATAAGCTAACTCCACCAAGAGTGCTAATAAAAAAAAGGGAACAGCATAAGTAATGTAATCCATGGCTTATATTACCTTATTTGAGGAGTGTTTTAATACTGCAGGCTCGACTTTTATCGAGCCTGCAATTTATGATTTATTACAACTTTAGTTTTTAATCAGCGAAGTCTAATCCTTTAGCTAATTGAACCTCACGTTTATTAGGAGTAACAGACTCTCTAAAAGGTACATCAACGATTTCGCCTGCAACTGGAACTCCAGGAGATTCAGAATATTCATCTGGTAATCTAACTAACAATTTAGTTCCAACCTCTGACGAAGAACATGGCACCCATGCAAGAGCAATATTTGTTCCTAGTTCTGGAGACCACCATGGAGATGTTACATAACCCATGTCATTTCCATCTGTATCTGCTACTAACCAAAAATCAGGTGCATAGTCTGTTATTTCTTTTCCGCCCAAAGTGATTCCAACCATTTTCATTTTAAATGGAGGATTGCCTGCATCAATCATTTCTCTTTGTTTCTCAAGCGCTTCTTTGCCAATATAATCTGCCGCTTTATTTCGAGGTACTTGATAAGCTAGGTTAACCTGAAAAGGTGAAGTCTCATGATCTAAGTCTTGACCCCAAGATAATATACCAGCAGCGATTCGACGATGGTGAGCAGGAGCTATCACCATTAAACCAAATTCTTCACCGGCTTCAAGAACTGCATTCCACATTTTTTCAGCATTTTCATGAGCATCACGGACATAGATTTCATAACCCTTCTCTCCTGTAAATCCAGTTTGACTAATTACAACATCAGCTCCACCAATTTTAGTTTCCATAATGCCGTAATAAGGAACATCTCTGAGTTCCTCACCTGCTAATTTGGCCATGAGGTCTTCAGAAAGAGGACCTTGTATTTGAACTGGACAGACATCGATTTCATCAATTTCTACATCATATTTTTTGGCAACATTTACGCCTTGAAGCCATAACAAAAGATCACTATCAGAAATTGAGAACCAAAACTCATCATCAGTTAATCTAAGTAGAACAGGATCATTAAGAACCCCTCCTTTATCGTTACATAAAATTGCATATTTACCATTACCTGGTTCAATTTTTGTTGCATCACGAGTGATCACGTAATCAGTAAAAGCTTCTGCATCAGGACCTTTTACTCTTATTTGTCTTTCCACAGCAACATTCCACATGGTTACACGATTAACTAGTGCATCGTATTCGACCATTGCTCCGCCATCTTCAGGTTTTACATACCCTCTTGGATGGTAAATACGATTATAAACAGTTGCTCTCCAGCAACCAGCCTCATGAGATAGTGCCCAAAAAGGTGACTTTCTGACTCGGGTTGAAATCAACATCTGAACTGGCGTGCGACCGCTTTGTCTCAGATTAATTGGCACTACTCTATCACTTTGATCAACACTAGGATGATTTGGATTTGTCATATTTACTCCCCCGTAATTTATAACTTATAACTGCTTTTTATATACATTAATAAGAAGCTTTCAATAAATTTACGCCTTTTTTTTGATTTTGTAAATCAAAATTTATACTGGTTAAATGAGCTGTTTTTTATTGCGATTTATTAAAATAAAAATGATTGTTTAGGATTAAATAATAGAGATCGATTGGGTAGTTTTAGAGTAGATTATTGATATGATATATAAGCTAATAACTTAATATAAATATGAATAAAAAAAGTCTACTTGTAATAATTTTCTCTTTTAGTATTTCAGCATTTTCATTTGATGAAACGAATGAAGGCTCTGATTTTGAAGCCATGCTACTTGTTCATAAAACTCCAACATGTGGTTGCTGTAAAAAATGGATAGAGCATATGGAAGATAATGGATTCGTTGCTGATATCCAAAATCATCAAAATCTTGAAGATATAAAAAAGATGTATGAGATCAAACCTGAGTACAGGTCATGTCATACTGGTGTATCTTCCAATGGTTATATTTTTGAAGGTCATGTACCAAGCAAATATGTAACTCAATTTCTTTCAGAGGATCATCCCAGTGCTATTGGCCTTTCAGTCCCTGGAATGCCTTTAGGCTCTCCAGGCATGGAGGTTGGCGATCGCTTTATGCCTTATAAGGTTCTTATTCTTTACAAAGATGGGACTAGTAAGGTTTATGCAGATGTTAATAAAAAATAATCTTTATTAGTTTTCAAGATAATCTTTTATCGCAAGCTTATCGGCTTTGGAATCAGCTCGAAATGCATTAAAAAGTTTCTGTTTAAGATTTGGCATATTGCCTTTTGCCATCTGTTTAATTTGCTGATAAAACCATGCCATAGCTCCAAAGGCATTTATTGCTTGAATAATGGTTAAGGGACTTGATGGAGAGAGAATCCATGGACCTAAAGATAAAGTTTTTTCATAACTAGGTAATGTTTCTAACTCTCCTTCAATCATTTTTTTGATACAAAAAGGGTCAACACATAAAGGCCTGCCAATTCCTACAATCTGGCAAACATTGCTTTCAAGTGCGCTCTCAATTCCTTGCTTACTCCTAAAGCCACCAGTAACCATTAAAGGCAAAGACACTGCTTCTCTAATATTTTTGGCATATTCAAGAAAATAAGCTTCTCTTGCAATAGTACTTTCTTTTCTTACCTCACTTCGTTTTGGGTTGATACTAATGCTATCTACTCCAATTAATCTAGGTTGTTCATAAGTACCACCTGATATTTCTATAAGGTCCAAACCTGCACTCTCAACCATTTTTGCTACTTGAATGCTTTCATCTGCACTAAATCCGCCTTTTTGAAAATCAGCTGAATTTAACTTCATTGAGATAGGAAAATCTGATCCTACTTCTGCCCTACATCTTTTAATAATCTCTAAATGAACTCTTGCTCTATTTTCTATACTGCCTCCCCAAGCATCATTCCGAGTATTAATATCTGGGGATAAAAATTCAGACAAAAGATATCCATGAGCTGAATGAAGTTGAATGCCTGTAAAGCCAGTTTCTCTGGCAATTTTTGCTGTAAAAACAAATCTTTCAATTAAATCTAAAATATCTTCCTCAGTCATAGGGTTTGGGATTCCATATTTTTTTCCAGGAATTTTTAGTCTCACATTGGAAGGTGCTAATGGAGATGAATTGACTTCACCAGGAGTTTGACGGCCAGCATGAGATATTTGCATCCATAGTTGGGTGTTATGTTTAGTGCCGGCAGCAGACCAAGCCTTTAGATTTTCAAGTTGCTGTTTGTAATTATCCTCTTCAATCACAACGTTTGCCGGACCTTCAACATGACGACGATCAACTTGGACATTTCCTGTAAGTAAAATCCCAATATTACCTTCTGCCCATTTTTTATATAAATTGGTATGACCTTGATGAGCTAAGTTATTACCTTTTGCAATCCTTTCAGTCATTGCAGCTTTGCAAATACGATTTTTAATTGTTTGCCCACAAGACAAAACAAAAGGTTGATTTATAAGATTAGACATAGGTATATACTCCAAAATATTAACTACTTAGATTTTACTTTAAATGTCAGAGTTTTTTTATTTATTGGTGCAAGCTTCAGAACTCAGCTTACTTTAGACGTGCTATTTATTAAGCCCACGCCACTTAAGATTTTTTTCTCTTTGTATTTATTGAAAACTTCAAAAAGCAAATAAAACCAGAATCCATTTACTATCGGCTCTACAAATGCATCAATAACTGCAAGATTTAATGGAGCTCCTGTAAGCAATCTGTTACAAGTCATGGCAATAAGAATATGTCCAACAGTATATAAAAATGCCAATAAAATACCGACCTGATTAACATTGATTATTGTTGATTTACTTTGTTCTATTTTATTAACAAATGCTTTCTTTAGATAAACCAAAAGAAAGTAGAACCAGAAGCCATTAATGATTGGCTCAATAAATGCATCTGCTGCAGCCATATCAAGAGATGCGCCGGTGATAATTCTATTACATGCCATAGCAACAAGGATATGCCCAATGGTATATATTATGGATAAATAAAGATTTTCATATTTGAAAATTTTTACGTCGTCATATTTTAAGTATTTTTTCACCAATAATGCCTTATAAATTTCAGTAGCCTTAGCTACGGATTTCAAATGTAGCAATGGCTACGGATTATGTCAAGGGTATAATTAACTTTTGAATACATTCTAAGGGAGGGGGTAATGAAAGAAAAAATTAAGGCGCGTTCAGTTCCCTTTTCACAAACACGTTCACGTCATGCAAGTGAAACTGCTGAGGATTATGTTGAGGCTGTGATGGAATTGATTGAGGAATTGGGTGAATGTAGAGTACTAGATCTAGCAAGATATTTTAATGTTAGTCATGTCACTGTTTCTAGAATAGTAAAGCGGTTGCATGATGAAGAGCTTCTCCATTCCCAACCCTATAAACCAGTAGAACTTACTGCTAAGGGCACTAAGCTTGCTAAACGAGTTAAAGAGCGTCATGAAATTGTTTTAGCCTTTTTAATTGAGCTTGGCGTTGATAAGGCTGATGCAGAAATTGACAGTGAAGGCATTGAGCACCATGTAGGATCAAAAACGCTTGCTGCGATGAAACGATTTTTAAAAAAATAATCTTAATAGAAATGCAAAAAAAATAAAATGGTGGGCCCGGGAGGACTCGAACCTCCGACCAATGGATTATGAGTCCACTGCTCTAACCAACTGAGCTACAGGCCCGAAACTTAATCGTCTAAGAAACTTTTTAAATGACTAGATCTACTAGGGTGTCTAAGTTTTCTTAAAGCTTTTGCTTCTATCTGACGTATTCTTTCTCTAGTGACATCAAACTGCTTCCCTACTTCTTCTAAAGTGTGATCAGTATTCATGCCGATACCAAAGCGCATTCTAAGAACCTTGGCTTCTCTTGCTGTAAGGGATCCAAGAACATCATCGGTTGCGAAGTGTAGACTATCTTCAGTAGCATTATCAAGAGGAGATTCTATAACAGTATCTTCAATGAAATCACCTAAGCTTGAATCTTCATCATCGCCAATTGGAGTTTCTGTTGAAATAGGTTCTTTTGCTATTTTTAGTACCTTTCTTACCTTATCTTCTGGCATATCAAGCTCTTTACTTAATTCTTCAGGTGTAGGCTCTCTACCCATATCCTGCATCATCTGACGAGATACTCTATTAAGCTTATTAATAGTTTCTATCATATGCACCGGAATTCTAATTGTTCTTGCTTGGTCAGCGATTGATCTTGTTATCGCCTGTCTGATCCACCAGGTAGCATAAGTAGAAAATTTATATCCTCTTCTATATTCAAATTTATCAACGGCCTTCATTAAACCAATATTTCCTTCTTGGATAAGATCTAAAAACTGAAGTCCTCTGTTTGTATATTTTTTAGCAATAGAAATAACAAGTCTTAAGTTCGCCTCGACCATATCTTTTTTTGCACGTCTCATCTTGGCTTCACCCATAGACATGTTTCTATTTATTTCTTTAATCTCTTTAACGCTCAAGCCAACTCTTTGTTCTAGCTCAATAATATCTTTTTGAGCAATAACAACGTCTTGTTTTACTTTTTCAAGTAAATCTTTTTTATACTTTTTCTCTTTCATTAAAGAATCTACCCATCTAACTTTTGTTAAGTTATCTGTGTAAGTAGCTAAGAAATCTTTTCTTGGCATACGAGCATTTCTAACAAGTTGTTCTAAAATAAATTTCTCTCTTTCTCTGATCTTGTTAAGTCCGTCTCTAGCAATAGAAGCTATATCATCAAACATTCTTGGGCTGAATTTTAGAAATTGGAAAATCTCTCCAACTTTCTTGAATTCTGCGTTTGCTTCTTTTGAGTGTCGTCCTTTTGATTCAATAACTTTAAGAGTTTTATTATATTGACGTTTCAAATTGGTCATTCTTCTTTGAACTTCGACCATATCTGGACCAGATGGAGTTTCATCATCTGACTCCTCTGCTGCTTCTGCTTCTTCTTTAGCTCTTTGACTTCCTGGACCTGCTGAAGGTACCACTTCCATTTCCTCTAAGAAACCAGTTAAAAAGTCATTAATTTTTTTCTCACCATCTTTTACCATCTGATGGTAATCGATTACAAATTCGACTGTCTTTGGATATGGAACACTGGCGTTAAGAAGATCTCTCATGCCTTCTTCAATTCTTTTAGCAATTTCAATTTCGCCTTCACGAGTAAGAAGATCAACAGTTCCCATTTCACGCATATACATTCTTACAGGATCAGTTGTTCTTCCAGTTTCATTCTCTACAGCTGCTAATGCCTCGGCTGCTTGCTCTAGGGCAATGTCATCGGAGTCATCTGAATTAGCTAGTAATAAATCATCAGCATCTGGTGCTGTTTCATGAACTTGGAGGCCCAAGTCATTGATCATCCCAATAATTTCATCAACTTGATCTGGATCTGATATATCTTCGGGTAGATGATCGTTTACATCTGCATACGTTAAATAACCCTGCTCTCTTCCCTTCTCAATGAGCTCGGCTATCTTAGAACCTTTTTTGCTTAGTTTATCCACGAATTCTTATACTCCAAATATGTTTACTCTATCTAGTGATTAAAAACGTTATTTCAATCTATTTAGAGCTTAAATTTTTCAATAAAACCTGATCTTCTTCTGACATGCTCTCTTTTTTAAGGATAAGCTGCTGTAACTCTCTTTTTTCGGCAGATAATATTTCTCGCATATTATACTTTTCTTTTAGTATTTCCTCTCTATCTTTTTCAGATTTTGATATTAGGTCAATACAGTCCTCCACCATATCCCTTGCATCATCTAATGAGAGCTTGATTTCTGAGACCAAAGCTTCTCCAAATAAATTCTTAATTTTTTCATTTTCTATTTGTTCAAACAAAATAGAGGGAGAAGCCTCAGGATTTTCTTTATAAAAGTTTTTCACATCGTTTAAGAACAAGAATCTTGAATCTTTTCCGATTAAATCAAAAATTCTATCTTTTGCTAGATTAGGATGCTGAATTAATGCAGTAAATACTCCTAATACAGATTTTTTTATCACTGTATTTGAATTTCTTTTAACTTCTTCTTGCCTAGGACTACTTTTTTTAGAATATGCATCGCTACCATTAAGAAGTTTGGCAAAATCTAAATCACATATATGTCCTACCTCACTTACATAAGCTTCCTTTAGTGTAGGATTCATTATCTTGTTTACCAATGGAACTGCAAATTGTGCAACCATTGATCTCCCTTCAATAGTTGAAAGATCATCTTGTTCTTTAATAGTGCTTAAGAAATAGTCAGAAAATGAAGTTGCCTCATCAGCTAATTTTAAAAATGCATCTTTACCTTTTTCTTTAACAAAACTATCAGGGTCATCGCCTGGCTTAAGAAAAATAAAACTCATCCTTATATCTTCTCTTAAAAGAGGGAGAGCATTTTCAACAGCTCTCCATGAGGCTTTTTGTCCCGCCTCATCCCCATCAAAAACAATATAAATATTATTTGTGTAGCTAAGTATTTTTCTTAACTGTTCTTGTGTAAAAGCTGTTCCTGAAGAAGCAACTGAATTTTTTATTCCATACTGATGAAGGCCTATTACATCCATATATCCCTCAACAAGAAATAATGATTCAGGCCGTTTTTCAATTAGCCTTGCCTCATAAAGACCATAAAGTTCATATTTCTTTTTATATGTTTTGGTTTCTGGAGAATTTAGATATTTAGCTTGATTGTCTTTGTCTGAAATTAGTCTGCCACCAAAAGCAATATGTTCACCTTTTATATTTCTTATTGGGAACATGAGTCTATCTCTAAAGCGATCGTACATATCTCCATTATCATTAGACCCAAAGAGCCCTGAATCTTTTATGTCTTGTTTTTCATATTTTGATGATATGACTGAATAAAGAGATGGGCTTCTCTCCATCGAATAACCTAATTCAAAAAACTTAGCAGTTTCCCCGCTAATTCCTCTAGCTTTTAGATAGTCTACTGTTTCTTTTCCAGCAGAAGATTTTAATTGTTCAATGAAAACCTCAGTTGCTCTAGTATTTATATTTAGGGCGCCTGAAACGTCTACTGGTTTTTCTTGCTTAGGGACTTCCATGCCTACATGAGAAGCTAGTAGCTCTATGGCCTCCATAAAATCAAGGCCATCATGTTTTCTTAAGAAATGGATAGCATTCCCAGATTCTTTACATCCAAAACAATGGTATGTTCCTGTATCCTCATATACTTTAAAGGATGCAGTTTTTTCTTCTCCTGAGCCATGAAATGGGCATTTTGCCCAATATGCCCCACCTCTTCTCTCTAACTGCAGTCTTCGTCCAATAATATCAACGATATTCACTGAAGTGATTAGGCGATCAATAAAACTAGATGGTATAGACATAATTATTTATTCTTATTAAACCAGTGATCTATTAAGATTTTTGCAGCATGAGCATCAATTAAATCAGTTTTTAAGTCAGATAGATTTTGCCTAGCCTCGAAGCTCGTAAGTCTCTCATCAACATATTCACATGGAACTTTAGATATTTTTTCTAATTTCTTAAAGAAAATATTTACCTTCTCCATGATATCACTATCTGAGCCATCCATATTTAATGGCTTCCCAACAAGAATTAATTTAGGCTTCCATTCATTTAAAACCGATTCGATACCTGCCCAATTGATCGCATTATTTTTATTAAAAATGATTTCTAATGGTGAGGATGTTCCAGTTTCTGTTTGACCAACAGCTACTCCAATCTTTTTTGTTCCAAAATCAAAAGATACTATTTGCATTTACTTAGGTGAAAAATTCCAATCTCTAACTATTTCTAAGACACTATATTCATTTAGCATCATTGGGTCAAAGGGAGCAAAAGGAGCAGCTTCTTCTAAAATATTTATTGCCATGTTGTCTAATAATTTATTTCCTGAAGAAATTAAGATCTCTGATTTAATTAAATTTCCAAAAGAATCTATAGTAGCCATGACTTGAACTCGGCTATCAACATAGTCAATATTTTTTGAAGGTATCACTTTATCGCCTGTTGATTCAATATTTCTTTGCCATAAATTTAAATACATAGCTTCTTCATTGCTTACTAATGAGTTTGCTTGAAGTTTTTTTACTTTATAAGCTTGGTATGTATTTTTCTTAGGACTCATGTCTGTAAGAGATTCTGTTCCTTGATTTTCATCTATTGACTCCAGCTCAGATTGGCTTTCATAACCAATCATATCCTGAGATGAATTAGCGAACTTTACATTAATAATTGGAGAATCTTTGGCTAAGGGTATTTTATAAAAAGTTGTGAATGTAATTCCAAAAATAAGACAAATATGAAAAATAATGGATAAAACAAAGGATTTATTAAGAGTTAAAGATCTTTTACTAACTTTTTGTACTGATGAGATAGAAGTCATAAATCTTTTAGATACTCAGATATTGGATTCTCTCCAGACTGATCAAATATTTCCCTGGCACATGTTGGACTTGTGATATTGATTTCAGTTAACTTATCTCCAATCATATCCATGCCTGCAAAATTAATTCCTTTGGTCATAAGAAATTTACCAATAACTTCTGCTATTTTCTTTTGAGTTTCAGTAATATCTTTAACAACACCCTTCCCGCCAGCAGCTAAATTACCCTTAAAACTATCCCCTTGAGGAATTCTTGCTAAAGTTTTATTAAAGGGCTTGCCATGAATAATTAGAACTCTAAAATCTCCATCAAATATTTCAGGTAAAAATTCTTGAACCACTATTTGAGTTTGTTCGTTATTAGTCATTTCTAAAAGAATATCAAGATTCTCATCTTCCATATCTTCCATCTTAAATATAGATGTTCCGCCCATACCATCAAGGGGCTTAACAATTATTATTTCTTGATCTACCTGAAACTCAATTATCTTTTGTATATTTGCAGTTATTAAAGTTTTGGGTATAAATTCTTTAAAATGAATTGCAAAAATCTTTTCATTAAACTCTTTAATAGAATTTGGTTTATTAAAAACCTTAGCTCCCTGCTCTTCTGCCAAACCTAATAAATGCAAGGCATTAATATAATCTTCCTCTACAGGAGGATCTTTTCTCATAAAAGTATAAGAAAAAGATGATACCTCTATTGATTCCTTGCTAATACCTTCAATTTTATTAGATCCTGCAGAGATAATATTTCTAGAATCTGCAAAAACAATTCCATTTTGAATAAATAAGTCATTAATTTCGGATTGGTATACTTTATAACCCAAAGAAATGGCTTCTTCCATCATAAAAATAGACGTATCTTTTTTTGGCTTAAGGCCATTAAGGGGATCGGTAATAAAAAGTAATTT
>Ga0257110_1000696_pt1 | contig 15928 bp, 19 predicted proteins | sample LP_taG_7_FD_190184 | JGI IMG/M metagenome (GOLD analysis project Ga0257110, IMG submission 190184) | Marine microbial communities from Northeast Subartic Pacific Ocean, Canada - LP_J_2015_P26_10m | ecosystem: Environmental > Aquatic > Marine > Oceanic | place: Canada: Northeast Subartic Pacific...
CACTTTTGGAGATCACCACCGAATCCACATCCTACATCCAAAATACTGTCGCCTTCGCGGGTAGCCGATTGGATGAGGAGACGCTTAGACTCGTTATGGTACTTACGTATCTCCTCCATTTATTTAACTTAATTCTTTCTTTTTAAATGGTTTACTAAGGTAAAAATCTCAGACTATATAAATGTCATCTAATTCCAATTCCAATTATTCCCCTCGTCCAGATTGGCGAACCGAACGAAACTTGTTACAAAATTTTAACCAAGTTTCCAACAAAAAATTGAAAACAATATCTTTAGAAAACGCGTTAAAGCAGATGAAAATGGAGAATGATAGGGCGTTAAAGCAGATGAAAATGGAGAATAATAGGGCTAGAAAAGAGTACGAAAAAAAATTGAAAGAAATGAAAAAAACATTACGTGAAAAGACCGAAAAAAAATTGAAAAAATTGAAAAATGTGAAAATGATATTAAAACAAAGAAAGGAAGAAAAGAAAAATAAAACAAATAATTCCAAACCCATTCCCGAACCCAATTATTTACCTCGTCCATTAGGTTGGCGTAAAACGAAAGAGATCAATAAAAAAGTAGAAAAATCAAAATCATTATCACCATTACGATTTAAAACCAGACCAAAAAAGAATTATCATAAGACGAATGTTCCTAACGTTATTGTACAAAACACTAAACGAAAGAAAGGGGGTGTGTTAAATTCTTTACCGAATGAATATTTCCAAAACAAAAAATAATCACATATTATAGAAATGGTAAGTAATATACTACAGAAAAAAGAGAAAAACTCTAAAGAAAAACAAAATTTACTTAATAAGATTGAGAAAGAAATTAAAAATATAGAAAATATTAAGTTAAAACTTGAAAAATTGCTAAAAGAATATCAAAACCAGTATGATCATATTTTAGTGATTAAGATGTTTCGGAATAAAATACCTCAAAAAAACAGAAATAAGATTAACGGTGATGAAAAAAAAATAGAAAAAAAGATTATTAATACTTTAAAAGAAATTAAATATTTATTAGAAAATTTATTAAAGTTAACTAATCTTAAACGTGATATTATTAAAAACATGAATAAACCACTCCAAAATTTTATCTCAGTTCATTTTAGAAATACAATTAGAAATGGAAATCGAAGATAAAAAGTGTGATAATACTCAACCCGTCGCAAATTGGAAGTGTATATGGTTTACGTTAGCATTATCAGGTGGTTACTGGTTTTTGCCGCATAGAAATAAGTGGGTCCTTCTAGTGCTCTTATATGTACCTTATGTGGCACTCGCCTACTACGATCACTGGTTCCTTTGCGAAAGAAACCTTGGTCCAACATACCTCGCCATGTTTTACCATTGGATAAAACCTCAAGATTCAGAACAGATCATCAAGTATAAGAATTGGTGTCCCGAAATTAAGAATAAAGTCCTTTTTATAGACACTGTTATAGTACTCGGTGGTTTAGCCGCTTTACCATCGTTCCTTAAATGGAAACCTTAAACTAATGTAAATCCAATATCCCTTGGTATTATTTTTTCATCAACATTCCAATTATACAAATAATAATTATTCGTACCCGTACCTTTCATAAATCTATTCAAAACGAGTTCTTCTTCGCTTACACTTATATTTGTACAATTGTAAACGTCGAAACCTCTATTACGCGCCATTATTATTGCATCTTTCAAACAGTTTCCTACGTTATAAAACGTGTATGCCTGTTTTACTACATTCCCAGATTCTACGTGTACGTAAGGTATACTATAAAAGGAAAGAAACTGATCGGTAGTATCACTTATATAGGAATACATAACATCTTTGCGTGGTAATAACCATGTTTCAACATATTTTTCATCGATTTCAATATACAATTTAAATTTAAGAAGGTATTTTTGTAACATTTGTGTAACGCGTGGGATATCTTCTTTCGTCATTTCCCTAAACCTTGATGATCCTAATACTAAATTTGGTATTTCGCGTGCTTTTGAAAACCCTATTGAATTTAGTTTTTTTACGTTTATAAGTCTGTGCCAATACCGTACTTCTGTTAATGGTGTGGAAACACGTTTAACTATGGTGTATACAGCTTGTCTAATGTTATATTCTCGGGCACGACGCGATATTTCGTTTATGAGTAAAGGTCCAAATCCTTTTGACCGTGAATCGTTATCTACACATAAAAAGTTTATTTGAATCATTTTTAATGACGTTCCGTTTACATTTACGGTTGATGGAACACCCGTAATACAACCGTGCATGATTTTAGTTTCGGTATTACGTATAGATATTATGAATTTTTCATCGGTTGCCAATTTTAATAATTCAAGTGGATAATCGAACGCGTAATGTGAATCTCGTATGTAATATTTTTTAAGAAACATACACAATTCTTCTAAATAACACGAATCCCACTCATACCCTTCTGGTAACGCGTTTTTTTCAAGTTTAAGGTTCTCTGATGAATCTATTTCCCCCTGTTTTGTTTCTGTTACTTCTTCGTTTTTCACAGGTTGTTTTTTCCAATACATTCTTTACAATTTCATATACTTAAAGTTTTAAGTTCATGTAAGTATATATAAACAATGTCTCTCGAACAAGATTACACAACCGTACCAGGTCAACTTTATGCCTGCCTTTCTGTAGTAGGACCGGAAGCACCACAAAAGAATGATAAGTTTGGAATTAAAATTAGGGGTGCTTTTAATACGCGTGATGAAGCTGCTTCTCATGCTAAACGTCTTCAAAAAGAAGACGCAACTTTTGATATTTATGTTGTCGATATGTATAAATGGTTATTGATTCCACCTGACCCGGCTCAAATTGAAGATGTACATTATACGGATGAAAAGCTCGAAGAACTTATAACGGGCTACAAAGAGAATCAAGCTCAAGCCGCTGCCATGTTTTCACAACGTAAAACGGATATGATGTCTGTTAAGGCTCCGGGAACTGATACGTACTTTAAAGGTGGAGACGAAAATTCCAAGTTTTATACCAAACCCGATGAATCTCCAATGAGTCACCCGGGTGAAGTTTTGGAACGCCTTCAAAAAGAAAAACCAGACGCTGATATGGAAGATTTGGTTAAGGAAGCTGACGAGATTGTTGCTAAAGAAATGGAAACGATTAGAGTTAAGCGCGAGGCTGAACTCAAGGAAAAAATTGAGAAAGAAGAAATGGAGATGGAGGAAGAATCTAAGAAAGTGGTTGTTGAAAATTCTACTGAAGGTCAGGTGAAAGAAACTGAAGACGATGGTGAAGAGGAAGTAACGTCTGATGATAAAGAAAATGAACAGGTGTAAATTAATTTTGTTACATAAATGTAAGTATGTTGAGTATTATATTGAATATAATCACCATTCTTATTTTGATATTTGTATTAACTTTATTTTTGAGATTGTATAATAACCAAAAAAATAAATTAGAAAAAACATCTAGTGATTCTAAAACGACATACGACGAAATAACTGCATCTGAAGTTATGAAAAATACATTTGATGATCCACTAGTTACGAGTAGATCTTATTTTACTGAATCATCATATGGTGAAATTGGTGAATTTATGGGTCAACAAACCCCATCGACTGTATATTGGATAGGAGGTAAAATTTTATCCAGGTCTTAAAATAACAGGTTGCATAGTCTTACCCATAAAAAACCCTAATAAAAATGCAACAAATATAATAACGTATCCTGTTTTATCTAAATTAGAAAATATATCTTGTTTTTCTGGGTGTATTAACTGTTGTGTATACATTGGTTGTTGTGGTTGAACATAGTATTGTTCGTTATTTTCTGGTTCCTGTTCATGTAAGTCGTTATCCTTGTTTAAAAACTCTCCTGGGTTATATTCAATAGGTGTTCCAACTTCGGCTTCCATTTATATAAATTAAACTCTTTTTTTTAAGCTCGATATTACTCATCGTCTGAATATTCTTCATCCTCAGAAGATTCTTCGTCGTTTTCGTCGTCTTCTTCATCATCAACAACAAATCCTTTCAAATTACCATTTTCATCTTCATCTGAATCACATTCGGATTCTTCGTTATCTGAACATATATCTTCATCGTCTGTTTGAAGAAGATCAGCGTCTGTATCATATTCATCGTCCTTGAAATCGTCTTCTATTTCTTCGAATAATTCTAATCTTTCTGGTACTTTTGATAATCGTCCTGAGCGTGTTTTTCGAGCTATAGACATGCTTTAATTAGTATTAACACATTTCTTTTAAGTATTTTACTCGTTATTATCAAAACTAACATTTTTATAAAGATTGTAATATTTTATTGGTTAATATATGTTTAGGTGGTGATTTACATTTACATTTTTGTATAAGTAATTTATTTTCTATTTCAAAATTTACATTACTTATACATTTTTCACATGAGTACGATGTTAAAACACTATGTTTTTTCGTATTTTTAGTTTCTATATTTTTTATTTTAAGATTTTTGTTTTTGAAAACGTTTTTGTTTATGAAAAGATTCAATAATTCAATAGTTTGTTCAAAACCATCGGGTTCTGTCTTTTTAACACTGTTTTTTGGTTTATATTTTTCAACTTTACCGTCCTTGTATAATATATTCGTAATTTTAGATGAGAGTTGATGTCTTTTTCCGGTGAAATCTTTACAAAAACCAAAATGTCTCATTGTATCGGTAGTCGAAAAGCATTTTTGTGCTATAGTATCTCCTAATATATGAAACCATACGTGATTAGAATTATGGTTACACTTTTTATTTTCACAATAAAATGAATTCGTTGAAACGAGAAACTGGTTTTTATTTTCATAAATTTTTGTTACCCTCGATAAATTTTGACCTTGTAAATTTTTTCTTACAAATTCTTCTACAAGACTAATAGCTTCCTGATCCTTGAATTCGTTTTTTATTTGTGCGTTTGTAAAAGACCCTTCTGGTTGTTTCGAATATTTATTTTCTATTATGACGGGATCGTCTCTCTCTGTACGTAAAGTAGCCATGTTCATTATTTTAACATCTGCGACCTGACCATCTATAGTTTCGAGTAATTGAAATGGACCGTACCTGTATATAAATATTGGTTTGTATTCACTTTGTGTTACTTTCCCTGTATAGTTACATTCTACACACCCTTTACCGGAACACTCGTCGTGTTTTCCCTTTTTATGTGACCATGGCATCCGAAATCCGCTTCCTTTGGCTTTTCGTTTTAAACTTCCGTAAACAGCTTCATCGATTATATCATTCCAATTTCTTGAACCGTAATACTCGTTCATTATTCGTACTAGAATTTCTCGTATTGCTAAAGCTGATGACTGATTTACGATAAAATCTGGCCAATTTATGTGAATACCTGTCTTAATTAGATGACCCACTTTTTTCGGTTGAGCTACAGAAATGAGTGCTTCTTTACCTCCCAATTTTTTAACTCTTTCGCATATTATTTTACAATAGTTTTCGAGTTCTGAAAATTCAATTTCATCCTCATCCTTGTAATCGATATCCACAAAAAAGTTATAATTTTCACTTTTCTGTTCGACCACGAATATTTTTTCCCCTGAATTATAGGAATCTGTGTATTTAATATAGAAATCATTCAATCTATCAAATGGCACTGAAAGGACACCTCCATCCATGAGCACATGTGATACATTGGTATTGTTCCAGAACCCCTGTTCTTTACACCATGTTTTAAACATGGTTTACTTACCAAATAGTAGTTTTATTTTTTTATATTGATTTAATTAATCACTATCGTAGTGATGTCTCCAAATTGATTTTCTATACGATATTTCTGGATATTCTTCTTCTTCTGATAAATTCTTTTTTAAAACAAGAAGTTCATAAACTTTATCTTCTTTGTGTAATTCTGCGTACCTATCTGCTTTTTCCTTTGTATAACCATGTCTTTCAACGAGAAGATGTGAAATTTGTGAGAGTATGTAAGCTTTGGACTTCATTATTTAATAGAGAAGGTTTTTCTATTGAGAGAAGTTATGCATGCATAAAACTCTGGGTTATTGAGAACGTTTTTAACTATTCTATCCCATTGTTTTTTTGTATTGAATTCTGTTAATGTTTCAAAATTCATAAAATCATTTTCATCGTAAGTTCGTTTATATGGTTGTTTTTGTATTTTTTTAAGATTTGTTTTTTGTTTCTCATCGTTGAATTTTCTGACAAGTTCGGTTTGTTGTTGCGGTGTATAATCTACGAAAAATATAAAGACGTTGTATTCTAAATCAACACCGGGACTTTCTTTAACTATGAATTTGAAATCTGAATACTGACCTTTTTTGAGAGAAATGACTCCTCTTGTTTCCTCTTCTAGTTCTCTCAAAGCACATCGTATTGGATTTACTATTTCTCTTCGCCTACACCCTCCGGTAACGAAAATCCAATCTTTGAATCGTCGGTCTCGGACAGTGAGAAACTTGGGTTTATCGCCCGTAAACGTTACGGGTACAGCTATAGCCTTGTATTTCTTCATTGCTCATTAGCAAGTTATAATTATATGAGATGATTATTCTGATGAATCTTCCTCGGAATCTTGATTTTCAAGGTTCTTTTCTTCGACTTGGGTTTGTAAAGCGTTTTCTTTTTCTGACTCTGGTTCAGTAAAAGGGGATGGTTTGGGCCTGGATAAAAATGAAACAAGTTTTCCATTAAATCCCTTTACACCTTCCATTTCTTCGTTGGTTTTCTTGAGTTCCTTGTACATATATGCAGTGGCTACAATACATACGATTACAGCTATTATTGTGACGATATCTCGATCAAAGGTAAACATTATATAATATTAAAATGTAGAGTTAATTTTTTAAGTATGTATAATCGCACCCATCTGAACACCGTTTTCTTTTGGGCAATCATACCCCATTTGAGCAAATTGAATCTCCTGGTAATGTCCCTCTTTACACTCAGAATTCTGAGTGGGTTCTTGTTTTTTAGAGTCGACGAGATGATTCAAAGTTCCGGACTTGGGATCGTAAGTAATTATAAATATAAAAGCTGCGACAAAAACTAGTTGCCAGAACATTTATATTAAGTGGCTATAAAAATTGAATTAGTTAGAGTACATCAAACCACCCATACCATTTTCGATACGGAGAATGTTGTAGTTCACGGCGTAGATAGTATTATCAAACGTCGAGCTATCGGAAACGAGTCTCGCGGAATCGAGTCTACTGAAGTTGAGCGAACCCGTTGGTTGGAGTTTAGCAGTGTCGAGGCAGAATGGAACCAATAAGATATTCTCAACAACATCCGCAGCCTGTGTATGGTAATACACTGGTACTGAGGTGTGGTGAGGGATAACTGGTTTCGCGTCCGAAACATCCGTACCATTAATTTGGAGCTTGACTTTATCGGATGCAGATTGACCGTTCACGGCGACCAAATATTTCATTGGGTGATTGAAGCTGAGTTCTTGGATTTTATTGAGCGATGCAATTGCCTTTTGTGTTTGTGTGATAAGCATGTTTTGTGGTGCGTTGGAAAGTGCCGTGCGTTCATCTGTATCGAGGTGAAGAAATTGAGCATACACTTCGAGGTCTCCGACAATAGAGGCATTATCGGCCCACGTAATTCTCAATTCAACATCGTGATATTGAAGTGCGACCAATGGGATAGCAGATTGAACATTTTCACAAAACGAAAACCTGAGTGGGTAGAATTTTTCCGCTGTATATTTAGCTTTAGAGTACGTTTGGTTCATAACTGTTGGTGCAAGAGAGGTGGAGAATGTGTAATCTTGTTCGTCGATGACTTGACCACCGATCAAAAGTTCAACCTTGGCGACATTTTCATTCCAATTTGTGACATTACCCGCTCTATTGGCGATATAGACGTAACCGAGCATATCACCTTTTCTTTCGAATCGGATAGTTGACATACCAGCTCGAGCTGGGTTGCCCTGGATAGTTTGTCTTTCGACAGTTTGGGCGAAGTTTGTGTGACGTTTGTAGTTGGACCTGAAAAAAGAAACTTCAGGTTGACCTACGAGATGCGCATCTTGGGCACCGATTGCAACGAGTTGGGCAATACCTCCAGACATATTTTATATTATACTAAGGTTTTTTATTTTTAAGCCCATATATAATATAAAAGTGTGTTCTGATTTATTTAATTTACTAATTTTGTGTAAAAGATATTGAATTCATATATACATTACCTGCAACATTTGACAATGTCATGAGTCCGTGTTCACTTTGTTTAATAGTGAGGTCGCTCGTCTGAACGTACCAGTTTACATTTGTAAGATTTTTTGATATTTTTCTATCTGCACCTGATGCAAATATAGGTACGACTATCTGAGCACCGTCTATAAGATCTGAATAGACGAGACTATTTAAATCGCCTGCAAGTTGAACAAGTGGTGCTGTGCCGTAACTTTTATTTTTAGCATCTATAGTTATTGTATCTGTCGATGACATTGTTGCAGTTATACCTGGATTTGTAAGTTGAATATTTTGTGATATCAAATTACCTGTAACATTTACATTTGAACCAATTTTAATACTATTTGTCGTAACAAATGCATTATCCGAGTTATAACTTGAATGTGGACCTGTAAACTGAATAACGTTTGATGTAACATTTGCTCCCACAGTCGCTTGAGAAACATCGTCTAAAGAAAAAGGTGATGCGGCGACGTGTAAAGATCCTATTGTAATACTATCGGCTGAGACGTTACCCGAAACTGTAAGTACATTCGATTCAAATACGTTTATAGTAAGGTTTGCAGCTGCGACTGATGGTCCTATAGAAATATTTGCCTTATATTCATGAACATTATCGAGTGTCGAACCACCTTGTCCCCCTGAATCGTAGATTTCGCCTGTTGTTGTGTTGAACGATAAAACGTTATTCGAAGGGGCTGCATAAGCCGGGTCAAGTTTTACCGCGTTCGTTACTTTCAAAGACGCTAATGCACCCGCCGACGATTTAAGTAAAACATCACCGGCGTAATCGATTTGTTTCGTAGCTGCAATGTCAATATCACCCGCGGATGTTAAACCCGTGGTTGTGTTATTAAACGCGACCGTTTGTGTTGTCGTTGCACCCCCCTCTGTAATAGTCTGTAAAGTAGAAGAAACATCGTCCCATGCTACACCCGCGGCTGAACTTCTAAGGAATTTTTTACCTGATGCTGTATGAGGAGAAAGTGTAGATAACGCAGTTCCAGATGCTGGACCTAATAACAGTTCGTTTTGTGCTACTGTAGTTAAACCCGTACCACCCTTGGCAAGTAAAACTTGTGAACTCAAATTAGCGGGGTTGAGTACTGATATACCTGTCGTTACACCCGTACCACCACGTGCAGTAGCAACTGTTCCAGTCGTAAGGTTAGTTGCATTTAGTACTGTGAGCCCTGTAGTTACACCCGTACCACCACGTGCAGTAGCAACCTGACCGGTATTAGTAGCGTCGCCTAAATCTAAGTTTGTTATAGATGAACCATCACCATGGAACGAATCCGCGGTTACTTTACCTGTTGTCGTGACGTTACCGGATAAAACGTTACCCCACACATTTGCCGTGATGTATCCATCCGCTGTTGTGTTTGTAGGTACAACGGTTTCACTTTCGGAATTACTTTCTGTAAAAGCGATTGTATATTCTTTACTCATGGTCTCACCCAGAAAACCTGCAAATACATTCGCGGTTGGTCTTGTCATATGTTGCCCCATATCTTTTGCGTCTACGGTGTTATTGTGTGCGACTGCAAATATTTTATCGGTAATGTAATGATCGGTTGTATGCTGCGCCGTAATATTACCTGCAACGGTTAAGTTTCCAGAAATCACCACGTTTGAACTAATAGATGTAATATGTGTAGATGGGTTATACCCAATTTTACTTTCCTCAAAAATACCAGAACTGTTCACGTATGGTATACTCGAACCAGATAACGAACTAGCGCCCGTACCACCTCGAGCAATAGGAATTGTACCAGTGTTAGTACCCTGACCCAAATTTAAGTCAGTTATACCCGAACCGTTTCCACTAAATTGTCCTTGAAAAGTCGATGCTAGTATATCACCGGACGATGCATCTAATACAATCCCCGAACCGTTTAATGCTACTTGTCCATCCGTTACTTCTAGAACTACACCCGAAGATTTATTTAATGTTATGACTTCATTAGAAACGTTAGACACACCTGTTTGTGACGCAAGCACTTCATCTAACGTGAGTGGAACATCGGACCATTCGGGTGCCGTTTTACCCGCGTTTAATCGGAGAAACTGACCCGCGGTCGCGGAAGATGTACTTAACTTTGCGAGTGATGTTATTCCATTGGCATATACTAAATCACCTTCAGTATATGCATCAATACCTGTACCACCCACTGGTATGGCGAGAGTACCCATAGTTATATTACCCGTATCTATAGCTGTTATAGACGAACCATCACCGGAAAGTGATGACGCAGTTATAATTGAAGCTGATATGTTATTAGATCCTAATATTTCACCGTATATACCTGACGATGCTATATTATTAGATCCTACTATTTCGCCGTATAGTATTCCACTAACTTTAGCTGCTGTTATGTTATTAGATCCTAATATTTCACCGTATATACCCGTTGTTCCAATAAGTTTATCTGCTAATATATCTTGACTTGTTACTATTTGGTCATATGCACCCATTGTTCCAGTAATAGTTTGACCTTGAATGTCACCTAGAGCAGTAATAGTCTGACCTTGAATGTGACCTTGAGCAGTAATAGTAGTTTGACCTTGAATGTGACCTTGAGCAGTAATTTGACTCGCTGTAATTAAATTGGAACCACTTATGTTACCAAATATATAATCATCGATAACTATATTACTATATGCCTTGAGTGACGTTGTTGGATTTGTAAGGTGGAGTGTATTTGATGTAACATTACTTTTATCCGTGACAGTTTGTAAAGTTACATTTGAAAGAAGACCGCCATCACCACGATAATATTGTGCGTTTATATTCCCCGTCGTTTCTATAGCGAAAATAGATTGTGTTGGTACATTCATAACAGTTTGACCAACAGCTCCTAATGTAAATAAATTTTGTGGATTTGTATTTGCTATGGCGACGTGAGACGTTGCTTGTATATCCCCGGTGTGTATAATACCTGAAACTTGAATTTTATTTAAATTATTTCTATCTATAACGACAGAGTCTCCCGTAGTTGATAACCTATGAGTTCTTGTATTACCTACAATTCGTAAATCATCATTATCACCTACTGGACCTTTAATAAAAACTTTATCGGCTACAGATAAGGCGTGTGTTGGGAGTGTATTTGAAATACCTACGTTAGATGACGCAACTAAAGATGTAGTTACATTGTTAAATTCAACTGTATTCGATGTAACATTACCTACAGTAGTTGCATTTTCTAACGTAATACCACCTAACAAATCTGTAGCTACACCCGAATCTACAAGTTCTGCTGTTTGTGCGTGATACGCAAAAAAATTCGCACCTGATAATTCTGCTACACGTACCGGTGTCACATAAAGTGAACCTGGTGTTGATGCAGATATAGGTGCATCTGACGCATTGAAAACAACTGTGTTTTCGGCCTGATTATCATTAGCGTGTTTACCAAACCGGATTTTGGTAGACCGCTCGATGGTAGGTATATTTTTAACCATTTAATATAAGTAGGTATTTTTAATTGGCGTATATTAAACCCGCCATACCATTTTCTATTCTAAGAATATTGTAATTTACGGCATATATTGGATCATTTATAATCATATTCTGGCTATGTATCTTTGCAGAGTCTAAACGACTAAAATTGAGCGTTCCTGTCGGTTGGAGTGAGCTCGTCGAAAGACAGAAGCAGTATAAAAAGAAATCTGGGGAAGTTACGAATTGTGTGTGGTAATAGTTTTGAATTTCCATAAAATGTGGTTTCCCCCATTTATAATTACCTATATCGAGACCATTTATCTCGATTTTTACTTTATTACTCGCAGATGTTAAAGCACCTTCAGTACTTGTATCTGAACACGCTAGGTATTTAACTGGGTGGTTAAATGTAAGTTCCTGTGTAAGTTCCTGGGAAGGAATACTTTTTTGAACTTGTGTAATGAGTAGATCGTGATTTCTCGAAACTAAATTTCCACGTTCTTCGTTATCGAGGTAATAATAATTTGAATAACACTCGACGTTATAATTACCCGCTTGTGAACCCCAGTGAATACGCAATTCTACTTCATGGTATCGCAAAGCAACTATGGGTATAGCACATTGTGGACCTTCGCAAAAAAAGAAACGTAAAGGGTAAAAGTACGAACGTGCACTTATACCTGGGTGTGTACCATTTGAACTTTTAGAAACATTCGTTGCGAATGTATCTATGGCTATTTTTTCCGTAAACGCAGCGTCTTGTGAATCGATAACCTGTCCACCGATAACCAATTCAACTCTATCAATTATATTTTCCCAGTTTTGAATATCAAGTGCTTTCGAGTTATCGTCTATAGTAAAATATGTGTATCCTAATAAGTCACCTGATCTTGGTATTCTGATCGATGACATAGCGTTATTTTTCACAGCTCCTTGTATCGTTTGCTTCTCTATAGATTGTGAAAAATTAGAATGCCTTTTGAAAGTTGAGTTAAAGAATGAAATTTCTGGTTTTCCCATAATGTACTCATCTTGAGCACCGATTGCAATGAGTTGAACAATACCAGAAGACATTTATAATAAGAAAAGGTTAAAATTATACGTGTATATCGCCCTGAAATAATTAGAAGCCTAAATTCCTTTTTTTACAAATAAATCTAAATATTAAACAGGTCTCTGACGTAGTCGCCGCTGCACCTGTTTCCTTTAATAACTCAACGGTTATTCTATCGAGTTTCTTTATTGGGTTAAAATATTGTTGAATAATTGGGTATTCATTTTTAAAAATGAGTCGAGATGTTCCATCTGTTACGAGAGAACCGAAAACGCCGTTTATTAAATTATCATCAGCTGTATTCAGATCTGTTTTCCCTCTTTGAGAAAAGAAAGTTCTTAATTCATCAATTTTAAGATGTATGAATTTGTGAGATACACCCGTGCCGTTAATATGAGCGGCTGTTAATTGAACCTGAACTATATTTTCAAGGGGTTTTGGGAAGAATGAAGTAAATTTTTGTTTTTGAGAATCGTCAACAGAATCAACGATAATGGTATGATACTCGTGTTCAAAATCGGGTAAACTTGACTGACTAGTCACTAACGCCATTTATATATACTGGAGATTTTACTTCATCTTGTACCCCGCTTGTTGCTGAACAAGTTTTTGTCCATCACAAACTCCACCTCGACTATCGGAATAGTATGAGTTTCCGAGGCACGATGGCTTCGATTCAAGATCGAAAAGGGAACCTTCATTTTGGGTTTCGATTTCGACGGTCTGGTAATTACTTGTTCTCATGGCGGCGAGGGCGCATAACATTAAGAAGACAATCACAATTGCCTTGAGAGTATTTTTGTTTGTGGCGTTAAGTTTCATTTGTTATCAACATACATTTTTTTTAAAGTGCGTTAAAGAATTTAGAATACTTTCAATATAAAGATTAAATGGACGGTGAGATCATACTTAATAGAAATCATACAAACGTGATGAAACTTGATGACAACGAACAAGCTCTTATGAACGAGATTGAAATCGAAATCCCAAGACCTCAGCCTGTAAAAAAACAAATGCCAAAAACTATGAAGACGCAATTTACACCACCACAAACACAAGTTTTTCAGGAAGATATAGATTCGTTTGCTAACCCAAACAAACAAAATCCACCTTCGATTCCTCCACCGGAAGATCCAGTTGATTACGGTGAATACGAAGAAGAAGATCAGGGGTATGATTATGCAGGTGGTGGGGGAGGTGGTATGCCTTATATGGAAGAGGAAAAACCGTCACCAGGCTACAAAACAATCGATGAAGAAAAAGCTGATCTTGTAAATAAACTCGGGAGACTCGAAAAGAAAGGGTTTACGGTAAATAAAAGATTAAATGTATATTCACCAATTGACGAACTTAGAAACGAAGTAAAGAGAATTACGTATAGCATAGACGTTGATAAATCTTTAAAATTTTCGAGGCGTATGCTTATTGCATGTACAACCGGTCTTGAATTTTTAAACAAAAAGTATAACCCATTTGAAATTCAACTCGATGGTTGGTCGGAAAATGTAATGGAAAATGTGGACGATTACGATGAAGTTTTTGAAGAATTGTACGTGAAATATAGAACTAAAATGCACGTTGCCCCAGAGGTAAAGCTTATTATGATGCTCGGTGGGTCGGCTATGATGTTTCATTTAACCAATAGTATGTTTAAATCAGTCATGCCTAATATGAATGACGTGATTAAACAAAACCCAGGACTCGTACAGAACATGATGTCTGCGGTGCAAAACACAGTTCCTAAATCTCAACAAGGTGCGAGTGAACCATCCGTAGATGAAAATGGGAGACGAGAAATGCAGGGTCCAGGGTTTGATATCTCGAGTCTTATGGGTAATATTATGATGCCTCCACAACCACCAATGAACACAACAAGTATTAATAAACCAGAAGATACGGAAATTGATATCGAAGACGATATTTCGGATATTGCCGAACCACCAACTTTCGATACCGGTCGAGAAGGTGGTGATGACGAGGTGAGAGAAGTTAAAGTTACTCAGACCAAATCAAAAAAAGGAGGTGGTAAAAAGAAAAAGACCGTTGAAATTAATTTGTAAACATAGTATAAATGATAGGGTATTGTCCTTTAGATGAAGACCCTATTGAGATACCTTCTCGGCGGCGAGAAGTTGCACCCCCGACCCCAGTCGAACCACAGGCGGCGGCGAGACCTAGACGTTCTAGATCTTTCCTTGGTGAAGACGATACGGAGTGTAACTTTGTCGTTATGTTTTTCATCGCGGGCGTAATTGCCTTGGCGGTTATGGACGCACTTCCTAATAAAAAGTAAGTAAACAAAACTTTCTACCATTCTGACATTTTCCAGAATGGTAAAAAATAATTAATTGTTTTCTAATGCCGTTACACGCGTTAATAGATTAGCGACTTGCGTTTCTAACGTCGAAACTTTCGCCTTTTCGGACTGTAATTGTCTATCTACTTCCTGTAAAGCCGCAGTTGAAACTGCCCATATAGCATCTTTATTTAAATGATGAAAATCACTTATTTGTTCACCTTTTATAAAAGCGTTCGTGACATTACTAAAATCACCTGTATTTTCTATTGTTATAACATTACTTTCCGAAAACGAAAGTACATTACACTTTAATTCTTTATCCTCATCTGTAATAATGTTTATAACAGATGTATTTGATAAAGTTAAACCTTCAACCGTGGTATCTAAACGAAGTTCGAGTATGTTACTATCACTCGTAACACTTACATTTGAGTTTGTAAGTATATTTGGAATATCACCTTCACTTACCGTAACCGCGTACGGTAAAACGGTTGCGACTTCTTGGGCGATGAAACCATATACGTTACTCGTCCCCCTTTGTTTTTCATCTATATAATTGTATATTTTGGGTTCGAGAAGACGAATTTTTTCGAGTGCAGAACTATCGTTTATATCGACCACATTCTTTTTTATTCGACGATCTGAATGTGCATTAAATTCATTAGCTGCAATTCTTTGACTTGCATATATGGAATAAGTGTTAGTTCCAGATGACAGTCCAGTGCCCGGACCATACGCGTAGAACCTGAATAATAAGTAACTGCTATACGACCCATTAATTTCTAATTTGGCCCGTGTGAATGTACTTCCACCTATATTTACTTGACCCGAGCTTCTATAAATGTTAGACCCAGACGTTGTCCAAGGACTTGAACCACTTACAGTTGACCAAGACATTGTACCCCCACCACTCGATGTGAGTACCTGTCCACTCGTCCCCGAGGAACCATTTGCAAGTAAA
>Ga0257110_1000697_pt1 | contig 15926 bp, 16 predicted proteins | sample LP_taG_7_FD_190184 | JGI IMG/M metagenome (GOLD analysis project Ga0257110, IMG submission 190184) | Marine microbial communities from Northeast Subartic Pacific Ocean, Canada - LP_J_2015_P26_10m | ecosystem: Environmental > Aquatic > Marine > Oceanic | place: Canada: Northeast Subartic Pacific...
TGGTGGTGTATTATTATTATTAGGTTTACCATTTTTCTTCTTTTTGCGCTGACGTATGATAGTGAAAGCCTTTATACATTTCCCTTTATTAATTTGATATCTTATATGAACTTTTCCAGTTCCACCTTGGTTTTGGTCGTGTGCAACAATATTAAAACAAATGTTAGTAAGTTGATATTTGTTATTATCAATAGTTGTTTCCATATATTTACCAAAAACAACTTCTTCTTGAACAAGTTGAATGCAAGGATATTCGTGACCATAATCAGAAACACACGGTGGATGATACATAATATTTTGAGAAGAATGTATAAAATTAGTAATATAACCCTTTGTTTTCGTAGGTGAGTCAACTATATCATCAATGTCTAGATCTTCTTTTCGTTTAATACCTGCAGTCAATTGAGGAGAGCCTTTTTTGTATTCAAGTAACAATGGTAAAATAATTAGGTCACTGTATAAAGGATGTAATAGATTTTGCATGTTATCAAACAACTTAATTCTATGTTCAATGTCATTTTGTTCTTGAATAACAATTTTTGTTTGTAGCTTATCTACTTTTGTAGTATATTCAGCAATATTATCAGGGTTATTTTGTTCGGCATATTTTTTATCTTGTTTTGCTTGTATTAATTCCAACTTTTCCTGAAGTATAGCTTTTTTTGTAGCAAACCAAGTACCTTGTAAATAATTAGTATATACATCAAAGAAATGTTGTGTACAATTATATTCATATTCTTTTAAGATATTAGTATTTTTGTTAGTAGTTATAATATCATCGTCGGCTTCAATATCAGAATCAGTATCATTAGCGGAAATCTGTTGATTAAACATACATAAATATCTATTCCCCCCATTATTTTTGTCATTGTTTTGTTTCTTAGTAGATATATTATCCCTAGTTGATTCATCGTTATCAGCGTCAATATTAAACTCATTATCTTGGTTTTTTGGTAAGTACTCAAACATAACTAGTGGTAGATCATTTAATTCTGCAATAGATATATTATTGTCTCCCTTAGTAGTACCTCTATTATCAATATCATCTACAATATAAGCAATTCCATTTTTAAATCTATCTTTAATTTCCCATTTATTAATAACATCTTCACCCAGTTCACTATCTAATAACATATACAAATTGTCCTGTAATATATTGGAAGGTAATGAACTATCGTTAAGTTGATTTTCTCCTGCTAACATCCATGCTTTTCTCATAATAGGATGTCTAATGCGTTGTGCACTTCCAAAAATAGTACGTTTGAGTTCAATAACTAATGGTAAAAGTTCTTCAATATCTTTGAAATGTTTGTACAATCTACGTTTAAGTGTAGATGGTTTTTTAAACCTAATATATAATTTATACAATGCTCGTAGTTTCACCCGAAATCTAACGCAAAATTGGGAATTATAAAAATATAATTCTGCTAATAAGTCAAATAGCTCTTGTATGGGGGCTAATTTAACTCCAATCGTTTCAATCTGTGAAAGTTTTAGATTATTATATTCAAATAATTTGTTATGATCATTCTCAATATTATTATTACTCGTAAATACATTTGATAACATGATTAATGCATTACCAATCCGTTTTAATGCAGTAGTAAAAATATTATATTTATCTGTTGTCATTAATGTTCTAATTTCAACTACATCATTTGCCTGTTGTTGAATATTTTTAACAAAATCTATACATTGAGAAACTGTAAAACCAACTTCATTCATTAATATAATATAATATAATATAATATGATATTAATAATGTCAATACTATTGAAAGAGTTAAAAAACGATAATAGCAACTGTAATAAAACTTTGCATCATTGAAATTAACTTAGCAATATTGGAAACTGGAAATATATCACCATAGCCCAATAAGCAAGAAGTATTCATAGAAAAATAGGCACGGTCAAACAAACGTTGAAATGGGGGTACGTTAATTTTGTCTTCTTTAATATCATCATTTGTTACATTTTTAGTGACATCTTTAGTAGCGTCCTCAATTGCAATATCCGTTTTGACTTTATCAACGTGTTTTTGATATTGATTAGAAAAAGAATTATTAAAAGCTTCCATAGGGTCACTAACCGTGGTATCTTGTAGTTCATTGTTTATTTTTTTTTTAATAACTTCCTTTTTAATAGTATCTTTTATAAAATTAACACCGCTAAAGTGAGTATCATCTAAAAACATATATATTATAGAAAAAATTGTGAAAGAAAGAAGAAGTACAACTAATTTTGTATGCATAATTATTTTGTACAAAATATTCATTGTTATATCATATAAAACGATATTATTATTATGTATATTCAATTGAATTAGTAATAGAAGATTCGGGTGTATATTTATTATTAATTTTAACCTTTTTAACAATAGGATTAGCGTTATATTGCATACAAAATTCCATAATAGAAATATGTTTGTCTTCGTATGAATTTCCAATAGTTTTATAATCAACATATGTTGGTTGTTCGTCTGGATAATATCCCCAATTATCGTAAAATTCTTGCAATAAATCTTCATCATCAAACTCTACTTTTTTGTCTGCGTGATTTAGTCTTCCATTGTATTTAAATATACGCTCTCTCCATACAGGAGTATCTAAACAATAATATAACCAATGATTATAATAAATTTCTCGTAGAACTGATGTTTTTGGAACGTTTGTATCAAAAAGTTGATTATATTCTTTGCGAATTGGATATTTACAAGCTCGTCGTAATATAGTATCCGCCCGTCCAGTAACAATTGTTGCATATTTCTCAATATCTGCATTAGATAATGTAATACAAATTTTACATTTTGATTGTGTATTAGTACTATTTGTTATACACTTTACATTCAAATATGTATTAACAAAATTATTTATATCATAATTTCTGGTAATAAGTGTTCTAATAATAGAGCCAATTGTCCAATGTCTGGTCTTGTCTTTAGACCATGTAATAACCATTTTTTCAATAAATAGAACTAATTTGGGATTTAATATAGAGTATGTTTCGCGATATATATTGATAACATATTCAAAAACATCTGTATCAAATCCCGAAAAGTACAATTCATATGCCCAAAACATAGCTTCATCCAGATTACGGTTTAATAATGATATAAATAACGATTGTTTTACTTCCGTTTTATTATACAAGTATCTGGTGAATATAATCGGTTCTGTTGATATACATAATGATGTTGACATAATTAATAGTAATTGTAAATATATATTATTATATATTTATATCAATTTTACACTCTTAATTATTTAGGAAATTTATTTAGTTGATTTCAATCTACATATAATGTATAATAATGAAAACCCGCAAACATCCAAATAAGAAAATACGTAAAACCGCGAAAGTTGAGCCAATAGAATCAAGAAATAAACGAAATGCATATATTGTGAAAAAATTTTTAGAAATATTGAATATGGTAAAATTATATCATTGGAAAACTCGTTCCTATTCGCAACATAAAGCAACAGATGAATTATATGAGAGATTAAATAAACATATAGATGAGTTTGTTGAAGTGTTATTGGGTAAAGAAAACAGACGTGTAAAAATGATAGAAAAAAGTTTACGTATATTAGATAGCAACACATCGCGTGCATTTAAAAATGATATTTACGAATTTCGTGAGTTTTTAGTAAATATGGAAAATAGTTGTAAAAAAAAAGACAGTGGCTTATTAAGTATTCGTGATGAGTTGTTGATAGATATTAATCAATTTTTATATTTAATGACATTAGACAAATAATAATCGTGTGAACTAAACGGTGATATTGTATTGAGATAACATACCACGTAATAGGGGTAGATGCGAAATATTTATTGGATAATTGCCGTGAACTTCATTGTAAAATAGGTTTTCTGGTAAGATTCGTTGTTGTATAATAGTTTTGCGTTGTTTATATATTTTTTTCCAATGTCTTTGCACAATTCGTAACCAATGAGTTTTATCCACAACAGTAACAATTTCAAATCCGTCTTCTTGTATAATATCAACTTGTAGAATTTGAACTTGATGATTTGGTATACGGGTTAATCCATAATAATATAAGTAATCATTTATATTATCATATGAATATTTGAAAAATATTGGTGCAGAAACTGATGCAGATAATAATAATTGTTGTGTGTTGTTATAGGTATAAACGTGAGACAATCCAATATAATATTTATTATGTATTTTTTCACTATAGAAATGGCGTGAGTCTTCTACATTTATACAATAATATATACTATCATTATCATTATCATTATCATTATCACTATCACTATCGCTATCACTATCACTATCACTATTAAAATGTCCTTCACCGTATAAATCTATTATTATACTTGTATTGTCGTAGGATTCTTGACTACTACTGCTGGAAGTATCAGTGCTCCCAAAATAACCAACATTATTATTATAGTTATTAGTATAATAGCACATCGTATAGAGTAATATGAATAGTAGGGATCGTAACGTTGAATATTGTAATTATGCATCAAATGCATGTATATGTTGATATTGGCTGTAGTAATATATAAGAATCAATTTTTTACACATATAAACTTTGTGATGTAGTAATATATTTCAAAAGTAGGATTTCAATGCCAGTAAAATTATGTAAAGCCTCGATATTGCCAATAATTTCAAATACGTTCATCCATTCTTTTACGATGGTTGTGATTTTTAACATTGCTTTGGTAAAGTCTCCAATAGATATAGATTTATCTGCCAAATCAGTTTGAATAAATAATTTACATTCTTCAATAGATTGACAGCTACACCATTTCATGGAAATATCAATAATATCATATTGTAATGCACCTTCATATTGAATACCAGTAATCATATTATTATCCCCTTCATACTCGTCATATTTTTGGAATTCCTGAGAGATTTCTTGTATACGATACTTCAAAAAAGAATCCTCAGTATTAGGACAACTTAATCGGCAATCACTTGAAACCTTTACATCAGTGAAACACGAAAATAGTCCAATAATCTGTTCTTGTGAAAAGTCCGCAAAATAGTTCCATTTACTGAGTAAAGAAGGAACAACAAGTGAATGTATTTCTGCAATATTGGATGCAATAATTCCCATATCAGTCAATTGGTATTCGTCAGTTTCATTAACATTTGAAATAAACCCGAATGTTTCTAATGCATTACATACAGTTAATGTTTGAGTTTGTATAAATTGTTCAGTATTTGCAAGAGAATCCATATCATTTTTATATTTAGTTTTCATATCATTCCATTCTTGAACACGTTTAACATCATCCATTAAATAACGATTGGTATCTTTGAGTATATGTAATTGTTTATCCGCTTGTTTACGTTTTTTATTAGTGGTAGTATTAAATATGTGTAATGTATCAATATAGTCATTACAAATTTCATAGGATGTTCTTGAAGTTTTCACAAATTCTTCTTTTTTATCAATAGCAGTTTTAAGTTCAGTAGTTTCAGTTATTTGTCCCTGTACAGACTTACAAATTTCACGGTGAACCATACTTTTTTGAGAGAATAGATGAAAGTCTTTAGTTTGTCCATTTTTCAATAAATTTAAAATTAATGAATAAGAGATATAATATTTTGATACTAATTTTTGTGGAATCCCGCCCATAATAGCTTGATATTCACCTTGTGAAGGATGAGAAAATAGATTATTACAATGAACGACGTGACCAATTGTATCAATACCACGCCGTCCGGCTCTTCCAGCCATTTGTGTATATTCGTGTGACATAAGATGACGTTCCCCGCGCCCATCAAATTTAGTGACCCCTGTAAAAATAGCAGTTTTAATTGGGCAATCCAAGCCAATTGCAAAAGATTCTGTGGCAAATAATAGTTTAATGTATTTTTTAGAAATCATGAGTTCAACAATCTCTCTTAATACAGGAATCATACCAGAATGGTGAATACCGACTCCCTTTTCTAACAATGAAACGAGATTTAGATATTCAGGCAAATGTAAATATTCTTCAAAATTTGGTAATTTGCGAATAATTTGTTCACATTCCTTTCGTACGGTATATGAAACTTTACTGTCAAACTCCAGCAATGGAACGGTCATATCATTTGCACATGCTTCCACATTTTTCCGTGAAAACACAAAGGCAATAGCAGGTAACATTTCTCGTTCACGCAAAAATGTACCCAATTGATTCAATACGTGTTTCCTTTTCATAAAAACGCGATTATCATTAAAATATTTATTGAGTTTGACAATTTTCTTATATCCAGGTTCATGAAACTTACCGTGTTGGTCTTGTAAAAGAATCAGTTTATTGGTAGTATCCCGAATTTCCTGTTGTACAACTTTATCCCGTATGGATTTGTAAATGGCTTCTGTAGTAGTAACGAATCCATAATGTGTTAATGGAACAACACGATGAGAGGTTGATGCCAAATATACTGATTTCCCCCCGGTTTCAGCTTCTCCGCGTTCACACCAATCAGCAAAACCAGCAGGATTATCAATGGTAGCAGATAACATGACCATTTGAACATGTCTTGGCAACATCAAAATGGTTTTTTCCCAAACTTGTCCACGATCTGCATCATTAATATAATGAATTTCATCAAAAACAACACACGCCAGTTCATTTTGAATATCAATTTGAAATTGTAATAGTGTAGAATCTTCTGTTTGTGATTGTTTTTCGGTATTGAGAGAAGTAAATAAATAATTCATTAAGATTTCGGTGGTCATAATAAGTACATCGGCATTTGGGTTTGTTTTGATATCTCCTGTGAAAAGACCAAAAGAAATATCAGGATATTTTTGTGTAAATTCATAGTATTTTTGATTGGATAATGCTTTGATAGGACTTGTATAAATAACTTTTTTTCCAGTATTTACAAAATGTTGGATAGCAAACTCTGCAGGGAGTGTTTTGCCTGAACCAGTATGAGCAGTAACTAACACGTGATTACCTTCAACAATAGATTCAATTGCATATTTTTGAAAATCGCTAAGAGAATAAGGATATAATTCAAAATGAGATTCATACTTTGAATTAGATGGATAAGGTTTATCACAAATAACAACCATAGTTTCCTTTGGGTATACATATAATATGTAGTCTAATGTTTATATGTGTTTACAAAAGTATAAATATATTTATTTTTTCTGTAAAACTACAACTGGTTGAAATGAATTGTTTCTAACTTTCTGGCCAAATAATTTTTGTTTTGAATGACCATACCAATTAATTTCTTTAAAATTTTGAAATAATAATGGTAATCGTATTGGTCCATATACACGATGTGCATTCCAAGTTAATGCATCTTTACCAACAGGAGAACCCCATATAAATAATCCATCCGGTTTTAAATTGTTATGAACAACTTGCATTGTTTTTAAATCACCATCTGGATCAAGTGGATCTCCATATCTACCTAATCCACTATGTTCAATGGAAGAAAATGAAACAACAGAATCAAATGTATTTGTATTATTTTCAAAATATTGAAAATAGTCTTTACATACTATTTTTTCGTAGTTACTTTCAGGAACATTATATTCAATAGTAGTTACCGTATTGTTCATATTAATAAGAATTGCTTCAATCCAAGGAGTTAATGAACCGACAACAGCTACATTTTGATTTCTTATATTATAATCTTCAAATGATCTTAGTAAGTTAACACAAACTTCGTGACCATAATCAGATTGACCCTCTTTATTATTTCGTATATTGTCAGGAGTAAATCTATTGCAAAATTCAGTAATAAAATGATCATTCCAAATGATATTATCATTATTTTTATTATCTAACCACCAATCAAAAACAGGAATTTGATTATCCATCGTGTATTTTGAAGCTAAATCAGCTGGAATTTTTTTATAAGGACTATCCGTATAATTTTGCATTATATATGTAAAATTATACATATAATTTTAAGTAGTTTGATTACAAAACCAATTATATTGGTGAGCGTATTTAATTTGTTCGCTAGGTATTTTATTATAACCTGACCAAACGTGAACACCACTAAAACTATTAGGATAACTAATAGGCCAATGCATTAACGTATCATAACTTAAATAATCCCAATTGAGCTTAACTGTTTTTAATTTATTTAATGACTCGGTTGAAAACTTATAACCAACTTTTCTTAAAAATAAATCATTACAGTGACGTAATGCACAATCAAATATTTTTTGGTCTACCCCATAATGTGGTTTTTTATTTAAATATATATTTTTATATACATCTTGTGTATAACTATATTTTGGATCATATATCCAATCCATTAGATTATCAAAAAATTTAATAGTATTTTCATTAGAAAGTACTCTATAAAATCCAATATTAACCTCTGGAGAATAAGTATGTTGGCTAACAGTTAATTCAGCATTAGTATTAAATATAGTAGTAACATCTGTTTTCCAAAAAATATCAGCTTCAGTCATGATAACATTAAACCCATTTTTTAATAAAACCTTTGTTAATAAAAATTTTGAAATACATACTAAATGATTAAAATTATCTTCTTCTTTATCTAATAATACAGTTGGTATATTTTTACTCGTAAAATAGTTATATGTTTCTTTATCTAACGCACACATAGCAAAACACGCATTCGGTGTATTAAACGTTTGTATCATTTCATCAAATCTTAAACTATAATTTATATCAGATAATGAATAAATAACAGTTTTTTTATTTGTTTCTTTAATTTGGTCAACCCACACATTTAACCTATCGTTATAATTAGTATTTAAGTTGTAATAATTATCCATAAAATAATATATATATTAGAATTAAGTTAATAAATATATTATAACGCATAATAAAATTCGTATTATTATTAAAACTTATTTATAACTATATTTTTATATGGTAGTTAAATTTGACTTAGAAGGGCTGAGACAAAGATTTAATTGTGTAAATTATTTTGAAACTGGTTTATGGGATCCTCGTACAGATACTTCATCAAAACAAGCTTTAACTTGCAAATTTAATAAAGTATTCTGTATTGAAATTTTTGAAGAGTGGGTAAAATATGGTAAAGAAATATTTAAAGATGAGATAGAGAAAGGTAGATATAATCTATATTTAGATGATTCCAGTAAAATGAACAAATATCTATTAAATGATGAATTTAAAGAGAAGACAATGTTTTTTTTAGATGCACACGTAGATAATTCAAGTATTAAAAATTATAAATATAAGTGTCCGCTAATAGACGAAATAAAAGCAATTGGTGAATTAGACAGAAAAGATAATGTAATATTAGTAGATGATATTCGCATAATTAAAAATGCATTTCCTTGGGGAGAACAAAGTTTTGGTAATATGGATTTTTTACAAAAAATTCAAGAAATGATTTTAGATATTAACAATGATTATAAATTTACATTTCTAGATGGACACGTAACAAATGATGTATTATGTGCATATATAGAATAAAAAATATAAAAAATCATTATTATAATATATAACAATGATTTCAGCAGGAATTTCCTCTGGTGTATTTGCAGTATTTCCAGTATGGTATAAATTACCATTAACAGTCCAACATAATATGGCAAAATTAGCGATATGTAGTAGTATGTATCATATTTATGATAATCAACTCAAAATAAAGGATAAAGAAACAGATAGCGAAAATAAAATAGAAATAACTTCAAAAAAGAATATAACATTAAGACTGTTTGAATGTTTAGATGGAATGTCAATCATATTATGCTGTGGTAATTATTGGTTACCTCAAAGAAACATAAACGGATTCATCCATATGTATGCTGTTATGAAAATGGTATCCAATGTAGAAATAATAAAACATTCTATGTATTTCTCTACCGTAACGGTAGCAGTTATAAATACACCAATTTGTTCAGTACCATTGGTGTCAGGTTTATTTGGTATATATAATTACTTTAAAAATGACCAAAAATGGAATCATATAAACAGAACGATATGGCACTTAGGAAATAGTATCTTTATAACTATGGGCTATTTATACAAGCCCATTTAAGCGTTTGATCGTTATACCATTAATATTTTAATTGTAAAATAAAATATCCATTACTGTATATAGTTTAGTTAAAATATGAATTTACAAGAAAGTCAAAATATACTTGGAATACCATCGGGTGTTGCATATGGACAATATGAACGTGTAGATGAGATAAATAGTCGTCTTAGTTCTCGTAATATACCAGATAGTCCATTAGAGCCCCATTATGACATTAGACCGGTACAAACGAAAAGAACTGTTTTTCCAATAGTAAAAAATGCTCGTTCTATGACTGAGCCCAAATTACCATATCCAGAGCATAACACAATGAATAATTTTAATCCTGGAAATGATAGGGGTCCAACACGTGGAATTACACAAAATATAGACGTAGAAACTGTATTACGCAATCAAACATATGCATTACAACACGGTGCAAGTCAATCTATATATGTACCATCATCATCAAGTGAATTATATAACGTATCGGTAGTATCGCGTCCTTCGGTACAACCTCATCTTGATTTATTTGCAACCAGAACATTTGCGAATGAAGTGCATCCTAATTTAGTAGATACAAATATTGGAAATAACCGTTTTTTCAATCATACCCGTACACAATTACGTAATCAATAATCAATTATTCTATAGTTTTATTATATACCAATCTATATAATAAATATGTTTGACAAATTCTATACAATAATGTCCTCAAATAATCCCAATTTGTTTTTTTTACGTTGGGTTCTCATTATAGCTATAATAACAGTGTTAGTATTTCTTTCAAAGAAAATATATAAACAAAATAATGTAGACGGATTTACCCAAGATAAACCGTTTATATATAAATATGGAAAGGATGGAATAGACGATTTTTATGTAGATATTTATGATTCTTTACATGAAACAAGTGATCGTTCTCAATATGAATTAATAAAATTTATAGAAATGACAGAACCGTCTGTCCATCATAGTAATATTTTAGATGTAGGTAGTGGAACCGGTTATATAGTGAATGAGTTAACAAATGCTGGGTATGATGTATATGGTCTAGATAATTCAAAAGAAATGTTAACACAAGCTCAGATGAAATACCCAGATGCCGAATATGTATACGGAGATGTATTAAATTCAATGCAGTTTGAAAAATCAACATTTACACATATATTATGTACTTATTTCACGATATATCAATTAGAAGATAAAGAAAAATTTTTCCGCAATTGTTATTTTTGGATGAAACCAAACACATATATGATGATACATTTGGTAGATACAGATAAATTTACAAATATGATACCGAATGGAGATGCAATAAATGAAACACAGAATGTAAATGAAAAACGAATAATAACATCAGATGCATTATTTAGTGATTATAAATACAAATGTTCTTGTGATATTCCCAAAGATAATGATAATATTAAGGCAGAGTTTAGAGAAACCTTTGTTGATATGGAAACAAATAATGTTCGTCAAAATGAATCGCATTTATATATGGAAAAAATAGATACTATTTTAAAATATGCAACAACTAATGGCTTTATACAACACGGTAAGGTAGATATGAAAAATAGTAATGGTGATAAAAACCAATATCTATACATTTTAGAACGTCCATTATAATCGTATTCCGGTCAAAAGATTTTTCGTAAAATATATTAGATGATACTCCAATATATTTTATTTATTTTTATAATTATTTTTATTATTATATGGGGAACTATTAAAATAAAATATCCATTTTGGAATAATCAACCAGTATTTCATACATACGATTATTTACGTTCTTTTTATAAACAACCGTTTATCGTACAATTAAATGGACCATTTCAAACCAAGTATATAGATCATAATTTAGTACAAACCAAGTGTATTGATGAAAACCAGATGCCACAAATAAAAGAAATGGCAAAGTTATTGCAAGAAAATTATATATCTGGAGAACACGTAGATTATATGATACAACCCAATGACATATATACATTACATACAGGACAAAATGCTGCATCATTTTTATCAATATATGTAGTTCCGGAATATACTATTAATAATAATTCAAAAAATACATCAACACCAGAAATTATAAAAACAACAAATGTGTTGGGTTGTATAACATCCAGGTCATTACAAATGTTTGTGCGACCAACCAAAACTGAACAAATATATTCACAAATTCCAATATATTTTATTGATTATTTATGTATCCACAGAGAACAAGATTACAAAAAACTAAGTAGAACGTTGTTACAGACTCATGAATACAATCAAAGAATGTATAATAAAAATATTGAATGTAGTTTAATAAAAAAGGAAGGAGAACAATTTGCAGGTATTCGTCCATTAATAAGTTATACAGCATATATTTATAACATTCCAAAGAAGAAAGTGATACGATTAAAACACGAATATAATGTGCGATTATTAACTGTATCAACAATGGATAAATTTATAGATTTTTTTACAATAAACACGTACAATGAACAAAAAACTGGGATGTTCGATATCATGGTTCTCCCCGACATTGGAAATCTTACAGTTCAAGTGAAAGAAAAACAATTATACATTGGTTGTTTATATCACGAGCAAGATATGTTGGGCTTTTATTTTTTCAAAGATGTAAAGCAGTATAATGATAATTTTGAAGCAAAAACATTATCTCTTATAAGTAGTGTACAGAATTGTATGGATGGGCGGTTATTCTATATAGGGTTTATACATGTCTTACGTAATATAATACATATAAATGCAGACTATAAAGTCCTCACAATAGAGAACATAAGTCATAATAAAACAATAATAAATAATTTTAACCAAGAAACCACCCCATCTCAATCAATAAATATGGCATATTACAGTTATAATTATGTATATCCTTGTTCTCCAATAGATGCTGTAAAAAGTTTTATAGTACTATAATAAATCTACCACTTTTTCATCTCCTTCAAATAATCTCATATTATAAAGCTCTTTTTTGGGGTAAAACCCGATATATTGGTGAACATTTATACGCAGGTTCTCCAAGTCTTGAATTTTACCTACAAAAAAATGACAGGAAATATTATTATGTATAGTTGTACATAGAAAATGGTCAATTGAAATATGCAGATTTAGTTCTTCTATCCATTCTCGTTGTAGACATTCTTCAAGAGTTTCACCGTCCTCTTGTTGACCGCCTGGAAACTCCCAATAATTAGGATTATGTCCAGAATTACTGCGAAGTCCCATCAATATAGTGTTATCGGGCATGTACATAATCCCACACGCGACGTGAAGCATTGTATAATGATATATATATAAGATATCATTATCTCTTTTTACGTATTATTATTATTATTATTATTATTATCGTATATATTTTCCACTACGTGCAAATGAATCAACAACATAAATAACAAACACACCTAAGAATGTATACAACAAGAATTCTTCGGTAATATTATTAGTTTTTTCGTGTTGCTGTTCTTCCAGCATATGGATCATATAATTGATTTTTTCCAAAAGTTTATTATCATTATTATGACTGCTAATACCCATATTAGAATAATAAGGTTGTGTTGTTTTCATACGAGTAGGGGGGGTATAACTTTTATCATAAGTGTTATATACTTCAGCTGATTGGTCATTTGCTTTATATTGAATAGATTCATCATTGGAAGATTTTAAAGAATTCGATGCGGATAAATAAGAAGGGGGTTGTGGAACATATTGTCTTGAAGAAATTGATGTTTCTGTATCAGCTCTAACTTGAACTGATGGTGGAGCTAAAGGTTTAAATTCACCCATGTTATTTGTTTCCATAGAAGCATTGACTGAACTCATTTTATCAAGTAATTCATTAACTTTTGAATTTTTATTTTCATTTTGATTCTGTATATCATCTAAAGATGATGATTTTTGGTTTTGTTTATTCTGTTCATACTGCTCAATATTATCGTTATCGTTATCGTTATAAGTAGGTGGTTTTTTATATGTTCGACGAATGGAAGATGCTTTGCGTTTTTGTGGTTCTTCGTTATTTGTCCACGGGCTTGCGTATGCTACTAAATTTGACATTTATAAAAATATCTATAGTTACTTAAAAAATACGTAGATTTTAATTCGTGAGAAATAATGTTTTGGTAGATATTAAATGTAAAAGCAATTAAGAAAAATGATAAGTAAATATATAATACAATAATTATGAAGATAATCGTCGCACAATTTATTCCAATTTTTTTAATAATTGGATTATTATCTTATTCAAAAGAGTTTGTAAATATGAGCTATACAATTTTAGGGAAAGTAATAGCAATTTGTATAATTATTTTTTATACTCATTTAGATAAATATGTAGGATTGGTACTTTGTTTATGTGTTATTATTTACTATCAAAGTGACTATGTTGAAAATATGCTAAATACAGATGAAATAATGGAAAAATTATATGAGAATTTTGAAGATTCAACTAAAAAACAATTAAATGAAAGTAAACCTAATGTAAACCAGATACAAAGTGGTGCAGTAAAGACATCTCAACTGCAAGAAAATATGTCATCATTAACAGATGTATATCCAGATAATAAAAAAGAAATTGATGATTCCGTTGAAAATGACGAACCTGAAAAAGCAGTTGAGGGAATGACCACAATTAATGCGTTTCGTAAAGAGAACTGTAAAGATAAACAATTAATGAATAAAAATAGTAAAGTAAATCCAGATATGACTAAACTTATTTTCCCAAATGTAGAATTTAACAACGGTCAATGTAACATATGTGATGAAGCCTGTGAGTTTTCTATTGTTGAAAACCGGTTGAAAACCGAAAAAGAATTATTTTCTAAATTTTCACGAGATATTTCTTACGATACAGATAAAGATAAAAATGTAAAGGATAAAAATGTAAAGGATAAAAATGTAAAGGATAAAAAGGTGAAGGAACCATTATGTAAACACTGTAAATAAATTTAATAAATTAAAAAATGTAAGAAGACTGTATACAATGGTAGAAAAAAAGAGTAAGACAGGGTTATCAATTTTTAAATATATACATGAGCGTATTCAAATATTGAATACTAGTAAAATATTTGCAGGTATTATGATTATTACATTGAATATAGTATCTCGTTTTGTTAATATTAAATTAAGCAAAACCATGGAATCTTATTTAAAATACACATTTAGTAAATATGTATTAGTTTTTACAATAGCGTGGATGGGTACACGTGATATTTATATTGCGCTATTTATAATGGGATGTTTTATAATTATTAGTGATTTTTTGTTTGATGAGGAGAGTATGTTTTGTATATTACCAGAAGAGTTTAAAGATCATCATTTAACCATATTAGAAGAAAATGAAAATATGGAAAATGTAACAGATGAAGAAATTACCAAGGCTAAAAAGGTAATTGCAAAAGCAAAGGAGCAAAAAAAAGAAGAAGATTTAGAAAGTTATAAAATTTAGATGATAATGAATAGCGTGTTATATTATATAGATTAAATTATGCATATAATATAATTAGAATAATACATGGAACAAATTGAATTTGATATAGAACAGGTAGATGTTAATATGTATACTAATATTGCAAATAGTAAAGATGAATTAGTCAAGTTTACCCGTAGTATGTTGCATATTCCAAAAACTAAAGACGGTGAAGAAAACAAAGATAATACAAAGTTAACAGAGCTTCCATATTTCACGACAGATATTGAATATCCTATATCTAGATTAAGGCGTATGGATTATCAAGAACGAGTTAAATTTTTTTTTAATCAAACTTATTTCACTGATATATTAAGACCTTATTATCAACCAAAACAAACAGAGAAGAAGAATGATGACAATGCTAATAAGGAGGAGGTGAAGGAGGTGAAGGAGGTGAAGGTGAAGGTCAAGGAGAATGAAGATGAAGATGAAGATGAAGATGAAGATGAAGATGAAGATGAAGATGAAGATGAAGATGAAGATGAGT
>Ga0257110_1000698_pt1 | contig 15924 bp, 19 predicted proteins | sample LP_taG_7_FD_190184 | JGI IMG/M metagenome (GOLD analysis project Ga0257110, IMG submission 190184) | Marine microbial communities from Northeast Subartic Pacific Ocean, Canada - LP_J_2015_P26_10m | ecosystem: Environmental > Aquatic > Marine > Oceanic | place: Canada: Northeast Subartic Pacific...
GAATGCTGCACAAGCAGAGCAGATCGCCAAACGGCTACCAGGCGTTGGCTTTGCAACAGCTAAAAAAATTGTTGAACTACGTATGTCCCTAAGTGGAGAACGGTTTGCCAATCTCAAACAGCTTGAGAATATTCCTAGAGTTAACTGGGATCAATTGATTGAAGAGGACTTAATCTTTATTAGTTAAACTAGTAATATCAAAGTCAAAGTATAGTAATGGCAATTAGTATTGAAGAGGCGTTACTAGCTAAAGCGCAGCAAGATCAACAGAATCAAATGGGCACTTTTCCTGCCACAGCCTTAGGTATGGGTGCAGGTGCATTGTTGGGTGCGGCAGGTGGTGAAGTTCCTCATCAAGGTGGGCTTCTGATCAATAAGCTAAAAGATCGCTTGGCAGAAGGTCAAGGCTTAGTACCTGTAACTAAAACAGGTATGCAGAATGTACGCGCTTCTATTAAACCTGGACCACGTTTTGCAGGAGGTTTGGTAGGAGCAATCTTAGGTGGAGCACTTGGAGCAGGTGCAAGGGTAGAAGCAATGCAAAACAATCCTGCAGCCACACTTCTTGCAAAACTCCAGACAGAAGGTGCTCTATCGCCATCTGAAACACAGCAACTGCAGTCAGTGCTTGCTGATACCTACAGCAATATCACTGGAGCTGCGTAATGGAACTAGACGATTATCTAAAGTCAAAAACTAGGTACCATCTGGGCTTCAATGCTGGCGCACAAATCCCTGCTGGAGATAGATCACGCCTAGAAGAGGCAATGGCACTTATCCCAGATAACTACTGGTATGAGCAAATTGTGTATCACATCAAGCGGTGTGACATTGCTTGGCGAGCTAGTGCTGCAATTCCAGATGATTACTTTGATGCTGGTGGTAGCAGGACTCTAAATCCGTCAAGGCAAGAAATCATTTCAGGTGACGTTGATCGAACAATTCAAACGTCTGATCCACTGAAAGGTGATGACTATTTTCGTGAAATATATCTACGAGAAGTAGATCGACTAGCTGAAAGTTTATATGTTCCAAACTACAGACGACCTGAAGTACGTCGCTATTCATTTGAACGTGCTGGCGCAGAGTTCATCATGGCTGTGCCCGGTCCAGCAGATACTGCTGTAGGAACTCGAATGATGCTCAGCACAAGTTGGTGTTAAGTGTAGAATAGATCTAGGATTTAAACCATACAATTATGCATGCCGTAAATACACACGGTGCTCCTAAAATTACCATGAATAGTCAGGAAGCTGACTATCAAATGAAACTTAAGCAAGCACAAGCTCAAGCAGATGGTAATCCTTACGTCGGAGGAGTACAGCCACAAATCACGTCTGGCGAACCCATGCCTGACGAAAGGTTTGAAAAACCTGAACCTGAAGCACAGCAACAAACTGATATGGCATCTGATGCACTAGACAGGAAGCTTGCCATGTATCGGAATGCTGTCGGTAATTCAGATGATGGCAACAACGATCGTCAACAAACCACGAGGATTTGATAATGGCTCTAAGTAAAGCACAACAGAACTCAATCAACCTTGATCCAAAACGGGCGATGCTGTCAATGAATATGTCAGTAACACCTGGAGATCCAACAACACAGAATAACAACCCAGACAATGTTGTTAGCTTTGGCCCCCAACTAAGTGCGATGCCACAAGGACCAAATGGTATGACTGTTAATAAGTTTCCTTATCAGGATAAGGGTCTTGTCAATGCAACTCAACTAGGTGCGATTGACCCATCAATGATTGGACGTTCACAAGTTCCAACATCAATGCCACTTGGTCAAGGCTATCAAGGCAATACACCTTTTGGAGCTGTAAATACTTTGCAAGCTCCAGCTGATTACATGGCATCAGTGGGTATCAACTCACATCCATCAATGATGGATAAGCCACAGAGTGCTATGGGTCTGACTGGTCAGCCAGCGATGATGCCTGATCCAATGGCAATGGTGCCTGGCAGCACTAAAACAACAATTCCCAAGAAAAACAAAGGTAAGGCGTAATGGCTTCTACATCTACTAATAAGCAACCACTCCTTGTTGATAACGTACTGCACAACATTGTTGACCTCGCGGGTGCAACAGTTGAAGAAACATCTATTATTACAATTGGTGGTTCAAACGGAGCTAAGTTAATCGTTGATTGCACCACAAATGACGGTGCAGTTCTTGGTGAGATTTATTCAATAGCAAGACAAACAACTACAGCATATAAAATAAACATGTATTTGGCGACTGTAAAAGATATCTTGATTCCTTCACAAGCAGTCTTCTTAGGCACTTTCCAAGGAAACACAGTTGAAGGAATTAGGAGTATTTATGCTGCGATGCCGTTTTTACTAAATCCGGTACCAGGCGTGGGCTCTATCGATAGTTCTATAGCTATTGGTACTCAGTTCCAAGGACTATACATTCCTAAGGGTAAAGCACTATGGGCTGCCGTTAGAAAGCAAAGTGCAAACGACCTGGCTGCAACAGCACCATTGATCGGGGTGCACGGCGGATTCTATTAATGCCTAGAAAGCAGAATGGCTTTGGAACAACAGAGTCTTTTGCATTCAAAGGCTTTGGACGTTTGGATAAAAGCAAAGGATTGGGTGCTGCTGGATATTATCCGGGGGATCGCCAGTTTGGTTCAATTGTCCAGCGCTCAGTTATTGAGAAATGGAATTTAGATAGTGATTGGGTGAAGTGGAGGAAAGGCTTTGAGATATATAGCAATGCAGGATGGGCAGACCTAAAAGTCAAAGACACTACTTATAATCCTGGCCTTCCAAAAAGCACAACAAATAAACCATTTAAAAAAGCATTAATTACCTCAACCTTATACAAAGGCAAAGGGTATGAAATTGACAATACTTATACGGGGTATGAATACCCAACGAATAAAGCAGATACAAATACATATTATGTTGTAAAGAAAACTCAGGAGTATAAAAATCTAGGTACTATAACTTCAGTACAAAATGATCCAATAACCTACTATACGAATAAAGCAAACAAGGAAGTTCATGTAATCATTAACCCGAACAGTACAAACAAATTGCTCCTGCCCCAAATGATTGGGGAACGAATATCTGATGGTCCCTTAACGCAGAATGGGAGAACAGAAGCAACAATTAAAAATGTACTGACCGCCAATGGTCTGCCAAGTATTTTTAATGGCAAAACACTATCTAGAGAACTAGCAAAAGCAATTAACCTATCACAAAATTTGACGACAATGCAAGTTAGCATTCCAATTGCAGACGTTGCTGTTACACAAAATAGTGGGACATTTGTGCCTAACCAAGGAATCAACTCCCAAACAAAAGATCAGCAACAAGCACTAGACATCCTTAACAATCCAAGCCTGCTAGATGGAAAGGTAACATACGTAACTAATTTTTTTATTGAGAAAGTAATTTCTAACTTAGATGCAGCTACTTATGTAGACGATGATTATTTCTTTGAGCTAACAATAGAAGAGCAAGAGAACGCACAAGCACTAGTTGCATTAGATCAAGGTGTAAACGAACTACCTCCAGCAATGCTTGACTTAGCTTCATTGCCCACAATCTTCACGACAACAAATGCTTCATACACAGTAAGAGGCTCATACGCATTTAGGAAGTCAGACTATCAAAAGTATTTTCCAGGCATTTATATAACTGGTGATTTTATTTCACCTAAAGTCCAGAACATATCTTATTCAATTCTTCCATTTGTAATTAAAAAGGCTGACATTATAAATAATAATTTGGTATTTGAAGCTGTACCATATGCTTCAGAGATAAATTTATACCCAACTCTTGAAAATGGCACGGTACTAGTAATAGCAGACAATAGCTTTGCCAAGACATTCACAACTGACACAAAGTGGACAAATCTAAATAGTGATATCAATCCTTGGATGGATGAAGTATTTAATTTAGGAACTCCGATAACACCTGCAAACTCATATACCTGTAGTTGTCCAAACCACTCTCAAGCGCTACTAGCAATGCCTCAGTCCTCTCAAGACGAAGGTACCCGTAAAACGAATAGGCAGCTGAGATATCCACTGCCAACAGCACAGGGGCAAGATGACTATGGAATAGCGGGACAGTCACAAGCTGCAGGCAAAGTGAGTAGCTGGGAATCAGGAACACATCGATTAGGTTTCAAGCTATGCAAACATACAATTGCAACAATGTTCAATGAAGATATCAGAGTAAAAGAACCCAACAAATATCCAACAGCAGAAGTGAGAGCAGACTTTGATGAAAAGCTTGCTAAAGAAATAAAAGCATCCTACGCCAATTTTGATAGGTCATATAAGCGCACAGGACTGTCTATATCAGAGATCGTATTTTCATTATCCAAAGGATTAAACTTAAATTCAACAAAGACTGCATATATGGTATTCGATAGTAAATAATACATTGCGCTAATCTTGTAGAGATGAATACATATAGGCAAGGTCAATGTTGAAACCTGAAGACTATGAATTACCCCTAGAAAAGGTCTTAAGCTTGAGAGTCATTAATGATGATATTGAAAGCTGCAAAGACGTCAAGTTACTTCAGAACGGTCTGAAAGATACAAGTAGATTACTTCTTACATATCAGCATTTGCTTGGTGCAGTCTTGAAGGAACAAATACTTTCAAATCTAACTAATATGCTAGAGGAAGAAACTGCAGAGGAGAGTAGTTAAAATAGATATATCAAGAAGATAGTTTAGGGCGTTTATCGATGAAAATTCAATTAAAGCACTCTAATGTTTTAAACAGTGGTACAGCTCAACAACCAACAGCACCAAACATGTTGGATGGTGAGATCGCTGTCAACTTTAACGCAAGTGATCCTGCTATCTTTCTCAAGAATAGTGATGGCAATATTGTACGAATTGCAGGTAAAGACAACCTTTCGTTTACTGGATACGAAGCGTCTATTCAGGCTGCTGCAACACCACCAACAGGTTTAGAAGCAGGAAACTTGTATTTTGATACAGACGACAGTCGCCTGTACTATTACTACAACAATGGCAGCACAACACAGTGGGTAGATGCAAGTACAGAGAGATTTGATACTAATTTAATTCCAGATCCGTCTAACTCAAACCATCAGTCAGGAACACTAGATGATCGCTATGTGAATTCAAATGGCGATACAATGACGGGCAACCTTGTCCTGAATGCAGGTGTAAACCTCAACTCGTCAGATATATATCTGAACAATGGTAAGGTTGTGTTCGAGGGAGCTAATGCGAACGCTCATGAGATTCGATTAACCGTTGTTGAACCAACTGCTGACAGGGTAATTTCGTTGCCTGATACGACGGGTACCTTGATAAGTACTGGTGATTCTGGAACAGTCACTAGCTCAATGATTTCTGATGGGACAATTCAGAATTCAGATGTAAGTAATAGTGCAGCTATTGGCTTGTCTAAACTAGCCACAGGTGCATTGCCCTCTGGGATTACAGTTGCTAGTTCCAATATTGTTAATGGCACGATTGCAGATGCAGACATTAGTTCAACAGCAGCAATCACATTAAGCAAGCTGGGATCTGGTGCTTTGCCTTCAGGTGTAACAATTACATCATCAGGGATTTCTGGAGGAGTAGCTACCAGTGATATTGCTGCAGGCTTATTGCCAAGTAATGTCACAGTAAATTCTTCGAACATTGTTGATAACAGTATTGTCAATGCAGATATCAGTGGGTCAGCTGCGATTGCAGTCACTAAATTAGCTGACGGCAACTCATATCAGTTGCTGCAAACTAACGCAGCAGGTAACGGCGTTGAGTGGTCATCAAATATTGACGTGCCTGGAACGTTAGATGTTACTGGTGTAAGTACGTTTGACAATAATTTAAACGTCGCTGGCAACTTATCTGTAACAGGATCAACAGTATCGTTAGACGCAAACATTGTCACCATCAAAGATGGGAACATTCAATTAGGTGTAGTGAGTTCTCCTACAGATACAACTGCAGATGGTGGAGGCATTACGCTCAAAGGTTCGACAGACAAAAGTTTGTCATGGGTGAATAGCACTGATGCTTGGACATCAAGTGAACACTTCAACTTGGCATCAGGTAAGGCTTTCTATATTAACGATACCGAAGTATTAAACACTTCATCACTAGGAAGTGGAATTACAGGATCAAGCTTGACTGGTGTGGGAACAATTGGAACTGGTGTTTGGCAAGGTACACAAATTGTTGATACCTATCTAGCCACAATTACTGGATCGGGAAAGGTTGCTAACTCTGCAACGACTGCCACAAACTTAAACTCTGGAAGTGCCATCGTTTCTAGGGATGGATCGGGTGATTTTATTGCGCGTAATATCACAGCAGACCTGATCGGTAATGCTTCTACGGCAACAAAACTTGCGACCGCACGCACCATTTCACTTACTGGTGACCTGACGGGATCCGTAAGTTTTGACGGAGCTTCTGACGTATCTATTGTTACCAGCGCTGCTTTTACGGGAATAACGAATCTGACTTATAACACCAGTACAAGGACGGTTGAATCAGATACAGGGACAAATGCAATTATTCCGCTATTTAGTAATAGTGATGCGGGACTTACAGGGGCCTCTGGGGGTGGAACAACTAATTACTTAAGAGCTGACGGAACTTGGGCTTCGCCTCCAGGCACACCAACTAACCTTGGATATACGACTGGCACATCTACAATTACTTCTAGTACAGGCACTGGTGTTGCAATACCTGCCTTTACTTCTAACTACAACGGACTCGTACCGTTATCAGGTGGAGGCACACAGAAGTTTCTAAGGGCTGATGGAAGCTGGATTAATGTTGGTAGTCGACAGACATTTGTAGGTACATCTAGACCCACCGCACCTAATGCTGGTGACCAATGGTTTGATACTGATGAAGGTCGTACATATATCTACTACACAGATACTGATTCAAGTCAGTGGATTGAAGGAAATCCTAGTTGGAATGGAGGAATTCCGGTTGGATCAGTAACTCCGGGATACTTAAGTGCTGGTGGCCCAAACTGGGATGCATCTGGAAATCTGGGTATTGGTACGACCACACCAGGTGATAAGTTAGAAATCACTGGAGATGGTGCTGGAATTATCATCCGATCACCTGATAGCACTCGCTATAGAATTACTGTAAGCAACACAGGAAGCCTCACTGTTGCAGCTGTTTAAAGTATTTAGATACAGTAGAATCTTAGTAGCTAAACACTAGAAATGACCTGTAAAAAATCAGACTTGATATCAGCAATTAATACATTTGGAGCGGCTAGATCAAGTGGTGATGATACGCTTCTAGCCTTCAGTGTAAACCTTGTACAAACATTGCTTGATACTATTGAGTTTGAAGGTGAACCAAACGAAAACAGTAGCCAAAGCAAATCAGATGAAATTGCAGATGAGTAAATTTAGATATACTAAAAGTACATTGTTGAAGGAATTATCCTGCTAGGAGAACAATAATGGCTGCTATTCAGTTTCCAAATAATCCCAGTGCAGGCGACCTTTTTCTTGCAACCAATGGTATTCGTTATACGTATGATGGTGAAAAGTGGAAAACACTTGGCACCTCTACGGTTGGTACTGAAGGCCAGTTTTTAGAAACTCCTACAGCATTAACGATTAATAAAACAATTCCTGCTAATACCAATACTGGTGCAGTAGGAGGAATGTCAATTAATGCAGGTGTTGTATTAACCGTTCCATCTACATCAACATTCAGAACACTATCCGGCAAATCTGGTGGTGGAAGTTCGGACAGTCTTTCATCCTCTGGAGGAACAATGACTGGAACATTAGTACTGGCGGGACCACCTACATCGGATTTAGAAGCAGTAACTAAAGCCTATGTAGATAATAATTCTACAGGTACAATCGTAGCTGATGGAGGTAACTTCAACAGCGGAACATCACTTATTAGCACATCAACGACATACGACGGAGGTTCGTTTAACTAATGCCTACACCTACTAACCGAACCCCTTTGCGTGTAGCGCGAGGTACATACTCTAATTTGAATGGATCATTAAGTGATCTACAAGAAGGTGAAATTACGTTTGCTACTGACGAAGGCAGACTATATGTAAAACAAGGCGGAAGCTTGACTAGTATTTCTGCTAGTTCTCAAGCGGCTCCAGGACCCGCCAATGTAACTGCATCACCCGCGTTTGTTGGTGGTAATGGAACCCAAGGTAATCCATATCAAATCACATCTCTAGGGGCCGCATTTAGTGGTGCTGAAGCTCAGAGCGCCCAAGAAATAACGATATCCGCCACTCCGGGTGATTTTGTAATATTTACTGATAATAGTGTCAACGCATCTGGAAATAGATTTGCAAATCAAGTTGTAGGTAATGTTGACAGTGGTGGATCTTTTGTTTTCAAACTTAAATACAAGGATGCGCCAGGAACTACTGTTAATAATACAACGTACAATGGACGAATCCAAATTGGATCGGTATATTTTTCATGGGTAGTCGTACAATCCAATATGACTTTACTCTCCGAAGCTTCCGCAACCTCATTTGCTATTGACAGTCTAGGCGTTGGTGGTACTGCCACTGCAACTGAAGGTACCGTCACTGGAGGTACTTCTGGTTATACATATGCAACTCGCTGGCAACGGTCCTTTAATGGAACTAACGGATGGTTTGATACTGGAAACACAGGAACTGCATATAACATCCAGAGTGCAGATTCTGGTTACTACATTCGTGCTGTGACAACTGGCACTGATTCAACTCCTTCAAACCAAGGAGGACCACTAACGTTTGACATTATGAGTGGATCCTCTAGCCAAATCAATACTGCGGGAGCTGCAAATGTAGGAAGTTTTGTTCTTACTGAAGATAATACAACGGGTGCACGATATACATCTAAAACATTTAGTGCGGTTGCTAACTTAAATCCAGACGGCGTTCCTGTTTCGACTAAAGCGCTGAAAGTAAAATTTGACGGTTCTTTTAGTACATTTCCTGACACCTCAGATATTACTGGAATTTCAGCAACTGATGATATTGGAACTAACATAAATGCGACAAATCTGAGCCACACCTCTAATGGTGGGGGAAGTAATAGCGGAAGCAATCCTCGTGAATGGACTCAGCATTATGTAACAAGTGCAGCTGGTCATGCGCTTATAACATTTGCGACCAATTACCCAAGTGGTACTAATATGCAAATGTATAAAAGTTCGCAAGGTTTAGACTCTGGCACAAACCCTGGCAGCTCGGATTCTGTTAATCCTAGCAATTCACCTTCAGCTAGCACTGGCCGGCGGTATAGAGACTCCACAATGACTAATACTTGGGAGTACTATCAAAATGCTAGTGGTAATACTTCTTCCTGTCAAATATACTTTTCAGAAGTATATAAAGATGACACGCTTCTGCATTATCACAACCAGGGAAACTGGCTTTATCTTGAGAATTCATTGTCAGCATCTAACGGAATTTGGAAACCAATAAATGCTAGTACTACAGCACAAGAGGCTAATGAGGGACAACGCATGATGGGATTGACTGACGATCGCCAATATGCGGTGAATTGCAGTCAATCAAATACTACATCAGCCAAAATACATATTATGGATGGTGACATTTGTGATCATAGTGGAACAGTAACCACAACTGATTTAGACATTACCTGGAGTGAATGGGCACCTAGTGGTGCGGGCACCAGTGGTGTCGAGATACAAGGATTCTTTGGACATGGCTCAAAAATATCGATGGACGTCAGATTTTATAACGGTAGTACTTACAGTCACTATTTATTTACTTGTGATTTTAGTGCATATGATGGATCTCAAAAATCGCATTGGGTTGTGACATTAGGACCAGTTAATGAATCAAATAACTTTAATCTCTCAAGAGTGGCAGTCGATGGGAATAAAGTAGTTGTAGCATATGGTAGCAATGGGAACTATATGCATATTTCAACTGACAATGGAGGAAGTTACTCTTCATTTAATGTTTCTCCATCGGGCTGGTCAATACAAACAATAGACTGTTTTAGCTACTCAAGAGGTAGATTACTAGCTTTGTGTAAGGGCGTAAACACTAATTTACATAGCTCGGAGAGTAGTCAACCTAGGTGGTTTATAGCTATGAGTAGCAATAATGGAGGAAACTGGACTCCTTCTATTCGTAATGATCAGCAAGTTTCTAGGTGGGGACAATATCTGCAAATGTCTGCAGATCTAAGCAATAAACAAGGTATTAGAAACATGAAGAGTGGTGGTGGATTGACTATAATCAACATGGATTATTATATATATTACACAAGCTATTACTACTATAGGCAGTTATTATGGTTTGATGATTATGATACGGTGTCGTTTACTGATAGCACAAATTTAGGAAATAATTCTTTTAGAAATGGAGATAAAGTCCGCCAAGGACAGGCCACGGCCCACCTGAGTGCTATTTCAGGTTCCACTGCTAGATTTCTAAGTATTAACGGAACTTTTGCAACAGGTAGCCCTGTATCAAATACAGTAAATTATTTTGGGGGAAGCCTATCAACAATGTACGGTGTTATTAGCACTGCAGGTCTCGTAACTGACCTGACGACAACTGAACCAAGTTTTGTCAACTTAGGATATCTGACTGACAATACGATTACATTTCCAGCAACGTTGCCTTCTGGTAATTCACCAGATGTTGAACTAGCATCTGGGACATCAATTACTGTAAGTGCTGAATTTGCAAACTCACAAGGCACTGTGAGTGCAACTAGTAACACCGTCACTCCATCTTAATAACTATGAACAACTCAGAAGAAGCAGGACGTCTGCAATTTCAACAAATTAAAAATAAGTTCAGTACTTATGAAGAGCGTCGGGACAAGATGATTGCTAACAACTTTGAACTTTTGCGTTCACAGGTTGAGCCAGGATATACACCTAAATATAAAACTGGTGCTTACATAAAGCCAGAGGCAATAGTTCAATACAATGATGAACTTGATAACTCAGATAATCTTTGGCGCTTCTGGGCTGTCAATCTTGAGGAAGCAACTAGTAAAATTTCTGTAAGTTTTACAGTTAGCAGAAAGGATAAAGCTGACATTTCATTTACAGCTTCAGATGTAGCTGCTGATGTTAGCTTGTCAGATTTTCTTGATTCAGTCGTTGCAGGTGTTGGGTCCAATTCACCTATAACTGTCACTAAACATTGTGATTTATGTTTAGTAATTGGCACTTCAGATAAGTCTGTAATTACGGATGTTAAGGCTACCATCACTTAAAATCAAAGCTACTAAAGTAGGTTGACCACAATATCTACTACAATAGATTTAGATATATGATGCCTAGTGGTTAATTATGGCTTACGGGAAAATCAAAGTTGATACCTTAGTTTATGATGACAGTGGTAGTGATGTAGAGTTCGCGGTATCCAGTCTTGGAGCGACAGACTTATCTGCCTATGCACAACTAGCTGGAGCAACTTTTACTGGAGGTTTAGCAGGAACTACTGCAACCTTTACGGGTAATGTCGGTGGAGCCAATGGAACATTCAGCGGAAACGTTAGTGGAGCCAATGGAACATTTAGTGGTAATATTAGTGGCTCAGAAGGGACATTCACAGGCAATGTCAACTTTGATGGACAAGTAATTGTCAAAGGAGATTCAACAAATGGATCAGGAGCTCTGACTCTAAATTGTGAGAATAACTCACATGGCATTAAACTCAAAGGTCCGCCCCACAGTGCTGGTGCCAGTTACACTCTTACACTACCTAATGATACCGGTACGTCCGGTCAATTCTTATATACAGATGGATATGGTGGTTTAGCTTGGGGGACTGTTAGTAATACAAGTCCTACTTTTACAGGAACACCAACTGCACCAACTGCTGCTAGTGGCACGAATACCACTCAAATCGCTACTACTGCATTTGTTGTAGCAGAACTTCTAGCAAACAGCTCAAGTTGGTCATCCGTATCAACTGCAGCTAATGCAGCTGCTGCTGGTAAATATCTAGCTGATACTAGTGCAGCTGCTTTTACTCTCACTCTCCCTGCCTCTCCAAGTGCTGGGGATAGCGTTCAATTGGCGGATGCCAAAGGTTCCTTTGCGACTTACAACCTAACTATCGGTCGTAATGGCTCAAACATTGTTGGGCAAGCATCAGATCTTCTTGCAAATGTAGCTAACGCAGTTGTCACTCTTATCTATAGTGGTGATACAACTGTTGGTTGGCTTGTAAAATAATTATTCCTTTAAACAAATGACAAATTTAAGCACTCTTGCAGGTTTTAGTAGCGGCGGCGGCGGCGGCGGTAGTAGTAGTTCAAGTGGTGGTACCCCCACGCTTGCAACAGCAGTCGATTCTATAATTGTACGATGCGGAAGTAGTGGTCATTCTAGATCTCCATATTCATATACATCTGGACATATTGCCGGAGCTGCACCAAGTGGACTAATCAAAAACAGAGATACTTTTGCCTACTGGGCTCAATGGACTGATTCAGGCACTAGTGGATTTACTGTTAGCTCATATAAAATTAACAAAACTACAGGCGCACTTAGTCAGCTTCAGGGAGGTCATCAGGACGTTTGGGTAAATAATAGTGGTGGTGCAAAAAGTACCACTTACTGTATTTATGACCCTGTGCATGGCTGCTTCTTTAGTGGTGGACATAATTCATATGCTAGTAATTCAAGTCATGTATTTGGTTATTCCGCAGGTCAAATAAATACTGCTGGTGCGTTAGTTGGCGGAACTTCTAGCCATTCAAATTCAGATCATCATGCAAATGGAACTTATTGTGGCTGTTTACCACAAGGCCAAGGTACACAATATTTCAGGAGTGGGGGCTACGGTCCTAGCAGCAAAGCCGGTGGTCGAATTATCACATGTTCTTCTAGTGGAATAAGTGTGGGTGGTTGGACTGATGATGGTAACTGGACATCATCATCAGGACGTTATTCGCATATTTATCAGCCTGATATACAGACTACGCCATCAGGTCAAGTCACTTGTATTGCTGGAACCTCATTTAATACTGGTGATTATGGGTATGTCACCTTAAGAGGAAACTCATCAGCAACTACTAATAACGTAGAATCTGGCTACCAAAGCGGTACTCTCTGGGCAGGTTATAACGGTGCATCTTATCAACAGATGGCTAGTACGCGTTTTGGATCACCCGGAAATTCGTCAGGGAATACTTTTGTAAACTATAAGGATGGTACTCAGGATTTAGGCCAACACACTATGCCCAGTAGTGCTGTTCAGGATATTGTGGGTATTGGAAATAATAGATTTCTACATTTTAATATGGATAACTCTCTTAAAGGGTCTCATTGCGATATGATTACCTTTAATTCTAGTCATAATCCTCAGCATATTAAAAGATTTACATTTGGTGGGGCTACAGCACCTTCTGTGCTAGATCCAGCATCGCCATCGGCTACCTACTTTGTAGTATTTGAAAATAACTCAGATACATATCCTAAGTGGCTTATTTCAGCTACGTCGTCTGATGGAGGTGTTGAACTCGTCACTAGTTATGAAATCACTGCAGATCTTAGTACATACGATCCATAGTAATTACACTCATTTATTTAACAGAAATTTTTGGAGAATCCCATGACCATCGATGAATTACGAACTGAAAGAAATGCTCGATTAAGTGCAAGCGATTTCTATTTCCTTACTGATGCTAGTGAGCAGATTGATGAAGCTATGCTATTAACAATGAAGCTTTACCGTCAAAGCTTGAGAGATCTCCCCGCTTCTTATGATGAGAAGGTAGAAGTCGAGTGGCCTAACAAACCTTTTTAATTACTATTCTTAGTTAATTTCTTTCAAACATATTTCGTAGTAATGTTGACGGTCAGCTAGTCCATTAGTTCCACCATTGACACGACGGGTGACTGCTAATACATCAGCACCACTATCAATAAGTTCATTCATTTTGTTATCCATCCACCAGTAACCTGCTGATGTAAACGGCAGGTTTTCTGCTACATAATCCACACCTTCCATCACACGTGGATCATTGAGATACTCGGATAGGCGCGAGTAATTGTACTTGCCAGTCAGTTGGATGTATCCAGCACCTTTGTATTTTGGTCCATCTGTTGGGCCGTTCTGCAAGTCAGCACGATTGTTATAGGCTTCACCACTTGCAAGCTCTTTCTTATAGCGCCCGCCACCACTCTCATGTGCTGTCTGACTTAGGAAATGACGAATACGATGAGCAGTAGTGATCTCGTACATATCCAGGCATTTATTCATCTCATCAATTTCTGGATTTGCAATCAAACTTTCATTGCACTGCCATATAGCTGCCAGCTGTTGTTTAGTGATGTGGACAGGACAACTAGTAGTGGATGCAGCTTTTGGAGCTTCTTCAGCTGGACCATCCCGATACAACTTGATCCATGAGGACTCAGGGTCTTTGCTGATTAAATCAAGATAACGATATAGCTCTTTAGCTGCTGCTACTTGGTGAGGTTGATTGTCAAAGTATTTAAAGAAATTTACAAACTCTTCTACGGTAATCTGTGCCATTAGGTATTGTATTGCTATTGGTATTCTATCTACAATAGATATATCAAGAGCACTAGTTATGACATCAGAAGAACGCAAGCAGTTTTGGAACTCGATTGAAACTGGAACTAATCCACTTCTCTCAGTAATGTCAGGACTGGTAGAAAAATGGGGCATGCCCGCTATTGTTATGGCATTAGGTGATGTTGCTGTTGTACTTTCAGAAGATGCTATTGATGCAGACAACTTAACTCCTAATCAACGTGGACTAATTATGAGCTGCTGTGCTCAGGTATCTAATCTCAGTGATTTGATGCATGCCGAAATGAACCACATCGCTGCAAATCAATGAATAAAGAAGAGCGTGAGAATTGGGAGAAGGTGAAAGTCGCTTTAGAAGAAGCCGGTAAAACTGATAGCTTCTACTACAAGCGTGCAGTTGCTATCTGCAAGGGTAAAGACGATCCGTTAGAAGAGAAGTGGAAATAGCACCAATACCTCCTGCGTTTCCGGTTCCGGAAGCATTCAAACTCCCACCACATCCGTTAGACCTTCCTGAGGTGACACTACCTACTTGGGTTAATCCGCCTAATCGAATTAATAATATTACGGATTTAATTCCGCCAAATGTCCCTAAACAAACTAAGCCAAAAAATAAGAAAGAGAAGACAGGTAATAAGAGAAAGGAGAAAGTAAACAATACAGAAGAAGAAAAAGATGAACAAGAAGTAACCAATGACCTTGACTTTGAAGGGTTTACTCCTCCAATAGCTACACCTAAAATTCAAATACCATTTCCTCTACCGCAGCAGAATCAACAGCAACAACTAGAAGATCCACCAGAATTTGAGAACTCAGTAATAATTCCTGGCATTGACTATGAAATGCCCTTGCCGAGTACAGAAGTTATGGTGACTGCTGCAACAACAGCATCGATTGCAGCTGTAGTTTCAGTGACTGGAACACTAGCCGCTAAAACTGTGTTCGATTATTTACTTAAGCTGATTAAACCCACACTAAAAATTGCAGTTAATAAGCTTGCCAAAGCACGAGGTAAACCTACGACTACTTGGGCTCGTCAGAGGCGACAAGAACGTCAGCACAAATAAGGTAGAAGGGGCTGCTTTTATGTATCGTATATCCTGACTTATGAATGTTTATACACTCCTTAATTCGAACAAGCTCATAATCAAGCCGACCCTTCTCTAGTTTCTGCTTTGCCATAGCCTTGCACAGTTCAACAGCACCTCCATCTAATGGCGCAGATAGACTGACTTGGCCACCGAAGTTTCTATTAGATGTATATACCGACGTAAATGTTTCGGTCTGCAAGTAGTAAGGTGTAATGCTAATTACTGCTCCATTGCAAAAATGGTTTCCACCAAAAGATTGCGTACTAAGAGAACCTTGATTTATTTGCACGGCATT
>Ga0257110_1000700_pt1 | contig 15847 bp, 11 predicted proteins | sample LP_taG_7_FD_190184 | JGI IMG/M metagenome (GOLD analysis project Ga0257110, IMG submission 190184) | Marine microbial communities from Northeast Subartic Pacific Ocean, Canada - LP_J_2015_P26_10m | ecosystem: Environmental > Aquatic > Marine > Oceanic | place: Canada: Northeast Subartic Pacific...
GTAGTAATGATGCAATGCAATATGCAGTTCTTGAAGCTTTAGAAAAGGCCAGTGATTATCCCGCTCAAATGTGTGCTGAATTTAAGATTCGAAGAGATTTAATTTGTGAGAGATTAAACGCGATGCCAAGAGTTTCCTGCAATATACCCACTGGTGCATTTTATGTATTTCCTAAATTTGATATACCGGGTTACACGAGTGAAGAATTAGCAATGAAAATGTTAGAGGGTGGTGTATTATGTTCTCCGGGAACTGCCTTCGGCGCAGCCGGTGAAGGTCATCTTAGATTCGCTTATACAATCGGTCCAGAAGATATCTCTAGGGGCATGGATAGGGTAGAAGAAGTTCTCTCTAAGTTAATTTAGAGAGTTTGGTTATTATGATTATTGGTAATAGTGCAATAATAGAAACTTACTTTCTCGGGCCAAGTCCTATTGAATCCGATTCATCCACCATTTTTCTTCCGGGTATTTGGGCCGCTGGTTTCATTATCCTTTTACTTTCATGGTATTTTCTAAGAGATCAATTAATTCCTTCGATATTCGTGTTTGGAATCTCCTCTTTTGTCTTATTTTTGGCTGGACCTAGCGCAACACCTTTTGCACTATGTCTGTCTAGTGGATGGATTTTATTGAATTCTTTTATCGAAAAGATTTTTCCAATTTCCGAATCATCCGAATAAATCTCTAGGGATATCTATCATTCTTTCTTCTTCATGATATTCAGATTCAGTTTCTCTAGTTTCAAATAACATTTCTTTTTCTTCTTCTTTTTCTTCTTTTGGTTCAGGTAGACTTTGTTGTGAAAGATTTTCTAAATCGTTTTCTTTATTTTTCATCCATGATGGTATTCCATTAGATCCTCCAAGTACACTTATTGTAGTAAAAGCAGCCATTGGTAATACCGAAATAGCCACAAGGAAATCTATGATTGCGGTTTCAGGTATTTGTGCTTCTGGTGCTACAAAATTCAGAATAACTCCTTCTAATTGAACATCATGCCATTGTGTGATATCTATACCTAATGTGGATAATGAGAATTGAAGAATAATTCTAGCACAGCCCCATAAAATTATTACAGGAAGAATCCAAGATATTTTTGTAATTCTCCATAATATCTTTCTGAACATTGCTGCAAATCCTACTAGTTGTTCAGATATAATTGGTTGAACTCTAAATGATATCCATAATCCAATTATATAACCAACCATTCCTAATTCAAATGCGCTATCTTTTCGAATAAAACTTTCAGGAATGCCTTCCATTATAATCAGAGGTATGGATATTAGAAGAACCTGCGAAGGAACTGCAAGTAATTGTAGTCCACCATGGACTGCGAATAGTTCTGATTGGTCATCTTTAATTCTATTTGCTACCAATCTACTCATTTTTCCATATGGGCTTGAATATGCAGCCATTTTAGAGATGTCAATAAGTTCAGGGTCATATTTTCTTTGACTCATTCCTAAAGAAGGCAGCCACCCCCCGCGTTCTACAATAAATGTCGGTCTATATCCTCCTATGATTAGGGCTAAAGCCAAGCAAATTACTCCGTATGTTAGTCCAGAAATTAAAATCCAATGGAATAATTCTGTTCTAATCGAAATTCCGAAATTTTCTTTATCTATATCGATTAAGTATGTTAATGAAAATCCTATAATCGGTATGACTGTTATTTGAACAAACAATATTAGCCATAAACCAAGTCTATGTGAAAGACTGGCCCTACCTTCCATATAGGCCACGCATCCCAATTAGGGCATAAGTTCTTCATAGCATATCAATCATAATGTGCTGTTTATTCAATGTATTTTTTTTCTTCAGTTGCTTTGAGGATGCCTAACTTTCTACGAACGTTTACCCCCAACATTCTTACACCAATTAGATACCGAATGAATTTGTTAATCATGCGTATGCTATCTCCAATCTTTGTATTTTCGATAATGCTTTTGATGAGTTTATCTCCTTTAGTTATGGACCCAAACTTGAATGAGAGTAGCGTAGAGAGTGCTTCTGGGCCTAAATCATTGATAGATTTTGAAATAACCTCTATTGAGATAGGTAATCAAACTAGAGATGCTAAAGAATGGACTCAACCAGATGGTTCAATACTTGAGTATGTGATGAGGGATGAGACAATCCAAATTAATGTTACTTTTACACAAGCGGGCTCTTCTGGTCAACCTGCATCCGCGGAGGGTTATTTGCAAATTTGGCATCCTATTGGCTTCATCATTGCAGAATATAATGTTAGTATGTTATTATCAGGTTTTCAGTCGATGAAAGCTAGTTTTGTTTGGACACCTAGTTCTGCCCATAGTGCCCTAGATGAGGATGGTTACTTAGTTGGTGGCATAATTCTTAGAGGGATTGTAGATGGTGGACTTGCAGATGATACAGAATCTAATAATGAATTTGACAGATATGTCCCAGTTGCTATGTGGAATGACGCAATGGAAAATGGTTTCTGTGGTGATGTAGACGGTGATAATATCATTGATTGTACAAATCAGTTACAGGCTAATACTCCTACTTGGGTAGGTGCTGGTTATGATTCGTCGGGTCAATTATCTAATGATCCAGATAGTTATGGGCATTGGAGGATGGATAACTCTTCAAGCGTAGATGGCGAGAATCACTGGCGAGTATCTCGTCCTGGTGCAAATTATGCCAGCAATAGGGCTGATAAGTTATGGTGGGGGTGGTTTACACCTTTTGATAACTGTAATGAGCCAGGTCATGGATTAGGTACTGGTACACTTGATTCAGCAGTGAGCTCTAATTATGGTAATAACTTCTGTAAAATAAGACTCAAAGGATTTGATTTCTTAACTCTTCAATTAGTAACTAATGCTTGGGGAGAAATGGGGGCTGGTGACGAAATTAGGTTAGAAGCAGAATCAGGCGGTGTAGGAGAATTTTACAATTTTTCTTCTCAGGAACTTTCTACTAATGGGGACTGGAGTCAATTAGTTTGGAATATGTCAGAGGTCCATGAATCTGCAGAATATACCTTAGCCTTCAGATTTGACTCTAACAGTTCATACGCTAGTCCAGGTATACAAATTGATTCATTCTTATTATTTGCAATTGAGAAAGTACCTGAATACACTTTAGATTTTGATTGTAATGATCCTCTCCCTAATTCTTATCTTGTAGTTCCATCTGATCCGAATCCTCCTTCCTTATATTGTAAAATAAAGAATAATGGATATATTGATATTACTTTGAGACTATACACTGAAGTGACAAATCGCTCTTGGATGTATGACTTCCCTCTACGTATTGATTCAAATAATCAAGTAGATCATGATAATTATGTAATCAGTAAGATTATACCCGCTCTTGGTTATATGGATACTTGGTTTAATCTTACGATTCCTGATGCATCTGGTGTCCAAGATTTATTCTGGGATGTATGGGTAAATGATGGAGTTACTAATCTAAGTAAAGATTATGTTCGCTTACCAGTTTCAGTTATGCCTGCATATTCTTGTAAATTACAGCAAGCAACATTGCAAAATCCAGCAGCTACATTAGAACCAGGTAATAGTGGAGTAATTCCGATGACTTTGAAGAATACTGGTAATCAAGTTGCAACATGGAACTTTGGCGCGACTTTTCCTAATATTGACTGGGTAGATAATGCAGAAATAAAATGGATGTTTGATGGCTCCGAAGTCTCCAATCTTGAATTAGCATTGACAGATGACATAAATATTGATGCGATAATTACAGTCCCTCCCCAAGTATCTCCTGGTACTTATCCTGTGATATTGTTAGCTTCAGGGATGTCCCCTGCTCAGTATCTTGCTGAATGGCAAATCAATATCGTAGTGCCAATTTACTCAGACTTGATTATAGAACCAGAAGTCACAAATTTATTAGCACCTGCCGATGATTCGTTGAGATTGATTGAAATAAGATTAATCAATGATGGTAATTCTCCAGAATCTTTTGATTTAAGTATACAAGCGGATTGGAAACTTGGAATTGAAATGAATACTGAACAAACATTTGAGATAGATCCTTTTGGTGGCGATAGTACTGTAACTATGTTACTTCCAATGCCTTATGGTATAGTTAACGAAACCTACTCAGTGATAGTTACTGCAACAAGTAAAACTAATCCACAATATCAGAAATCTTCTCAGATTTTACTTACTGTGCCCCAAACTAACCTAGTCGAGGTTGAAGACCTCGATATGTTAGCTGAAGTATTTCGGGGTGGTGATGACCCAAGAACTGTAAATTGGAGGATTTGGAATCGAGGCAATGTCGCAGATTCTTTTGAAATTTCTTTTGATCAGTTCAGTGATGTCTCTGCATCTGCCGTTGGATTGAATGCAGGGAAGACTCCCTATATTCTTCCTGGTGATTCGTATAACCTAACTGTACGTTATTCATTTGCAGCAACTACTTTTGGCGATAGAACAATTTCTATGACTGCTACCAGTGTTCTTTCTCAAAATATAGGTTCTATTGTATCTGGAACAGGTGATGCAGAATTCCAGGTTGGCGCTCAAGGTTGGATTACTTTGAACCCTCCTGCTTCATTGTTAATTGAAGAGAAAGGCAATGACATCGAGATAGTATTCACAGTTAAGAACGAACATCCTACTGATGCTCAATTACTTAGGGCAGATATTGAAAGAGATTCAGATATTTTCTTCAACATAATTGACGCGAGAGTTGATACAGGAGATCAAGACTTCGTACTAGAAGCTCAGGAAACTAGAACAATCACTGTGTACTTGACTGTTACTGAAGAAAATTTACGTAATCTTGTAGATAATCAGGTAAACTTTCAGTTATTCCTAGAAGTCGATGGTGATATCGATAAGGTATCTAAAAGTGCTAGTATAGATATGGTGAAAATTGATCCTGTAGATGATGGACCAGATGCAGGCGCGATAGCTGGTTTAGCTGGAAATATACTTTTCATTATTATTGGTTTAATATTACTTTCAGTTGTTTTAGTTGCAACTCTTAGAGTGATGCGAAGTGCATCTTCCCCATTGGAAGAGATATCATCTTTCGATGATTATGAATATACTCAAGGTAATACCTTCAATTCTGATTCTTTACCTGGTGCACCTGAATTACCTTCTGCCGATAAAGTTGCAAACTCTATGTACGGAGGCTCTAAAGAAATATTTGAACAGCCACCACCTCCTCTAAATATACCAGAGCCGGAATCAGTAGTTACAGAAGGTATAGTCAATCAAGCAGAAGAAGATTCCATTACATTAGAACCAAGTTTAGAGGCGGCAGAAGTACCTTCTGGTGTGCCTCCTGTACCAGAAAATGGTTTACCTGAAGGGTGGACTATGGATCAATGGATTCACTACGGTCAGCAATGGATAGATCAACAGAATTAATACTATTTTCGTTATTCTAAAATCCCACTTGCTGTGCGAGGGCTTATGAGGGTCCCTTAAGTCGGCCAAATCCCGATACTGGGGGCTTATTTCAGATGTACAATGGACAACAACCAATTTTTATCCTCAAAGAGGGCACTGAAAGGACAAGTGGGCGTTCTGCTCAGAGCAACAATATCGCTGCAGCCAAGGCTGTTGCCGATTCAGTCCGTTCAACACTAGGTCCAAAAGGTATGGATAAAATGCTAGTCGATGGAATGGGCGATGTAGTTATTACGAATGATGGTGCCACAATTCTTAAGCAAATGGATATTACTAATCCTGCTGCAAAGATGATAATTGAAGTGGCAAAAACACAGGAGCAGCATTGCTATGATGGTACAACTAGTGCTGTTGTAATTGCTGGAGAACTTTTGAAAAGAAGTGAAGATTTAATTGATCAAAATGTTCATCCAACAGTGATTTGTGAGGGTTTTCGTCTAGCTGCACAGAAAGCTGCTGAACTTATTGAGGCTCATTCGATAATTACTAGTGAAGAAATGCTCTCTGAAGTAGCTAAAACTGCATTAACTGGAAAAAGTGCAGGAGCAGTTAAAGAATTCCTTGCTGATATTTGTGTAAGAGCAGTTCTTTCTGTCGCACAAGATGTAGATGGAGAAATTGTTGTAGATTTAGATGATGTTAAAGTTGAAAAGAAACAAGGTGGTTCAATAGGAAGTAGTACTCTAGTTGATGGTATTATTCTTGACAAAGAAAGAGTACATTCGGGAATGCCCAAAATAGTTAATGATGCAAAAATTGCTCTTATTAATTCTGCTATAGAAGTCAAAAAAACAGAAGTTGATGCTAAAATTCAGATTACTGACCCAAACATGCTATCTCAATTTTTAGATGAAGAAGAATCATATTTGAAGTCATTAGTTGATAAAATTCAAGCCTCTGGTGCAACAGTAGTTATCTGCCAAAAGGGTATTGATGACTTAGCTCAGCATTATATGTCTAAAGCAGGATTATTTGCGATAAGAAGAGCAAAGAAAAGCGACATGGAAGCGTTATCGAAAGCTACTGGTGGAAAAATAATCACTAATGTCGATGATCTTTCGCCAGATGACTTAGGTTTTGCATCTAAAGTCGATGAACGAAAAATAGGTGAGTCTGATATGGTATTTATCACTGGCTGTAAAGATGCAAAGAGTGTCTCAGTTCTTCTAAGGGGTGGAACCGAACATGTGATTGATGAAATTAATCGCGCATTTGATGATGCAATAGGTGTAGTAGCCGTAGCTTATGAAGATGGCTCGATTTTAACTGGTGGTGGCTCAGTTCTTGCAGCCATCAGTCGCGATTTGAGAGCTTATGCAGAAGGTATAGGTGGGCGTGAACAGATGGCCATAGAAGCATTCTCCGGCGCTCTTGAAGTGATACCTAGAACATTGGCTGAGAATGCAGGATTAGATCCAGTCAACACTATTATTGATCTCCGCAAAGCTCATTCAGAAGGTAAATCTAATTTTGGTGTTAATGTATATGAAGGTGGAGTTGCCGATATGGCTGCTGGAAAGGTTTTCGAACCCAGTAGAGTAGTAGATCAGGCAGTACAATCTGCTACTGAAACAGCAGTAATGATTCTACGTATCGATGATGTAATTTCAAGTCGTGCATCAAGTCCAATGGATGGTGCTGAATTTGATGGAATGGGAATGTAGAATCAACTAATCATAGTCGCAATTCTACTACAACTACACGCTACATTCAATAATCGCCGATACTTCGAGAGTATTACCCATAGGGGTGATGGTGTTTCTATGTCTGACAGTCGTTCTCTTCTAGTGTTGTTTGGTTCTCAGTCAGGTAATGCAGAGGATATGGCTTCACAAATCGGAAAAGCCGCATCTAAGTATGGTTTAGAGGCTATTGTCAAAGGAATGGATGAGATCCAGATTAGTGATTTATCTAGTCATAAGAGAATAATGATTTGTTGTAGTACATGGGGTGAAGGTGAACAACCAGATAATGCTGAAGATTTATGGATTTCTGCAAATTCAGAAGGTTCTCCTTCGATGTCTGGAGTGAATTTCTCTGTGCTAGCGTTAGGAGATACTTCATATGAGTTATTCTGCGAGTCGGGTAAAGAATGGGATTCTTGGCTTGAAGCAAAAGGTGGCTACCGAATTAGTGATCGTGTAGATTGTGATGTTGATTACGAAGACCCTGCTAAATCTTGGATGGACGAAACTCTTGCACGTATGGGGGCAGTTGATGATTCTGGAGTATTCCAAGAAAATCAAGTGCAACAGGTGAAGGATAATGCATCGGGTGCGCTATCAACTCAAACTACTAGTGCTGCAGAATCATCAACTGTAGAGATTTCAACTGAAGGTGATCGTTCATTGGTTATTCTATTTGGTTCACAATCAGGTAATGCCGAGGCATTAGCGGCGAAATTTGCTAAGCAGGCGTCAGGCTATGGTCTAGAAGCTGAAGTGGCTGATATGGATGGGTTTGATTTAACATCTCTTTCCGGACGAAAAAGAGTCCTCATCGTGTGCTCTACTTGGGGTGAAGGTGAACAACCAGATAATGCCGAAGAACTTTGGATAAAGGCATCTTCTGCGCCATCTGGTCTTCTAGATGGAGTAAACTTCTCTGTGTTGGCACTAGGCGATACTTCATATGAACTATTTTGTGAATCTGGTAAAGAATGGGATAACAAATTTGAACAGTTGGGTGCTACAAGATTAGTAGCTCGAGTTGATTGTGATGTAGACTATGATCAGATATCTCAAGAATGGGCTGAAAATGCTCTTGCCGCTATGGCAGCAGTTGATGGAGAAGGAGTATTTCATGAAGAAATGGTTCTGGCTATCAAAGAATCAATGACTTCTGGAGCTACTGGGGCATCTGGAGAAGATGGGTTTACTGTTCCTGAGATTAAATCAGAATCAATAAGTGCTGAAATAAGCATATTTAGATATGACCCAAATACTTCCACAACCGGAAAAGATACCTGGGTATGTGCTTTACCTGGTCATATGTCAATATTAGATGTTCTAAGGACAATTAAATCAACACAAGATGGTAGTCTAACTTTCCGTGATGGAGCAGTTGATGATCCAACTACTGCAATCTCAATTAACGGACGTCATGTTCTTCCAGGTAATTTAAGATTAGAATCTTCTGCTCCTCTTAGAAATGGTGGAATTAGTATTAGTCTTGAGCCATTGAATGGTTTTGAAGTAATCAGAGATCTTGCAGTTGAGCATTGGGATTTAGAATCAAAACGAGAATCTAGTAAGCCTTGGATGAGTTCAGTCACACGCCAGGGCTTGAGTACTCCTCAAGGCGCCTTAGGTTCAATGAATCCTCTAATTGCGTCAAAATTGCATTCAATGATGGATATCCATAGTTACCCTATTCTACATGCGTCATCAGATGCAACTGCTTATTCTGATGATTATTATGGCCCTTCCATAATATCTCAGTCTTGGGCTAGAAGGAATGATCCTCGTACTGCACCATCGAAAAAGAGAGAAATTGAACAACTTCTTGATTCTCCCTTTGGAATCAAAGCAGAAACTGACTTTTCATCAATTAGAAGACAAGGCAAAGGTTCATTCATACATGATGCATTACTAGATTGTAAAACATCGACTTTAGCTAGAGATGGATTTACTGGACGTCATGGGAAACACGTTTGGTGGTATACATTCACCATCAAGAGTAGTGGACGAGTCAATGATTCAGTGTTGTATAGACAGGTCTTGGGTCCAATTGGATTATTTGGTAATTTATTTTCAGGAGTGACTTCTCGTATGGTGCTTGGTTTTACAAGAACTGGAGGCAATATGATTAATGATATGTTGGCTTTAATAGCGCCTCCTGCAGGACTTGGAAAAATGCCTAGACAATTTAACTCTTCAGTAAAAAATCATCATGAAGTGGTGGCAATATACAATGAGATGGATGGTCGATTTTAGTGGCAATGAAATATGCTTATCACCCAGGGAATGTAGCACACTCCGGCTCACCTGAAGTTGCAGAATCAATGGTTCCGCTAGTCAAGTCATTAGGTATTGAATTAACATATCTGGACGGCGCTACAAGTTGTGGTGCTGGAATAATCCGTCAAGTCAATCAGAAACTTCAATTAACTCTGAACGCGCGTGTTTTTGCTCAAGCAGAATCTTTAGGTATGGGGATACTAACTCCTTGTGCATCTACTGCTGGTAACCTATCAGAAGACTTGTTTTTATTGAAATCAAATCCTATCTTATTAGCTGAAATTAATGAAGTTCTATTGAAAACCTGTGGTCTTGAATTTACAGGGGATACGTCTGTTAATCATTTGTTGCATGTTATTGTGGATGATATTGGTCTTGAAAAGATTAAGCCTATGGTAGTTAATCCTATAGATTTTAGAGTTGCATCATATTATGGTCCTAACATACAGCAACATGGTTTTTGTGGTGAAGATGATATTTATGACCCAAATTATATGGAACAATTAATTCAAACTTTAGGCGGTGAACCAGTGAGTTGGGATTCACGCACTCAAAGTGTAGGTGCACCTAGTTTACTGTCCGAGGAACCTACTGTCCTAAAACAAGCTGCATCCGTATTAAATGATGCAAAATCTGAGGGTGCGCAAATGATCGTTAGTGCCTGCAACTTATCTCATTCTGTAATGGACATTTATCAAGGAAAAGCATCTCAAAGGACTGGGCTTAGAACAAACATACCAGTAGTTCATCTGTGTGAGATATTATCCTTCGCACTTGGTCACTACAATACTCGATATGCACAATTAAGAACCAGAGTTCTAGTAATAGGCGATTAAGAAATATTTTATTTTTTGTCGTATTCTTCTAGACCTTTCTGCCCTCTTGGTCTGAAATTACTTGGTTGTAATGATTTTTCGGCTCTTTTTTCGATTTCAGGTACATTCTGATCAATTTTTATAATTTCAGGTCTATTCTCTTTCCTTATTTGAATTATAAAATCAGTAGCCAATATCTCTTTTTGTCCTATCTGTACTAAGAAATTATCTAGATTAGATAAATCTTCATGGTTCTTTCGAGGAAGTTTCCTCCTAATTCTTTGAACGGCTCTTTGCATATTTTCTTCTTTTCTCTCAGCAGATATTTTTGCATTTTCATCTCGAGTACCTTCTGCAACAAGAACCATTACTTCTCCTTCTCTATGCCTACCTGTTCTACCTCTTCTTTGTATTGTTCTAATCTCGCTTCCTACTGGTTCATAGAATATCACTAAATCTGCGCCTGGGATATCTAAACCTTCTTCTGCAACTGACGTTGCAACTAGTACATTATATTCCCCTTCTCTAAATTTATCAAGAACTTCGATTTGTTGTTTTGGCTTTAGTCCCTTTTTGCCAGATTTATCTGATTGGCCAACAACTTGTACAGATCTCACGTCTTTCAGGTCATCTAAAGCCCTATCTAATGATTCAACAGTATTTCTGAAAGAAGCAAAAACAATAATCTTACTCTCAGGGTCTCTTCTCAATCTATGTCTAATCAATCTCCTTACAGTACCTACTTTGGTATGTATCTCATCCATTCCATCTAAAGTATTTTTTAATTCTAATATTCGCGGGTCTTTATGGAATTTCTTCAATGATTTACTAGATTCTGCGCTAGTATTATGGGAATTTTCTAAGAACTCTCTTGCTGCTGCAATTCCTTGTGTCAATAGATGATTAATTAGGTGATTCAAGGTCATTGCAGTAGCTATTTGTGAAATTGATGAATAAGCACTAGCGTCTCCTAAAGATATGGCATGTTGGGCTCTAGCCCTAGCTTCGTTCAGACCACCAAATGATGGATTTCCGGTTCTTACATACATTCCAGACCTTCTCTGTCTTCTGACAATTCCATTTATCCATAGCTCCAATGGAGTCACTAATTGTCTAATTTTTTCAGGTACATTAACTACAATTTCTTGTATCTCTAGACCTGCAAGATATTTTGATAACATAGTTTCTTTTGCCATTCTGATATGTATTCTCTCTATTTTCAATCTTTCACAAATTTCAGCAACAATTTCTGTTTTTGATCCAGGGCTTGCAGTCATTCCCAAAATCAGAGGCTTTCCTGCCTCTGAGTTATAGAGTTCTGCAGTTATGGCCATTGGATGTTTTCCTGTACTATGGTGTGCTTCATCGATAATTAGGTGTGAGCAATCCTGTAAACTTAGATTACCAGTCAACACGTCATTACGTACGACATGTGGCGTAGCCACTATTATTCTAGCAGAATTCCATAAATTCTTCCTTTTTTCAGGAGGTATACTTCCAGTCATAGAGATTACATTATATTTTTCAATATTTTTAATTATTCTTTTCAAATCTCTTACGTGTTGATCTACTAAACCATTAGTAGGGGCTATGAAAAGTATCCATCCTTTATTTCTTTTCAACATTTCTGCTATTGTCATCCATGCAACTGCAGTCTTTCCAGCTGCAGTTGGTAGCACTAAAAGCATGGAGCCTGTTAGCGCTTCATCAACTGCTTCAAGTTGATATGCACGTGCCTCTACGGCATCATCTATGAGGCCAGTATGATGAACCACTCGTCGCATGGGAGAGTGACCTTAAGCACAGGGTTCAAAATAGTTACACATGCAACCTTTTTCATTATTGGCGCTGGAGGCGGAATATTTGATTCCCGATTCTTTCATAAAGGGATGGTAGGTCGCAAGGCCGCTCATAACGTGAGATACCAGACACTATAGGGCAATGCTAAAGCAACCCGTAGACTAAAATCACATTCGTGGTTTTAGTTCGGTGTCACGGTATCTCCATAGCGTTAAAGGCCCGGCAAAGCGCCGCACTGCGGCTTGATGTTGGTTAAAAATAAAGGAGGACGCAATAATGGCTGACCGTAGTAAACCCCGCCGTGGTAGCATGGGCTTTAGCCCTAGAAAAAGGGCTATTCGACCGTATGGTCGTATCACATCATGGCCTGAAACAGATGCATCAGAGATCAGAGTACAAGGATTCGCTGGCTGGAAAGCCGGAATGACTCATGTGTTAATTAGAGATAATAATCCACATTCAACATCAGCTGGACAAGAAGTCAGGAAGGCAGTAACAGTAGTCGAAGCCCCACCTATGAGTGTTTTAGCGGTAAGGGGGTACAAAATGACTCCCTACGGTATGCAAACTTCAGGTGAATTCTGGATCAATGCTTCAGATGATGGGCCTCAAGGTCTCATGCCAAGATTTGCAAATCAATCACGTGGTGAACGTGATGAAGATGAGGGTCGTAAACCTGTGAAGCGAGCTGGAAGAATACCTGTTCGAAGTAACGGTTCATCAGAAGCAGCCTTTGAAGCGTTGCTTAGTGCAGATTTGTGTGATGTCAGATTAATAGTAGCCACACAGCCAGCAATGGTTAAGAGCATCACTAGTAAAACTCCTGAAATCATGGAAGTCGGATTAGTTGGTGGAGATAATAACGAGAAGTTAGCATGGGCTAAAGAGCGCCTAGGTGGATTAATTACTGTTTCAGACGTTTATGACATTGGTACAGAAATTGATGTCATTGGAGTTACTAAGGGTAAGGGATGGCAAGGTTCAATCAAAAGATGGGGAATTAAGCTGTTAAGTCATAAAAACAGTAAACGCCGTAGACAAGGTGGTAACATGGGTGATTTCGGTACAGGGTATGTAAGGAAGACTATTAGACAAGCTGGTCAGACAGGCTATCATCAGAGAACAGAGATGAATAAACGTGTTCTTAGAATTTCAGAACCTAATGAATCAGATATCACCCCAGAAGGTGGATTCCTACATTATGGTGAAGTTTCTAATGATTATATGATAATCGAGGGAAGTTTACCTGGACCTGCAAAAAGAATGTTAAGATTCCGTGATGCAATTCGTCCTAGAGCAAGTAAGCCAGAAGTAGATTTGACTTATGTCAGTACATCATCAAAACAGGGGGTCTAAATAAATGAAAGTTAAGACTTACAATTTAGTATCTAATGTCGAGCAAGAAGAATTAGATGCAGGTTTACTAGCAGAATCATATATTGTCGAAATTACTGATGGGAAGAATTTGACTCTGCCTTCGGTGTTTGAAAGTGAGATTCGAGAAGATCTAGTTCGGTCAGCAGTACATGCGTCTCGTGCCAATCGAAGACAAGCATATGGTCACAATGAACACGATGGTAAGCGCGCACCTCAGCCAGGAATGAAACATTCTGTAGAATGGTGGGGTAAGGGAAGAGGTGTATCTAGGATCATGAGAAAAACAGGTCAAAGAACAGGTGCACAAAATCCACATACTCGTGGCGGTCGAAGGGCTCATGGCCCTAAAGTCGCAAAAGATTGGTCGCAGAAATTAAACAGTAAGCAAAGAACACTTGCTAGAAATTCAGCAATAGCCGCTAGTATCAATCCCGAAATGGTCTCTTCTAGAGGTCACAACTTCGATGATAAGGTCCGTTTCCCAATAGTTATCGATGGTTACAAGGAATCTCGTGGAGAATCTACTGAGAAATATGACCTTGAATCACTTCCGCTTCAAAATTCAACAAGAAAATTCGTTGCAATGATGAAAGGGCTAGGTCTTGGTGAAGATTTAGACCGTGCAAAATCAGGACGAACAATACGTGCTGGTAAAGGTACTATGAGGGGTAGAAAGTATCGTACTCCGAAAAGTCTTCTTCTTGTAGTAGCAGGGCGCGACGGGCTTCACAAAGCAGCTCGCAACGTCCCTGGTGTCGATGTAGTTGCAGCCAAAGATTTGTGTGCAGAAGATCTTGCACCTGGTGGCGATATGGGGCGTTTGACAGTTTGGACAAAGGCAGCAATTGAGGCAATGGAGTGATGAAAATGGTAAATCCTTATGATATAATTTTGATGCCTTGGATTACCGAGAAGACTTTAGAGGCACGTAGAGTCTCTGATTTAGAAAACAACTACAGAGAAAATAACAATCGAATTGAGTTTATTGTGCGAAGAGAATCCACAAAAACACAAATCCGTCAGGCAGTTGAAATGCTATTGGATGTCAAGGTGGCAAAGGTCAATACCAAAATCACCATTACTGGCAAACATGCAAGTATTCGTCTTGCAGAAGGATATGATGCAGAGGAGGCAGCGCTGAAGTTAGGCGCTTTCTGAGGTGATATTATGGGTAAGAGAACAAGATCACAGCGTAAAGGTTCAAGTCCAAAGAATAAGGTATCAAGTCATAGATTCCCTGCTGCAAATAAACTACCTAGAGTTAGTGGGAAGATTGCTGAAGTAGTCGATTTAATTCACAGCCCAGTCCATACAACTCCGCTCGCAAAAATCAAATTTGAAGATGGTCAAGTTGGGCATATGGCAGCCCCAGAGGGGATGTCTGTAGGTCAGAATATTGCTTTTGGAGATAATGTATCTCTTAAGCCAGGCAACGTTACAACACTTGGTCAAATCCCAGAAGGAACTCCTGTTTGTAATGTAGAATTAAGGCCTGGTGATGGTGGAAAACTTGCTAGATCTGGTGGGAACTCTGCATTATTAGAAACTCGAATGGGCGACAAAGTACGTGTTAGATTACCTAGTGGTCGATTAAAAGAATTACATTCTAAATGCCGGGCAACAATTGGTGTACTAGCAGGCCATGGAAGAACAGAGAAACCATTGATGAAAGCGGGTGCAGCCCACTATCGTGCAAAAGCTCGTGGAAAATTATATCCTACAGTGAGTGGTGTAGCAATGAATCCAGTAGATCACCCTCATGGTGGTGGTAATCATCAGGCTGTACATGGTCCGAATTCAGTAAGTCGCAATGCGCCTCCTGGTCAGAAGGTTGGAAATATCGCTCCAAGAAGAACTGGTCGTGGAAGAGTTAGAAATGAGGAGGCATAAATATGGCAAGAAAATCCAAGAAAATGTTCCGTTCACCTAAACTCGCTCGACGTCAGGCTAGAAAACGCCGTTCTCAGATTTCAGAACGCCGTAAGAAAGAATTCTTGTGGAGAGGTTACACTCTTGAAGAACTTCAGAAAATGCCACTTTATCCTCCGGAAGATGATATGAGTGCAATATGCATCGCTACATTAATGCCATCGAGAGCTAAGAGAACACTGTCTCGAGGTTTGAATCTCGACTGTGAAAAATTACTTGATAAAATCAGATCTAACAGTTCAGGTAAGGTAATTAGAACACATTCTAGGAGGATGTATATTCTTCCTGAGATGGTAGGTACTACAATTGGAATTCATAATGGACGCGATTTCGTTAATGTAGAAATAATTCCAGAAATGATTGGTCATGCTTTAGGTGAATTTGCAATGACAAGAAGGTCAGTGACACACACCGGACCAGGTGTAGGTGCGACAAGATCTTCAACACACGTAGCATTGAAGTGAGGTGAAATAATGAGTAGACAAGCAGGTAAATCACAATCCGGATACACACAACTCTTAGAGGGTTCTAACCTTGTTTCTGCA
>Ga0257110_1000701_pt1 | contig 15842 bp, 14 predicted proteins | sample LP_taG_7_FD_190184 | JGI IMG/M metagenome (GOLD analysis project Ga0257110, IMG submission 190184) | Marine microbial communities from Northeast Subartic Pacific Ocean, Canada - LP_J_2015_P26_10m | ecosystem: Environmental > Aquatic > Marine > Oceanic | place: Canada: Northeast Subartic Pacific...
ATACCCGCGAATACAGCCGTGACGCGGGTAGTGTTCACAACGCGCCCTGTCGACTAAGCAGTCGGGGGCTGTATGCTGACGTTATTAAGAAGGCGACGAGAAAATGATGAAAAACCGATTCCCCATCCCGTTCATACTGCTCGCACTGTCGGCGTGTCAGCCGCAGTCACCTCAGCTCGACCTACTCGGCCCTGTTCCTGAGATAGGACATGGTTTGATGCAGGGTTATCTCCATGAGCGTCCGCCGCTGGATAGCGTGCAATTCGTGCCGGCACCTCCTGCTGACGGGTCTGCTCGGGAGCAGGCTGATAAGGCTGCTAGCGATGCGCTGCTGAGCCTCGAGGGGACTGCCCGCTGGGATAGGGCTGCGCGCGATGCCGATCTGTCCTTTCCCTCTGCCGCATCGATCTTTGCCTGCGCATTGGGTGTGTCAGTCAGTGACTCGGAGACACCAGCGCTATATCGATTGTTGCAGCGGTCACTGACCGATCTGGGTTTGGCAACCTACCCCGCCAAAAAAGCGTATCAGCGGTCGAGGCCTTTTTTAGTGAACAACCAGGCGATTTGTTCGCCTGAAGAGCGGACTGATCTGGAAACCGATGGCTCGTACCCGAGCGGGCACAGCGCTGTCGGTTGGGGGTGGGCGCTTATATTGTCTCAGCTAGCCCCTGAGCGCGCCGAGGCTATTCTCAGTAGAGGTCGCGATTACGCCCGCAGCCGAATGGTCTGCAACGTCCATTGGATGAGTGACACCGAAGCGGGCATGGCGGTGGGTGCTGCGGCGTTTGCGCAACTGCAAAACAACGCGCTTTATCAGGCCACAATGAGGGCGGCACGACTAGAGCTCGACGCCAAAACGCTTGCGAAACCCAATCCACAAGCTTGTGCTGAAGAAGCAGAGATCCTCAGCGTGGGCCGTTAACACCGTGTGGGTGTTCGAGAGGGCTTCGTGTGACCTGTCAGCGCCGAGGCTTGTTATCGCAGAAAAGTACCCAGGCGACTCCTGTCGCCGCGGTCACAACTCCAGCCAACTGCGTCCCGGTGTGGGCGTCTGCGTTTGCGTGTAAGGCCGTTTGTGGTGGTCCGCTGAGTTATCATCAATGTGGTGCTGCTTTATCTCTCTCTGACAGCCCGTTTCGAAGTGACCATTTATCGAAGCAAAAAAAAGATTTGTCAGCTGTCTGGCGCCACTGCGAGGCCTTGCAACCGACCGACATACTCCCGCTAAATAACGCTTGTATTGGCAGTGAATGGCTCCATACTCCGCGGGCTACCGTCCGGTGCGGTGCGTTTTTATTGCGCCCCGGAGTCCGCTAGCTTGCTTCCTGACATAAAAGAGATCTCCATGAGCGCATTTAACAACCTGGGCCTCAACGCTCGGCTTATTCGTAATATTGAACAGCAGGGCTATGAAGCGCCGACCGCGATACAGGAAAGCGCGATCCCCTTGGTGCTTTCTGGTAACGATGTGATGGCCTCTGCGCAAACTGGAACAGGCAAGACGGCTGCCTTTACGTTGCCCGTCCTGCAGTTATTAAACAATAGTGGCAGGCCCGGGCCAAAAGATGTGCACTGTCTTGTGATCACGCCTACCCGAGAGTTGGCTGCGCAGGTCGCTGACAGCATTCGAACCTACAGTGGCGGTTTGAAGCTCAACAGTCAGATGGTCTGTGGCGGCGTCAATATTCGTCCGCAGATTCGTAATCTGAGTCGGGGCACTGACATCTTGGTGGCGACACCGGGTCGCTTGATCGATTTGCTTGGGCAAAACGCATTGCGCTTAGATCACGTCAAGCTCTGGATCTTAGATGAGGCCGATAGAATGCTCGATATGGGGTTTATTCCGGCAGTCAGGCAGATTCAATCTGCGCTGCCCAAGGTGCGGCAAACACTGATGTTTTCGGCGACTTTTTCGCGGCCTATTGAGGCTTTGGCCGGCGAGTTTTTACACCAGCCCAAAAGAGTGTCAGTGACACCGGCCAACACTACAGTGAGTCGCATTAGCCAAAAAATTCACCCCGTTGATAAAAATCGTAAAGGCGAACTGCTGCGACATCTGCTGCGCGACGGAAAATGTGGTCAGGTGTTGGTCTTTGCCAGAACAAAGTATGGCTCAGATAAGCTTGCTCGGCAGCTGGCCAAAGCAGGTGTTAAGAGCGATTCGATTCACGGTGACAAAAAGCAGAGTGCGCGAACGCGAGCCTTGCAGCAATTTAAGAGTGGTCAGTTGCAGGTGTTAGTGGCGACCGATATTGCTGCGCGTGGTATCGATATTCAGCAGCTGCCTATGGTGGTGAACTTTGAATTGCCGCATGTGGCAGAAGATTATGTTCACCGTATTGGTCGAACCGGTCGCGCAGGAGAAGAGGGCCTGGCGGTGTCTCTGGTGAGTGCCGAGGAAGTTGCTCAGCTACAAAAGATAGAGCGACTCATTAAACAGTCGTTACCGCGGCATGAGATTGAGGGTTTCGAGCCCGAGCACCGCTTGCCAACCAAAGACGTAGCGTCACCGGGGAAACGACGGCCGAGAAATAAGACCAAGTCAAAGACCCATGCCAAGCCAGCGTCACGCAATCAGTCGAGGCCAGGAAAGCCCGATCAGAAGAAAGGCCCAAAGGCTAAAGCGGCGACTCAACGTCCCCGGGGTGCTCAGTAGCTCGCCTGCCGTTTCGCAGCGCTAGCGGTCGGATGACTAACCGAGCTCGGCGACAAAATCCTGCTTCAGGGTGCGCGCGCACAAAGCAAAAAAGATCGAAGCGAAGATAAAAATGCTGGCGGTAGCGGCCATCGCATATTTCAGCCCAGTAGAATTTGCCTCGCGGCAGAGCGCTTGATCCTCAATCAGTGGGAGGAGGTCAGTGGCTTTGCAGATCTCGGGAGATAGCGGGGTGCTGGTTTCAAGCATCAGTAACTGTTGTTGCATGAAAAAGTCGCTCATAAACCCCACAAAGTAGGGTCCAATACCGTTTCCAATCAGCGACACGAGAATCAGTAATACGGCAATCGCAGTCGCTCTAGATTGATTGCTGACCACTCCCTGGCCAATGTTGTATTGCGCGCCTAAGTAGCTGTAGTGCAGTACCGCGCCTATGCCCCACAGAGTAAAGACCCAAAACAGATCGGTGGCGAAAAAAGCGGCGACGTAGGCGGGGACTGCTAGGGCGATGGCAATCGCAGGAACCCAAGCAACGGCAGTGGGCAGACGAGGTGTAAGACGCTCTGTGATATACCCCCCTAGAAAGGTTCCCGCAGCGGCGAGCAGTGAGAGTGGCGCGCCAAATTGGAGTGCGGCATCTCGAACGCTCAATCCGTGTTCACGCTGCAAAAAAGGCGCTTGAAAGCTGATGAGCCCGTAGCCCACGAAAGCCACTAATGACGCGGCAATCGCCATCCACCAAAAAGAGGGTTTACTGCGTAACTCGGCGAAGGTGTCACGCCAACTGGGCGCGCTGTCGATTCGCGCCGTGGGAGGGTCTGAGTAACCCCGTGGTGGCTCAGTAATGCTCATTTTGACCAACACGGCGACCAATACACCGGGTAGCCCGACCACCACAAACGCTACGCGCCAGCCCTCAATGTTGCTCCAGTCGAGCCCGCCGAAGAGCCAGCCCAAGCCAAGGCCAGTGAGCCAATTTCCCACGTCGGTCCCCTGCATTTGAGCAATAGGCCCACCAAATAAATTGGCGAGCACACTGCCTAGTGTGACCCCCATCGAATAGATCCCGAGTGCGGTAGCTCGCTTGCGGGCAATGAAATAATCGCCAATCAGCGAGTTGGCCGGCGGGGTGCAACCCGCTTCGCCAATCGCCACACCGATCCTGAACAAGAGCAGCGTGACGAAGCCGACGGCAATACCGCACAGCGCGGTCATGATTGACCACAATACGATGCAAATGGCGATGACATTGACGCGATTGGCGCGGTCGGCCCAGAGTGCAATCGGGAGTCCCATCACGGCATAGAAAATGGCAAAGGGAGGCCCGTAAAGAAGCCCCCACTGCGCGTCGGTGAGTTGAAAAGACTCAATGATGGGCTGTGCGACAACCGCGATGAGGGTGCGATCCACAAAGTTGAGGGTGTAAACCAGCATGAGGAGCACGAGCACGTAGTGCCGGTAGGACGATGATCCGTAGCCGGTCAGGTGCCCTTCGTTGGTATCACTGGATGACGCTGGCATAGTCGGGATCCATCTTTCGGATAGTGAATGTCACCATCAGCAGGCAGGCAAGCTGATGTCGCTTATAGGTCGGCCGTTACTGGTGCGCCATTGATAAATCGAATGAACGGAGCGCTTTGTCTCAGCTGTGTTGACATGTCGAGGCGAAGTCGAGCTTCTACTCTATCGATAATCCATCGTGTTATCGAGGGCAAATCAAGTTGACGCGCGTCGGGAAGGGTCATCCAGTGTATTTCATTGAGCTCTCCGCTGGCATCGACAACTCGCTCAGGGTCGTTTTGTATGAAACGGTCGTGCACCATGAAAAATCGGGTATCGAAGCGACGGGTTTGGTTGGGCGGTGTGATCGCTCGAGCGATAAAGTCCATATGTTCGAGTGGCGGCTCGACATCGTGTGCAAAGTATTCCTGCCAAATGGTGTTGCGGCTGCGCGGCGCAGCGGCAGATTTGCGGCCGATGACGAGACCCGTTTCTTCATAGGTTTCTCTTATAGCGGCCAGCGCTAAGCCCCGAAGCTTACGATCGCCCACCGCTGCTCGCGTTGATTTTCGTAAACGCGCCATCACAGGGTCGCTCAGTTCGCCGGGTACGTTGAGTTGCTGGTCCACTCTGTCTAGCTTCCCCCCGGGGAAGACGAATTTATTCGGCATAAACCGATGGGTGGACGCTCGCTTTCCCATCAAAATCCTTGGCTCAGTCCCGCCTCTTACAACGATGAGCGTCGCGGCATCCTTCGGTCGTACCTGCGCGACGGCGTCGCGTCGAGCCCCACCCCCCGTTGCTGAGTGAATATCATCAGTGGCGGTCTTCTTGGGGACTTGGGTCATAGTGGCGTCATGGCTCTGGCGTGGTGTGCCGTTCAGGCGGTATTTCACGCGGGCCATCCTGAACGGATAACACACCGAGTACAAATACCACGGCAACCGTGCCTGTGATCATCAGTGTCATGAGCGCCGCGAAGAATTTATTCATGGCGCATTGCTTGGTTGCCTTTGCTTCTCGCCTTCAACATCAGCGCCCAATCACGAAAAGGTCCTGTGATGTTCTGGGTTAAAGACCGATACTGAGACTGTGTCGCTGGCCCGAGCCCCCAGGGGGTGCACTCATCCTTTTCTGGAATGTAGAGCGTGCCAAACAGACGATCCCACAGGCTGGTAACCGCCGCGAGGTTGGTGTCGCGATGTTCCTCAAGGTAACTATGATGAATATGGTGCATGACAGGGCTCTGTAGCCATCGAGATAAACCCCGCGGATAGTGGAAGGCCACATGGTAGTGACGGAAGGCGCCGTTAAATCCGAACAGGACAGCAAAAAAACCAATATTAAACAGCGTTGCCGGCACGATGCTGCCCGCAAATAGCCAGCCAAACAGGCCGCCAGCGAGACCGTAAGCGAGCGCCGCGCCGATGGCGTAGATCGGGCCCTCGATGATGTGTTCGCGGTATCGCGTCAGCGGGGTTAGGACTTCGGCAGAGTGATGGATTTTATGGATTGCCCACAGCGCGGGTACTTTGTGTTCGCAGTAGTGAATCACGTAAAAGAGGAAATCGTAAACAAGTAGCGTCAGCAAACTGTACAGCAGCATCCAGCCCCAGTGGCTGGTTAGGGCGGGTCCTGATCCCCACAGTGCGTCTAACGTTGAGATAACACTTGATTCGGTGGCGGGGGCAACCGTCACTAAAAAAGTGGTAGCCCACAGTGGATGCAAGAAACGCTCAACGACGTACAAGCCGACATCTACCTTGGCAGAGGTATGGGTATAAATCTCTTTGGGGAGCAAAAAGGGGATGAGGCGCTGTTGACTGACACGCCCGTTGACGCCTTTTGCGCCCCAGCCATCGCGGATTAACCAAATAGCGGTCGCAATAGCGAGCATCAGCACTAACATGGGCCATGTCAGATCGCGCGGAACGTGCTCACCCAGTGTGGCCATCACCGCACTGAGTAATTCGTTAATCGGTCCAATTGTGTGTTCCATCGACTTGAGTATACGGCTTGTCGCACTATCGTGCCCGGCCTCAAGATACTTGATCGCCCGAGCCTCATTAAATCGGACGGGATAACAAGTCCATCAATGGCGGGATGATGAAGCGCTCGGGGTGGTTGCGATCGACACCGTGTATTGCAGTGGGAAGAGGCATGGTGTCTTGGCGAGAGGCATGGCACGCTATTGCGCTTGCCAGAGACGAGTAAGGTTTTAGTTTATGAAGGAAGTGCATGGAACGCTGGTCAGTGGTTATGTGGGTGCGCCGGGTTCATTAAAAAAAGCCGAGTGCGACACACTGGAATTTGCCTTCGACGGTATCGTGGGGGATCGCCATCGCGGGTTTACTCGAGCGGCATGGGATCTAACCGATAAACAACCCGGCGGCACCGAGCGTCGGAACGAACGTCAATGGTCGGCCGTTGCCCATGAGGATCTGGAGGCAGTCTCCAAACAGCTCGGTCTTCCGGCCGCGCTGAGGGCAGGCGATGTCGCGGTGAATCTGAGCATCTCCGGTGTTTGTGAGTTTTCTCGGCTACCACGGGGAACGGTACTGACCTTCGAGGGTGGCGTGGTGCTTATCGTCGAAGAATACAATCCGCCCTGCAGCAGAATGTCTCAGCACATCGCTGACCATTACCACAGAGCCAATGATGAGCCGCTGGGTCAGTCGGATTTTATTGAGGCCTCGAAATTTTGTCGTGGATTAGTCGGTGCAGTGGAAGTGCCGGGCATCGTATCGATCGGAGAGGGCGTGACGGTTAAGCAAGAGATGTTGCCTAAATGGCTGCGCGCGTGAGCCGATAAAGCCCCGACAGTCTGATAAGCTGGGCGGCGATTGCAGGTCTGGCCGAGTGGCAGTGGTGTTCCGATGCTGCGAGCACGTCGATTTCAATATTAGGTAAGAGGCACTATGGATAATTTATCGAAATTTTATGTAAACGGTGAGTGGGTGGCGCCATGCTCTTCAGCTACGATGCCCGTGCTCAATCCCGTCAACGTTGAGCAGTTGGGCGAGATTGCGCTGGGTAACGAGGCTGATGTTGACCGAGCCGTTGCAGCTGCCGTCGCCGCCTTCGATTATTTTTCCAGCTGGACTAAGGGCGAGCGCCTCGCCCTGTTGCAACGCATCCGCGCAGTTAGCGAAGCCCGATTTGAGGAGCTCGCACAGGCGATGCGAATGGAAATGGGCGCGCCGATAACCATGGCGCGTGAAGCGCAAGCCGACGCGGCGATCGGGCATTTAGATGGATTTATTGCGGCCCTAGAGCGGCTCGAAGAGAGTGAGTCATTCGATAATGGTGAGGTGTTGCTGCGTGAGCCGATTGGCGTCTGCGGTTTGATTACACCTTGGAACTGGCCGATTAATCAGGTCGTACTCAAAGTGTTGCCGGTGATAGCAACGGGTTGCACGTGTGTCTTGAAGCCCAGCGAACACACCCCCATTTCGGCCATGATTTATGCCGAGATACTGCACGAAGCAGGGGTTCCTGCGGGTGTTTTCAATATGGTTAATGGCACGGGGCCTGTGGTTGGTTCAGCGCTGTCTCGGCATGCTGACATTCAAATGATGTCTTTTACGGGATCGACTCGAGCAGGCACTGCGGTGACACAAGATGCCGCCCCGTCCGTGAAGCGGGTTACCCTTGAGCTGGGGGGTAAGTCACCCAATCTGATCTTCGCTGATTGTGATCTTGAAACACGGGTTACCCAGTCTGTTGCGGAGTGTATGTTCAATACGGGTCAATCGTGTGATGCGCCAACGAGGCTTTTGGTCGAGCGCAGCTGTTACGACGAGGTCGTTGAGATTGCGCAGCGCGCTGCAGAACAGACTCGAGTCGATGATCCCGAACTCGAAGGGGATCATTTGGGTCCGCTGTTTGATCAAATTCAGTTCGACCGCGTACAAGCCATGATTCAGGTGGGTATTGACGAAAAAGCCAGACTGGTCGCTGGCGGATTGGGTCGTCCGGAAGGATTGACGACGGGATGGTTTGTTCGACCAACAATTTTTGCCGATGTCACCAATGACATGCGAATTGCCCGCGAGGAGATCTTTGGTCCTGTCTTGGCGATTATTCCCTTTGAAGACGAGGCCGACGCCATTGCGATTGCCAACGATACCCCCTATGGATTGGCTGCTTACCTGCAGACTGGCGATAGTGAACGCGCTGCGCGCGTCTCTCGAAAGCTGCGTGCTGGTGCGGTTCATATTAACGGGGGTGCTTACGAATACGGTTCGCCCTTTGGCGGCTATAAAGCATCGGGGAACGGCAGGGAAGGTGGCGAAATGGGACTCGACGATTTCCTAGAAACTAAAATGATTCACGGCCTTTCTGCGGAGTAGGCTGAACCCCGTTAGGCCCTCGAGGAGCTTGGAGCTAATTTACTGAGCGGGCTCAGTGTGCCAATCCTTATCCGCGATGTTGCCCGATACGGTGCCACTGGGCAGTGACAGTGTCACCGTGGTGCCAACCGCGGTGGCCGATGCGGGAACATATCCGAGACCAACGTTGTACCCGAGTCTTGGAGAATAGATCACGCTGGTCACCTGGCCTAGCTCGGCGGTGCCCGAGACGGATAGGGGGTAGTACTCACGCGGATTCGCGATGGGATCTCCGGGGAATACCAGGCGCACGAATTGTTGTGCTGTGCCCTCGGCTACTATCTTTTCCAGTGCCTGCTTGCCTAAATAGTCCGCGGTTTTACCCATTTTGAAGAAGCGGTTCAGTCCCGACTCGATCGGATTGTTGGCGAGCGTGACGTCATTGCCGTGCGAGAGTAAGCCGGTCTCAATCCGGTCGATTAAGTTCGGGCAACCTGAGCGCAGGTTGAGATCCGCCCCGGCTTCCACCACGATATCCCACAGTCGCTCTCCCTCTGTCGCCTTACTTAAGTAGAGTTCAAAGCCACCCTGGCCACTCCAGCCAGTGCGTGCAACGACGAGATCAATGTCATCAATGCGAGTGTGAATGAAACGGAAAAAGCGAATGTCCTCAACGGGCTCTGCAATCAGTCGACTCAATAGCGTCTCCGATTTCGGGCCTTGTAACGATAAGGGGAACACGTCCGGGTCATGTACTTCGACGTCGAAGCCTCCGCCCACTGCCAGCCCTTTTGCCCACAATAAGACGTCTGAGTCAGAAATGGACAGCCAGTAGTGGTCTGTCGATAAGCAAAGAATGATGGGGTCATTCACAACGCCGGCATGCTCATCAAGCAGTGGAGCGTAAATGCATTGTCCGGGTACGCATTTCGAGACATCTCTCGGTGTCAGAAATTCGACAAATTTGAGCGCATCGGGTCCGCGAACTTCGACCTGAACCTGGCAGGCAACGTCCCAGATTTGAACGTGTTCTCTGAGATGCCAGTAGTCGGCCTCTAGCGATTCGTAAACCGTCGGTAAGACCACGTGGTTGTAGACCGACGCTTTTGTTGCGCCCACGTGAGAGCGTGTTTCGAAAGGTGATTTGCGCAGACGGCGCGAAAGAGAAAGTTGTGGTGAATTCATGTAGTCTGATTCCTGTTTTCGGGTCTGCCTTAATTCGGCTCTGTGCCACTCATGGTTGGGCTAAGAAGCGGGCCCGCTGGAGGTATTGCATGCGCAGGCAATGCGATTGTACGCATTAGCAAAGCCATATTTCACGCAATATAATGAAAAGTAATAAGCAAAGCACTCTTTTTATTTGCCCGATAAATAGTCTTTTTTAGAGGGCTAACTTGTCACCTAATCGACCCCTTTCATCATGAGACAGTACTATGCAAACGAACGACCCCAGCGCACTGTTACAGCCGTATGACTGGTCCTTTCCGGTGCCGATTGCCTATGGGCCGGGACGATTAAATGAACTGGCAACCCATTGTCAAACCTTGGCCATGAGCAACCCTTTGATCGTGACCGATCGCGGCTCCGCCGACTTGCCGTTTATTGCGACTGCCAAGAGGTCGCTCGAGGCGGCTGGGCTCACGGTTGATAGTTTTTCTAATGTCTCTCCCAACCCCAAGGACACCGAGATTGAGCGGGTCCGTCGATGCTTCCGCGATGGCCATCATGATGGGGTGATTGCAATGGGGGGTGGCAGTGGCATGGACGCCGGAAAAGCGACCATGCTGGTGGCGAATAATGATCTCGATGTGTGGCGTTTTAACTACGATGAAGCAATCCCCACACTGCCAATTGGGCACGTTTTCCCCAAGTTAATCTGCATTCCAACGACAGCGGGCACGGGCGCCGAAACAGAAAGTACCGCAATGATCACGCACAGCGAAGCCGGAATGAAGTTGTGTGTTTGGCATCCGGACTTGAAACCGTCGCTGACCTTGCTGGATCCTGAGCTGACGACGGGGCTTCCCCCTCAGCTGACGGCTTGGACTGGGTTAGACGCGCTGGTGCATGCGGTGGAGGCTTATTGCGTGCCTGATTTTCACCCCATGTGTGATGGCATTGCGCTAGAAGCTTTGACGCTAATTGGCCGCTCACTGCCGGCAGTGGTCGAAGAACCCGACAATATTGCTGCCCGTGGGGGTATGCAGGTCGGTGCCTGTTTGGCGGGCATCGCCTTCTTAAAGGGGTTGGGATTGGTGCATGCGATCAGCCATATGGTTGGCGCAGAGTACGATACCCATCATGGCCTCACCAATGCCGTCGTATTGCCCGCGGTATTGCGATTCAATGCACCTGCCATCGCCGAGAAGGTGCCGGCAATGATGCGAGCGCTGGGCCAACCCGGAACGGAGTTCGATGAGTTCTATCACTATGTCTGTGGGCTACTTGATCAGTTCCAGATCCCGCGCACACTGTCGGAATTGGGTGTTCCTATTTCGGCAGCTGAAACGCTTACAATAAAAGCGTTAAAAGATGCGGCCGCAGGCACCAACCCCAGGGTGTCTGATGCCGATTCGCTGATGACCGTAATTTCTGAGGCGATTACGGTCGGTCGTTAACAGTGGTGTCGTGAGAGGATAGAGGCGATGAGTCGCAGATTCGATGAATAGTTTTCAGATTGCCATTGTGGTGAGTCTCGCCGGTTATCTGGCGATAGGTTGGTATGCGGGACGTCGCGTTAAAGATCTTGAAGATTTTTTTGTCGCGGGCCGTAACGCACCAACCTTACTTATTCTCGGCACATTGGTCGCCAGTTTTATGAGCACCAATGCTTTTATGGGCGAGGCGGGCATGTCTTATCAGGGGCATGCCCCTTTGATCATCATGATGACCTGCTTTAATTGTTTGGGCTATGTGATCGGAGCCATATTCTTCGGGCGTTATTTACGTCGTAGTCGCGCGCTGACGGTGCCCGATTTTTTCAGAGCGCGTTTTAACAGTCGCCGTATTCAACGGTTTGCCGGTATGTCGATTGTCGTTGGGCTCTCGGCTTATTTACTCGCGGTGACCTGGGGTATGGCGCTGGTGATGTCTGAGGTAACGGGCGTTGATGAATCCGTAGCCATCGTAGCGGTGTGGCTCAGTTATACCGTATTCACGCTTTACTCGGGTTCTCGCGGTGTTATTTTGACTGACACGGTAATGTTTCTGCTGTTTTCAGGAATGATTGTGCTGGCCGCTTTTTTTATCATTCAATCAGCGGGCGGGTGGTTTTCGGCGATCGAGGCACTGGCAACGTATGAAGCGAAACCGGGCATCATTGCGTGGCATGGACGAGTGGGTCCAGACACGCCGTGGCAAACCCCATTGGACGGATTGTTGTGGGCGACCATTTTGGGCGTGGCCTGGGGCATTGTCGTTGCGGTAAGCCCCTGGCAGTCTAGTCGCTATCTAATGGCGCGCAGCGAGCATGTGGTCATTCGTTCGGCCTGCGGTGCGCTAGTTGCCATGTTGCTTTTGTATCTCGTGACGAACTTTGCCGCTACCGCGGTGAATCTGATCAATCCCAACATCACTCCTCCTGAAAGCACCATGATTTGGGTGGCGATGAATCTATTACCGACCGCACTCGGGGCGCTGCTCATTTGTGGCGTGCTGGCTGCCGGTTTGTCTTCGGCATCAACTTTTTTATCGCTGGTCGGCTTCAGCGTCAGCCATGATGTGCTGGGGAGTAGTGCTGCCAGTCAGCTGGGTGAGGGCGGTTCGACCAACGCCGACCATCATAGTCAGCGTTTGGGTGCTGCTCGGTGGTCCATGTTGGCCGTTGGCCTATCGGTTATTGCGTTGGCGCTCTTGTTGCCGAGGAATATTTTCTGGTTGACGCATTTCGCGGGACCGTTGTTCGCGTCATCTTGGGGCGCAGTGGCCTTCATGAGTATCTGGAGTCATCGTCTCACGGAGGCGGGCGCCTTCTGGGGTATGGCGACGGGCTTTGCAATTAATGTCGCGATGAACGCCCTTTCTCTAATTGGGGTTGTGGACTGGCCGATAATCGCTGATCCCATACTGGTTGCCGCGCTCAGCAGTTACTTCGTCATGATAGGGGTTTCTAGCAAAGGAGAGGTGTCAACAGCAGAGCGTGATTTCCGGATCGCCTTGCACCGACTGCCAGAAACAGAAACAGATCTCGCCGTCGTCAGGCAAACGCTATTGTGGCCGCGTGTGATGGTATTCGGTGGTGTTGTGCTGAGCGCGTTGCTCACGATTTTTTATGCGCTACCGTTCGGGCGCGCCGTCAGTGTCGAGGGGTTCGCCGGTATCAGTGGCGAGCTATTGCTCGCGCTGACCTACGGTTTGGTATTGGTGGCCTCAGGGAGATGGGTGTGGCGCCGGGTCAACCGCGATTATCGTCATCGCGATGAGGCGGGGAGCTGAGCGGAATCAGATTAATAGCGCTTGCTCAGCTGCGGTCGCCATGGCCAGCAGATTATTGTCTCGGCCCCGGGGCATCATCAGTTGAATTCCGGCCATGTTTGTCGCTGACCTTGCGGCTACGGGTAGACTGATAACCGGTAGACCGGCCAGTGAGGCGGGCAGACTGATTGCTAACCATTGATGATAGGTCTCTAGCGAGGCGCCCTCGATGGTTGTCGGAGCGCCTGCCTCAGCGTCAAAAGGAAAGACTTGAGCCGCCGGCGCGGCCAATACATCGTATTGCTTAAACAGCGTTTCGATGGTGGCCAGCCAATCGCGTCGGAGTGTTTCTGCCACCAGGAGGTCGGACTCGCCTCGCTGCATGCCTTGCTCGATTTCCCATCGCCAGTTATCGCTCATGCGCGCGCGCGACCGGGGGTCTTCATACAGCGCGCGATCCGACAGCATCGAGTGTTGTCTGAGGGTTAGCCAGCAAAACCAGAGGTCTGCTATCGAGAAGGGCAGGGTGCAGAGATCAATCTGAGCGCCCAGTCCTTGCAGGTTTTCCAGCGCGCGCTGACACTGAGCTAAAACACCCTTGGCCATCGGCCAGTGTCCGTCTGCATTGCCCAGCCAACCGATACGAAGTCCCTTCAGATGTCCCGAAGATCCCCGAGGGCTTTGCCGATGAGCCGCAGGAACATCGCAGAGGGTGGTGAATAATGCGCTGACGTCGCTGACATTTCTGGCCATGGCACCAATGCTGGTAAGCCCCAAGCCTTGTGGATCGGCGTCTGTCGCTGCAGGTATTGCACCGGCCGACGCGCGAAACCCCACAATGCCTTGAAATGCGGCAGGTGTTCTCAGCGAACCCATCATATCGCTGCCATCGGCAAGCGGTAGCATGTGACTCGAAACAGCGGTGGCGGCACCACCACTGCTGCCCCCAGCGCTGAGGTTGCGATCAAGGCCGTTGCGGGTCAATCCGAAAAGGGCGTTGCGGGTATGGCCGCCCAGGCCTGCCTCCGGGACGTTGGTTTTGCCAATAATGAGTGCGCCGGCACCGCGAATACGCGCCACGTGAGGGTCATCCTGTTGAGCGCCGGCCTCTGGGAACATGGGCGATCCCAACGTGGTGGCCAGTCCCTTCGCATTGAAGAGATCTTTAATGGCAATCGGTATGCCGTGTAACCAGCCCGCACTATTTCCGCTGGAGAGCTGTCGGTCCGACTCCTGGGCCATGGCGAGGCAGGTTTCCGGTGTCATGAGGTTCACGAGCGCGTTCAAGTCTGGGTTCAATGTGTTGATACGCTCAAGGAAAGCATCCATGACTTCGACGCAACTCACAGATCGACTGTGAATAGCTTCGGACAGTTGAACTGCAGTGAGATGGGTTATCTCTGTCATGACAGCACCCTATCAAGGTCACGGATCGCCATTTACTAATGCCCTCGCAATAGTTGCGCGCAATGCGATTCGATCTTATCGCTGTCGAAAATCAGTAGGCAGAATCCTGTCATCTGGATAGAGTAGCGGGACAAGCCAAGGAGCACAAAGCCGATGAATGATATCCAGCATTTCGAAGATGAGGCGCAGGCGTATGCGGAAATTGAAGCTTTGGGTTATCACGCCCTGGCATTAGATTTTGCAACGGAGGAATCGCCTTTTCACTGGCACGATTTTGACTCGGTGTTATATATCACCGGAGGTGAAGTGACGCTGACCTTAGAGGGCGCAGAGAGCGGTGAGCGTTGCCAGCGTGGTGCGAAAATTGTGGCCTCCGCCGGTGTGGTGCACAAAGAGCAGACCGAGGGCTACAGTGCCATCATCGGGTTTTCAGTGCCGGTCGCTGAGCTGACACAGCCAGTGAACAAAGCCTTACCGGTTTCTCTGTAACGGTGGGTTAAAATTGTGCTGTGCTGGGGCGGTCAGGGCGTTATTGAGGGGGTTGTTGGAGGCAGCCGCCCAGCGGATCGCATTTTCGAGTAAGCGGCGATACGTCTCTGTCTTAAACGTCTCGGGGCCATCTCCTGGCTGCAGGTAGGCAATGTGGCTATTGGCATAGCGTTTGGTCCAGCCGATGGCATTGGAGCCGTCTGGATGCGGCCAATCGTCATTACAAAACATCTTCCCTGTGACCGCATGATGAGCGGAGTAAAACTGCGCAGGCTCAAAAGGGTAATCACTGCGCAGCAGCGGCGTGACGCTGTCCTCAAAGACCTCGCAAAGATACAGCTCATCGGTCAGCGAGAAAGTCTCGTCGATATCAGCGGTGATCGGATGAGTGCTATCGACGACTTGCACGGTATGTTTCACGTCGTGCCGATAGCCAGAGTCCAATATCGGTTCGCCTCGTAAGGTTGTGGGCGCATAGAAGAAGCGCCCGCCAATGACTTCCCCATACTCGGGCCACAGCGGCCATCCAGCGATCGCATGGTGAAGGAACACCATGCCTTTACCGGCCTCGAGTAGTGCCATGAAGCCTTCTTTCAGTTTGTCCGATGGCGCGACAAAGCGAGGTGGCTGCGTGCTGAAGTCAATACCCGGCATGTCATAAAATACGAGTACGTCCCAGGGCGCAGCTGCTTCCGGGTTTAAGAATGCCTGACTTGCCGGTTGATCGACGAAGGTGTGCTGAATGCCCTCGAAAGACTCAAATAAACCGGCGAACGCACTGCGATCGAAGGGATGCCCCTTGACCGACACCAATGCCTTGAGCGGGCTGTGATAGTCGATGATTCCCATGATGTGGCGCTGCCCTTTGCTGATGTTTGGGCCCGACGGGCTCAAGTAGATTTATTGAGCGTGCTATGAACCGGCTGCCGTGGAGAGGGAGGCGACAGCGCGATGGTAGTGCTGCACCGCTGGCTCGTTTCTCCCGATTAAGAAGCTGTCGTTCGCTCCTGAGTGCAGCGCATCTTGGATCGTTGCGACTAAGGCGT
>Ga0257110_1000706_pt1 | contig 15755 bp, 8 predicted proteins | sample LP_taG_7_FD_190184 | JGI IMG/M metagenome (GOLD analysis project Ga0257110, IMG submission 190184) | Marine microbial communities from Northeast Subartic Pacific Ocean, Canada - LP_J_2015_P26_10m | ecosystem: Environmental > Aquatic > Marine > Oceanic | place: Canada: Northeast Subartic Pacific...
TCGGTATTTCTACTCTACCTAAAGCATTGTATCTAGTACGTTGCTCAACTTTCATTTGTTTACCCATCACATCCCACAATGCGTTAAGGTCTCTAACTAAAAATTCACTAACATTATTACTAAGATTAGAAATAAAATTGTTAGCCGCAGTTATATAGTATTGAGTTACAGTATCATAGTTATATGCCGTACCATCCGGAGAATTTGTTGCTCCTGTAGCTGGTAGCCATGCATAAGTTCCTATAGGCGGTGTCTCTATTGCTACAGTCAGTCCAGGATCAGTGGGAGTTGCACTCGGTTGTGCTGATGCATATTCAACTTCAATACCTGCAGATGTTAATATAAATGATGTTATTCTTCCAAAAGTTCCAGCATCATTACTTCCTGTATCTTTATCACTTCTTCCTATTGTTAGTGTTGCAGTTGCACCTGATGTACCGCTGATGACTGCTACAGGATCTGGGGCACCTCCTCTTCCGTAGCCGCCGCCGTCATTGACTAAAGTAACGCCTGTTACAGTATAAAAATAATCATATTCTCCTGTGCCAATACCTGTTTCCTCTGCTCTTAAAGTAGTTTGAACACTTCCGGTACCTGCTTCCCATGATACTGCTAAAAATAGTTGTTGATAAATGGCTGCCAGTTCTGAAGTATAAGCATCTCCTGTGACATTTTGTATTTCCGAACTACCTGCTAAGTAATTGAATACACTTTCCCACCAGTATGGATTGCCTGACATACAACCAAAAAAGTCGTCCATACGATAAGTACCGGCATATCCAGATCCTAAACCCATTTCTTCATTGATTGTTTCTACTAAGTTTTCATCGACTGGTTTTTGTAAACTTGCTGGATTATTGCCTGCTCCTGCTTGTGTGCCGTTGGCTCCAGAGCCTACACTTTCAGCATCTAATATCTGTAAGTTTTTTAAACAATTTCCTAATTTGCCAGGAGTTATCTGTTCAATGTTACTAATTTGTAAAAATGAATATCTAACTGCGGCACATGCTAATCCTATTTCAGCAGGAACAACAACGTTTGGTCCTCCTAAATAAGAATCAAATCCTTTAGGTAATGTTGTTGTTGGAGTTTCCCTTGATTGAGATGTAGACGGTGCTGGAGGTCCATCAGTAAAAAGTGTTCCAACAATGTTTTTAACATTAGTTGTATTGATTGCACTATTGACTGAGCCGTCATCATTGTATATTAAATAATATGTTTTTGACCCTGTTGGTCTTCCTAATTCGTCATTATAAACAGGTACTGTAAGTGTTTTGTTACTATTATAAAACAAATAGAATGGATTTAATATATCGGCTAATGTGCGTATTCCATATCTGTTTTGTGATCCAATAAAACTACATCTATGCAAAAACCAACTATTATCAGTTAATGTTGATACCGAAGCAACTAAATTATCACCTGTTATTCCTAAATAAGCAGTATATATTTTTCTTTCTTGTTCTGGCGTACCATGTGTTTTTGCAGTAGATAATGTTCTAATTTCTTTTGCAGATAATCCTGCTGATCCTAAGTTTAAATTTAAGTCTTGTGTTAATCCACCGCTTTCATGTAATTGTTGTAGCAATGTAGAAGGATAACCGAAACGATCTAATCTTTTAAAATCAAATACTTTTTGTAGATTTTGCAGATCATATGCAAGACCGTCAGTATATAAACTAACACCTGTTATATCTCCTGTAATAAGATCATCCATATTACTGAATGTACCTTCTAAGAACGTTTGTGCATTTTCTGAAATGCTAATTGTTTTATTAGTATAGTTAGCAAAACTTGAGGCTTCATTAAATGATCCAGCAAATGATTCATACTTAGGAGGAGAAAGTTGTCCTTCTGATCCTTCTTTTGCATGATAGTTAAATTCATTGTGTGCTTGTAAAGCATGACACCTAATCCAACCCCATTGAGTTATACTTTTATTAGGGTTTGTTGTATTATAAGGTAACCAAGTTGCTTGTTGTCCGTAATCAGTATCTCCTGTTACAGAATATCCTGCGTTTGCAGGTCCTGGTCTTGATCCAGCAACTCCTGCTGATTCTCCAAACTCTACTGATTTACAATCAAATGACCCTTCTGTTTTTCCAGCCCATGATTCTGATTTGTCTTCTGCTACATATGTAGGTGGTTTTGAATTTCCTAATGCATGGCACGTACCGTTGCCACTAATTGAAATAAGATTATTATACGTACTATCAGATATAACACCTCTAGTAAAGCCGTCATTAATAGCCCATGTGAGCATTCTAAGCACAGTATTCTCTACAAGAGCGCCGTAAGTGTATTGAGAGTTAGATGTACTAATTCCCATGTAGTATTCAGCATTAGGGTTAATTTGAAGACATCGATTCTGTAAGAGGCCACCTAAAACGTTTTGACCTAAAGGACTTTGTTTACCTGTATCTGCCATTGATTAGTTGCCTTCTACAAAAACAGTATCTGCGCCTTCAACTATTTTATGTTTACAATCATTACCAGAGCCTAAATATAATACTGGTTTTCCTTCTACAAAGACAGTAGGACTACCTTCAGTTGTTTTTGCACTTTTGTGAGGTTTTTCTTTTGGTTTGGGTTTGTGAGGAGATATCTCACTAACATGTAGACCTACAGGTTTGCCGACAGCAAAGACAGACTCGGCTCCTTTTAAAATTTTGCCGCCTGTAGTGTTCTTGTCATCTTTTCGGCTCAATTTTGGCATCTAACATTATCCTGTCAATATTTTCTTTTCTTGTACTTGTATACCTGTAGTTGCTTCTCTATATTTGTCTTTAACTTCATCTGCTGTAGTTGCAACAAAAGAAACACTATTACTATTTAGTCTTACGTTTTCTGTCGCATTTGCAGAGAATACACTAGGAACTAATGCCATTCCAGTCTGACTGGGTGCTAATGATACTGGGTCTGATAGTTCAAGCCAACCGTCTTCGACACCTTCAACTTTTGCTACTATTTCTTCTCCACTAAAGATTTTAAGTGTGTAGACTTGTCCTACTTTAATATTTGATACTGCTTTGTTTTCCATTATTACTCCTAGTCGTTTGCGTTAGTGTTAAAGTTAATAAATTTTTCTTTTAGTTCCATAAATCCACCTACATACTCTTCACCTAAAAATATCTGTGGTGCAGTACGTGCATTTGGTACGACTGCTAGTAAGTCTTCTAATGTATATCCATGACCGATTTTCTTTTCTTCAAAGTCTACGCCTTTTTCTTCAAGCAATTTTTTTGCTTGATCACAATACGTACAATTATCTTTACTCCATACAATGGCTTTCATTCTTTCTCCTAGTTAATGTTATACGTATATTTAATACGATTTGATGTGGTCAAATAAATTTTATGCTAACTCAGGTAACTCGTCATAATCAAGTGATTCTGACATAACACCTATTACATAGTTAGTTGATTCATTTTCTTGTAGTGCAGTTTGCTTCTTGCTAGTATCACTATGCTTATTAAACCAAGGAATAGGACTTGCTTTTGGAGCAGAACTTTCATACTTAATGTTGATTGCTTTCAAAGATTCTAATGCTGTGTAGTCTACAAACTCTTTTAGAATGTTTGCGTTAAGACCGATTACAGGACCCTTTTGGAACAAGTAATCTGCCCATTCTTTTTCTTCTCTAATGACATCCATATACATATCGTATACTTCTTTCTCGCATTCTTTTGCCGCCTTTGCAAATCTTGGATCTTCTTTAACAACTTGTTTAATGATCCAGCCTGTCCAACCTTTGTGAAGTAATTCGTCTTGTAAGATTAATGATATGATGTTACCGTTACCCATAAAGATTCTATTCTCTACCATTGCTAATGATGTAGCAAATGATACCATGAATCGTAATGCTTCTAAGGCATAACTTGCATGTAGAGCCATCCAAATTGCTTTGATGTGCGTATGTTCATCTATTTTCTTGCCCATTTCTTTATTACAATTAATTACATGTAAAGCATCGTAGTATTCACAAACACTCGATGCCATGTCTGCGATTTCTTTTGTATCATGTATAGTATCAAAGATGTCTTTAGGTACATTATAGATGTTTCTAATAATATGACTGTAAGAACGTGAGTGAATATTAGTCTCAAAGAAAGACCAGTTATACATTAATGCTTCTAGTTCAGGTAGACTCACAACAGGAGTAAAGACTTGTACGGGTCCTCTGCCTTGTAGACTATCTAATGCTGTTTGTCTTAATAAGTTAGCAGTGAAGATGTGTTTAACTGCATCACTAGCATCTTTAAAGTCTCCTGCATCTTTAGTCAGACTAATTTCTTCTGGTATCCAAAAGAAGCCTCTTGCAGTTTCTTCAAAGTTTGCTATTTGATCATACTTGACTTCTTCAAAACGTTGTATAGTCACGGGGCCCGCTGGATCCAAAAACATTTTATTGTCTAAGTAAGTTGTTTGTTTCGATAAGTCGTATTGTTCTTTGCTCATAATTAACCCTTATAATTTACATGCTTCGCAGTCATCATCTTCAAACTCTGGCTCTGCTATGTATTGTTTTGCTATTTCTTGTAGTTGTTCTTCGGATCTTTTGACTCCCGCTTTATTTATTAAAGAATAGTAAAAAGTCTTAAGTCCCCAATTGTGTGCCTGCATTAAGTTTTTCGCAATTAACGTAGTAGGCACTTTCTGATCTTTAAAGTGTGCTGGATTGTAGAATGTATTCGTTGAAATACTTTGATCTACATAGGCCGCTAACACTGATGCAGTTTTAAGATATGCATCACAATCTTTTTGTTCCCACATTAACTGATAAGAATTTCTTACACGTTTAATGTGATAGTCTGGTACTACTTGCGTGAGTGATCCTGCTTTACTTTCTTTAACAGAGATTAAACTCATTGGCATTTCAATACCATTTGTTGAATTGATTACTACACTAGATGATTCTACAGGAGCAATCGCCATTAGAGTCGCATTTCTAACACCATGCTCTTTCATATCTTTGCGTAATGTTTCCCAATCACATTCTGGTTTAAAGTTTGCTAATTTGTTAACACCTTTTGCTCTACGTTCCCAAGGGAACTTACCTTTACCATACCATGTCTTGTGACTATCTAAACACGGCCCTCTTTCCTTTGCTAGTTCTACTGTTGCTTCTGTTAAGAAGAATGCTTGATGTTCCATCCATGCTTTAACATCTTGTAGTGCATCTTTGTCACCATAGATGTAATCTCGTTTTGCATGCCAGTATGCTAAGTTAGTAACACCGATACCCAAAGGTTGTATTTCGTCATTACTTAACTTGCTTTGAATCGATAAGAAGTCTTGGTAATCTAAGATGTTGCATAGACTTCTCTGAAGTATACGACATGCTCTACGCATGTCCTCAGGGTGTCTGAATGCTCCCCAGTTGATCGATCCCAGTGTACACAATGCAATACGTCCCTCATCATCATCTAAACGTTTAAAAGGCTTTGTAGGCAATAATATCTCACAACATAAGTTGCTTTGATAGATAGGATGCACTGTAGTATCGAACGGACCTTGATTAGATACGTTGTCAACATAGACTAAGTATATTCTTCCTGTATCTGTTCTTTCTTTTAGAATACCAGACTTGAATACTTCTTCTGCTGACATTACTTTCTTACGCAGGCTACGGGACCTCTCGTATTTGATATAAAGTTCTTCAAATTTAGCAGTATCTGAATAGAATGCTTCATACAGATCAGGTACTTCATTTGGATCAAAGAATGTAATGTTTCCTTTGTCTTTGAATCGTTTCCAAAAGAATGAATTAAGACATACACCATAGTCCATGTGTCTGACTCTAGTTTCATCTGTGCCTTGATTGTTTTTAAGAACGATTAAGTCATCAAATTGATGATGCCATATAGGATAAAATACTGTAGCACTCGCATTACGAATACCACCTTGAGAGCATGAACGTAAGTCCCCGAACCACTTCTTAAGAAAGGGTATCATACCCGTATGCATGATCTCTCCGCCTCTTATAGGAGCTCCTAGGGGTCTTAAACGACCTATTTCAAGACCTATACCTGCACGTTTACTTGCGTACTTAGCCATCATTTCACCTGATGCAAAGATGCTATCTAAGTCATCATCACTTTTAATAAGAACACAAGAACTAAACTGTTTAGTGGGTGTTCCTAGTCCAGCAAGTACTGGAGTTGCAAGAGTGAATAGTCCATCACTAGCACAATTATAGTATTCTTTGATATATCTCATTCTTGCAGATTCTGGTTCTTCTTTATGAAATACTGTTGCGGCGGCTACCATATATCTTACTTGAGGAGTCTCATAGATTTGACCAGTTGATCTGTTTCTTACAAGATACTTGCCAATCATCTGTTCGACAGCGGCATAAGATGCATTTTCATCTTTCTCATGGTTGATCATCTTATCCATCTTGTTCCAGTCTTCTTCTGAATACCAATCAAGTAATTCTGGAGTATACAATCCTGCTTTTACATTTTTCTTTACAATTTCATACAGAGACGGCGGTTGATATTGACCGTATACATCTTTACGTAACATAGACAAACGTTGTTTACCTGCTACAAATTGATAGTTAGTGTGTCCTGTTTCTGGTGCTTGTTCTTCATCGATAAGATCAACAATAGCACGTAGAGTAAGTTCATCGATTTCTCTGGTAGTAATGCCATCAAAAAAGTGAGGTTGTGATGTAATCTCTATCATTGATTGTGATACGTCTGATACACCTTCACATACTTTTGCTATTTGTGCTTGCCACTTTTCTAACTCTAACTCTACTATTTTTCCTGATCTTTTAGTGACTTTAATATTCATTCTTTACCTAATTTATTTTATTATCCAGCATCTTTGTGTCAATGTATTTGACATTTGTAAAATCTGACAGCACAGTATTTACTACCGAGTCGGGCCAGTAATTCAACACATATTTTGCGTTGTCCACTAAGACTAATACTACTTCTGTATTATTATAATCGATTGCTGAACATAAGTCAATGTTTTTTACACCCAATATTGCCAAAGTATATATGTTGCCCAAAGCACGTGCATAATAACAATACATGTTATCGTGTATGAGTTGCCATGGATTGGGCCAATCTTTTATATCATGCGGGTGTAGATAGTAATTACTTAATGGACATTGTTGCCAAAATTTATCTACTTCTACACATACGTTTTCTAGTTCTGAATCTTTTAATGTTTCTCTTAATTTGTGCCATTCTGTCAGACGAGTATCAAAACCCAGAGTAAAAGTATTCATACATATACTTATCAGTATTAGATTAGGCGTGACAAATTATAACCAATAAAAAAGGGTAACGAGTACCCCTTTTTATGTTTTTGTTTAGATTAACATCTACCGACTAATACTTCTATTACTCCGTCGAGACCATCGTTGAATGCTTCTAATGATTTACCAATAATTGTACCCGGCTTAACAGTTTCTGGGTCAGCCGCACATCCAAATCCTGCTTGATCTGAAGTTACGATGATGTCACCTTTACTGATTGGTCCGATTACTTTACATGGTACACGTCCGATCAATGCTAGTTCTACAACAAACTCACCTTCGCCTGCTGTACATTCTGCGTTATAGACTTGAGCCGGGTTAGTTGTTATAATACCTGCAACTGAATGAGCGCCATGTTGTCCTGTAGTTGATAGTTCTGCATCTCCACCGAATACTACTACTGTTCCTGGTTCAAAGTCTTTGTCTGCTGTGTATTTCTCAGCCAAATCCGCGTAAGTAGCGTTAAGTGTTGAACCTGCTGTCAATGTATAATCACCAGTGATCGTACCTGCTGTTGCGGCTGACCCTGTAGTAATAGTAGTAGACTGCATTGTTCCAGAATTCATTGTACCAGTCACTGTTAGTGATGATAACGTACCTGTACTTGTAATATTCGGCTGAGCCGCTGTTGTTACAGTACCTGCTGTTGTTGCTGATCCTGCACTTCCTGCTGAACCTGAGACGTTAATTCCCCAAGTACCAGATGCGCCTGAACCAGTTGTACTAGGTGCTCCAATTGTGTTATAAGAAATTGTTCTTGCTGTACCACCATTGAATGTTGTACCTGAAGCAACTCCGGATCCACTGTTATTAAATGTTGCTGAACTAGTTGTGCTTCCTGCTGTTGTTGCTGATGTTGCACTTGTTGCACTTGATACAGTACCTGATACATTAGCACCTGCTACTGCATTAGCAGTTGTAGCAAAAGCCACAGCGCCTGAGACACCTGAACCTGCTACTGCACTTGCACTTGCCGCTGTTGTAGCACTTGCTACAGTACCTGATACATTAGCACCAGCAACTGAGTTTGCTACTTGAGCAAAATCAACTTCGCCAGATACATTCTGTCCTGCTACTGAACCTGCTGAACCAGTGACTGAACCTGCTATTGGGTTAGTAACTGTTAATCCAGATAATGTTCCAACAGAAGTAATATTAGGTTGTGCGGCTGTTGTTACAGTACCCGCTGTACCTGTTGTGTTCTGATTCAGAGTTGCAACATATGCCGCTCCGATTGCTGTACCTTGCCATACACCTGTATCAATTGTACCAACTGATGTTAGTGATGAATCTACAACACTTGAATTAAGAACTGTACCAGTCAATGCACCTGCGCCTGCAGTAATTTCAACGTTAGCCGCCGCTGTTAATTGACCTTTACCATTCACTGTGAATGTTGCGTTATGTGTTCCGTTACCGTATGCTTGTGCAGATACTGCTGTATTTGTAATTGAGAATGTTGAACCAGTTAATGTAAGTCCGGCTCCTGCTAAGAATGATCCTGCTCCTGAGAACTGAACAAATACTGCTGGGTCTGTACCGATTGTTGCTACTGGGTCTGTCATTACAAAACCAGTGTCATTTAATGTTGAACCCTGTTGTATGAATACAAAGTCTCCACCTGCCATCTCAACTGGAGTATCAAAATCACTTGCTCTTGTTAGAACAGTTGATGATGTCTTAACATAGATACCGTTGTTTGCTGTGGCTGCTTCGTTTTTAACTAGAACTCTGTCATCAGTTGAAATACTAATGCCGTCTAGTGTATCAAAGTTACCTGAAGATGTTGTTAATGTTGCACCAACTCCTGCTGTACCGTTATTATAAGTGATCGTTCCACCTGTAATAGATGTAAGTGTGCCTGGTGTTCCTGCTATACAAGGTGCTTGTATTGCAAGTCCCTGTGCTAAGTCATCAACATATTGCTTAGTAGCGGCATCTGTTGATGCTGTTGGTTCTGCTAAGTCTAAAATTCGTTTTGAACTAACTGATACTCCACCTGACCCTGTTGGTACAAGTGTGACCGGCTGATTAGTTCCAATTGATGTAATTGTAATGCCTGCTGATTTACCAATGATGTTATCAGTTACAACGTTTGCTGTAGTATCTACGTTTCCTGTAGTTGTTACAGATGCGAGAGTTCCTACTGAAGTAATGTTTGGCTGTGCGGCAGTTGTTACAGTACCTGCTGTTGTTGCAGTTGCTACTGTACCACTGATGTTGCCTGCTATAACGTTTGATAATCCACCTGCATCACCTGTAAACACTCCTGTGTTTGCTGTGATTGCTGAAGCAGTAATTGTTCCGTTGACACCTAATCCTGTTAGTGTGCCTACTGTTGTGATATTACCTTGTGCGGCTGTTGATACGGTTCCTGCTGTTGTTGCAAGAGGAACTGTTCCAGAAACATTAGCACCTGCTACTGCGTTAGCAGTTGCGGCAAATGTTACTTCACCACTTACATTAGCACCAGCAACTGCATTTGCTGATGTTGCACTTGTTGCTAATGCAACAGTACCTGAGACATTAGCACCTGCTACTGCGTTAGCAGTTGCGGCAAATGTTACTTCACCTGAGACATTTGCTCCTGCTACTGAATTTGCTACTTCTGCAAAGTCTACTTCGCCAGATACGTTAGCACCTGCTACTGCGTTAGCAGTTGCGGCGAATGTTACTTCACCTGAGACATTTCCACCTGCGACTGCATTTGCTGATGTTGCACTTGTTGCTAATGCAACAGCACCTGATACGTTAGCACCTGCTACTGCGTTAGCAGTTGCGGCGAATGTTACTTCACCTGAGACATTTCCACCAGCAATTGCTGATAAGTTTGCACCGTCGCCTTTAACATATGTAAATACACCACCTGTTCCTGCTACATTACCTGATGTAATGTTTCCAGTTACTGCTAATGCACCTAATGTGCCTACTGCTGTAATAGCAGTCTGTGAAGAAGTACCTAATGCACCGTTTAATGTAGTTGCTGTAACAATTGGTGCTGATAAAGTGTCTGTTCCTTTATCAAATGTGAATGTTGCGTCTGCTCCGAAGTCTCCGTCATCATTAAAGATAACTTGAGTATTTGCACCTGCTGGTTGTTGAAAGTCAACTGGTGCTCCGTTTGCATAATAATAATTGTCTGTTTTAATACCTGCTGTTGCAGTAATATTACCAGTTACGTTTAAGTAACCTGTTGTTGCAATACCTTCTGAGTTATCAGTTGTTTCAATTAAGAAAATATTTGCTTTACCTGATGAACCAAACTTGATTGCGCCTGCTTGATTGTCTTGTAGTTCCCAAACTGGGCTAGTTTCAATTGTTGAAATACTACCTTGTGCAAGATATAGAGAATAGTTGTTTACACTTGATCCTGATGCTTTACCATATAAACCAACGTTCATACCTGAAGCATGAGTAGCAGATGTAATACCTCTAACACCTACTGCGGCTCCTGTATCACCGGTTGCAGTAACTGTACCGATACCATATACACCAGAACCTCTAGTTGCGCCGTTAGATGAACCAACACCATATACACCGATACCAGTGATTGAGTTATCTGAACTGTCTCCTCTTGCTTCACCTACAACACCAATACGTGAACCTAAGTTTTCACCTGTATTGTCTGTAGCACCAATTATTGCGGCTCCTGAGAAGTCTGATGCACTTGCTGATGCTCCTGATGCTAGTGATGATAAAGTACCAACAGATGTTATGTTGGGTTGTGCGGCTGTTGTTACAGTACCTGAAGTAGTTGCCGCTGTTGCTAATGGAACTGTTCCTGAAACATTTGCACCGACAATTGCTGATAAACCAGCACCTGAACCGATGAATACGTTACCATGAACGTTACCGAATTGATTAACTGTAATAACTTCTGATGCGTTTTGAACATCTGCTCCGAAGATAAATTCGCCTGCTGAGTTATCCCAACCCATAAATGCTATTAATGCTTCACTATCATAGTATTGTAGGTCTAGACCACGATCTTTACCGTCATCACTAGCAGGGGCCGCGCCGTTTGCTCCGCCACCTAAATCAATGATTGGATCTTCAACAGTCATATTATCTACGTTAGTTGAAGTTGTTGTACCGTTAACTACTAAGTTACCAGTAATAATTGCGTTACCTGACATGTTTAAGTTAACACCGCCAAGATCGCCTGTTGCTGATACACTTCCTGCGCCAATTGCTCCTGTTACTGTTAGTGCGGTTAGGGAACCTACTGTAGTAATGTTAGTTTGGGCGGGTGTTCCAAGTATACCATTTAATGTAGTTGCTGTAACTGTTGGTGCTGATAGGATATCTGTGTCTGGATCAAATGTAAAGTTTGCGTCTGCGCCGAACTGTCCAGCTTGATTGAACTGAACTTGAGTTACTGAACCTGCTGGTTCTTGTAAGTCCCATGCGACTCCATTTGCATATAAAAGATTGTCTGTTAAGACTCTTGTGGCCGCAACGTTACCTGAAACTGTTAAGACATCTGTTGTCTTGTTCCATACAAAAGCAGAATCCCCTGCGATAGCATTGTTGTCATTGAAGAATACTTGTGTATCAGAGCCACTTACCGTTGGAAACGATTCGACTGCCCCTGAACTCTTTTTGACTGACAGTACATCTGAATCACTTAAGAAGATTGTACCTTTTCCCGCAGCCGGGGTCGGGACTGATGCCGACGTATTTTGTTTTAATATTAACATTTCCTATTACCCTATTATAGTTAAATTTGCCTTTTTCAGCATAATTCTATTTATCGTTATTTCCCGCATTACTTTTTAGTCTGGTACATATGTACCTAATAAATTCACACTAGTGCTACTGTTTACAGGTGTTGCTCTTAAAAGTATATTCGATCCTGATAATACAGTAGTCAGAGTTATTAAATCTGCTCCTGTAGTTGATATTGAACCGTATACAGTCATTATGGGTGTTATCCCGTCGTGTACTAATAATACTTCTATTGACTGATAACCTGTATTATCAGACACTCTAATTGTATATTTTGCTGATCTATAATCAGCCGCCGCAAATGAATCGATAGTTGTGTTACTGCTACCAACTGATACTGCTGTTCTGCTACTATATAAATCTCCAACTGATAGAGTTGTTGAATTTAAATTATCAGCAGACACGTTACCACGTGCCGTTAATGTTTTTCCTGTTCCACAGATTACAACATTAGCATTAAGTCCAATGTTAACATCTGTCATGGTTGTTGTAAATATGCCGGCAGTTGTAGTTCCTGTTACTACAGAAATTGAACCTGCTCCTACACCAGTTCCATATTGAACTGTGCCTGATGTAGAGATATAATTGTTACCTGCTACATTACCTGTTGCTGTTACTAAACCATTTGTTTTATTAATTGTAAATTTGTCTGATCCGCCGAATGATGTACCGCCGTCATTGAACTGGATCTCTGTATCTGAGCCTGCCGCTGTCGAACCGAATGTTACTGCATCGCCGTTAGCATAGTAGTAACCGTCTGTTTTAATACCTAATGGTACGACATTACCTGTCGTAGTTAAGACGCCAGTTGATGCCATATTAAATACATCTGCTACTCCACCAACACCCATTGTGACTGCTGATGCAGATGAGTCTATAGATACATTAGATGTGCCATTGAATATTGCAGTATGATCAAAATCTGTTGCTCCGTCAAATATAAATTGTCCACCGTCACCATTAGTCATAACCATAGCGCCGTTTGCAACAACTTGCATTTCACCATCACCTAATTTAATAGATGTACCAGATAGATATAAATCGTTAAAACGTTGTGTGTTTGTACCTAAGTCATATGTTACGTTTGCAGTAGGAATAATATTACCAGTAACACTAGTGTTACCTGGTATTGCTAAGTTGCCTGTACCAGCAGTAAAAGTAAAGCCGGTATTACCAGTTAATGTTCCGTTGCTGTCAAAGTAAATTTCAGTTGGAGCCGCATTTTGCGATGTACCAACTTCGATAAGCATACCGTCAATAGCAAGTGCTCCGTCAATTACAATTGCTTCTGAATATAGACCTTGTAAATTAGCACCGACAACAAAAGTTTCACTAGAATTAATCTGATAAGGCATATTAGTGGCTGAATTAGCCGCTTGTCCAGTAGAACCAAATGATAACCCACCTGAGCCATCTGTGATAATACCTTGTCCGCTTGATCCGCCAGTAATTGTAACATTACCGATAGCACCGAGATCAGATAGCCCTGCAACATCTAAGTTGACAGGAGTAACATTACCTATGTTACTTACTATCTCAACTGGTGTTTCGGCTACTGAGAACCCGCCAACTGAATTGAAGGACCTAATTGCCATTATTAAATAAACCTATATTGTGTAACCCAAACTGTTGAGTCGGTTGCTGTAGGTGTGACAAGTAGTTCTAAATCACTACCACTCAGTCCTACTGCTAGTACTCCAGGTGATCCTGTTAAGAATGATTGTCCGTATGTAACAAAGTCAACTGTTGACCCGTCTGTAACACAAAGTACTGATGCTACAGAAGTATTACCTGATGTTGCATCTCTACCTTTAACTAAAAACTCTATTCCATTGACTCCTGATACTGCAAAACTTGCAAGTGTTGTCTGAGAAGTAGTTGTAGTTGTTACTGTTCCTGCCGCTAGTGTTGATATTTCACTAGGACCAATGTTTACGTTGCCTGCTACATTAGCAGTACCACTTACTACGACACTTGTTAAAGTACCTACTGAAGTGATATTCGGTTGTGCCGCTGTATACACTGTACCTGAGACAAGTGCGTTTGCTACTTGACCTGATACATTTCCACCTGCTACTGCGTTTGCAGTTGCGGCGAAGTTTACTTGTCCAGTTACATTAGCACCTGCTATAGCAGACAGACCTGAGCCGTCTCCAGTAAAGATACCTGTATTTGCTGTAAATGCTGATGCAGTTACTGTACCACTTGATTTAGTTGTACCTTTAATTTCAACTCCGTCATCTGCTACGATTACTATGTCATCAACACCGTTGACAGCCATTTCAATGTTGCCGTCTGCCGCCGCAATGTTTACATTAGATGTACCATTTGCGATACCTGATAGACTTAAGCCTGTGATGTTTGCGGCTGGGATATTTGATAGTCCAAAACCGTCACCATTAAAGATGCCTGATGTTGAATCAATATTTCCTACTGCTACAACTTTTGCTCCAGTAGTGATGTTTCCACCTGCTACGTTACCTGTTGCAGTTACTGTACCACCTGTATTCAAAGAAGAACCAGTTATAGAACCAGTAGCAAGAACAAGTCCACCTGTTCTTAAATTACCACCAATTACATTACCAGTTGCACTTACAACACCTGCTGTTGTTAAGTTTCCACCTGCTACGTTACCTGTTGCTGTTAAACTTGTACCAGTTGCCGCTCCAATATTTGGAGTAGTAAACTGAGCAGAAGTTTTAACGACTACGTTTCCACCTGAGATGTCTGTTGTTAAGTTATCTGTGTTTACAGAGAATTCAGTACCAGTTAATGTAAGACCTGCACCTGCTGTGAATGATCCTGCACCTGAGAACTGAACGAAAGTTACGTCTGAAGTACCGACTGTTACTACTGGGTCTGTCATTACAAAACCAGTATCATTTAAAAGAGTACCTTGTTGAATGAATACAAAGTCACCGCCTGCCATTTCAGCTGGAGTGTCAAAGTCTGTTGCTCTTGTTAGAACAGTTGTGCTTGTATAAGTGTAGATACCATTGTTTGGTGATGATGCTTCGTCTTTAATGACGATTCTATCGCCTACTGTCAATGTAACACCGTCAATTGCTGTTAGTGTGTCACCTGAAATTGTTAATGTTGCTCCGACACCTGCTGTACCATTGTTATATGTTACAGTACCACCTGACATTACTGCCAATGTTGCTGTTGATCCTACGACTGCTGGTGCTTGAATTGCAAGACCTTGTGCTAAGTCATCTACGTATTGTTTTGTTGCCGCATCTGTTGATGCAGTTGGAGTTCCTAATGATTCAATTTTGAAACCACCAACGTGAACTTGTCCAGTTCCTGTAGGTCTGATTTCAACATAGTCATCTGCTGAACCCGCTGTTAATGTTAAGTTACCACTGCCTGCACCTGTTACTTGTGCTGTTACGATTGAACCTAATGTTGCTACACCGTTTGCATTAAAAGTACCAACGACATTTGCACCAACGTCACTGATTACAACAGTTGTGTTTCCTTTTGCTGTTAAATCAATATTAGCATTAGTTGTAATTTCGACATTTGAGGTGCCGTCTATTAATGTACCTGTAAGGAATGGTGCTGAAACTAAGTTACCACCTGTTACGTTACCTGCAGTAGCATTTCCAGTTACTGCTAAGATACCGGCTGTGCTGATATTTCCACCTGCTACATTGCCTGTAAATGTACCTACACCTGTTGCAATGACATTACCAAGGTTTAAATTACCATTAGTCATTACTATGCCAGTGTCAGTAACATTTGCTGT
>Ga0257110_1000708_pt1 | contig 15752 bp, 2 predicted proteins | sample LP_taG_7_FD_190184 | JGI IMG/M metagenome (GOLD analysis project Ga0257110, IMG submission 190184) | Marine microbial communities from Northeast Subartic Pacific Ocean, Canada - LP_J_2015_P26_10m | ecosystem: Environmental > Aquatic > Marine > Oceanic | place: Canada: Northeast Subartic Pacific...
TTATCATAATTATTATTACTAAATGTTAAATATTCATTATATTTAAAATCATAATATTCATTTAAATTTAAATTACAATTATTATTTATAATTAAATTTATATTTGAATCACCAGATAAATCTATATCTGGTATTAAATTTGAATTTTCTTCATGTATATTATATTTTAAATTTAAACTATATGAACTATCTATATCTAAATAAATTTGAATATAAATAGTATAATTTATTCCTCTATATTCTGGTCTAATTATTAAATTTGAATCTATAATATCATAAGAATTTTCATTATTATGTAAAATTAATGCTGGATATGGTTTTATAGATAAATTACTATATATAATATTACAATTATAATAATTATCAATTATAAAATCATTTAAATTACAGATTATAATATCACTTGTTAAATTATATATATTCATATAATTATTAAAATTAAAATTAATTATTATATTTTCTGAAATATTTACTGTAAAAGAATTTTTACTTGAAAATTTAAAACTATTATAATCAATTACTTCATTATCTTTTTTATAAAATTCTGGAATACCATTTCCTATATATTTTATATTACCATTATTATTTTCAAAATTTTTTTTTTGTAATAATGAAATATCATTACTAAAAAAAGTTCCTTCTATTGATATTAAATCGTTATATATAATTCCATTATTATTTTCTTTTTCTAAAAATAATTCTAAATTATTTTCATTTATATCAGTAAAAATCCAAGATTTTGTATTAAAACCTTTAGTAAATGAATATTCTATAAATACTATTTTATTTCCTTTTATTTCTAATGTTATAGGAACACTTAATTCACTATTAAATATCATAAATATTTGATATCCATTTTCATAATCTATTGGTCTAATTATTGTATCCCAATAATTATGATTTATATAATCATTATTTGTTATATCATAATTATATGTAATTGCATTTCTATCTGTTACTATTATTTGTTTTATTTTTTTTATTCCGTTTATCTTTTTTTGAGTTATTTCATAAAATAAATCATTTAATGTATTATATTCATTATTTTTTACTGCAATTGATAAATATTTTGGTGTTTTATGATTAAATATTATATATTGTGTATCTATATATCCTAATTTATATTTCATTAAATAAATTTATTTATAAGAATATAATATTATTAATTTTTTTTTTATCTAAAATTATTTTATTACTATATAAATTTATAAATAACTTTCTAATTATATTTAATCATTTATTAATAACTTTGTTATCAAATTTAAATTTAATTTTATCTTAAATAAATTACTTTATTACTATTTTAATACTTGATATAAATCTTCAAATTCATCACTATTTTTTATTGATTTTTTGATTATTGATTGTCCTATATCTTATTCAGGTTGAGAGGTCAGTTCGATTATCAGTTACTTCTAAATTAAAATTATTATAATAAATATTTTCTATATAAATTTTTAAATTAATATTATAATTAAAATAAAGATAATCTTCAAATATTAAATTACTATTATTTAAATAATAATAATCATTTAATTCTGGTAATATATTACTAAATTTTATTAAATTAATTGGTATATTATATTCAATATTTAAATTACTAAATATATTTAATAAATTTATTATACTTTTTTCACTTGTAATATTAATATTACTATTATATTTAATAATATCAATTAAATTATATCTTTTATCAGTTATATTTATATCTTTTAATATTGAAGTGTTTTCAATATTAATATTTAAATTAATATTATGATTATATTTATAATTATCATTAAATTTAATATTTGAATTACTTATTATTTCATAATAATTTTCATTTAATTCTATATTACTAAAACTTATTAAATAAGTTGGTATATTTAATATTTCTATTAAATTACTAAAAACATTAAATAAATTTATTATTTTGTTCTCATTATTTTCAGTATTAAAATATAATCTTATTTTATCATTATAATTATCACTATAATCATAGAAATATACTTTATCAGGAGGAAGTTCACTTAATCCAACATGTATAGTTTTTTGCCATGAATGGAAGTTAATAGACTCTGTTGCTAAATTATCTAAATTAAATTCAATATAATTTGAGAAATTATTATTAACGTCAATATTTACATTTACATTTATATTTGAATCATATTCTAAATAATAAAATGTAAATTGTTCATCAAATTTTGAGGAACTAGAATCGGTTCGATTAACTTTCAAAAAAAACTCAAAATTATTATATTTAAATTTATAATTTTTTAAATCTTCATTATCTAAATCATAATCAAGATCTTCCATTGTTATTAAATAATAATTTATGACCGTTCTCAAAACAAATATAGTACTTCTTACATGTTCTAACTCATCTTTTTCGTTCAGTATGTATTCATATTCTTTTTCATATAAGTTTATAATTCTATTATCTGGATATACTTCATTATTAGAATTTACAAATTCATAATGATATATATCTTTTGTATTAATATAAGATAATTTTTGAATTTTAATATTATATTCTAAATTTTCAAAAATTAATTCATATCTTTTATCAGTTATTTCTAAATTAAAATTATAATAATAAACATTTTCAATATAAATATTTAAATTAATATTATAATTATATTTATAATAACTTTCAAATATTAAATTACTATTATTTAAATAATAATTTTCATTTAATTCTGGTAATATATTACTAAATTTTATTAAATTAATTGGTATATTATATTCAATATTTAAATTACTAAATATATTTAATAAATTTATATTATCTTTATCACTTGTAATATTTATATTACTATTATAATTAATAATATCAATTAAATCATATCTTTTATCAGTTATATTTAAAATTATTGTATCTTCAATATTAGTATTTAAATTTGATGTAAATAGTACTAAATCTAAATTATATGAATATTGTAAATTTAAAATTATATTTGAATTATATAAATATTCTTTATAATTTTCATGAGGTAATTTTTGTGTATTCAATGTTAAATATTCAATATTTTCATAATTATTTTCATTTTTACTTATATTAATATTTGCTAAACCATAATAACTTTGATATATATATTCAGGTTCTCTACTATTTTCTATAACTTTATTTTTGTTATAATTAAAAGATTCGAATTTTAAACTGTCAACTGCTTGAAACCACATTAAATATTTTCCATGTTCTTTATCATTATTAGTAAATTGATAAGTTATTTTTTGCCATGAGAAAAACCTAATATTCGTGTCATCATATTTAGAATTAAATAATATATTACTATTTATTATATTTAAATTACTATTTAATATTAAAAATGTAAATAATGGTGTATGTGTATAATCTTGGCTTATTGGAAATAATCCACCATTATTATTAGTATTCTCATCACCAACAATAAAATCAAATTCTATTTTATTAAATTTAGAAATATCAATTTCTTTTGTCATTAACCATCGCATAGGTAAATCAAAAACTTCAAGTTTATTTAAAAAATTCGGATATAGTATATTTAATATTTCAGTTTGTAAATTTATAACTTTATTATTATTATTATAATAATAAGTAAAATCATTATTTGTATTATTTCCACTATTATAATATATATCTCTCGCTATATTATCTCCATTTTTATTAAATCCAATATAGTTTTTATTACCAATTGAACTTGTATCAAATTTATATTCTAAATTTAAATTATCAGATTTAATTATTGATAATCCACCAAGAATATAAAAAACATCAAACTTTTCATTAAATAAAGTATTATTTTCAGGATCATCATCTACATTTATTGTAAACAAATTATTTTTATTTTCAGGATCTCGAAATTTTGAAATATATCTCAAGCTTTTATTATCAATTGAATTAAAATTAAATAAATTATTATTAAATCCACTTGCTTTAAATGAATGTAAATTTACATCTTTAACCGTTCCGGATTGAACAAATACAGAACTAATATTAGCAAATGAAACAAAATGTTCAATATTAGCTGTTGAAAAATCTTCTATTAAAAAATTATCTATATTTATTATATTAATAAATTTTATTATATTAGTATCAAATTTTATAAAATCTTTATATTTTAAATCATTATAAATATTAATTACATTATCATCATTTGTGTTTAAAACATATGATAATAATGGAATTAATTCATATCTTTTATCAATTATATTTAAATTATAATTATTATAATAAGAATATTCAATATAAATATCTAAATTAATATTATAATTATATTTATAATAATTTACAAATATTAAATTACTATTATTTAAATAATAATTTTCATTTAATTCTGGTAATATATTACTAAAACTTATTAAACTAATAGGTATATTATATTCATTATTAAAATTACTAAATACATTAAATAAGTTTATAATATCTTTTTCAGTTGTAATATTAATATTACTATTATAATTAATATCAACTAATTCATATCTTTTATCAGTTATGTTTATATTTTTTGATATAAAAATGTTTTCAATATTAATTTTTAAATTAATATTATGATTATATTTATAATTATCATTAAATTTAATATTTGAATTACCTATTATTTCATAATAATCTTCATTTAATTCTATATTACTAAAACTTATTAAATTATTTGGTATATTTAATATTTCTGTTAAATTACTAAATATATTAAATAAATTTATTATACTTTCTTCAGTTGTAATATTAATATTACTATTATAATTAATATCAATTAAATTATATCTTTTATCAGTTATATATAAATCTATTCTATTATTATCATAACTATCTATAATTATATCAAATGTAATATTATAATTATATTTATAATAATTTTCAAATATTAAATTACTATTATTTAAATAATAATTTTCATTTAATTCTGGTAATATATTACTAAAACTTATTAAATTATTTGGTATATTATATTCAATATTTAAGTTACTAAATACATTTAATAAATTTATATTATTTTGATCAGTTATTTCAATATTATTATAATTAATAGTAATTAATTCATATCGTATATCTGTTATATTTAAATTATAAGTTTTATTATAAATGTTTTCAATATAAATACTTAAATTAATATCATAATTATATTTATAATAATTTACAAATATTAAATTACTATTATTTAAATAATAATTTTCATTTAATTCTGGTAATATATTACAAAAACTTATTAAATTATTTGGTATATTATATTCAATATTTAAATTACTAAATAAATTTAATAAATTTATTATAGATGTTTCATTTTCTAATATAATATTACTATTAAAATTTAAACTATTTAAAACAAATTCATATCGGTTATCATAAATATTTAAATTATAATTTTTACTTTCATCAAATAATAATAAATCAAAACTTATATTATGATAATAATAATAAGTATGAAAATATAAATTATTATTATTAATAATATTATATTTATTACTATTATCTGAATTTATATTACTTATTATTACTAAACTATTTGTTAAACCTAAATTACTTAAATCAAATCTATCATAAATATTTATAGTTTCATTAATTTCATTTAAATATATATTGCTATCAAAATTTAAACTATTTAAAGCTAATTCATACCTTTCATCATTAATATTTAAACTATATTCTTTACTTTCAGTAATAAAATATAAATCAAAACTTATTACATATTTATAATAATAATTTTCAAATATTAAATTACTATTATTTATAGTATATTTACTATTATCTGAATCTATATTACTTATTATTACTAAACTATTTGTTAAACCTAAATTACTTAAATCAAATCTATCATAAATATTTACTTCTTCATTTTCATTTTCATTTTCTAAAATAATATTGCTATTTAAATTTAAACTATTTAAAGCAAATAGATACCTTTGATCTTTAATATTTAAACTATATTCTTTTCTTTCAGTAACAAAATATAAATCAAAAGTTATTACATAATTATAATAATAAGTATGAAATTCTAAATTACTATCATCAATAATATATTTACTAGTATCTGAATCTATATTATTTATTATTACTAAATCATTTGTTAAACCTAAATCACTTAAATTAAATCTATCATAAATATTTATTTTTTCATTTTCTAAATATATATTGCTATCAAAATCTAAACTTTCTAAAGCTAATTCGTATCGTTTATCATTAATATTTAAACTATATTCTTTTCTTTCAGTAACAAAATGTAAATCAAAACTTATTACATATTTATAATAATAATTTTCAAATATTAAATTACTATTATTAATAGTATATTTAGTATTATCTGTATATATATTACTTATTATTATTAAACTATTTGTTAAACCTAAATTACTTAAATCAAATCTATCATAAATATTTACTTCTTCATTAATTTCATTTAAATATATATTGCTATCAAAATTTAAACTATCTAAAGCAAATTCATATCTTTGATCTTTAATATTTAAATTTAATTTGTTTATTTCATCAAATAATAATAAATCTAAATTTATTTCATATTCATAATAATATTTTTTAAAATTAATATTTGAATTATATATTATATCATAATAATTTTTTTTTTCAATATTACTAAAAACAATTTGATCTTTAGTAAATCTAAAAGTATAAAAATTTAAATAATTATAAATATTTAAATTTTTATTATTATCTGATATTATAAAAGTATTTAAATTATTATATATTAAATCAAATCTATTATCTTTAACATTTAAACTTAAACTATTTAAATTATAATAGTTATCGATTATTTTTATTGTAATATCATAATTAAATAAAGTATAATTTTTATTAAAAATAATATTATTTGATTCTATTTTATAATAATCAGAATGACTAATATAATTAAAATCAAAATCTTTATCTTTATCAACTAATGTTAAATCTAAATAATTTAAAATATTAAAATTCGAATTATTATTATTTAAAGTTATATTACAGTTTTCTTTAATTTTTATTAAACTTAAATTACTTTTTTCAATTGATGAATTTTCTATTTCTATTATTAAATCTAAATTTTCATTATATTCAATATAATTTTTAATATTATTTATAATTGTATTTATTCCACTTTCATTTTCATTTTCAAAAATTAAATTATCATTTTTAATTGATATTTTTTTTAAAGGTTCTTCATTAATATTTAATCTAAATATATCACTTTTATAATATGTATTATTATCTATTTTATAATAATCATAATATTCATTTTCAATAATACTAATATCTATATTATAATTAAATTTTTCTTTTTTAAATTGTTCATTAATTATAAATATTTCACTATATAATACTGTATTTAAATTTGAATTTAAATATATATTATTGTTATAATATATATTTTTATTACTTTTTATAATTATTTTTACATTACTCCACTCTATATTAGTATCATTATTATATTCAAAATAATTCAATAAATTTATATTTGAATTATTATTATCAATATTTATTGAATAATAAAGTTGTTTTGGTCTTATATATTTTATTAATTTTGTTTTTTTTTTTAAATAATAAATTATTTCTTTTGATTTATTAAATTTTTCATTTATATTATCCATAATTTATAATTATTTATTAAAATAATATATATTATTTATTTAAACACTTGATATAATATTATATGTTTCAAATGTATCATCTAAACTTATTGTTATTTCATTTATAAATTCAATAATTAAATAATAATTTACTTTTATTTCATAATAATCACAATAATATAAAACATTAATTGGTAAATAATAATATATTTTATTATTATCTATATTTGATATAAATTTATCATTTATTTTATTATAATCATCTAAACCATCATTATTTTCATCTATTTTTAAAATATTACCATTAATATTATGACCTTTTAAAATTAAATTATTATTAAAATAATAATTTAATTCTTCTAAATCATTTTCTAAAGAAGAACTTATTTCTATATCTAAATTTATTATTTCTGAATTTTTAATTTCATTTAATAATATATCATATCTTAAATCATATCCTGTTAATATTTTAATATTACTATATTCTAATATTGATAAATTTATATTAAAAGTAAATTCTTTATTAATATAAGTATTCAAATAATTTTCTTTTAAATTTAAAATTTCATTATTAAATATAAAATATTCTGAACTTGTTGAAAAATTAATAATATTTCCTTTTTTATTAATATTATTTAAATATATTGTAGATATATTACTAATATCAGATATATATATATTATTATTTAAATTTAATTCTATTTCATTTAATAATAAATCATATCTTTTATCATTAAATGATAAATTTAATGTAAATCTTTCATCAAATTTATCTTTAAAAGTTAAATCAAAATTAAAATAATCATATATATAAAGATTATTAAAATTAAATTGAATTTTATAATTATTAATTATATTTATAATTATATTACTATAATCATATATTAATTCTATATCATCATAATTATAATTATATATATTAATATCATATAGATTTATATTATTAGTTATATTACTATTATTTATTAATATTGATATATCAGATAATAATAATAATCTATTTATTATATCAATATTAATAAATAATATATTTTCAAAAATTTCATCATCATCAAATTTAATTTTAATCTTTATATTACTAATATTTTTATTTTTAATAAATTCTATTTTATCATCTTTTATAGTATAATTATCAGAAGTTTCATATTCTATATTTATATTATCTAATATTATGTTATTAGATAATAAATTTAATTCATTTATTTTTTCTTTAATATTATAATTTTCATAATTATCATTATTAATTACAATCAGATCACGGTCATTTAAATAATTCTCAATTTTTTGTCTTAATAAGTTATATCTTTTATCAATAATAGATAAATTTATATTACTATTATTATCATAATTATCTATAATTATATCAATTGTAATATTATGTGTATATTCATAATTATTATTAAAATATATATTTGATTCTATTATATTATAATAATATAAATTTGGTAATATATTATTAAAACTTATTAAACTAATTGATATATTTAATTCATTATTTAAATTACTAAATACATTAAATAAATTTATAATATCTTTTTCATTTGTAATATTTATATTACTATTAAATACTAAATTTTCAAAAACTAAATTATACCTTTTATCTATTATATTCAATTCTATTAAATATATATTACTATTCAAATCTATATCAATATAATCAAAATTTATTATATAATTTAATTCGATTTCATGTTTATATAAATACTTATTATTAAATTCTATATTTGAATTTTCTATTATTACATAATAATATGTATATTCTTCTATATTATTATAAATTATTTGATTTTTATTTAAATTTAAATTATTAAAATTAAAATCATCATAAATATTAATTATACTTTTATTTAAATTTAAATTTAAATTTAATAATAATGTATATCTTAAATCATATATTATTAATTTAAAATCATTATCTTTATCTTGAATACTAACATTTAAATCTATTAAATTTGAATAAATACTATATGTTGATATATTACATAAATTTAATATATTATTTTCAATTTTAATATAATCATTTTGATTTAATATAAAATTAAAATCATTAAAATCAAATCCTAATAAAGAATCACTCAAATTATTTAAATTATAACTAAAATTATCATTTATTATATAAGTTGTAAATCTTATATTAAAAATTGTATCTAATAATATATCATATTTTATATCATTAAATTTAAAATTTAAATCAAAATTACAATTTATATTACATAATAATATATTTATATTTAATTCAAATTCTTTTTCATAAAATATATTTGAATTAAATTCAAAATAATAATTATCTGATTTTAATAATTTATATTCTTTTTCACTATTTAAATTATATATTACTGGAATTGGATTAATTTCATAATATATTAATCCAAATTGTTCTATTATATCAAATACATCTGTTAAATAATATTTATTTTTATTATTTATTAAATTAATAATTGTTTTATTTTTATTTTTTAAGAATTGATTTAATAAATCAAAACGTATATCTTTAAAAATAAAATTATAAGAATTATTTAATGATAATTCATCATCATTATATGTTAAATTAATAGTAATTCTATCATTCCATATTCCAGAATATTGATCATTCTTAATTTTTATTATGTTGTTTTCTTGTTGATATATTGTATATATAGAATCGTCTATATTTTTTTCATCATTTGTCAATGTATTTAATTCAATATTTATTATTATATTATCAAAAATATCAGATGGAAATAATAATATAATATAATTATTTAATATATTTAAAAAATCAATATCTATATTATCTTTATCTATAATAATGAAATTATTATTTTCAATATAAGAATTGAATATATATACAATTCTTAAATCTATTATATTTAATTTTATTATATTATTATATTCATCATTATAAGTTGATAAATAATCATCTTTAAATCTATAAGTTAAATTTAAATTTAATATAAAATTCTCGGTATAATTTATATTTTGAAAATATAAATTTTTTTCACTATCTAAACTAATATCAGAATAACTTATAATATTTATATCATAATTTATATTTGTATTATAATTTAATAATCTATTTATATTATCATTGATATTACATATTGTTTCATAAAATATTATAGTTATTTCTTCATTAACTAATGAATTTGATAATAAATTTAAACGTGAATCTTTTATATTAATATTTAATGAATGATTATTATTATTATAATCTGATATTGTTATATCATTAATATAAAAATTTATATCATAACTATATTCATTTTTAATAAAATTAATTGGATAATTATATATATAATTTATTTCTGGTTTTATATAAAATTCATTTAATGAAAATATATTTTTTTTTATTTTTATAAAATAATTATTTGATGTTGTTTCATTTTTTATTAAATTTGAAATAATATCAATATTATCACTATTTATTTGAAAATTACCATTATTATTTTCATTTATATTTGATAATAAAATATTTGATAAATCTGTATTTAATAATTCTACACCTATTATAGGTCTATTTATACTAATAATATTCCAATTATATAAATCTATATATCTATATAAATTACTTGTTAAATCTGTTATTTCATATTCTAATAATATATTTAACGATCTTAATAAATTTAAATCTAATATTTTATTCAAATTTATAAAACTTTTTTCTTTTTCTAAAACATAATCTTTCGCTAAATCAAGTAAATTTAATAATTTACTATAATTTTTATCAAAAATATTTAAAATATTACTATTTATTAATCTAATATTTTCATTATCTAATATATTAAAATTTATTATATTATAATAATCATATTTATTTAAATTTAATATATTTGATTCTATATTATATAAATCTAAATTTGTATTTAAACTATATTTAAAATTTAAATTACTATTAAATAATTCATTAAAATCTAAAAATGATTCATATAAATTTATAAATTTATCATAATTAAATCTTTCATCTTCTACATTTAATTTTAAATTAAATTCTTCACTTAAATCTTCTAAAATATTAAATTTTATTTCAATATTATTTTCTATTAAATTATTTTGAATTGATATAACTACCATTATTAATTATTTAACACTATTAAATATTATAATCTATTAATATACTATTTTCATAAATTGTATTTCCTTTTAATATATCATTTAGAATATTTAATAAATTTATACTATTTTCATTAATTATAATAGTATTAGTATAACTATTAATTTCATCATTTAATATTGAATATCTTAAATCTCTAATATTAAGTTTCATATTTATATCATCATTTAATATTGATATTATATTTATATTTATATTAAAATTTTTATAAATATAATTATTATATATTAATGATAATTCTTGTATATCTATATTTGATATATAATTTATATTTTCAGAATTTAATGTTAATATAATTTCATTATTAAAAGAAACATTAGAATCATATTCTATTTCTTTTATTATTATTTTATTATATTTATAATTATTTTTATATTTTATTATATTATTTAATAAATTTAAATTTGAACCATCTGTAAATTCTAAATTACTATTTATTAAATTATATCTTATATCTTTCACATATATACCTATATTATTTTCAAATATATATTCATTATTATTAATATAAATATTACTATTATTTTCAAATAATATTATATTATCTAAATTTAATTTAAAAACTATACCTATATTTATTATAAATAAATTATGTGTATAATCATTTAAATAAATTATTGGTATATTTCTTATATTTATATTACTATCATTATATATTATATTTAAATCTATATTACTTTTTATATAATCATTATCATTTTTATCAAAACTTAATATATTATAATTTATATCTATTATTTTATCTAAATTACTATTTATTAAATAATAATTCTCTTTTATTCCATTATTTTCTAATAAATTTATAAATAAATCATTAAATAAATTCAATCCATTATTATTAAATGATAATGGATTATTATTTGAATAAATATAATATGTTCCTTTTTCATTATTAAAAATATCTATTTTATTTAATCTTATATCATATATTGATATAGTATTTGATCCTATAAATTCATCTCCAAAATCTATATTTAAATTTAAAATTATATTTAAATAACTATAATTTTCATTTATTTTTAAAACATTTTCATTTATTAATAGATTTATATTTGATAATTTATCAATATTTGAATAATAATTATCTTTTTTGAAATTATAATTTATATTTAATATATTATGTCCTTTAAATATTTTTTCATTATTAATTACTTTATTATCATTATCTAATTCTAATTTTAAATGATTTATCAAATCTAAATTACTTAAATTATTATTAATTATAATTGAATACAAATTTAAATTATTTATATAATTTTCAAATAAATTATAACGTTTATCATTAAATTTAAATAAAATATTACTATTATAATTTAAATAATCTAATCTTAAAATTACATTTAATTCTTTTTCTATATAAATATTATCAAATAATAAAGTATTATTTATAAAATTTATATTTGAAAGTATTTCAATATATGAAAAATTTATATAACTTAAAATTATTCCATTTTCAAGTAAATCATATTTATTATCAATTATATTTGATGATAAATTTAAAACATAATCACTTGATAATATATCTATATTACTATTATATGATAATATATTTATTATATTATTCACAAATAATAATCCGTTTCTATTATCATTAAAATATATTGATTTTTCCAAACTTTTATTTTTTTCATAATTATTATATAAATTTATATAATAAATTTTGCTATCTATTATATAATAAATTTGTTTAAAATCACTTATACCTAATATTTTTAAATTTTCAAATGTAAATATTGTATTTTCTATATCATTATTATCTAAATTTATTTTTTTTATTTTATCAGACATAAATAAATATAAATTATTATCAATTAAAATTACATCAAATATAATATCATCAGATAAATCTATATCATCAGATAAATCTATATCTGATTCTTCAACATTATTATAATAATATTTTATTATTTTATTATCATATATTAAATATAAAATATTATTATATTTTATTAATTTTTTAAAATCATTATCAATATCTATATCAATTGTAGTATCTGATGATAATAATTCATTATTTAAATTAAATTTATAAATACAATTTATATCAGTATTTTGTATTAAATATATATAATTATCAATTAATATACCATCACTTATATATATTTTTATATTTGGATCAGAATATATTTCGATTTTTCTAATTCTATATGATATTAAATTAAATTCTATTAAATATCGACTCCCATATGGTAATATATATAATTTTTCACTATTATTATCAAATATATATTTTATTGGATTTCCAATAAAATTATCAAAATATATTATTTTTTTAATTCTATCTGTAATTGTATTAAATATACATATTTTATCTGTATTTATTAAATAAATATTATTATTTATTGATTTTATTAATTTTAAATTATTACTAATATCAATATCAATATCTTTTAAATTTTTATTATATATATTATATATATATAATTTTTCATTATTTATTAAATAAATATTATTATTATATTCTAATATTCCATCATTTATATTTGTATTAATATTACATTCTAAATTAAATTCTATATTATTATTTAAATTACTATAACTATAATTATATAAATTTATATTAATAATTATTTGAATATCATTATAATAATTGAAAAATATACTTTCATTTTTTAAATTTAAATTAAAATATTCAGTATTTATACTTTTTATTATATATTTAAAATTAAATAATTCTTTATTTATATTTTCATCTACTAATAATAAATTACTAAAATTAAATTCTTTTTTATCATCTGTTATAAAATTATTAGTATTTAAAGTAAAATCTAATACATTATTAGTAATATAAAAAGTTAATCTACTATTTATTTTATTTAAAAAAATTGCTCTAATATTTATAATATATTCTATATCATATATATAATCAAATTTATCAATAAATAAATTACTATTATTTAATAATCTAACATTTTCATTATTATTTTCAATATTATAATCTAAGTATTCATAATATTCAAAATTATAATATTGATTTAAATTTATATTACTATCATTATCTATAATTAAATAAATATTACTATCACCACTTAAATTTATATTTGGTATTAAATTTGAATTTTCTTCATGTATATTAAAAGTTAAATTTAAATTATATGAATTATCTATTTCTAAATAAATTAAAATATTTATATTATATGTTATAGATCTCCATTCTGGCCTTATTATTAAATTATAATCTATTATATCATATGCATTTTGATTATTATATAAAAATAATGCCGATTCTGGTTTAATTGATAAATTACTATATATAATATTACAATTATAATCATTATCAATTATAAAATCATTTAAATTACAAGTTATAATATTATCATCAAAAGTATTTATATTTATTATTTTTTTACTTGAAAAATTTATTAATGCTAAATCATATCTATAATCTTTTATTTTTAAACTATAATTATTTAATAAATTATTCAAAAAATATAAATTAAAATTTATATAATAAGTATTTACACTAAAACTATTTGTAAAAGTTATTTTATAATTATTTTCATGTATTATATATTTTTTTATATTTAAATTAAAATTGCTAAATTTTATTTCATTTGAATTTAAATTTAAATTACTTAAATTTAAATTATCAAAAATATTTATTTCTTCATTTATATTATTTAAATTTATATTACTTATAAATTCTAAATTACTTAATAATATATTATCTCGTCTATCATAAATATTTAAATTATAATTTTTACTTTGAGTAACAAAATTTAAATTAAAATTTATTTCATATTTATATAAATAATTTTCATTAAATATTAAATTACTATTATTTACTATAGAATAATAATCACTTTCTATTATATTACTTATACTTATTAAACCATTTGTTAAACCTAAATCACTTAAATTAAATCTATCATATATATTTATTTCTTCATTTTCTAAATATATATTACTATCAAAAATTAAACTTTCTAAAGCTAATTCATATCTTCTATCATAAATATTTAAAGTATATTCTTTACTTTCATTAACAAAATGTAAATCAAAACTTATTACATAATTATTATAATAACTATGAAATATTAAATTACTATTATCAATAGTATATTTACTATCATCTGAATCTATATTACTTAATATTACTAAACTATTTGTTAAACCTAAATTTGATAAATTTAAAATATCATAAATA
>Ga0257110_1000711_pt1 | contig 15740 bp, 19 predicted proteins | sample LP_taG_7_FD_190184 | JGI IMG/M metagenome (GOLD analysis project Ga0257110, IMG submission 190184) | Marine microbial communities from Northeast Subartic Pacific Ocean, Canada - LP_J_2015_P26_10m | ecosystem: Environmental > Aquatic > Marine > Oceanic | place: Canada: Northeast Subartic Pacific...
TAGTTTTTACGTTATTAACAAGTGCTCTTTTTCTGGTCTCACTGAGTCCTCATCCTTTAGCAGGCAGGCATCTGTCTCCAACTTCTCAATGCGAGGAATTGAGAAACTAAAAGGATACTCAGAAATAATTCAGAACTGGAAAATTACTAACTGGTCATATGAGGGACTTCTTACAGACAATCTACGTTGTTTTATATATTCTGATCCACCCTATGATATCAAAGATAACCTCTATGGTAACAAGGGAAATTTACATAAGCGTTTTGATCATGATCAGTTTGCTGCTGATTGCGACAACCACCTTGCTCGTCATATGATCTCCTATAACTCCACTCAGATGGTCAAGGACCGTTTCCAAGACTGGTTGGCGTGTACTTATGACCTAACTTATACTATGCGGTCTACAGGCGATTATATGAATGAGCAAAAAGATCGCGCTGAATTATTGTTGACTAACTATGAAATTATTTAAGGTTGTTGAGTTTCTTTCCCTAGATGAATGTTCAGTAATCTATGATAGAATTCTAGAGACTGAGGATTATGTGAAGTCGCTTGGTGAGGATGTTCATGGTGGCACTGCAGATGATTCTTTGACCGGAAGACACTGGATTAATAATTATCTTTTTGATGATGTGATTGGTCCAATCCTTATTCCCAAGTTGAAGGTATTGTTTGTTGGTAATGTATGGATTCAATGTTGGGCGAATACTTTTAGGAAAGGTGAAGGTATTTCATCACATTGTCATCGTCCACCAGTACCAAAAAAACAACCACCATTTCCATGGTCTTGCGTTAATCTTTTTATTGGTGGGGATTCTGAAATTGGAACTTGGTTTGAAGGAAAGAAACAAGTTAATGATCCGGGGGAGTTGATGGTCTTTGAATCTGAGACTCATCATTGGGTAGATCCTAATCCCACAGATCAAATTAGAATATCTATGGCAATGGACGTACATCCATATAAACTTCCTCCTGATAGATGGTCAAACCCTAAACATTATTATCATTTACAATGAAGACCGAACTGAAGCACTGGTTAAATTCTATCAATCATGAAAAACAAAACATCATGGTTGATGAAAACAAAAATGCATATCCTCCTTTTATCGTAAACCGCTGTCTGTCTGGTTTTATAGATACTATCATGGTGGCGAATGAAGTAAATATTAACCATCACCTGTCTAAGAAACTACAATATGAATTTTTACTAAATATTGTCAGACCAAAACGGAGATTCTCTCCGTGGTTGAAGAAAGAAAAGATTGATGATTTGGATGCGGTGAAATCTTACTATGGTTATAGTAACGAGAAAGCTAAGTCCGCTCTTAGTATTCTTTCTGATACACAACTGAGTTCTATTAAACAAAAATTGACTAAAGGCGGTAAACAATGACTACATCCACGGATATTGAAGTAACATGGGAACCCGCCGATATGGTGGAAGTGCTTCTTAGTGAACCCGATGATTTTCTTAAAGTTCGTGAGACGCTGACTAGAATTGGTGTTGCTTCTCGGAAGGAAAAGAAGCTATATCAATCTTGTCATATTCTTCATAAGCAGGGTCGTTATTATATTGTTCACTTTAAGGAACTGTTTGCCCTGGATGGCAAACGTGCTAACTTGACATTAAATGATGTGCAGCGTCGTAATCGTATTACACAACTTCTGGTTGACTGGGAATTGGTTGCTGTAGTTAAACCCGAAGTGATTGAAGATGTATCACCATTGAATCAGATTAAGGTTATTGCTTATAAAGAGAAGTCCGAATGGACATTGGAAGCAAAATATAACATCGGTAAGAAGAAGGTAGTCCCGACTACAGAAGCATAAATAGTTTTGTGCTTTTCGTGCGGCACACTCTACAATCGGAACTCCCGAGACCCCTTAGGGGGTCTTTTTTTATGTGCCGAAATTTTTATACCAGTCTCCTTGGAATGGTCCTGGTTCCATAAACTTATATGATATTACTTGAGAGTATCTTAGTAAATCTTTTTTATATGATCTTGGATCCCATTCTGGTTTATGGAAGAAACATCCTGGATAAAAAGTACAACTATTATATTCTGCATCCATAGTTAAATACTTCTTCCAATTTCTTGATGAAAAAAATGTGTCTATTTCATCAGGATTCCATTCATCAGAAAAATCACTACTACCATTTAAAGTTCTTAATAACTTTTGTAGGAGATGTTCTTTATCATACTGTGCAAACTGTGCAAGATAATATGCAACTGGTTCGTCTTCTCCAAAATCATGTAAGTAAAATTCAGTGCCAGCTGGATTATCCTCAGATAACCAAATGTTGAATGCCATATTAAATTGATCTGTATGTGGAATCATACTTCCAACATTGACTTTCATGTCAGTCCAATGTGTATTGCAATATGTTTGCCAATTAGATACATTTGGTGGACCAAACATAAACTTGTTTTTTTCTAAAATTTCATAAAGATATTGATATACTGGTTGTATATTTTTCATAAAGGGCATTGGAAAATGCTGTTGCAAGCCAGGAGAATGTGTCTCAGACTGAGGAACCACTGGAAACTGCTGTAGCATTTCTTTTACTGCTACCGGGTCTTTATAAAAATTTTTAATACGTCCCCACTTTAATTTAGATTCATCACAAAAATATAAACATTCTTCTGCCGATTCTGAAATTTCAAATGTTCGGTTAATACCGTCTTCAGTTAAAATATTAAAGTCACTTAACAAATTCATACGGTTATTACTACTAATAATTTTAGTGTGCTATTATAAATTATATAGGATGCCTTTGGGGTCCACAAAACACAAACTCGCTTTTTAAGGAGCTACTATAATGGTTAAGTATAACATTGCGGATATTGATGCGCTATTGAATGATGCATCAAGATTTGGTATTGGTATGGATGAATGGATTCGTAGATTTGCCACAGTCCATGAATCAGATGCAAATTATCCACCACATAATCTTGTTAAAGAAACTAGTATTGATTTTAGATTAGAGCTAGCACTTGCTGGCTATGTCAAAGAAGATATTAAAGTTGAAACAGAATCAAATAAATTATTTGTTCAATGCACTAAACCTGGAGATTGTAACAAAGATCATGAGTATCTGCAAAGAGGAATTGCACGTCGTGCATTTACCTGGAGTAGAACTATTGCTGATGATGTTGAGGTCCGAAGTGTTGATCTCACCAATGGTCTTCTTACGATTAGATTAAAGAGAGTTATTCCTGATCACCAGAAGAAGAAAAAATATGAACTAACGGGCAATTAAAATCACACAAAGTGTGGTATAATATATACCATATCTATTCTCAGAAAGTAAATGTCCTACACCATTACCCTCAAGACCACTGAGGGTGATCACACTATTCAATGCGAGAGTGATCAATACATTCTTGATGCTGCTGAAGAAGCGGGAGTTGACATGCCTTATTCGTGTCGTGCCGGTGCTTGTTCTACATGTGCTGGTAAAATTATCAGTGGAACAGTTGATCAGAGTGATCAATCTTTCTTGGATGATGATCAGATTGAAGTAGGATTTTTACTTACATGTGTGTCCTATCCCACATCTGATTGTGTAGTTGAAACAGAAAAAGAAGAGGAACTTTACTAATGTCGGTCACTTTACGTTTTAAAATTCTAGATGCACTTCGTGCTGATGCTGTCGGTAACATTGCCAAAGCAAAAGCTAACATAGAAGTTTATCTGGAAAACCCTGTAGGTATCGGTGAGCATCCCGATGTACTTGCTGCCATTCAAGATCAACTTGATGTGATTGCCCACGAAGAAGAACGCATTGAAGTTCTTGATAAGCACTTTGTCTAAATAGAATTGAATATCGTCGCCGCAGAGGGTCCTGGTCACAGTCAGGTAACCCTCTTTTTTCTTGCTTATAAATATAATTAAAGTCTGTCCTGATGAAAACATATAGGGATTTAAAACTTACTCTCCGATACAACCAGCAATTAAATCCTAAGATCTGGGTCGGTGAAGCAATGAAACCTGAAGTCAGGCAGGGACTAGTTCGTATTGCCGAGGAGTGGGCAGAGTTTGCAAATATTCCTAGTGGTGCTATAATTGATGTAGTGCTAGTAGGTGGCAATGCCAATTACAATTATACTAAGTATTCTGATCTGGACCTTCATCTTATTGTTTCCAAGGAAGACATTGCCGATTGTCCTGATCTCATTGATGATTACTTACGAGACAAGAAACAACTCTGGGCTCTCACCCATAATATTCAGATCTATGGACACGATGTTGAACTCTACGCTCAAGATAGAAGAGACCCAACCCCCTCAGGTCAAGGAGTATTCTCCCTGATGAATAGTTTGTGGTTGCGTCGTCCCACATATCAGGATGTGAACCTTGCTGATGCTAACATTGCCAAGAAGGTAATGCACTATATGGAGAAGATTGATTTCCTGATTGATAATAGGGCAGACGACCGCGAGGCATTTGAAAAACTTAAAGAGAAACTGCGTGACATGAGATCATCTGCCATCCAACGTGGTGGTGAGTTTGCTGTAGAAAACCTTGTGTTTAAAGAACTACGCAACCGTGGGTATCTGGATAAAATGTCAGCACATCTAAGAAATCTTAAGGTTTCCAGCTTGTCAATTGACTGACCTCGTGGTATGATGAGAGTTGAATTCTAGGAGTCTATGTCGGTACAACTTGTACTTTTAAAGTCCGGCGAAGAACTTGTCGCTGACATTCGTGAGATTGTTGATCGCGATACGCAACTTCCAATCAGTACAGTGTTAATCAAACCTGTTCGTGTTACAGTGGTTAAGCAAGGAGTCCTAACTGAGGGCGCTTCTCAACCATCGGATAGTGTTCTCAGTTTCGTTCCTTGGTTGGCAACGTCACAATCTGAAGAATATTTTATTCCGAAAGATTGGATCGTCACCGTGTGTGACCCCCAAGATAATATCAAAGAAAGTTACATTAAAAACATAGGAGTTCGTGATGACAGTAAAAGTTCTATTGATGAAGACGGGTCAGTATCTGATCTCGGAGATTGAAGAACGTCCAGATGAGGAACCTGATTGTATTCTCATCAATCCTAAAGTGGTGATTGGATTTATTCCAGATTTTGTTATGGAAAACTTTGTTCCATATTCACATCAAAAGCAGATTCCTATTAGGTCTACTGATATTATTACTATCGTAGATCCTATGGATAGTCTGCTAAAATTATATAATGATGCTATTACTTGATGGATTTCTATACTAATGTTGCTATCATCAACGATAAAATTTTGTATCGTGGTTTTAGCGGAGGTGAAAGAGTGGAGTGTCGTGAAAATTTCTCTCCAACTCTTTATGTTCCATCTAAAAATGAAACGAAATATAAAACTCTTGAAGGCAACTATGTAGAACCTATCAATCTTGGTAGCATTAAAGAAGCGAAAGAATTTGTTGATACTTATGATGGGGTAAATAATTTTACCATCTATGGAAATACAAAATACTTGTATCAGTGTATTCTGAACAAGTATCCTAAGGAAGTAGATTACGATTTCAATAAACTTAATATCATGTCACTTGATATTGAGACCACTTCAGAGAATGGATTTCCTAGTGTTGAGGAAGCACGGGAAGAAATTCTTTGTATCACGGTAAAAGACTTTATTAGTAAGAAGATTATCACTTGGGGGTGTGGTGAGTTTGAGAACTCACGCGACGATGTTCAGTACATCTATTGTCAGAATGAACGTGAACTTCTTATTAAGTTTCAGGAATATTGGGTGCAGAAGACTCCTGATGTTGTGACTGGATGGAACGTTAAGTTCTTTGATATTCCATTCATCTGCCGCCGCATGGATCGTGTGCTTAGTATGAAGCACATGAGAGCATTGTCTCCGTGGAACTCTGTGCGTGAGCGCGAGCTACATGTCAAGGGTCAGAAGAAAATTTACTATGATCTTATTGGTGTAGCAACTCTAGATTACTATGATTTGTATCAGAAGTTTACCTATACTAATCAGGCATCTTATCGTCTAGATCATATTGCTTTAGTTGAACTTAATCAACAAAAGTTGGATCATAGTGAGTTTGAGAACTTTCAGGACTTCTATCGTAGTGATTGGCAGAAGTTTATTGAGTACAACATCCATGACGTTGAACTTGTAGACATGCTGGAAGATAAGATGAAACTGATTGAACTCGCTGTTACTATGGCATATGATGCCAAGGTGAACTTTGAGGATGTATTCTATCAGGTTCGTATGTGGGATAGTATCATCTATGATGCCTTGACACAAGAGAACATCGTCATTCCTCCTAAGACTGAGAGCACTAAAGATCAGCAGTATGCTGGTGCTTATGTGAAGGAACCTAAACCAGGCATTTATGATTGGGTTGTGAACTTTGACCTTAACTCTTTGTACCCGCATCTTATCATGCAGTATAATATATCTCCTGAGACCCTTCTGGATGACCGTGTGAGCGGCATTAACGTAGACAAACTACTTAACCGCGAGATTGATACTAGCACCTTAGATGGCGTTACTATGTGTCCTAACGGAACTTTGTTTACTACGAAGAAGCAGGGTTTCCTGCCAAAATTGATGGAGAAGATTTACAATGAGCGTACAATTTATAAGAAGAAGATGCTTGCTGCCAAGCAAGAGTATGAAAATACTAAAGATCCGCAACTGATTAAGGATATCGCCAAGTATAATAACATTCAGATGGCACGTAAGATCCAACTGAACTCTGCTTATGGTGCTATTGGTAATGAATACTTCAGGTATTTCCGACTGGAAAATGCTGAAGCAATCACTCTGTCGGGACAGTTGTCAATCCGATGGATTGAAAACAAAATGAATGAGTATCTTGGAAAGATTTTAAAGACCGAGGGTAAAGACTATGTTATTGCTGTGGATACTGATTCCATCTATCTTGATCTGGGTGATCTGGTCAAGAATGTATTCAAGGGAGGAACGCCGTCTGATAAGAAAGTTGTCAATTTCCTTGATAAGATCTGTAAGGTGGAACTTGAAACTTATATTGAAAGTTGCTACCAAGAACTGGCGACGTATGTAAATGCTTATGAGCAGAAGATGGTAATGAAACGCGAGAACATCGCTAACCGTGGCATCTGGACTGCTAAGAAGAGATACATTCTTAATGTATGGGATAGTGAGGGTGTTCGTTATAAGGAACCTAAGATGAAGATCATGGGACTGGAGACGCAACGTTCTTCTACCCCTGCATACTTTAAGGATAAACTACTTAAGGCATATAAAATTTTGATTGAGGGAACTAATGATGATATGATTGAGTATATTGCAGGCATTAAATCTGATACTCGTAAACAAAATTACCTAGATATTGCATTCCCGAGAGGTTGTAATAATCTTGGTACTTACAGAAGTTATTCACAAATTTATAGCAAGGGCACACCTATTGCTGTCCGAGGTTCATTATTGTATAATCACTATCTCGGAAAGTATAAAATTGCTAATAAGTTTCCTCTTATCCAAGAAGGAGAAAAAATCAAATTCATCTATCTGAAGAAACCCAATCCGATTGGGGAGAACGTTATCTCATTCTTCAACACGCTTCCGAAAGAATTTGGTTTGGATAACTATATTGATTATAACCTGCAGTTTGAGAAGTCTTTCTTGGATCCTCTCAAAAATGTGCTAGACTGTATTGGTTGGAAGCATGAGCGTATAGGCACACTAACTAGTTTCTTTTCGTAATTATTATGTCATTTTTAAACAACGTTATCAAGGAGTTAGATAATGAATTTGCGTCAATTGTTGATGAAGGCATCGCCGCAGGAGATTGTAATACTTTTGTGGACACCGGTTCTTATATCCTCAATGCTCTTGTGTCTGGGAGCATATTTGGTGGTCTCCCACAAAACAAAGTTACCGCCGTTGCAGGTGAATCCAGTACAGGAAAAACTTTCTTCGCACTATCAATCGTAAAAAACTTTCTTGAGCAAAATCCTGAAGGTCAGGTAATTTATTTTGAGTCTGAGTCTGCTATCTCTAAAGACATGATGGCAACTCGCAATATTGATGTGAAGCGTGTCGGTCTTGTCCCCGTAACAACGGTTCAGGAGTTTCGCACTCAAAGTATTAAGATCGTTGATGAGTATAATAAACTTAAGAAAGAGGATCGCCCACCGCTTTTATTTGTGCTAGACTCTTTGGGTATGCTATCAACCTCCAAGGAAGTTGCTGATGCATCTGATGGTAAGGAGACCCGTGACATGACTCGCGCTCAGGTAATTAAATCTATCTTTAGAATTTTGTCACTGAAGCTGGGTCAGGCAGGCATTCCTTTGATTGTTACTAACCACACTTATGAAGTTGTCGGTGCTTATGTCCCAATGAAAGAAATGGGTGGTGGTAGTGGTCTTAAGTATGCTGCTTCTAGCATTCTGTTCCTCTCTAAGAAGAAAGAAAAGGATGGTACAGAACAGATTGGTAACATCATTAAAGTGAAGGCACATAAGTCTCGCTTCACTAAAGAAAATTCTATTGTAGAAACGAGGTTATTCTTTGACGAACGTGGACTTGACAAGTATTATGGACTACTGGAATTGGGTGAGAAGCACGGAGTCTTTGAGCGTATTGGGAACCGTGTTAAGACTGAGCATGGGAATGTATATCCTTCGGTTATCTACAAAGAACCTGAGAAGTATTTTACCCCAGAAATCCTCCAAGCACTTGATGAGTGCGCCAAGAAAGAGTTCTGCTATGGATCTTAATGGAAGCAATTGAAAGCACTATTATTAAGAACTTAGTTGGGGATGATAATTATGTCCGTAAGGTAATTCCCTATATCAAACCAGAATACTTTAACGATTATTCTGATAAAATTTTGTTTGATATCATTAACAACTTTGTTGTGACTTATGGTCAGACTCCAACTAAAGAAGTTCTTGCTATTGAAGTAGATAATCGTAAGGATTTGAATGAGGATTCATACAAAGAGTTGCAGGGTAAAATTCAGGACATTGATAATACTGAAGTTGACTCTCAGTGGTTGTTAGACTCTACTGAAAAATGGTGCAAGCAACGTGCAGTTTACTTGGCACTATTAGATAGTGTGAAGATTGCTGATGGTCAGGATGAGAAGAGAACTGAAGATGCGATTCCATCAATCCTTCAGGAAGCACTTGCAGTTTCATTTGATGATCATATCGGACATGACTACATAGAGGATTATGAACGTCGTTACGAATATTACCACAGAAATGAAAACAAACTCCCGTTTGACCTCTCCCTATTTAATAAAATTACGAAGGGCGGTCTGGTTAACAAGAGTCTTAACGTCGCACTTGCTGGCACTGGTGTGGGTAAGTCTTTGTTTATGTGTCACATGGCCGCTGCGTCACTCCTTCAAGGTAAGAACGTCCTTTATATCACATTGGAAATGGCAGAGGAGAAGATCGCTGAACGTATTGACGCGAATCTGCTCAACGTAAATATCAAGGATATTGAAGATCTACCTGAGCAACTATTTGAATCTAAGGTTCAGAGACTGGCACAGAAGACTAATGGTAAGTTAATCATTAAAGAGTATCCCACTGCATCTGCACACAGTGGACACTTTCAAGCACTTCTTAATGATTTGTCATTGAAGAAGAGTTTTAAACCTGATATTATCTTCATTGATTATCTCAACATTTGTGCATCATCACGATACAAAGGAGCACTAGTTAATTCTTATACTTATGTCAAAGCAATTGCAGAAGAACTTAGGGGACTTGCGTGTGAGTTTGATCTCCCTATTGTTTCGGCTACTCAGACTACTCGTTCTGGGTATGGTAGCAGTGATGTTGATCTTACTGATACCTCTGAGTCTTTTGGACTTCCTGCTACTGCAGATCTTATGTTTGCTCTTATCTCTACAGAAGAACTTGAAGGTATCAACCAACTCATGGTTAAGCAACTCAAGAACCGATATAACGATATCAACTTATTCAAAAGATTTGTAGTGGGTATTGACAGAGGGAAGATGAGGTTGTATGATGTAGAGGACTCTGCCCAAGTTGACATTGTTGACTCAGGGCAAGAGCAATATGACTTTGAAGAAATATCAAAGTCTCAAACACCCACAGCAAAATTTACTGATTTTAAATTTAATTAATATGACTATTGATCTTAACAAATATGTTGAGTTTGTGGACGGAACCACCTCAAATCCTAGTAAAGACTATTCTGAATTTGTTGATCGTCTGATCCAACTGAACCAGGAAGACTTTCCTACTGAGCGTCTGCTGACTGCTGCTGTGGGTATGTCTGCTGAAGCAGGTGAATTTACTGAGATTGTGAAGAAGATTGTTTTCCAGGGTAAACCTGTAAACAATGAAAACCTGTTTCATCTGAAACGTGAGCTTGGGGACATCATGTGGTATGTTGCACAAGCTTGTATTGGTCTCAACATTCCGCTTGAGGAAATCATTCAGATGAATTTTGAAAAACTGAGTGCTCGTTACCCCGAGGGAACATTCAGTATTGAACGATCAGAGAATCGTGTAACAGGAGATCTCTAATAAATACCCCCGTAAGGGGGTTTTTTAATGGCGTTTTCTATTCGTCCCAGAAGTAAGCAGGAAATATATCAAGTAAACAGTTATAAAACTGATAAGATTGGTTTGATCGCAGACCTTTATGAGTATCTAACATCTAAATTTAATGTTGATCGTCCGCTTATTTTAAATGATGCTAATGGTGGTAACAAAGTAAAAGTACATCCAGAGATAGCACAAGTATCTAATCTCAATGAATCACAATTAAAGTCTCGTGCTAAAACAACTCTTACTGTTGCTTATGGTGTGGGTAGTGGGGCAGGAAGAGCAAGATATAATATGGGTAATGCTGCAGAAGGAATTCTAGCAGCAGCGATTGCTGCAAGATTTATCAATAAAGGACAGAGAATTAGTGAAAGACATATTTTAGATGTATTGAGTACTCAGTATAGATCATTATCATCTGATCATAAAGAAAGTTTTCATGTGTTTAAGTCAGAAAACTTTAAGACTTCCAGAGAAAATAGTAGAATGATTCCTGATGATGATGTTGAACTGACAATTAAACTTTCTCCTATCAATATGTCATTAGTGTTCTGCGAGCAATTATTGGAACAGGATGAAAGAGCACAGGGCATTATGGATCGCATGAATATCATGACACCTTGTGTTCAGTATGCTAACTCCAGAGAAATTTCTCAGTTAGCAAACGTCATGTATCACAATAGAGTCTATAATAAAATTGAAGTTGATGCAGATGGTGTAGGGGGAGAATTGACTACAAAGGTTGATATCTTCCTTAGAATTGATGGGCAAAAACATATTGAAATTCCTGGTAGGTATGGTAATCAAAAATTAAATATTACACAGATTTCACTTAAACGTGAGGTTAATCAGTTTGCTCAAGTAGGTGGGTGGGATATTGAGACTGTTAATAACTTTTGGGGTGAGATTCTTAATGAAAATTTGATGAGCAATGCTCAGATTCAGAGGATATATTCTACTCATGCTGCTGGTAATTACTCTGACACTAAACGTCATGCTGCTGCTGTGATGACAGATGTATACCAATGGGCTCACACTAAAATTCAACAGAAGTTTAGTAATGCTTCTTGGAGAGAACACTTCGTTAATAAACTTGACGAGTTTGCTACTAAGAATGAGGAGAATGTAAAACTTGTAGAGATTACTGGATCTACCTATGAGAAATTTGATTTCTCTAGATTGCATGAGGCACTGAATGGTAGACCAGATCTTGATGTTGAACCCAATTTACAGTTAAGATCAACTTACAATACATCAGTTCCTAGAGATCCTACTGTCGGAGTACCTTTACCGTCAGTTGTAATTAGTGCTAGAAATAAAAATGATAATGAAATTTATGATCTAGTACAATTTAGACATAAGATTGAGTGGGGTGGCACTGCTATTCGTAATTATGTTGAGAAACAAAAAGGTTTATCGGAATACATTGCGGGTAGATGAGTAAGAACACACACCTAGAACACTTAGAAGATAGTATTCTCCTGGACGGGCAGGATGGGGCAAAGGATGCATTTACATTCTTGGATCTTCTAGCAAAAACTTTTACTACAGGATCACAAAGTAACTTTAAAATTACTACGAAGTGGGATGGCGCACCTGCTATCTTCTGTGGTAACTATCCTGGCAGCACTAACTTCTTTGTCGGAACAAAGTCTGTCTTTAACAAAGATGCCAAGGTCAACTTTATTGATGATGACATTGATAAGAATCATGGACATGCTCCAGGTCTTGTGGAAAAACTAAAAGCAGCATTAAAATACTTTCCTTCTCTGGGCATAAATGGTGTTGCTCAAGGTGATCTTTTATTTACAGGTGATAAAAAAGAGGTGGTTATTAATGGCACAAAGTGTATATCATTTCAACCGAATACAATTACATATTGTATTCCAGAAAGCAGTGCATTATATGAGAAGGCAAAGAAAGCAAAGATTGGTGTAGTATTTCACACCACATATAGAGGTGCTGATGTTAGTAGTATGAATGCCTCGTTTGGTTTTGATGTAGATACACTTAAAACTAATGATGATGTTTTGGTGTTGAGTGCTGAAACTGGAGAACTGGGCAGAGATACTTTACTTAGCAATCAAGAGCGTGAAAAATTAATGCGGTTGAGATCTCAGGCACCTCCTCATTTAAGAACGTCAGGATCATTTTTAAATGAGATAGCAGCACAGATTGTTCTTAAGGATCAGTTGACTGTAGGACCACGACTGAAAATTTTCTTCAATGCTTATGTTCGTCAAGGTAGATCAGTTCCCACTCCAGATGTATTCTTTAAAGAGTTCACAAAATATTTTGAGACTGAATGTCAGAAGGCAGTTGATAAAGTAAAAACTCCGAAAGCAAAGGCAACTAAACTCAAGAAAATGTTTGATGGTCTAGAGTTTATTGAAAAAAATAAGAATGCTTTGAATGGCACCGTACAACTATATAAGTTATTACAAGACGCCAAATTAGTATTCATTCGTAAACTTGAAAAGGGCGAAAGGATTAAGACTTTCCTCAAGACCGAAGGTGGGTATGAGATTACCGCACCAGAAGGTTATGTTGCTATCAGTGATGGTACTAATGCTGTGAAGTTAGTTGATCGTCTGTCATTCAGCGTGGCGAACTTCAATGTATCTAAAGATTGGGTAGCAGGAGACAAATGAAACGAGTAGTTATTACATGGGGTAGATTTAATCCACCTACAATCGGACATGAAAAACTTTTTGATAAGGTAAAGGATATTGCTTCTGGCGATGATTTTTTTATCTATCCTTCACACACTCAAGATAAGAAAAAGAATCCTCTAACACATCAGCAAAAGTGTGACACCTTGAGAAAAATGTTTCCTCGGTATAAAGATAACATTATACAAGATTCTAATTTAAATACAATTATTAAAGTACTACAGTCATTGCAAGGAACTTATCATGACTGTGTATTAATTCTTGGTAGTGATCAAGTAAGACCTTTTGAGTTTACTAAGAGGCAAAATGGTATTGATTATACATTTAGAAAATATGAAATACAATCTGCGGGGGAGAGAGATCCAGATGCTGATGGTGCTGCGGGGATGTCTGCAACAAAAATGAGATCCGCAGCAGTTCAGTTTGATTTCAAATCATTTAGGAATGGGATTCCTCCGTCAATGACTGATGCTGATTGTAAAAAACTCATGAACCAAATTAGAGATATTATGTTAAAGTAAATAAGATAAATAGTTTGATAGAATCTAAGTATTAATGTATAACTTTTCAGATTACACTAAAAAGGTTTACATCCGTGAACAATATTACAACGATGAGATCTTCCCAGAAGGGATGAAAGTTCGTAATGGAAATGATAGGGTAGGCACTATTATTAGACGTGGACCTAATTATGTGATCTGTTTAGATGAAGATCATAAGACTTTTAGAAGTTGGATTTCTGACATCAGTGAGGTCCATGAACTTGGAACTGATGAGACGAGAGAGTATCTTCAAGATCTAACTCCTGGTCAGAAGAAGGAACGATATAGCAAGAATAAGACTCCTGAATGGTCTACATCTATAAATAAAAGAAAAAGTACTCAGAAAGAAATGTACAACGATAGTTATTCGGATTCTTTAATCAAGAGATCCTCTGATGGCATTGCTGGAAAAGAATGCTATGGAGAAGTAGAAAATAAGCAAGAAGTTTCCGATGAGTATTCGTCATCACTGATGGATGCTACTATCGCTAGACTTTCTTCGGGTAAATTATTTGAAGGTAGCATGAAGCAAGCCCGTGCTAATGTCGGTGCTGATTCTTGCTGGGATGGATATAAGGCAAAGGGAACTAAGAAGAAAGGTGGTAAGGATGTACCTAACTGCGTCAAAGAAGAGGATATAGAAGAAGGATATGGCAAGAAAAAAATGGAAGGACTTGATCCTGTAGGTAAAGAAGATGGTGATGTAGATAATGATGGTGATAAGGATAAGTCAGATAAGTATCTTGCCAAACGTCGCAAGGCAATTGGTAAAGCAGTTGGAATGAAGAAAGAGGAGCGTTCAGATTGGAGATCTGAAATGGGATTGGAAGAAGCAAAATGCAATAATTCCAAAGAAGGAACTAAGTGTCCAGTTCATGGAACTGATGAATGTAAATGTGAAGAAACTGTAGACGAAGGTTGTGGTTGTGACAGTGGAAGTAAAAAAACAAAGAAGTATTGATAAATAAGTTTTGAACACTACTGACATAAGATTATGCTAGCATTTTTACTTCCACTCGCATCAAAAATCATCACCGATGCAATTTCTAAAATTCCAGAGAATGAAGAACTTGGTGAGAAGATGGTTGAGATCTGTCTTGTTATTCTTGCTAAAGCGGTTAAGCTGACCAAGACTGACATGGATGATCAACTTCTTGAAGTTGTCACCAAGGCTATCAAAAATCGCGAAGAAACCTGATAGCAGTTGATGATTAAGTATTTTACGAGGGGAGCATACTCCCCTTTTTTTGTAATTTATAAATATATAAAGAATAACACATAGTACTTTTAGGGAGACCAATGGCAATTCTCGGAAAAATTGATGCCGCGACCTTTGCTAACACTGTAGCCGTCACACAGAACGATGCTACTGTTACGAAGAACGCTGCAGATAGCGTAGATGTAGGAGACATCCTAGTTCTTGACGGTGTATCATACCTCGTCAAAGAAGTAACCAGCACCACTGCAATTGAACTGCATAAAGTATATGCAGCAGCAACTGATGCTACTCTTGCGGGAGCAGTCCGTCGTACTGCTCCTAAGGCAGTCGCTGATTATGTAATCAAAGGTGGAGATAGTCTGCCTGGACAGCTTATTTTTGCTGATACCACTGAGGCATCACTTGCCACAAACAAATTGCGTGGTATCTGGGGTCCAGGTTGGTGGCTTTATAAGACTTATGATGTTGAGGGTGAGACTCGCCACAAGGCAGAATGCCTCGCACATATGAATGTTGCTGCTGGAACTTCTGGCGACTTTACTGATGATAGAATTGCTGCTGATGCTCTTGCTGTTATCACAATTGGCACCCAACCTGCTAATATTTCTGTTGCTGCTACTAACACTGCAGCCTTTACTGTTGCCGCTACAGTTTCTACTGGATCGGGCACACTTGAGTATCAATGGCAACTCAGCACAGATGCTGGCGAAACCTTTGCTGACATCTCTAGTGCAAATGCTGCTACCTTTACCACTGCTGCAACTGCTGCT
>Ga0257110_1000712_pt1 | contig 15738 bp, 13 predicted proteins | sample LP_taG_7_FD_190184 | JGI IMG/M metagenome (GOLD analysis project Ga0257110, IMG submission 190184) | Marine microbial communities from Northeast Subartic Pacific Ocean, Canada - LP_J_2015_P26_10m | ecosystem: Environmental > Aquatic > Marine > Oceanic | place: Canada: Northeast Subartic Pacific...
TCGCCGTCGAGCTCAATGGGCTTGGACGCCTCCTTGCCGTCGGCAGCGTCGACCGTGTCGTGCTTGCGCTTTTCGCCCACGTGTGCCACCGTCTCCGTCTCCGAGGTGGGCTCCGTGCGCTGCAAGGCGACGTTTGTCGCCTGTGCGCGCTCCTCCTGCCGTTGGCGTGCGCGCACCTTCTTCTCTTCGAGTTCATTGCCGCGCTCCATGGCGAGGGCCCTCATCCTTGCGAGACGGCCAGAATCCAGGGCCTCGTCCTCGTCGGGCGCGCCCCACGCCGACTCGGGCGGTCTCTCCTTTTCGGGGGTCGTCTCTACGTGCACCGGTTCCGCGTCCTGGTCTTGCACCGGTTCCGCGGGCGCGGCCACGGGAGGGCGCATCGCAGCCTCCTTTTGACGCTGGCGAAGTTTGCCGAGCTTGATGTGTGCCGCGTAGCCAAATCCAAACTGCATGAAAAATCGGCGCGTCAGCGGCTTGCCGGGCAGTCCTTCGGCCGGAACTAGGCGTAGGGTCGTTCCCCAGTCGAGCCCATCGGCCGCCCCCTGCTTGTTGAGGTATTTGTTGGTGTAGGGGTGTCCGTCTTCGTTTGTCTTCTTCAGGACCGCGTCCGAATACGCGACGAGCCATTTTGCCTCGGTGGACAGCAGATGCTCACGGGCAGCTTCAAAGACGATATTCGCCCACTGGTGCGCGTCCGTGTGCTCGACATCCTTGCTCAGGGCCTCCTCCAGCGTCATACCCTCGATGTAATCTAGGCACCCCTTCCAAGGGAGGAAGACGCCGGGGGTGGTCACCACGTTGCCGCCCGCAAGAGTTGTCTGTTTGAGGGCGGGCAGCAATTGCTTTGCGGCCGTGATGCCGGCTTTTCGGAGATACTTTCCCACCTCGGCCCGGCGCACGAGCAGAGTGTGAAGGTAGGAATCGAGTTCGGGGGGAGGCGGAACGAGTCCCGTTGTGTCCATCTTGGCAGAGCTTTCCGTTGACTGGAATTTCAGTCGCAAAGAGGAGTCTACAGAATACTCTTACATCCCAACTCCCCCTCCCTCCGCAGCACGCCCGATTGAGTCAAAAAGTGCTCCTTGCCCTTGTGCCGGCCTTTAAAGGTGTGCATGTCGAAGACGAGACCGCCCATTTTGGCAAGAGGCTGACCGGGGTCAAACAGGCGCAAGAGGCGCACCACCGTTTGAGCGACAAAGGCGTCGGTTGTGTCGGTGCGCGCCAACGAAGCGGGAAGGTGCTCGGACACGTGCTTGGACCACACTTGCACCGGGTGCACCACCTTGTTGGGAAAGGCGCGCCGCGGCTGGGGTGGCATGCCCGAGATGCCGATTTGGACCGCCATGGACAGGTAGATGTTGCGTTCGTTGCTTTCGGGGTTGCGGCGATACTGACGCCAAAACCACTGGCGGAGGAGACGAATGGCCCACACCGCGTCGGACGCAAAGCGCTCCATGTCCCAGCCGGTTAAAAAGTCGCGCGGCGTATCGTCGCGGTCCTTGGCCGAGAGCGCATCAAAAATGCGATTGATGCTGGTGGTATACTTGGGAGGATTGCCAAGATACGGACAGATGGCGCCAAAGGCGCGTTGGTAGAGGACGCGTCGCACCTTGGGAGTGGCATGGGCCGCTTGCTTGCGCCAATTCACAAGTTGGCCAGCAAAGCGCCCCCCGCGATCGTTGCACCACAGCTTGAATTCCCAATCCGTCTTGCGGTCGAGAAGAGAATCGGGCTCCAATTTGAAGGCGTCGGTGACCATGGAATCGTAATCGTCGCGCGCGTCTTGCGCTTGCTCCTCGAGCACGGCGCGCGATTTGGCTTGGCGCGGCGTCACGGCCGCGGGGGCGTCGGGCACCGCGTCAAAATACCGGTGGAGTAACAGGTCGAATTTGGCGGAGGTAAACCGGTGTTCGGCAACCTCGGAAGGATGCGTGAGCACCAAGGTGCGAATCCACGGCCAGCCTTGCTCGACCAACTGCCACACGGTGCCCATGGACTGGTAGCCGCTGCCCGTGCCGTCCAAGACACCGCCAATGGACGCGAGCCACTCCAAGACCTTGAGGGTGGCCCACGGATCGGAGTAGCCCACCTCTTCGACGGCGACCACGGCCAAGGTGCGTAATTCGGAGAAAAAGTAGCGCGAATTGAGCGTCATGAGACACATGGCCAATGCCATGGATTCTTGCTCGGAACAGCGCACCGCCTTGTGCAAGAGCGATTTGACCGTTTGCAGTGGAATTTGCGTGGCGGCCGACGTTCCGTCGACGCCAAAGTCGCCCGCCTTTTGGCGCTTAATCTTGTGTCCCATCCAAGAGAGTGCGGGAGTCGCAAAGGAATGGGCACCCTTGCCCGCGACGGCCTCGCGCGAGGCGACGACTTGCACCCAGCGCGCCTCGACGGCGTCGAGCAATTGGTCGGTGGAATACGCGCGCACCGACACGCCCAAGACGTGGCGCACATGCGCGGCAAAGCGCTGGCAGAGGGCAACATACTCGTGCAAGGGCATGGGGTCGTGGCCGCGCAAAAGGTCGTCCACGAATTGGAAAAAATCCTTTGTCGGCGAAACCGTGCCCGTCACGCGGGGAATCGCATGAAAGCGCACAAACAAGTCGGCTTTCAAATCGGGTTGGGGAGCGCGGCGCTTCATGGTTGCGTGGACTGTAGACGGTGCTCTCCCATGGAGCCGCGGGGCAACCGTCTTGGGGGCCCGAGGCTCCGGCCAGGAAGGGGTTTGCCTAATTTGGAACCAAACTTGGAAGCGCTGTCGTGAGTACATTTCGGTTAACTTTGTCAAGTGCTCGGGTTTTGAGGCCCCCGGGAAGCCGCTACAAGTGTACGCACCCGTACACTTTCTCCTAGTGGAATTTCTTATTCCGGTGTCACACACATCCTGCACTCAGTTGGACTCGGCCACCTCCTCGGCGTCCGAATCGAGGGGCGCCGCCTCCTCGGCCACCGACTCCATGTCCGATGCTTCGTCGTCCGAATCCGAAATGTCATTGGGCGTGATCTCGGCCTCGATGAGCTGGCTCTTGTACAGCTTCGCGTACTTGTACTCCTTGCGAAACTCCTTTTCGAGCTTCGGGAAGGACTTGGGCAGCCCCTTTTCATACTCAGGGTAGCGCTCCAGCTCGCGCGCCTTGGCTTTGGCGCGCTTGCGCTTGTTGGTCTTTGCCTTGGCCGTGCGAGCGTCCATCTCCACCTCGGCAAAGTCATACTCGGGATACTTCTCGACGATGGCCTGGAGCTCCGACTTTTTCACCTTGGCAAGCGGCCGCCCGTCGGGCGCGCGCTTCTGGCGCACATGACGAAGTTTCGTGCCCTCGCTGATGCGCTCCGAGTCCATATTCTTGTACTCGTGCACAAACTGCTCGCACGCGTCTTGCATCTTCTCAGAGAGCGTGGCCTTGGTCAGCTTGGTATCCTTGATGGTCGAGAGCTGCTTCACCTTGGCAAACAGTGTCTTGGCGTAGCCCGGCATGTCCTCGACATCGTCCGGGTCAAAGTTGAGAAGAACGGTGCGACGCTCATGGTTGGTCGCCACGCGCTCCTCGTACATGGATTGGGTCTCCTCGACTGCCATCCCCGCGGCCATTTGTGTCTCCCGGACACGATCCGACTGGCGGCGACCGTTGATCTGTTGCGACATGGCTTTTCGTTTCCTTGAATGCGTATAGCTCTGTGCAGGTGTGTTCAATTTCATGAAGATTCCACGTCGGCCACTCCGCGAGGGGGGGTGGGGCCCGAGACTGCTGCCAGGAAGACGACTTCCATTTTTGGAGCAATTTTGCTGAATACGAAATTGGTCACTAGGACAAAGTGTACGGGTGCGTACACTTGTAGCGCCTTCCCGGGGGCCTCGAAACCCGAGCGCCTGACAAAGTTAACCCAAATGTACTCACGACGGCGCTCCTAAGTTTGACCCTAATTAGGAAAGCCTCTTCCTGGCCGGAGCCTCGGGCCGCGCAGGCCCTTGAGGAGGTGGGTGCCGAGGAGGGCAGAATTCAAACCGAGCATGACGCGCACCACCCGTCGCCCCCGTCGCGCGTGCCTCGACCGTCGTTCGCGGCGCCATGTGCCCTCGGACAAGACCTTTCGCTTGCACAAGGCGGCCATGTGGGAGTATGTAGGCTACGTAGAGTGGTAGCAGTGTAACACTATTGAAACCATCCCCGCTCTTGCCCTAGCTTGTAATTGTGTAGGGTAATCTTGGTATCGTCGAGCGCGTCGTGGAGCTTGGCCCACAGGGGCGGGCCGCCGGCCAAGATGCGGTAGAGGGTGGCATTCTTCGGCGGCTTGGGCCGCCCGAGTTTGTTGAGCAGCCCACAGTAGGCGGTGGCGTTGCGCATGGTGCAAAAGCACGCCGTCTTCGGCAATCGATAGGGCAGGTTCCAGCGGCGCGCGGTTTGGCTGAGGGCCGCCGCGTCAAAGGCGGCATTGTGCGCAACCAGCAGACCATTTTGGCGCTTGACGCGGCGCACCCACACGAAGAAGGCGTCGAGCTCGTCCTTGGCGGGCTTGCCGCGCAAAAACACCTTGTTGCTGCTGATGCCGTGCACCTTGCGCGCGTGCCAGTGCACGCGCTCGCCCCTGGGCAGTTGGAGCAAGTCGCAGTGCTCGTGGACAATTCGGAATTCGGCGTCGACCACGACATAGGCGAGTTGAATGACGAGGAGGCCGCCGGGAGAGCCCGAGGTTTCCACGTCAAAGGACAAGAGGTGAGGGAGAGCCCCGGAAGGTGCGGGTGGGTAGTCGGGACGCGCTTCGGCGCGCGCTTTGCGAATCAAATCGCTCCAGGAGAGTGCAAATTCGGGGCGTCGGCGTGCCGCCAGAAGAAAAAAGGCTTCTGCAATCTCGCATTCCCGTTGAGTCATAATTGGACCCAGGACCCGGATAACGCTCGAGAGACGAGGGGACGAATAGGGAGCGTTGCCATGGCAGAAGTGCTCTACACGTTTCCCGGGCCCAAGGAAAAGACAGCCTCCACGGGGGGGTCCAATTTTGCCGCCTTGGTCGGTGGGATTCCGCAAGTGTGCCAGTGGCTCTTGTGGGCGCTCGTGAGTGTGGTGATACTGGGGGCAATCGCGACGCCCACCATTCTTGCCGTGACCAACTCGAATATTGTCGAGGGGGGGTCGGGCGAGCAGGGGTCGGGCTCGGGCGAGCAGGGGTCGGGCTCGGACGACATTCTGATGGGCGACCCGTCGCCGGGCGGCGTGGGCGCCGATGCGGAATTTGTCTTTTCACCCTCCTCGCCGCCGACGTCGCCGCCGCCGCCCTCTCCAGCAGCCCCTGGCTGCTGCGCCGAGTTTGTGGACGTTGCCGTCACGCCCTGCGACAGCGTCAATGCCGAAGTCTTTACCAATCCCGCCTACCAGTGCGAACGCGTGGGCATTGGCGACTTTTGCGAGGCGAGCACAGTGTGTGGCAACAATTTCTGGAACAATTGCTACAGCGGTTACGATCTGGCGCGTCGCGTCGATTGCGGCTACCCGACGCCGCCGCCGTCGCCGCCCGCTCCCGCGGCGCCCGAGTGCGCCATTGCGGGAGGCCTCTGTCCGGACATGTACACCCATACCAATCCGGGACTGGACGACGTCCTTTTGGGCACCGAAGCCTCCAGCATGCACGAGGATGCCGGATACCGCGAGCAGTGCCGAGCGCTCTGCGAGACCACGCAGGGGTGCAACTACTATTCGCTGCAGTGGTCGTCGGGCACGGGCCAACTGCGGTGCAAACTGTGCGCCAACAATGAATACTACTGGGGGACCTACCTGGATCAAGCAGCCCTGTACGGGGCGTGCAACCCGCCGTCGGCGCCGCCGCCGTCGCCGCCGCCCCTGGCGCCGCGCACAGCCAAGGTGCAAGCGCACCCCGAAACCCTCAGCTTGGACTCGGGCGAGTGCGGCGCGGTGCGCTGGACCCTCGACGAGCCGCTGCTCGCCGTCGGGGAGCCGGGCTATCTCACATTGTATTTAACGTCCCCCAGCGGCGGCATCAGCTTCACCCCCGACATGCTGCGCTGGAACCAAACTACATCTTGGCACGACATTCAAACGGTGCAAGTGTGCACCGATATGATGCTCTCCTCGCCCGGAACCTATACCAACATGGCCGGTGTGGTGACCAACTCGGAGTACTACAGCAACTTTGTGCCGACGTTTGTGCTGAGTGTAGACTACCGCTAAGCATGATAACCAAACCGCGCGTGTGAGAGAGTAGACGAGAGACTGATGTTGGCCGCCGTCGGAGGACAGGCGGCGGGGTTTGAAACCCTCGGCGGCAGCCATTTTCTAGGGGGGCGCAAGCGGGCGGCGCCGCCGGCGGCAGTGCCGTCCGAATTGGCGCCGTCGGCGCGCCTTCCGACGCAGCCGGGGCAGCCCGTGCCGTCGCGCACGCCGATTCCCACCTCGTCCGCCCGGCCGGGCAAGGGAACAAACCAGCGGATTCCGTATTCGCGCTACCTGTTTACGACGCCGGACGACATTCTGGGCCCCCGTGAGCTTGTGGACGGCGACCTCGTCTTTGTGTATCGCAACTCGCAAGGCATGGGGCGCGGCGCCAATCGGATGATCAAGGCGACAGGCCTGCCGCAGCTCAACCAAATGCTGGCGCAGTCCAGGCCGGGCTACGCACAGCTGGCCCCGGGACAAGACTTGTTTGTGGTGGGTCAAACCTACAACAATCGCGACCGCAAGGGCGCCGCCACCGAGGTGATTGCCGAGCGAGATGCGCCCACGCTCCCCCTCCTTCGGGATTGGATTCCCGACGGTCTCTTGATTGGCATGGACGATGAGACGCTCGACATGGAGCGCCCGATGAACCCGCGCGACGATGGCGTCCTGCTCAACGTCTGCCTTCAAGGTCCGACGCCGATGCGGAACACCAAGTCGGTTCAAGATTCGATGCGCGACAATGCCACACGGCTCAACTCGACCACCGGCGAGGGGCTGACGCAGGCGGTGGACGACCGGCCCGTGGTGGGAGATTATGTCTACCTGGGCCTGTTTCGCAGCCCCAAGCACTCGGTCACCGTCACGGCCGCGCAGGCGCGCATGGGTCTGGGGGCGGGCGTCTACCAGGGCTACCAGTACAAGATGTTTACCGGGCGGCAGCTCTACTCGGACCTGAGGGGGATGACGAATGTGGACACGGGCGTGGAAGAAGAGTCCATCTACCAGGTGGGCCGCATCATGGACGTCAAGCTCACGGGCGGGGGCGACCGTCAAATGCTGATCAATGTCAACCTTCACAAGTTTTCGGGCGGGTTGGCGAGCTTTGCGTTTCCGGTCAAGAGCCTCCCGGGCGGCGTGCCGCCGCCGCAGCCGCCGCCCCGGCCGCCGGCACGGCCGCCACAGCCTCCTGCCGCCCGCCCGGCACCCGCTCCGGCGCCGGCGCCGGCGCGCCCGGCGGCACCGGCGGCACCAGCGCCCGCTCCGGCGCCCGCTCCGGCGCCCGCTCCAGCGCCCGCGCCCGCTCCGGCGCCCGCTCCGGCGCCCGCGCCGGAACCCGAACCGGAACCCGAGCCCGTCGAGGTGGACACCAGCTTCTTGCAAAAAACGATTGACAATTGGGAGCAGCGGTGGCAAATCTCGCGCAATGGATTCTTGGCCGACCTCGACGCCAAGGTGGAAGCGCTCGAGCGCCTGGCGCCGGAAGACGCCTTTGTCCTGCGGCAGTTTGAGCGGGTGGGGCTCCAAGCGGGGCGTGGAGACGCAAGTTTTGCAAACCTCGCTTATCAACTCCTTCAGGAAGCCAAGGCGGGCGACGACCAAGTCGCCTTGACGACGCGCTTGATGCAGGAGGTGGAAGCACTGGAAACAGAGCTTCTCGACAAACTGAAAGCCGAAGCGACGAGCTACGAACGTCGGGCCTTGGCGTGGAAGCGCGCGCAAGTCTTGGAGACGGACGATGACCGCAAGGCGGGGTTTGACGAGCGCCTGGTGTCGCTCGGGCTGACCGTCCAAAACCGCCGCGAAGCGCAAGAAAAGGTCGACGAACGCTGGGCGCAAATGGAGCTCGAGGCGCGCGTGGAGCTGGTCAAGGTGGACAAGGACCAAGCCCTCGCAGCAAAAATGAACGCCAAGCCATTTGCAAACGATCGATCGGACGCCTATGTGGCCGCCTTCAAGTTCAACGAGGACGTTTGGAAGGGCAAGGGCCAGGAGGAGATGGACGATGTCTTTGAAATGATCAGCCGTCAATACGTGGAGCGTCGAGAGATTCGGGACGACCTCTTCAAGGAGCTGCGGGCCAAGATTGACGAGGATCAAAAGAAGCTCGAGGAGGCGCAGAAGAAGGAGGCGGCGCTCAAGCGCGAGGCAAAGGCGCGCGGCGCGGCGCAGGCGGCGCAGCAGGAGCGCGAACGCCAGGCGGCCACGCGGCTGACGGCCACGCTGCGCGGTCTCGTGGCGCGCAAGAAGGTGGCGCTCAAGCGCGCCAAGACAACCAAGCTCAAGCAGTTTCAAGTGGGAGTGCTTCCGGAGCCGGCGTGGGACGTTCAGGAGACGGACTCCTCGGTGCAGCCGCTTGTGGACCTCAACGACGTGCTCGCGCCAGCGCTCACGCGCTGGGGCACCTTTGTGATCAGCATGGAGGCCACAACCCAAGCGTTCAACGAGGAAATCCAACGGATTCCGGATACGAATGCGCTCTACACGGAAGGCGTCCAAGCGGCCGAGGCGGCGCAAGAAATCGCGAGGCTGCGCAAGGAGGAGGCGCGGGCCGAAATCAAAAAGCTGGTCGACTTTCCCAAGAATGAGGACAGCATTGCCGAATTCCAAGAGGCGATGGGCAAGGCGATTGACGAGGAATGGGAGCTGACAAAGCTTGTCGAGGAGGGTCGCAAGCTCCTCGCACTGGGCCCCGATTCCTACAACGACTTTACCTTCTTGGAGTATGACACGCACGGCTTGCTATGCTTTCTCGGCACCGGGAAGCGGACGCCGATCACGGAGAAGAATTGCGACGACATCAAGACGGATGTGGAATTGCTCAGTGAAATCGTGCAAGACGCCTTGGGCGGCACGGAGGAGCGCGACTTGTTTCAGCGCTACGGGCTGGCAGGGCTCACGCCGCGCACGGGCGACTTTACCGAAACGCAGGATGCGGCGCTGCAGCGGTTTGGCCTCTTTTGGTGGCTGCGCCGGGGGCAAAGGGGAGGCTCCTACAGTGTGCTCCCTCCCGCCTTTCAGCAGCTCCAGCGCTTGATGAGCGACTCGGGAGACAAAAACTGGCTGCACCAGTTGGGAGAAAAGCTAGACAAGGTCAAGACGGGCGAGCTCTCCTCCAAGGAGTGGTTTGCGCAAAAGGACGAGGAGGGCGTCTCGCCGCAAGCGTGGCTGACCAACGTGCAGGAAACCTATGACACGATCGTGGAGGTGAACGACATGGTCAACCAGGCGCGTGCCACCTTGGAGACGCTCAACACGCTCAACCAGATTACAAGGGATCCAAAATTCGAAAAGATGGTGCGCTACTCGCAGCTCGGCTCTTCGGAAGCGGTGCGCGAGCGAGCGACGCTGGACGAAGCCTTCAACACCCAGGCAAAGCTCGACGCCTACGAAGCCAAGACTGCAGAGGCGCGCAAAAAGCGGGACGCGGAGCGCAAGGCGCTGGAGGAGGAGCTCGGCTACAGTCTTGGAGGCGACGACGAGTCCGATTCGGAGGAGGAGGACTTTGACCCCATCCAAAACTGGGAGGGGTGGAAGGCGCTGCTGGGCTACGACGCCTACCTGACGCTGCGCGACCCGGTGCGGAGCTACCGCAAGCGCTTGGAAAAGGTGCTCACAGAGGGAGGGTATGTGGAGGAGGAGTAATGTAAACGTTTAAATTCCCATCATGCTCGTCGAGAGCAGCGAGCCTTGCCGCAGCGCCGCCGCGCGGTGGAGCAAGGCTTGCGCGCGCCGTTCAGCGTGCCACGCCGCTAAGTCCATGCTCGGAACGTTGAGAAGACCGTCGAGGAGATTCGACGGCAGTGTGCTTTCGAGCGCCGTGTGATTGTCCTCGCCCACCGCGTGCCGCAGCGCCGAGTGCAAGGTTTGAGCTGTGCCTTGGGTGTGCGGGGGCGGAGGGTCGTGGGGTCCCATGCGGCGCGCAAAGTACATGCGGCCATCGCCCATGCGCGTCACCACCACCTCTCCCTGCTCCTCGTCTTGAAACATGGTCTCGAGCTCCTCGTGAGAGGGCGGGCCCATGTGGCGGTCTTGGGGGGGCTCCGCTTCTTCTGCAGTGAGCCCTATGCGCGGCGCGCGACAGACCGGACACCGGTGGTCGTGACGATCAAGAAGTTCGGCGTCGCACATTAGACAGAGCTGATGGCCGCACTGAAAGGAACAGGCGACATTCGGCCGCCGCTGGGTGCGCGACGGCAGCGCGTCCCAGCACACTGGACACTTGGGGGGATCTCGCGCGCGCGACATTTCACACCGCCCCTCGTTGCGCGCAGCCAAGGACACGGAGCCGACGCGCACAATTCCCAATGAGATGGACCAAGATGGCCGAGAATCGTTCTTAGCGATAGCCAAACGCGCGCGCGTCGAAGCCGTGCATTGCTACACGGTGCTCGGGCTGGGTCTACAAGCCTTTTTTCGTTCACAGGAGGTGGAGCAGAAAAGTAACAAGTCATAATTCACTCATCGTCGCTCCCGCGCGCGCTCTCGTCGGTCGTCTCCTCTTCGAGGGGGGGCACCATCTCCAAGTCGGGCGGCGTATCGGGAGGCTCTTGCAGCTGCAGCCAGCGACGGTAGCAGGGCAGAATGCAGCACGCGGCCGCAAGGCAGCCGAGCGCAATGCACCACAGCACCCCGGCCAGGACAAGGAGCAGCACTTGGTAGGACGTCAGCGTCCGAGCAACCTCCAAATCCGTTTGCAACTCGTCAATCGCACGATTCAAATGCGCCTCGTAGATGGTCGCATTGGGCATGGTCGCTAAGGCGGCATCACTCATGAGAAAAAACCAGTCAACGGAAATGCGGATGATAGCGTCCGGCGAGGCGGAGATTAATTACGACACGCTGAGCGATCTTCCACAGCCAGTCACCTTTCCGTTTCTCAACCAGCTCGTGTTGAGCAAGTTGAGGGAGTGTCCGGGCTGGGCCGTCAAGGGCAGTGTGGCACCCGAGTATGGTGCGGGAACGTATTGGGGGCAGGGCCTCAAGCTGGAAACGGGCGAAGTCTTCTACCTTCGAGCCTATCCCAAGGGGGTCATTGGAGCCGTGGCGGCCGACTACCTTCCCGAGTTGTGCTTTGTGGCCACGCGTCGCGAAATGATCACGGGGATGGTGGAGGTGGCCTTTGCCATCTTGTGGACGGCGGACCGGGAGTTGCAACATGTGGAAAGCATCGAAGGGTTGACGGGCCAATCTGTATCGTCCGTGGGAGCGCACAATCTTCATGTGGTGTTGCCGAGTTTGTTTCATCATCACCAATCGTCCAAGTCGGCCCCCGACCGTCGGATTTCGCTCTACGATGAGTTCAACTTTCATTCAATTCAGCCGTCCACGTTTACCATTCATTCGACAGACAAGAATGGAATGCGCGTGCAGCGTGCGGGGCCGGGGTACTCGCCGTGGCTGCTGGCAGGACAGTTGGCGGGCGTCGACATTCCCGACCACATGCGCTGCGTGCGAGAAGACATTGCCTTGGAAAAGTGGATGGGCACCACGGGCGCTTTTGCGAGCGAGTTGCGAGCGAAAGCTGAAAAGCAAGAGGTGGCCGACATGGCCATTGTGAATGCGTACGTTCTCACAGACCTACTCACGTGCGAGGGGCTGGTGGGCTTGCTCAACACGCCCTTCTTCGAGGGCGCCATGCCCGACTTCATGTTTGTGCCCTGTGGCTTTCCCTTGCTGATTGCCATGGCGTTGCGTTTGGCGTCGAGGGCGGAGTGGTACGACCTTGGCACGGGCTCTGCTGCCGACCGGTTGGCCGCCCAGGAATTCAATGCGCATTTTGAATCCAACTGGGACCACTTTCCGGGCCAAGGCAGCGGCCGGCGCATTTACGCCATCGACCTGGCCATCAAGGCGGCGTGGCGCGATGGCAAGGAGAGTGCCGTGAAGTTGGAAGTGGGCCGCGCGTGCTACGACAATCTCACCTTTTGGCAGCGCGCAGGGCAGAGATGCCTCAACGTCATGTTTTCCACGGCCGAGGACTTGAAGCCGCGTGCCGTGTCCAAGTACGGGTCGGGAGGGCAGACGATTGATCCCGTGGAAGAGGCGGCGCGCTGCGCGCTGCGGAAAAAAATGGGCAAGCCCTACGAGCCCCTCGGCGGCATCAAGGGAGTGTGGCAGCATCAGTCACATTCCGACCGACGCCGCAAGCTGTTTGAGATTGTGGATTTTGTCGAGCATTGGTTGCGCACCGGTCGATTTCGCAGCATTCAAGTCAATGTGCCCAACACGCAGACGATGCAAAAGGCCGCGTCGCGAAAGCAACAAATGGACCAGGCGTCTAAAAACTTGAAGGATGCGATTGAGCAGGGCGTGGAAGCGTCCGTCCAGGAGATGCTGCAGGAAGGAGGTCAGGATGAGCTGCATGCGCGCGCCATGGCAAAGCTGATTTACGGAGAGGCCAACGAGCGCGTGGAGGAAATCATGCGAAAAAAGGAAGCGGAAATGGATCGCAAAAACAAACAGGCGGTCGAAGCGGCGTCTGCGTTGCAAGGCAAGGATGTGGGAGACGATGTCAACATTCACGCCTTTGGAGTGGCGACGGCGTGCATGGCCGCCGCCTTTTGCCAGGGCACCGTGGTCATGCACCAATTCGGCATGGCGTCGTTTTTGGTGTCGGAAACCTCGGTCGACTTGTGCGCCGATTGTGACAAGCCTGTGCACGTGCTCGAGGCCATGTTTCTCACGACGCAGTATGGTCGGTGCTTAAAGTGCTTTCGGCATCGGTGCGAAACGTGCCAGAAGAAGGCGTTTCAGCACTTTACCAAGAATCCGGCAAGGAGCTCAGTAATGAGCGGTTGCCTTCGGTGCCAGGCACCGAAGAAGAAGGCGCGCAAATCCTCCGAGGCGGAACCCTCGTCCGCTAAGGCGTGAGCGAGCATCCTCGTAGAAGAATAAAAAAAGATGCAAGACACCCACAGTTTGTTGTCGCGCTCGTCCTTGGCGACGGCCGAGTCCAAGTTTGAAAATTCCGTGAGCTCGCACCTCATTAAGACCAACATTGCCTTTAGCACACTCACGTCGGTGCTCTTGCAAGCGGGAGACTATGGCAAGCAAACCTTTCTGGGGACGACGCCGGATGGATTTACCATCTCGGTTGCCTTCAAGTATGTGGCGCCGCCGGCCCCGACCGCCACGGGCAAGAAGCGGGTGCGCGATACCATTCAGGAGGAGGTGGAGCGCGACCTCGACAAGGTGTGCAAAAAGATGGGGAGTGAAAATGGCATCACCCCGCCCATGCTGGAACAGGCCAAGACGGCCATTCTAAAGCTGTCGTCGATGCGTGGGTCCAAGCAGGAGCGCGTCGTCGAGAGCTGGGGCTTGCACAGCAAGGCGCCCTCCACAGACGCCAGCGCGCCCAAGCTCATCCTCTCGGCCAAGCTGACGCCCGGAGTGGCGCTCTCGCTGTGCGCCCTCAAGGAGGCGCTTGGATCGTGCTTTGCCGACGGCATGCTGACCACGCAGCGCGAGGAACTGGCCAGCGGATTTCAGCTCCCTCTAACGGAGCACGCGCGAGTGGCCGAAGAGGAGGGGGTGGCGAGCCTCACCATCTTTGCCACTGTAGGGGCAGAGTAGATCCTTGGAACAATTATCAGTCAACGAAAATGATAGACCTAGCGTATTTTCCGGTGCTGGAATGGCTTGCAGACTGGTGGCTGGAGTGGAAGTGTGCGAGCCAGGGTGCCGCCATGCCAGACCTGGGGCCAGGAAGGGCGGTGGCGTTGCAAAAGGTGCACAAGACGGCCGAGGTGGTCACCGACTTGTTTGGCGCTGCGCGCACCGAGTACAAGCTGCACACCAAGGATTCGGACATGATTCTCACCTTTCACGTCAAGAATACAAAAAAGGTCATTCTTACCATGGGAGACGTACAGTTTTGCAGCGAGTTTGTCAAAGCGGCGCTGGGAGAGCCACTTAGCGCCAAGATCAAGGGAAAGGATACAATCTTCATGGTAAAAACAGACATGGACTCCATCCGCACGTCGCGAAGTCGGGCGGGATTTCAAAGGATGGCGCACCTGTGGTGGCAAGCCACGCTGGCCATGGGCGTCTTTTTCACCACCTTTTGGGTGGTCACTTCCATGTTGGAACGGGGGTCGACGTGCGTGTGGCTGGCCAAAACGTTTTACGAAGGAGTCAAGTGGGGCATTAGGACCAGTCTACTCGCGCTCACGGGAGGCTATGAGGAGGAGGACTGGGAGGTGGACGACGAGGATTAGCACTCGCCGCGGAAGTTGGCATACTTGGCCGAGGAGTAGAATTGGCGCAGGCCCGTGATGGCGAGCTGAAGCGTGATCGCCAGGTCGTCCTGCATGCCCCCGAGCTTGCCCGTGTAGGTTTTCCGTATCTATTGGGGAGGGAGGGCGTAAGAGAAGACAAAAAGCAAAGCAAGAGCGCTGTGGCACACCTTGCCAAACAGCGTCTTGCTGGGCTCGGTCACAATCGCAAACCGGCAGAGCTCGTCGCGAATCTTGGCGAGGGCGTCAATCTCGGTCATCGTCGTAGTAAAAAAGTGTTCCCAGAGCATGAAATTGCCCACGCGCAGCGCGTCGCGCAATTGAAACACCATGGCCTCCTTTCTCTCGTTTGTGGTGAGCCAGCCCAGCGTGCCCGCTTGGCCCTCGGACAGCGCCACCCAGTTGGGCACCTTGGCCTCATTCATGGCGTGGAGAATGTGCTGCGCCTCGTAGGCCAGGTTGGATTCGAGGCACATGACGGCCATGCAGTGCGCTAACGCCGGGCACGCGGCGCGAATCTTGGCAACGTGTTCAATCACCAGCCGGTGCGTCGCGCGCACGTCGCGCGTGCGGAGAAGCTCGATTCCGAGCAACTGCGAGGCAGGATGGCACAGTGGGAGCTGCGAGACTTGCTCATGGGCACGCCCCTCACGGAGCGCGACGCGGAGGGGATGCACAAGGGGTTGAATGTCGAATTGCAGCGTGTGGTGGATTTTTTGCCCGAGGTGTATGGGCCCGAGGAGGCGACGCGTCAGGCGCAGCTCGAGCTGCGGGACGTCATCGCCATGCCCGAAACGCCCGAGACGCTGAGCTGTCGGCGCGCCGCCGTGCTCTTTGCCATGGGCCGCGAGCCCGAGGTGGCACGCCAGTTTGGAGAGGGTGAGTTTGTGCAAGAATTGCGAGCCCGTGTGTTGCCCATCACCCTCCCCCGCTTTCTTCGGCACTCGTGCCAAGCGCCCGACACGTTTGTGACCCTCACCATGGTGCTCGCGGAGATGTGGAAGGGCGAGGCGCTGGGCAATTGGCCGCGCGCCTGAACTTGGCCGCTCGGCAGCTGCGCCATCGACGAGACGGCAAACGCCGACGCCCCGCCGCCCGAGGGGTCGACTGCCACGATAAAATGCCGTGTGTTGGACCTGTGATCCAGGAAGCGATTGACAATTTCAATCTTGCCACGTTCCCGCGTGAGGGCGTAGTCGACATCTTTTGAAGGGAACGCCTTGTTGGAGCCGTCGGCGGCAATTCCGAGGGATTCTCGCATGAGCATGGCCTGGAGGGTAGGGAGGAGAGGGGGTTACTTCAGTCAACGGAAAGAGTAAAGAGGATGGGTT
>Ga0257110_1000713_pt1 | contig 15736 bp, 12 predicted proteins | sample LP_taG_7_FD_190184 | JGI IMG/M metagenome (GOLD analysis project Ga0257110, IMG submission 190184) | Marine microbial communities from Northeast Subartic Pacific Ocean, Canada - LP_J_2015_P26_10m | ecosystem: Environmental > Aquatic > Marine > Oceanic | place: Canada: Northeast Subartic Pacific...
CGAATCAAAGCAAACGACGAGGTGTGACCATTTCCCTTCGATCTCTGATCTCAGGTGACTCGACTGAAATGCCCCCTGTGCTTTGGCGACTGGAGCCTTCTGTGGACCGCCTGGACTGAGTGTTTGGGTGTGGAGCCGAATCGCAATATTTTCTCTCTCAGTTGCTGGGCTAAGTTCAAGAGAAAGGTGGTAGGCCGCTTTTGAAGCTGGCTTACCCTCGGCAGTCGTTTCAAAGATGAATTGGCGATCCTTACTTCCAAATGCGGGAAGCTTATTGGGGTGAATCCAACAAGAAACCGAATGACCGGCCGAATTATCATCGAGGAAACTCCGGGGAATATTGACGAATTGTCTCCTTGCTCGCTCGAGCTGGAGTGCTCCCTCGGAAATCTTAGCGCCATTCTGAGGCCTTCCATCAAGGCGTTTCCCAAGAACTGAAGAATTTGAAAAATCCTGATCGAAAGACCAGTGAGCTCGCAGAGTTTCGTCTTTTCCAAAAGGAGTAAGCTCGGAAAGCTTGAGGATGATCTTCTTGTTCACTTTTCCCCCGGGCTGCCGGTAAGTCACAGTTAAGGTTGGATCATTCGGAGCAGGGTCAGCTTCCAGAAAGAGAAACTGCTGACCTTCTACGAGAGACCATTCAAGAGAGGGGTGATAAACATTGAGAGAAGGTATAATGCGGTTGTGGCCCGGCGACATAATGAAATCATGTAGATCATACCCGACTCGACGTGGATGAACGAGATAGCGTGAGACGTGAATATCTCCTCCGTGGAGAACAACTCCACTGATGCGCTCGTGCTTCACAAAATCCAGAAGGGCATCACGCTCATACCAATAGGTAAACATATCATCTGTCTCGGAATTCTTTTTGTCCTGCCAGATTCCGCCGATCGAGAGAACTTTAAATAGAGCTTTTGACTCCTTGAGTGATTTAAGAAGCCATTGCCATTGCTCGTTCCCGAAGCATGAGGTTTGCTGGGGATCAACCGGAGAAGGTGCTAATTGAGAGAACCAGCGCGGGTCGAGGTGAAAGAACTCGATCACACCAAGGTCAGTCTTATGGTAAACTCCAGCAGCTCCATTTCCATACTGACGGTGTGCTCGGTATTCTACAAATCCTTTACGGGTCGCCGCTTTCCCTTCCTCAAAATTTTTTCCGTTGCCGTTGTTAAGGCCAAAGTCGTGGTCGTCCCACATACCGACAGTTGGAGTATTTCGGATGATTCTTGCGAGGGGTGGTTCGTTAAGTAGGGCACGGTGCTTTTCCCGCACTTCTGCGAGGTTAGTAGTATCGATATAAGGGGTGTCACCACCAAGGTAGAGGAGATCTGGCTTTAACTTCCCGATCTCAACCCAGACAGGGGCCGTATCTTTAGCTGAGACACAAGAAATCAGCGCGGCACTCACACGATCACCACGGGAACTATCTGCAGTTTTAAAGGTAAGATCATCCCCCCCAGCGATAATATCGGAGGAGGTTTGATTTGAAATCTGATAGCGGTATCGAGTCGCACTGAGAAGCCCTTCGATATGGAATTTTGCAACAAAATCATCAGCCTTTAAAGCAGTGGCTTTAGCGGTGGAGACGATCTCGCCCTTCTGATTTAGAACCGAAAGCTCCAGATCAACTTCGATTTCTCCAGGCCGATAGAGAAAAAACGCCTCAGTTGGGCCTAAACTGCCGAGACAAGGGCCAACCGTCTCAGCGTTAGCTATCTTTACAAACAGAAGAGAGAAGAGCAGAACACGAATCATCGTTTCTGCTTAGATGCTCAGGAAGATCCAAGCAAGTTCCAATGATTACGACGCCTCGACAAGAAGTTGGCGAGCTACCCCCTCAAATGGTGAGAGGGAATCCCCACCCTCGCGGGTGAGGATCAAAGCCTTCATTCCTTCTTCAATGAGAAACGCAGAAATTTTTTCCCAGCCTCGAGGGGGAAACCTGCTCCGTAAAACTACCATTTCCATTATTACGATAAATGACGACGCTGCCCCCTCCAAAGGGTGAACCTGGCTTGGCGGCTAGCACGTCAATATCACCATCACCGTCCATATCGGCCGGGAATGCATCTATGACCTCGGTTGCATTCGATGAGATGATTTGCTGCGAACCAAGGTCAGCCGTAGCATAACTTACTTTAAACGCGAGTAAGGTAGAGGTAATGATAGAGCGCTTGCGACTAGATAAAGACCAACCTTCTAACTTATTTAGAACATTTGTAGGCGTCGGCGGCAATCTACCTAAGTGCACTCTACTGAAAATTAATTTCTTCGCTCCTGCCTACCCTTTATTGGGCATCCTCGCTCCACACTCACATTTCTCCACATAAGTCGTTCATAATGAGTAGTTTCATCTGACTAGTCGGATTTCCACGACCAATTACTTGCGTTCATTCAAAGTTGAATAAAGAGTCTTCCATGTTTTGAGTCATTTATAATGTAGCTAAGAAACGTTCCGGTCGGATCATACTAGTTACTATCATTCTTCTCGCAGCAAGCGCGGTCGTTTTCTGCAAGGTAACTGGGTCGTAGAAAACCGTTCGATAGACTGGGATCTTTAATGATCTCAGCTGAAAGATTTAGATTTGGTTTTAGTCAACCATCATAGGTGACTCAATCAAAGCTGGGACGCCCTAGATCAACTTCCGCTTCCTCAGAAATTAAGGCAAATCGTTACGGTTAAGCTCCTCACCCGACTCAGCATTGACCTGATAGGTCACCATCCGATTTAACTCGTCAATTTCCACGATACGGTAACCCTTCGCAGCCCCCCAACTCCCTCCGACGTGACTATCAAAAAAGTAACGGCGGTCGCCCGAAATCCACATATTAGTTTGGTCATGATTGTGACCATGAAAGACCCCGCGGACGTTGGGAGTGGTTTCTAGCAGGCTCATCACAGCCTCTCCCTCCTCAGCTTGATTAACATCATTTACGCCATGTCGTGGCCATCCGTATACCTTGTGCTTACGTTGCTGGATATGAATCAACGAGAAGATAGCCGGCGCTTTCGCATATTTTTTAAACTCGGCCTTGAGCCATTCTCGGCTGGCAGCACGATAAACATTACTTTTGGCCGGAGCTGAAGTGTCAGCCAAAACGAAAGCAAAATCTTTGTGTGTCACTGTATGGTTAGCATCATAACCCCAAATCTTTTTCCACGACTCAGTCGGAGATTTTTCTTCAGGATCTAAATAGTCATGATTTCCCTTCGTGCAATAATAGGGCATCTCAAGCTTGGACAAATGCTTGTCACGTAACTCTAAAAGCATTTGGGTCTGGTCGTGAGTTAGATCTCCATTGATGAAGAGTAAATCGAGTCCCTTTCCCTGCTTCTCCTTGTTCATCCAGCCTACCATCTTTTCTGCCATTTGCTCAAATGGAGTATTAACCTGGCCATAATGTAGGTCTGAAGCCACCGCAAATCGCATCTTAAGTTTACGGTCCACAGGTAGGTCTTTTGCGCGGCACCAACGGGCAGGTAAACTCGTAGCGGCAGTAACAAGGGCAGAATGGTTCAAAAAACTTCGGCGATCAATCGACATCCCTGTATCTCAAACATCCCGAAACGCCCTGACAATAGAAAATTCCTAGTCGGACAGCATCCTTCTTCCTAGGTTGGGGTATGGAAAAAAGAATAACTTTTTTTTATCTACTTCTTTTCGCTGCCGCAGGAGTTCTTCACGCAGCCCCCGATCCTTTCTCTAAACCTTTTGATAATCCCGTCGACAAGCCAGGACTGCCACGAGTTTTAATTATAGGAGACTCAATTTCGATCGGGTATACTCCCCAAGTAAGAAAAATACTGGATGGGAGAGCCAATGTCCACCGGCCTAAAACGAATTGTAAGTGGTCCGCTTTTGGAGATCAAAAAATCAATGAATGGATCGGCAACGAAAAATGGGATCTGATTCATTTTAATTTTGGATTATGGGATTGGTATGGATGGTCGCAGAACCCTAAAGCAACTCCTGGATCCTACTCCAAAAGCCTTGATAAGATCGTTCAAAATCTTAAGAAATCAGGAGCTAAGCTAATCTTTGCTATGACCACTCCGCCTTGTGCTGGAACTGAAAAAAATGCGGGAATTAAAATTTCAAAGGCAAGAGCTAAGCAATTCAATCAGGCTGCACTGAGAGTGATGAAGAAGCACGGAGTCGTAGTAAACGATCTCTATGCCTTAATTGAAAACGAACGGGAGAGGTATCAACTGGGAGAGAATGATGTGCATTACAACGAAGCTGGCCGTGATCTACTTGCCGCCAAAGTGGCTACATTCATAAAGGAACAAATATCTCAATAATTTAGTTCTCTTGTTTCTCTCCTTCACCACCTGTGGCAGCATCCTACGAAAGATCGTCCCACCCCTTTTAATTGCCACCACACGACCATAATCATGAAAACAATCCTTTTCCTTTTTACTTTTGGATTCTGGGCTCTAGGCGCCGCTCCAAAAAAACCCAATATCGTCCTCATTATGGCAGACGACATGGGCTACTCAGACATCGGTTGCTACGGAAGTGAGATCAGAACACCCGTGCTCGACAAGCTTGCCCGGAACGGCCTGCGCTACACCCAGTTCTACAATACCTCACGGTGCTGTCCTACTCGCGCCGCCCTGATCTCCGGACTCTACTCCCACCAAACAGGCATGGGACTGATGGAAGGTGACCGGGGCTGGCCTGGTTACCGTGGATCCATTAACAAACGCTGTGTGACGCTTGCCGAAGCCCTCAAAGGATCTGGTTACAAAAACTATATGTCCGGCAAATGGCATCTAACCCGACACAAGAACCCGAATGGAGATCGATCAGCATGGCCGATGCAACGTGGCTTTGACCGCTTTTATGGCACTATTACGGGAGCAGGTAGTTTCTATGATCCCGCCACCCTCTGCCGAGGCAATACCTATATCACTCCCGAAAATGACCCCAGCTATCAATCAGAATCTTTCTATTACACTGATGCCATCAATGACAATGCGATCAGCTTTATAAGCGATCACTGTGGGGACAATAAAGCATCGGATAAACCGTTTTTTCTCTACGTCTCTCACACCAGCGCCCACTGGCCTATGCACGCCCCAGAAGCCGATGTCGCAAAATATCGGGGATTTTACGACGAGGGATATCCCTCAATTCGCCAGGCCCGATATAAGAAGGCGATTGAGATGGGTGTCATCGATAAGAAGTGGGCGATGTCCAAAGGACTCGACTGGAAAGGCTTCGAGCACAAGGCATGGGACATTCGTTGCATGGAGGTCTATGCCGCCATGACCGAAATTATGGATCGTGGTATCGGAAGGATTGTCAACGAGCTCAAGAAACAAAAACTCTTTGAGAATACTCTAGTGATTTACCTACAGGACAATGGAGGCTGTGCGGAAGGCTACGGTCGGGCAAACAACTCGCAAAAAAAGGACAAATTTAAATTCAAGCCTCTTGGCAAGGACGGGCTACAAACTAAAATTTGGCCTCCCATGCAGACGCGCGACGGAAAATTTGTCCGTACTGGACCCGAGACTATGCCTGGCGGAGATGACACTTTTGTGGCATACGGCCCAGGCTGGGCCAATACTTCCAACACCCCGTTTAGGGGTTATAAGCACGACCCATATGAGGGAGGGATCGGCACTCCTCTCATTGTCAGTTGGCCTCAAGGAATTGACTCCGATCAAAATGGAAAAATCATCCATGATGTCTCCCATCTCATCGATCTGATGCCCACCTTCGTTGAGGTCGCAGGAGCAACCTACCCTAAAAATTATAATGATAATGAGATCCAGCCCATGGAGGGCGTGAGCCTGATTCCGACTCTTTCTGGAAACACCCTCCCCCGAGAGAGCCCTATCGGCTTTGAGCACCATGGTAATCTTGGACTCCGTGACGGTAAGTGGAAAATTGTATCGATGTATCGCAGAAACCAGCCCCGCAAGTGGGAGCTCTATGATATGGAAGCAGATCGCACGGAGCTTAACGACCTCGCTAAGAAAATGCCCGATAAGCTCAAATCCATGGTGGCCGCCTGGCAATCTTGGGCGGATCGAGTCGGGGTGCAGCCCTGGCCCATTCCAAGGTATGACCCGAAAAAAGAAAAATAGCCTAGAGCTTCCTCTCTCTCCTGTCGCCATGCGCTCGCTCTTTCCAATCATCACCCTCCTCTTGCTCGTCGGATTCCCCGTCGTTGGAAAACCTCATGTCCTCTTCATCGCGATTGACGACTTGAATGACTACATTTCGCCACTCGATAATCACCCGGGGATCCAAACCCCTCACTTTGAGCGTCTTGCGAAAAGGTCGGTTACCTTCGCGAACGCCCATTGTGCCGCTCCCGTCTGTCATGCATCAAGAGTAGCAGTCATGACTGGCGTTCATCCCACACGATCCGGCATCTATCGTAATATGTTCGGCGCAAGAGGACCCCGCTGGCGCCATGAATCTAGATTACTTGAAGATGCGGTCGTTCTTTCACAGCACTTCCGTGATCACGGCTACCACGCAGCAGGAGGTGGTAAAATCTTCCATACCCTTCAGTGGACCCCGCACGATTCTCAGAACGATCCAGAAGCCTGGGACGAATATCGTGGGGACCCGAATAATCCGATTGCTCCAGACTGGCCCAGACCAGATCTAATATCCGACAAACAGGCCGGCCTTAGCAAAGGGCGCCCACTAGGTGGCAGCTCGCAGCTCTTCGGCGCCGCGCCCCTCGAACAGACTGACGAACAAACCGGTGACCATATGGTTGTCGACTGGGCCATCGAACAAATGAAGCAAGAGCGTGAAAAACCTCTCTTCCTCGCCGTAGGGCTTTTCCGCCCCCATATCCCCTGGGAAGTTCCCCGCAAGTGGTTTGACAAATACCCACTCAAGGAAATCAAACTGCCTCCTTACCGCGAAGATGATCTCAGCGACGCTCATAACCACGGTCGAACCCACTGGCACAAATGGGTGATCGAAAATCAGCAATGGAAAAAGCTGATGCAAGGATACCTCGCCAGTATCTCCTACGTAGACCATCAGCTGGGGCGAATTCTAGACGCCCTCGATCGAACACCCGGCATGAAGAACAACACCATTATAGTTCTCTGGAGCGATCACGGCTTCCATATTGGTGAAAAGGCCAACTGGGAAAAGTTTGCGTTATGGGATCAGACCTCGCGGGTCCCCCTCTTCATCCACGCTCCAGGTGTGAGCAAGGACGGTGAAAAAACAAGGCAGCCAGCAACCCTCACCGATGTTTACCCCACTCTTTGCGAGCTGGCAGACCTTCCCATTCCCAGCCAGTGCGATGGACTATCCCTAGTCTCACAGCTCAAAAATCCGGGCGCTAAACGTGACCGCCTAGCCCTTTGCTCCTTCCAATTTGGGAATGAAAAAAAACCCTCACACGGGGTCTCCGATGAGCGCTACCGATTCATCCGCTACGGTAATGGTTTCGAGGAACTCTATGATCTCAAAAATGACCCGCATGAGTATGAGAACCTCATCGATAGTCCACAGTTCGCGTCCGTGAAAACCCGGCTGGCAAACGGTATTCCGTCGAACTCTGCGACCCTTGCCATCCTCCCTAAGGACTCCCCACATCATCGGGCGAACCAGGAAAATCGGGGGAAGTGATCCGCTAAACGTTTCTTTACGGTTATTTCTCTATGGATCAATAAGTTACGAGTCAGAGTGATTCGCGATTATTTGAACTTTACGGAAGTTTGATTCAACTTTGGATTTTCTGTATCTTTATTCCTGACAAGAATACGGAGGAATGTAGATTTCAGTTTCTATGAAATATTGTTATATTCTGCTCTGCTTTGTTCTGATTCTAGAATCCAAGGGAGCGAAGGCCCCTAAAGATCGATTGGCTTTTGCTGAGGTCATAGTGCCGATCATGGAAGAAAAGTGCCATTCCTGTCACTCTGAAGCCAAAAACAAAGACAAAGGTGGGTTATGGATGGACACCTTCGAAAATATGTTGATTGGAGGCGACAGCCAAGATGGTGAAGAGTTTCGCACCCTAGTTCCGGGGAATTCTAAGGACAGTTACATGATAGAGGTCATTGCCTTACCTAAAGATGATGACATGCACATGCCTCCACCAAAGAAAACCCAAATGGAGTCCCATGAAATCAAGTTGATGACATGGTGGGTGGACAAAATTCCTGAAGGCAAAACTTTAAAAGATCAAACTTTAGCTCAAATGGGCGCTTCGGAGGAAATTTTAGCGGCAGCGGCAATGTTGGCGAGCCCCGAGAAAAGAAAAGAAATGGAGGCCGCTCAAAAAACGGCCCAGCTACAAAAGCTTGCAAAACGTGACGCCCTCCAGTCCACGCTGGCAACTCTAAAGCAAGAGATGACTTTCAAAACATCTTTGAATTTTGTGTCACAGGATTCATCAGATCTTGAATTTACAGCAGTGAGTCTCAGAGAAAAGCTGACTGATGAGATGTTTTTGAAAATTGCCCCGGTGAGTGAAGCTCTCTCCAGCTTGAAGCTAGGTTCCACCTCAGTCACAGGTAATGCTCTAGAAACCGAACTTCCTAGAATGACTCGGCTAAAAAAACTCGACCTTAGCCAAACTCAGATAGGTGATAAGACGCTCGATACAATCGGCGACCTAGAGGGATTACAATGGCTAAACTTGTGGGGAACTCAGGTTACAGATTCGGGTTTGATGAAGCTCAAGGGTTTATCAAAACTTAGAAAAATCTATCTATGGCAGTCTCAAGTCACTAAAAAGGGAGCCGCTGCCCTAAAGAAAGAACTTCCTGATCTTGAGGTGATTTTTTAAGCCGCGCGCGAAAAATTTCCCTCTTTCGTTTGCTCGTCTTTCCAATTGGGATATCGCCGACCTAAGCCCTATGAGTAATGGGTATTTCACCTTCCCAAAAAGGGGGCACACTGATTAAAATTATCGAAGTTTCGCAATCACCACTTATTTCCATATGACTACCTCTCACTCCCGCCGTCAATTTCTCACCACCAGTTTCGCAACTGCCGCTGCTCTCACTGGATCACGTGTCACCGGCAAGGACACTGAACCCACAACAGTGTCTCTCGAAGGACAAATTTTTAAGGCGGTAAAAGGTGGGAAAAAAAGCAACGAATCCCCTCTCGAATTTTTCAATCGTCTCAAAAAGCTCGGATTTGATGGCGTGGAAAGCGGGAACGCCAAACAGGCCGCCGACTATGCGAAGGCCTCGCAAGAGACTGGCGTAATGTTTCATGGAATGGTTTGCGGCTGGCACTGGGGAACCCGACTGAGCAGTCCGAACCCGGACACTCGTGCCAAGGGTCTTGCGATGATGAAGCAGAATATCCAAGACACTCACCGCCTCGGTGGATCGTCCGTCCTTTTGGTGCCCGGCAAGGTCAACGGAGCAGATGAAACTCACGACCATGTCTGGCACCGCTCTATCGCAGAAGTGCGTAAGGTCCTCCCCCTCGCAAGCCGTCTTGGAGTCCGCGTTTTGATCGAAACCGTATGGAATGGATTCTGCGAAACACCCGACAAGTTTCGCGACTACCTCGATGCATTTGATAATCCGTGGGTGGGTGCCTACTTTGATATCGGTAACATGCAGAAGTTCGCTCCCGCCGAAGAATGGATTCGCACTCTCGGTCACCGCACCGTGAAGCTCGACATCAAGGACTGGGGCAAAAAGAACGGATTTTGTCGACTCGGCGAAGGAGATGTCGACTGGGATAAAGTTCGCACCGCGCTAAAGGAAGTCGGTTTCTCAGGCTGGGCCACCCGAGAAGGCAGTGATCAAAGTATCGAAGATACCTCCTCCTTGATTGATCAACTAATGATCGGGAAGAAAGGATAAGTAAAATTCTCAAGCTCCCTCCTCTCTTCCTACATCAGTTTATACTTTTAGAACGGAGCGAAGATGGCTTCCATTTTGCCACGATCGATAGCATTTTTCTGAATGCTATCGCCCCTCTCACCTTAGCAGTCACGAAAAATGCCGCAAAAATGCGGCACTGAAATTGGTCAAGCTTGTTGACCTAATTTATCTACTTTGGGAGAGAACTGTGCCTTTATCGCCGACGGCGCAAAAGCAATGCCCCCCCGAGGAACCAGAGAGCCGTAGTCGAAGGCTCGGGAACATTCACAGCACGAAGAAACTGATTCGGAGTCAGCACATTGTCGGAATACCGACCTTCGTCAACATACATTTCGTATTCTCCGCCACCAGTTTTACCGAATCGAATCCCCGCATCTGGATGGACATATCCACTATCATCGGAGTCAACTAAAGTCCGGCTCGCAGCAAGTTCATAGTCTAGATACAAACTTACCTCCTGACTATCTTGGTTAAAAGTCATTGCAAGGTGACGCCAAGCCAAGTTGTCGTTAATACCATCCCCCACAGATGACCAATCAGCGGCATCACCATAGACAGGTGGACTTGCACCATCGTAGGCCTCCGCACTATCAACCCAAATTCGCCGATCACTGGGAAGATTGTTCCAACCTGCCTGACCAGTTGTATAATTCGTGTTGTCTCCTTCTGGAGTATCCATGCGGACGCGGGGCCGCCCAAAGCTTCCCTTTGCGCCATGATCAAAGTCAATTTGCCACTTATCAGTGTTAGCGCCAATCCGGTTGGCATAGTTGTGGTAGGCTTGTGGCTCCCCTTTGATCTGAATAAACATTTCAAAGGTGAATGAGGTATTTAGAGCATCACTATTAGCTGTATGAATTCTCGAATTTGGCGCTAGCGAACTCATTGAAAGAGTATTTGCAACAGTGGAAGAAGTAACAGGATCATAGATGAAGGCTCCAGGCACATTCGAAGAATAGGTTGGACTCCCACCTTTACCGTTTTGGTTCAGTCCATTTACAGAACTATCTAGGGCGGCATCGATACCGTTCCCCACCACACCTTCTTCAAGGCGCCAGTATGCAGTTGTTCCTGCCGGAAGAGAGGCACTTAAAGCGAGTGTCAAAGGAAGAAATATTATTTTGTTCATGGGCTTTGGGTATTAAGGAATTATTTGTATTCGCGGATGCGATAAAAGAGTCGACCCTGACCTCCTTCAAGATCTGTGTCGGTGTATGAAAAAGTAATATCATCGGCAATCTCTTCTTCGAGAATTTCTAGCCAGTTACTTAGATCGGTAGAATAATCAAGGCTATAGCGATAGCCGGGCTTAGAATTCCAAGTGACTGTCGCGCTGGGAGCTGAAGGCTCATACACGACGGAAGTAATAGCGAGTTCGGCAGCTGGAGCGACAGGAGAATCGACAACCTGCAAGAACTGAAGTGGAGAAAGAACCTCACCAGTAAAGCGAACCTCATCGAGGAAGAGACCGTAATCAGCATTGGTAAGTTTTCCAAAATCAATGGGGGCCACCGGGTGGACATAACCGCTTGCGTCGCTATCTGTCAGAAGCCGTGACTGAGAGAGTTGATAATCTAAGTAATAGCTAATCTCTTGGGTCTCTTCGTCAAAGGAAATAGCCACATGACGCCAGATTGGATTATCATTAATCCCATCACCATCAAGAGACCAATCCACTGCATCATCGTAGCTCGCGGGCAAACCATCTCCGGAATCTGTATCAACCAATAATCTCCTATCGCCTGACATGTTGGTCCAGCCTTGTTCACCTGTAACAAAGTTCACATTGTCTCCGTCTGGAGTGTCCCAACGCGTCCGCCCCCTTCCATAGCTTCCCTTATTGCCATGATCAAAGTCGATTTGCCAGCGCTGTTCACCTGCTTCTTGACGGCGAGCAAAGGCGTGCCAGTTGCCTGGTTCACCCTCAAGTTTCATGAAAAACTCTAGGGTGAAAGACGAATTAAATGAGGCATCATCGGTGACTCTCAGTCGAGAATTTGCGATACTCGCATCCATCGAAAAAGTGTTGGTCAACGATTGCCCAGAAAGAGGGTCATAGATAATCGCACCTGGGACATCGATGGAATACCTGGGCTGTCCATTTTGAAATGTAGCTCCATGGAGATCTGAACTAGCATTCTCTGCTAAAAAGATGTCCCCTCCCTCAACCGCGTCTTCTTCTTCCATTCTCCAGTAGCCGACTGAAGCTCCCCCCTCAACATCAGGTAGAGGCACTCTAAGAAAATCAGACGGAGTTAAAATCGAGTTCGAAAGCCGCACTTCGTCCATAAGGAGTCCATATTCGGCATTGGTAAGTTTCCCAAAAATAAGGTCTGCAAACGGGTGAGTGTAACCATCACCCTCGGAATCACTGAGAATTCTTGACTGGCTTAGGCTGTGGTCGAAATAAAAGCGGACTTCCCCGGTATCTTCATCAAAAGTTAAAGCAACGTGATGCCAATCTTCGTCATCGTTTACTCCATCTCCTTGAAGGGACACATCTAGCTCATTTGGGTTTAGGCTGGCCGTATCATAAATGTAATCACTAACGTTACCCGTATTCTGTGGACCAACATCCGCCCCTAGCTCGTCTTTCGCTCCCGTATCTATAAAAACCTTGGGAGCATTTTGGTTTCCCTGAGGACCCACGACGAAGTTGAAATTTTCATCAACGTCCCGGTCATCAATATTATCCGGTGCACCGGCAGGAGTATCCCAGCGACTCCGAATCCGCCCAAAGACATACCCTGGACCATGATCAAAATCAATCTGCCAGCCAAGATCACGGGTTTCTCGACGAGTCATGATGCTTTGATAACTCGGTGGAGCGCCGATATACTTAACAAAAAACTCCACCGTGAAAGAGCTGTCAAAAGAAGTATCTTGAATCACCGCAAACTGAGAACTAGCCGCCGTGGCATCGAAAGAAAACCCATTGGATAAGGTTGATTGCGTGATGGGATCAAAGATCTCTTCAGCTGGAACATCAGCAGAGTAGAGAGGATTGCCCCCAAGCACGCTTGCATCGAAAGCCCCTTCATTGGCCACATTCATTGCCGATAAAACATTTCCTCCCACAGCTGCATCGACTTCATCGAATCTCCAGTGCCCAATGGTCTCCCCGAGCGAAGTTAAAGGTAAAACGAATGCAGCTATTACGGTTGCTAAATTCTTCATCGCTCCGCGATTAAACCCGACGCCCAGTCATAGGCAAGGCTCTTCTTGACAAATTGTTTTACAAGTTTGAAAGGGCAAAATAATCCACCTTATCAGATTAAAATCAGTTAGATTTTAAAGAACTTATCATGAGCAAATTAGTGACTATCCGGTATAGAAAGCCACTAGAGAGTGTCGGTAGAACGGAGGTTGAACAAAGCTAAAAAAACATCAAGAACCTTACGTTTTATACAACTGCGGACCGGATAATGACAAAAAAAATCAAGTCTCACCGTATTCCTTTCTTCCGTTCACGGAACGCCTGATGAAACCACCACTCATACTAGTACTTGTCTCGGCTCTATTGGCTCCCACTTCCTTCACCTATGCAAAAAAGAAGCCCAATATCGTCCTAATCATGGTCGACGATATGGGCTGGTCAGACATCGGGCCTTATGGTGCTAAGATCATCCAAACTCCCAATCTCGATAAAATGGCCGCAAACGGCCTACGGTTTCGGCAGTTCTACAACAACGCAAAATGCACAACCACCCGTGCAAGCTTGCTCACCGGGCTCTACCCAAGACAGGGCGGACGAGGAATTGAACTCCTCAACGACCAAATGGTGACGCTTGGCGAGGCCATGAATCTTGCTGGTTACCAAACGGGTATTAGCGGAAAATGGCACAATGGCAGCCGTAAACCTCATCGCCCCTTTGACCGTGGCTTCGACAAATCCTACGGGCTTTGGGATGGAGCCTGCAATTTCTTCGACCCCACAATCCAAGACCCAAAATTTAAAGGCAGCCGCAAACGCGTTTTCGGGCAAAACGACAAGCTAATCACAAAATTCCCCGACGACTATTATCTGACCGACGCCTTCACGAATCATGCCATCCGAATGATCGATGAATTTTCCTCAAAGAAAGCCCCGTACCTCCTTTACGTTCCCTACACCGCCCCCCACTACCCACTGCATGCGAAGCCCAAGGACATCGCAAAATATAAAGGGAAATTCTCCATGGGCTGGGACGATCTTCAAAAACGCCGTTACAAGAAAACCATCGATCTCGGACTCATCAACTCCGATTGGACACTCCCCCCACGCGACCCGGAAGCTCAACCTTGGAACGACGCTAAAAACAAAGATTGGCAAAATCTCCGCATGGAAGTCTACGCCGCAATGATCGATAACGTGGACCAAAACATTGGCCGTATCCTCTCCGCCATCAAGAAGTCAGGCGAGGCCAACAATACACTCGTCCTTTTTCTGTCCGACAACGGCAGCTGTGCAGAATCCCCTGGCGGTGAAAACAATGTCGCACACGTTCCGGGTCCCAAGGAATACTACTCGCACGTTGGACCAAGCTGGGCCTATGCCCAAAACGCGCCCTTCCGCCGCTATAAATCTCGCATGCACGAAGGCGGAATCGCCACCCCTCTTATCGCTTATTGGCCTGGAGTCGTCCCCAAAAATTCCTTTACCAACCAACTGGGTCACATCATCGATTTCCTGCCAACCTTCCTCGAAATAGGCGACGGCAGCTACCCCACCAAATACAAAGGCAATTCGATCCTACCCACCGAAGGCATCAGCCTGCTCAGAGTGCTTAAATCGCCATCCAAAACCATCACCCGAAAAGAACCACTTTATTGGTTCTTTTCGGGTAGTCGCGCCATCAGAGAGGGCGATTGGAAACTCGTCTGGGACCAGAAAGTAAAGAAATGGGAGCTTTATAATCTCGCTAATGACCGCACTGAAATGAATGACCTCGCTGGGAAAAAACCTGTGCTTGTTAAGCAACTACGGACCCAATGGGAGAAATGGGCTTACAAAACAGACGTTAACCACAAAAACTAATCCTGCTTTGGGCATTAACCATATCAATCTCAAACACCTCATTTAACATTTTCTAAAACCATGAAATTCGCTGCTACCATCCTCTCTCTTGCCCTTGCTACCAGTTCGTTTTCAGCCGAAGACACTGCTAGCTTACAGAAACCTGATGCGGAGGGCTGGATCAATTTATTCAACGGCAAAGACCTTACGGGATGGAATGGAGACCCGAAAGTTTGGAGAGTGAAAGACGGCTATATTTCGGGCGAGATCAACAAACTAGCCGGCGGGAATACTTTCCTAATCTTTAAAGAGCCTTTTTCTAATTATATCCTAGAGCTTGAAGTTCTTCTTGTCGGGAGAAAGGGCAACAGTGGAATTCAATATAGATCCAAGCATTCCGAGCGTGGTGCCAACAAGTGGGTAGTGAAAGGCTACCAAGCCGATTTTGCAAATGGCTGTTGGGGAAAGCTCTACGAAGAAGGCGGGCGCGGAGCGTTGGTTTGGAAATACAAAGACAAGGCTCCAGAAATAAAAGTAAATGATGGCTGGAATAGCTATCGCATCACAGCCAATAGCTCGAGGCTGAAGCAGGAGCTCAACGGAACCGTAACAATTGAATTCGATGACAAAAATCCAACCAAAGCGGCGAAGCAAGGAGTCATCGCATTGCAATATCATTCCCCCGGGGGATTTGAAGTTCGCTTCCGGAATATTAAAATAAAACTAATTGGAAGTGAGTCATTGAGATAGATGCAGAACTTGAAAAGTCTAGAGAGTTATTTTTTCGGCTATGAAGATTTCTTCTGACAGGGCCCATTTAAATTCCCTTAACCTTAAGCTCAGCTAGATCGTCTTTTTCGCGCTTCCGCCTCCTCATTTATCCGTGTCAATCC
>Ga0257110_1000716_pt1 | contig 15708 bp, 24 predicted proteins | sample LP_taG_7_FD_190184 | JGI IMG/M metagenome (GOLD analysis project Ga0257110, IMG submission 190184) | Marine microbial communities from Northeast Subartic Pacific Ocean, Canada - LP_J_2015_P26_10m | ecosystem: Environmental > Aquatic > Marine > Oceanic | place: Canada: Northeast Subartic Pacific...
TACTAACAATTGAAAATGGCGGCCACTATGGTTTTTCTGATGAGGAAGATCAAATTATTAGACAAAATATTGCAGAATTTTTAAGAGATACATACAAAGATTAGCGTTGTATTTAGTAAATAATATGTAAAAATAATATTAATTAGGACTAACCTTTTTAGTCTTAGCATCTCAAGACAGGAGCAAAGAATGAGTGATAAAGAACAAATAGAAACCGTGGTTCAGCTATATATCGACAGCATGGATGAATCAAGTGCAGACAAAGTTAAAGAGGCATTTCACCCTAATGCTTCAGTAGTTGGCTATCTTCATGGCGACTTCATGGAAATGTCAGTAGATGACTTTGCTGGCTTTGTGTCTTCTCAACAACCCTCACCAAGTGCTGCAGGAGAAAATGTAGTTTTTGAAATATTTGTTTGCGAAGTTGAAGGGACAACAGCGCTCGTTAAATTAAGAGATAAATATCTAGGAATTACTTTTTTTGACACCCTTTCCTTTATTAAGCAAGAGGGCGAGTGGAAAATCTACAATAAGTTATTTAATGTCGAGAGCGAATAATCATTTAATCGAAATATGATTAGTACATTAGATCATTTAATCATTGTCGTAAAAGATCTAGCTGAAGCCGAGAAAGACTACACAAAAATCTTTGGTATGTCCCCTGTATGGCGAGGCGAACACAAAGAGTTAGGCACTATTAATTCAATATTTAATCTTGAAAATACTTATTTTGAATTACTGGCTAGCAAGGGTGCTGGGCTTGGAGCAGACCTGGTAAATAGTGCTCTTGAACAAGATGGAGAAGGGCTAACCGGTATAGCATTTGGTACAGATAATTTAAAAGATGCTCATGCTTCTATAAAATCAGCAGGCTATGGAATAAGCGAGATATCAAATGGAGAGGGCAGTAATTCTGATAATGTAAACATTAGGAGATGGCAAAATCTCTTTTTGCCACCAGAACTTACCAGAGGCTTATTTTCATTTGTTATTGAACATACTGATGGCGAACTACCTTCTTCAAACTATCAAACTTCATCTATAAGTAAATTAGATCATGTAGTGATTAATACCAATGATGCAGATGGCCTCATCAGTGTTTATCAAGATGTTTTCAAAATAAGACTAGCTTTAGATAAAGTCATTGAGCATTGGAAAAAGAGAATGCTATTTTTTAGGCTTAATAAAACCACTATAGAAGTTATTGAAAGCAAGGATGATCAGCCAGCAAGTGATCAATTATGGGGATTAGCCTGGGAAGTTAAGAATATTGAGGATACTTATCAGAGGCTTATTGAAGAGGGTGTAGATGTTACGCCTGTGCAAAAAGGAATAAAAGAGAATACATTTGTAGCAACCATCAAATCTCATACACATGATGTGCCCACTCTACTAATTGAGCATGTTAAATGAAGAAAATTAATTTTAAATCCAAATTTGAGAAGTTTAATGACCTTTGGTCACCCAAAGTCATTGCTGAGATGAATGATTATCAATTTAAGCTGGTAAAAATTAAAGATGATTTTGTATGGCATGAGCATAATGATACAGACGAAGTTTTTATTGTTATTAGTGGAGTGATTTGGATTGAATTTAAAGATGAGACAATTCAAATTAATACAGGAGAAATGATTGTAGTGCCAAAGGGAACCAAGCATAGACCTTATGCAACAGAAGAAGCTCAAATAATGCTAGTTGAGCCTAAAGGAGTTGTTAACACTGGAGATATTGAGAGCGATCTAACCGCCTTAAATGATCAATGGATATAAAACAATAAACTTTTATAGAATATCAGAGCATGCACCATCTATTTTGAGCCACTACTTTTGTATTCTCATTATATTTTGCTACAAAAGCATCATATTCTTTTTGTTGAGCTTTGCTTTCTGAATCTGACATTGAATCTAATCTAGACCTCCAAGACTCCCACTCATTTAAGCTTTCCCATACAACCATAGTTGATGTTCTATGAAGACTTTCTTCGGTTTCGCCACCTTCTTTGCGCATATATTGTAATGCTGGATAAACTTTAACTTTAGCTCCCCAAGCATCATAAAACTTTTGGTGCATTTTTGTTGCTTCAATCATTCCATTGATATTCCCCTCTGGAGTAAGCTCGGCAACATAATAATTTACGAATTTTCCTTCGCAACTTGAAAACTCAGAAGAAACAGAATGATCATCAGCAAAACCAATGACAGAAAAGAACATTAAAAATAAATACCGCATGAATAATCTCCTAAAAAATAATTTGTATGACATTTGTATGTAATAACAAAATACAATAATAAATATTTATATGCCATCTAAAGTAGAATATATTTTTATAAATTAAACTCATCAAATGAATAAACTATTAAAAAAAATTCGCACTATCTCTTTTATGGCAGCTATAACTTTTGTCACTGCTTGTGGGGGCGGAGGTGGAGGAGGAAGTGAAACTACTCCTGATCAACCTGATCCAATAACTACACCAGATTCATCAGTACCATCATGCTCAAATTACTCTTCAATAGAAAATACTCAATATTGTTCGTTTACTAAAGATGGATTAACGAGAGAATTTTATATATATGTTCCAAGTGGCTATTCAGAAAATATTTCTCCTGTTTCGGTGTTATTTAGTCTTCATGGTGGTGGAGATTATGCTGAAAGCAATATGCAGTATTCTGGCTTTAAGGAACATGCTGATAGTGATACTTTCATTCTTATTTATCCTCAAGGCTCCTATTATGAAGATAAGGGAACAACAGGATGGAATACCGAAGATGGCGGTGTTAACGATGTAGCTTTTATAGAAAGCATTATTGACTGGACGGGGGACAACTACAATGTCCAGTTAAATGAGGTATATGCAGCAGGGTTTTCTAATGGGGGCTTTATGGCATATCATTTAGCTTGTTATTTAAGTGCCAAAATTGCAGCTATAGCGCCAGTTGCCGGCCTAATGGGTAATTATACTTATGACACATGTAGCCCACTTCACCCAACTCCATTAGCTCATATTCACGGCTTACTTGATGATGTTATTTCTATTAATGGAAGTGACTATCACCGACCACTTGAAAACAATGGGGACACAACTGGTGTTGTTTCATACTGGCAAGACTACAATCAATGCACAGAATTTTCTCAAGAGGCTCTCTATGATGGTGAGGAGAATATCGGCACTATTAATAAGTGGACAAATTGTTCTAATGGAGCAGATATAAATTATTGGATTATTTCTAATCAAGGACATGAATGGAATGAAGACGATAAGGGAGAGGCAGGTGGCTTTGATACCTCTCAAACCTTATGGAATTTTTTAAAACAGTTCGACATGAACGGCGCTAAAAGTTAATGAGCAAGGTATTTTATAAAATACTTACTCCAGAGGAATGGGAAAGAGCTTCTCAAAGCGGCATCATAGAAACAGACTTAGATATCAAAGATGGCTTTATTCACCTATCAACTGCTCAACAGCTGGCGGCTACATTAGCTTTTTATTTTGCTGATCAAGATAGAGCAATTTTGCTGCAGCCAGACTATGAAGCTGTTAAAGATAAACTTAAATATGAAACTACAAAACCTGAAGACAGAAGACAGAGCACATTTCCACATTTATATGACAAATTAAAAGTAAGCCAAATAATTAAAATGTGGTCCCTAGAAAGAGGAGCATTTAAATTGCCTGATGAGATATTGTTACAATTAGAAAAATAGCAGAAAATAAAAGAATGAAAACTTTTTTCTTAAAAAGAATATCTATCATTTTTATATTTTTTTTAACAGCTTGTAGTGAGCTAGAGCAAAACCAATATTTCTCTCCAAACGCTCAGCCCCATAATGATTTTACTGCCATCATTAATCGCGATATTACATCTATTCAAACTGAAATATCTGAATTGCTGAGCCAAGACTTCACAATAATAAACATCTCTAAAGAAGGAAACACTACGTTTGGCCAGATCAACCTTGCAAAACCCTCTTTGTATGTTGATTGTGGGGTGATGAATAATGAAATATATGTTGATTATATTGATAGGATTTTTGAGTCCTCTTTAAAAGCTAATTTAGCTATGCAGCTAGAGGAGATTAATCAGAGTACTACCAATGTCTTACTTGATATCACATATACTTTTATTTCAATTGAAAGCGGAACAACCTGGGAATTTTCCTCTAATAATCCCGCTTCAATATGGGTTGCAACCCCTGCAGAAGGCGCTTTACCACAAAGAGAGTGCTTATCTAAGCACGTCCTTGAAGAAAGTTTAATCAGCAAAATAAGGAATCTATAAGTAATTAAGGAGTACCGTTATGATAAGTGAAACTATGCAGTATAAAAAGAAGTTTGCCAGTGTAGCTGGAAAACAAATAGCCTATGTGGAGGAAGGGTCTGGAGACCCAATTGTGCTTCTTCACGGGAATCCAACTTCATCTTTTTTATGGCGCAATATTATTCCTGAGCTTACCGATTTAGGAAGGGTTATAGTACCTGATCTTATAGGCCAAGGAGACTCTGAAAAATTAGCAGTAAGCGATGGTCCTGACAGGTATACCCTTGAAGTTGCATACAATTATGTAGATGGTTTACTTGAGACTATTGGAGCAAATACAAATGTTACTCTTGTCATTCATGATTGGGGGAGTGGGATTGGTTTTTTATGGGCTATGCGCAATCCAGAGCAAACCAAAGGCATTGCTTATATGGAAGCAATCGTCAAACCCATGACCTGGGATGATTGGCATAAAGATGCTGTTGGAATTTTTAAAGGTTTTCGTTCAGATAAGGGTGAAGACTTAATACTTAATCGTAATATGTTTATAGAGGCTGTGCTTCCCTCATCAATTATGCGCAAGCTCAGCGATGAAGAGATGAATGCTTACCGTGCTCCGCATATAGAAAGCGAGGATCGCCAGCCTCTGTTAAATTGGCCACGTCAGATTCCTATTGAAGGGGAGCCAGAGGAGATAGTTAGTTTAGTTAATGACTATGGAGCTTTTATGGCAACTAGCCAAATGCCCAAATTATTCATTAATGCAGAACCCGGCTCAATCTTGACTGGAAGGCAGCGTGAATTTTGTAGAACATGGCCAAATCAGCAAGAAATCACAGTTAAGGGGCTTCACTTTATACAAGAGGACTCGCCTATAGAAATAGGCCAAGCTATAGCAAAATGGTATAAAATATTTGCATAGATAATTAAGGAGAAATTACATGTCAGACGTGCCAGTTTATATGATCGCTAATTTACAAACTAATGAAGATCCAAGTGAATATAGAGAATATGAAAAAGGTTTCTTTCCAATTCTAAAGAAGCACGGCGGCTCTTTTATTACCTTTGATGACAATCCGAAGCATTTAGAGGGCTCAGAACCCAGGTCAGGCAGAATGATTATTTTTCAATTTCCTTCTGAAGCAGATGCAGAAGCTTGGTTTAATGATCCAGAATATCAAGCCTTATCAGAGCACCGAAGAGCTGGAGCAGATACTAAATCTATAACCATGGTTCATGGCATGCCTCCACGCAAATAAAATAGTAGAAAACTTACTATGAGCAAAAAACAAGTCACCCATGATAATTGGGGCTACCCACCTTTTAACAGAGAGAGCTTTCAGAATGTTCAAGGACTGTTTCCAACAGCCAGATTAAAAAGAGGTTCAGGCCCTGCATCAGATATTCCTATGAATTTACAATCTATAGAGGCCGTTGAATTTGAGAATTTAGAGGGCAATAAGCAATCTATTCGTCAGATGTTGGATGCTACTTATACAGATGCCTTTTTAGTTTTACAAGATGGGGCTTTAATTCATGAAGAGTATATGAATAATATGGGACCAGATACCTTGCACTTGCTTAATTCTGTAACAAAATCATTTGTAGGAATGCTCACAGGAATCCTGTATGAAAAAGGCATTATAGATCCTGATAAAAATGTCTCAGACTATATTCCTGAATTCAAAGATACAGTTTTTTCTGAGACAAAGCTCCAACATGCTTTAGATATGTCTGCTGCAGTAGAATATGGAGAGGATTACTCAGACCCTCAGGCTGATTTCTGGCATGAGACAGCTGTAGTGGGGTGGAGACCGCAGTTAGTGAATGCAGAAACACCTTCAACTCTATTTGATTATGCTTTATCGCTTCAAAGTAAAGAGCAATCAGACGGCGAAAAGTATCATTATCGAACTGTACTTACCAATATTGTTGCTATGGCTATAGAGCGAGCAACGGGTGAAAGGTGCCAAGACTTAATTGAAAAGCATATTTGGCAAAAACTTCGACCAGAGCAAGATGCCGCAATAGTTGTAGATAAAACTGGTTTTCCTTATGTAGGCGCTGGCATGAATGCTTGTGCAAGAGACCTAGCTAGATTTGGTTTGATGTTGCTCAATGATGGCAACTATAACGGAGAACAAATTGTTCCATCATCATGGGTCAAATCTACAAGAGAAGGTGATGAGGGCTACAAACAGCGTTTTGCAGAGAGTGCATATGGAATGATGTTACCAGGAGGCCATTATATGAATCAAGTTTGGGTAATGAATATTGATACTATGCTCTGCATAGGTATTCATGGACAAACAATTTATATCAATCAAAACAATGGAGTAGTTATTGTTAAATTGTCTTCTTTCCCAGAATCATCTGATGATTTTCTATTTGCCACTAGCTTTTTGGCAGTAGATGCAATTTCAGAATATTTAACTAAGTAAAAATGAGCTGTATTGTTTGCAACAGCAATCAAGTAGAGTCTTTTATAACAAAAGATGAAAAGATCTATTGGGACTGTACAAATTGCTTAGTAAAATTCTTAGATAAGGCATTTCACATAGATCCTATCACTGAAAAAAGCAGATACTTAGAGCATCAAAATGAAATAGGTGATCCGGCTTATCTCAAATTTTTATCTAAATTATCAGAGCCCTTAATGGCAAAATTAAATTCCGATGACAGAGGTCTTGATTTTGGTTGTGGTCACGGACCTGCATTAGCAGAGATGCTTAAAGCAGACGGATACAACATCGATCTCTATGACCCATTCTTTTATCCTAATAAAGCGATCTTTTCCAATAAATATAATTTTATAACCTGCACAGAAACTGCAGAACATTTTTTTAATCCAAACAAGGAATTTAAAACTCTGGATTCGCTTTTGCTACCAGATGCTTGGCTTGGGGTGATGACTACTTTTTTAACCGAAGACAAGCTTTTTGAAAACTGGTATTACAGAAGAGATCCAACTCATGTTGTTTTTTATGCAGAAAGAACTTTTGAAGTCATTGCAGAACAAAATAATTGGAAGCTAGAAATTCCTACGAAGGATATAGCTTTATTTTGTAAGAATTGAGACCCATAATAGATTTATAAAAATAGGAGATATAAATGTTTAGTCACGTAATGCTCGGAGCCAATGATATTGAAGAATCCAGAATATTTTACGATAAAACTATGCCTGCACTTGGTGCAAGGGAAGGCAAGTTATCCATGAATCATGATGGCCATACAAGATATGTTTACTTTGTTAATAGAAACAATAGTTTTTTAATTTCACAGCCAATTAATGGCGAGATGGCAACCCATGGAAATGGAAGCACTATAGGCTTTAATGCCTCAAGTACAGAAATGATTGATGCATGGCATGCAGCAGGAATCGCAGCAGGCTCTAAAACACCAGAATTTTGTGATCCTCCTGGAATCAGAGAAGGTGGGGGCGTGCAGTTATACCTTGCCTATTTAGTTGATCCGTCAGGTAATAAAATATGCGCAATGTATAGAATTCCTAAATGATTTCTCAGATATTGAAAAAAATAATACAGATGAAATCACTGTTTTTAACTTTGGTTTTAATCTGTATGGTATTTGTGCCCAAATCTTATTCTGAGGAAGCAAACTTAAAAATAAATCTTTTAAATATAGATAAGCCTGGTGTTGTATTTTTGAGCATATGCAGGGACGCAGTTGGATTTGAAGAATCAGTTGAAAATGAATCTGAAGAAGCATCATGTGTTAATAAGGCAGAAGAAGTAGGTCTGAAAAATTTTGAAATTAATGGCATGTTGCCCCATGGCGAATATGCTATAGCCATTTTTGTTGATGCAAATGGGAATGGAAAAATGGATAAAAATTTTCTTGGTATTCCAAAAGAACAATATGGATTTTCTAACAACGTAATGGGTAGGATGGCTGCACCATCATTTGAGCAGGCTAAATTTGAAGTAACAGGACCTACTACACAAAATATAACCCTTAGAATAGGCATACCTAAAAAAGACTAAAAGTACTCTGGTATTTTTCCAATAAAATCTTTGTAGTATTTTTTTAAGTACTCAATGTCTCTTTGATTGTCTCCTGTCGGGTGGAAGAGCTCCCTAAAACTTATCTCTTTAGATGGATAGTCTATGGCAACCAAAAGAATAGGACATTCCATGGATTGAGCTATTCGTAAAAAACCAGACTTCCATTTTTCAGCTTTCTTTCTAGTGCCTTCTGGAGATAGTCCAATAAGAATACCGCCTTCGCGTTGAGCAATTTCTAAAACATCATTAATAGTATTTTTAGCATCTTTTCTATTAACTGGTATGCCACCTAAACTTTTTAAAAGACGAGTAACACCCTTTTTAAAAATAGAATGCTTGCCAAGCCAGTAAATTTTTATTTTAAGACTAAGGATTAGCGCCATTCCATATACAAAATCCCAATTAGAGGTATGAGGCGCTAGAACAACTAGAAGCTTCTTCATATCAGGTATTTGGCCAGTAACTTTCCAGCCTGTAATCGAAAGTAGACTTGTGCCTACAAAAGAAAATAATCTATTTCTCTGCGTTAAAAAACGCTCAGGAATAGTCACTAGTGCTTTAGATTTTTTATAACTCAATTTAGTCCCTTAACTAAAATTAACAACTCTATTTTAACGATAATAAGAAAAAATGGTATCTTCAGAACTAATTAACTATTTTGACTATAATTTGTAACTTGTATGAAATTATTAAAAGCTGACAATTACCAAACCTGGTTCTTAGAAGAAGGTGGAAAAGCTGTCTTAATAGATCCTTGGTTAAGCAAGCAACTTCAGCCAGACAACCGAATCTTTATTCAAAGAAAAAGAAATCAGGCAAGCCTTTTAAGTGATGAAGATTACAAGAAGGTTCACGCGATTATTATTACCGCTCCTTTTGAAGATCATTTACATGCCGAATCAATTAAGTCATTTCCTAAAAGCGTAAAGATATACACATCTAAACTGATAAAGAAATTTTTATACAGACAAGGAATTGTCGATAATATTCATATTATAAACGCAGCGGGAGTAGATATAGGTTTGATGAATTTTAAAGCTCTGCCTACCGGGTTTCCTTATTATCCAGCTACCTTTGCCCTGTTAATAGAAGATAGTAAAGGCAAGAGGATTTTTCATGAAGGCCATATAGCCAAATTTAAGTACTTAATTAAAAATAATATTAAAGCTGATATAGCTATTCTTACTGCAGAAGAAGTAAAACTCTTTGGATTTTTAAGATTAGGAATGGACTTCAAAAGAACCTTAAAGACATGCAAGATCCTCGGTGCAAAAGAATTATTTATTACAGGATCTAATCCAGAAAAAACTACAGGATTTATTAGTAAGTTTCTTTCAATAAAATCACTAGAACGAGAAAAAATTCAAGCAAACATAAGCCTTCATGATCAAGCTGGCGACTTTATTGAACTAGACTAGCCTAATAAATGGATTCCCAGATCAACCATTAAATACATATTTGCAATAAGACCTGTTGCCCAAAACAAACTTCTTATACTTGGATTTTTATCTGTAGCTATTTTGTAGTATAGAATCATATGAATAATTCTAACCACTGCATAAATCCAGATTATGACTGACAGTTTTTGAGGACTGTATCCAGCCATCATAGCAATTATTGCCATGCCAAAAAGAGGGACAATATTTTCTAGTGAATTCCAAAAAGTTCTATAGGCTCTAAAGAAAAAAGATGATTGCCCTAGGGCAGGATCTATAACACCAACTTTATATCCTTTATGACGTCTGTGTACTCTAACAAGAACAACTGCTTGAATAATAATAATACTTAGCGTTAACCATAAGCCCAATAAAACTGATTGATAAACTTCAAACATTTTGCTCTCCCTTAAACTATTTTATTATTTTTAATCCAGATCATCTGCGCAATAACGAGGATTATATACGATACAAGAAATGCTAAATAGAAACTTAAAATCAAAGGATCCTCAAAGCTTTTGGCAATTGGATCGTCAACAGGAAGACGCCTCAAGGCATCAGTAATTGCTGGTATTAAGTGAAATAGAAAAAGTGCAGAATAACTTATAGCTTGAAAATACGGACACAGCCAACCAAAGATCAGTCTTTTTTCCATCATCATACCGCCTGCTACTGCGATTAATGCTACCACTGCAAGCATGTGCGCTACTCCAAAACTACCTTGTTTATAAATCATGAGAGCGGACACAGAAGTTATAACAGTTGTTAAAAGAAATATTTTTGCAGATGTATTCTTAGATTCAATTATCTTATATCTGACTATTGTATAAGCGCCGCTTATCAGGGAAGCCATTCCCATAATTGTGTGGAACCATCCAAATGGTGACATTTCAGGCATAAGAGTCTCCTATTACTTCTTATTTTTTTTAAGTATATTCCTTAGAGCTATCTCTAAGTCAATACGTGCAATTTATTTTTCAAGTTCAGCAAATAAAGCATCCATTATTTCATTAACAGTTTTGTATAAATTTTTTACTTCATGCATTTGATTGCATACAAAACCAAATCCCAATTGATTTTCAATATCTCCAAAAGCAACGCCACCACCAACTCCTGCGTGGCCAAACATAGCATCTTTAAATTTTGGAGCAAAGTTTCCAACTGGCATAGAATCTTTGCCTAATTCATAACCAAGACCAAATGTAATATTGGAACCAAATAAAACTGAATCTGGTCCAGATGAAAGAGGGATTATTGCGTAATCCAAAGTCTCAGGTTTCATAATGCTATGACCATCTCTTTGACAGCCGTTGCTTAGAATTCCATAGAGTTTTGCAAGACTTTGAGCTGTTCCATGTCCATTTGCTGATGGGACCTGAGCCATTCGCCAATCAGGAGAATTATGATATCCAACTGGATCCTCCTCTCTTCCTTCAAAAGCAACCTTAAAGTCACCGCCTTTTATTGCTTCTTTAAGATTCCAATAGCGCTTAGGCAATATAAAATTAGGCACATACTTTATAAGCCTCATGTAATCTATGGAACTTCCCTCTCCAAGGTCATCTAACATAATCATATCTGCGCATCTATCAAAATCCTTTTCACTAAGGCCAATTTGAAAATCAATTCCTAATGGATCTGCAATTTCTTCTTTAAAATATTGTCCAGTATGCCTTCCATCAACTCTACGAATAATTTCTCCTACAAGCCAGCCATAGGTAAGAGCATGATACCCTTGTGCTGAACCTGGCTCCTTGAATGGTTTTTGTGATTCAAGCGCTTTGGTAAATACTTCCCAATTTTGCCATGGGCCAGATGGCATTCCATCTTGAAAACCAAACATTGCAGATCTATGACACAACAAATCACTAACTTTGGTATTTTCTTTGCCATTGCAAGCATATTCGGGCCAATAAAATGAAACCTTATTATTAACATCAAGCTTCCCTTCATCAATAAGCTTAGCAATACAAGTTGCAGCAACACCTTTTGTTACCGAGAACACATTTACAATAGTGTCCTCTTCCCAGGGCTTAGTTCTTTCAATATCTTTGTGACCACCAAACATATCTACAACCATTCTGCCTTTATATTCAATTGCAAGAGAGGCGCCCAACTCGTGCTCCGATTCTATGGCTTTGGTAAATATACCGCCTATTTTTTCGAATGCAGGATCGCAATACCCGAAAGCTTTTGACATTTATATTCCCCCCTTTTTTTGGCACTAAGTATGCCATTTCATATATTATAATATGAATACTAAAATTTATTGTTATGATAAATACAACCTTAAGAGGAATATAAATGGCAACTTATTCATGCAGTCAATGCAAAATGTCAGTTAATGCATCATGTGGCGCTTGTGACGCCCCTTTGGTCAATGCAATGTTAGAACTAGATGACGGAACTTCAGTACAGGTATCTGAATGCCCCAATGGTCATGGAAAAATTAAGTCTCCATTGTGTTGTGGTCAAGATATGACTTGCTCTGTTAGTTAAAATATTAAATCAACGCCAATGAAAGTACTCAGGACTCCTGATTCTTATTTTAATGATCTTAAGGATTATCCTTATGAGCCTGTTTATACAAATATTAAAACGCTAGATGGAATAGAATTAAGAATTCATCATATTGATGAAGGTCCAAAAGATGGCCCTATTCTTCTGGCAATGCATGGGCAGCCTGTTTGGAGTTATCTTTATACCAAAATGATTCCTTTTTTAACTGCAGCCGGCATCAGAGTTATTGCACCTGATCTTCCTGGTTATGGTAAGTCAGATAAGCCTGCAACAAGAGAGGATTATAGCTATCAAAATCAAGTTGACTGGATGATTAAGTGGCTTGATAAAAATAATTTTAGGAATTTAACCTTTTTTGGACAAGATTGGGGCGGCTTAATAGGCCTAAGATTAGTTGCAGCACGCTCAGAACATTTTATAAAAGTTTCTGTTGGTAATACCGGGCTTCCTTACAATCCTGATGTGTCCCAAGAGGTTATAGATAAGGTTGGAGCATTCAGAAATGATAAAAAAATTAAACTTACCCCACTATCGATGGGAAAAGAAATAAGCAAAATGGATAAGGGCGGAGATCATCCAGCCTTAAAGTTTATGTATTGGCAAAAGTTTTGCTGGGAGACATCTAATCTACCAACAGGTTTTATTTCCTCAATGATGATGGAAAAAGTACCTCCTTACAAAAAGGCTATTAATTATCTATTTTATAAGCTTGGAATAACAAATTTATCCCCATTTTATACAGAGCTATCAAAGGCTTTTGACGCTCCATTTCCTGACGCATCATTTAAAATGGGAATAAGAGCAATGCCAAGCCATGTTCCAATTCTTCCAGATATGTCTTTAGAAGCGCAGAAAAAAGCACGGGAATTTTTTAAAGATTATGACAAGCCCTTCTTGAGCATTTTTGCTGGAGATGACCCAGTAACCAATGGAATAGAAAACGATGTTTTACAAATGACTCCAAATGCAATTAGTGCAGATCATATTGGGGGCGGTCACTTTTATCAGTGGACTAAGCCAAAAGAACTTTCTAGTTTATTAATAGATTTTATAAAGGAATAGCATGATAGATTTATATACTTCACCAACGCCCAACGGATACAAAGTATCTTGTGCCTTAGAAGCTATGAACATGGATTACAAAGCCCATTTAGTTAATTTAGCAGAGGGTGAGCAAAAGAAACCAGAATTTTTAGCTATAAGTGCAAATGCAAGAATTCCAGCCATTGTTGATAGAGACAATGATAATCTTGCAATTTTCGAATCTGGAGCCATTATGATTTATCTTGCAGAAAAATCAGGCAAGTTTCTGCCTTCAGATACCAAGGGGAGAGCTAGAGTCATTCAATGGTTGATGTTTCAAATGGGAGGAATTGGACCAATGATGGGACAAGCTAATGTATTCTTTCGTTATTTCCCTGAAAAAATTCAGCCCGCAATTGATCGTTACCAAAATGAGGGCAGAAGACTTTTTGAAGTTCTAGATACACAACTGGCAAAAAGTGAGTGGCTGGCTGATGATTATTCAATTGCTGATATAGCAAATTGGTGTTGGACAAGAACACATAAGTGGTCAGGTATTTCTGTTGATGGATTAGACAATTTAGCAAGATGGAATGATGCGATGTATAAGCAGCCAGGCATGCTAGAGGGAATCAAAGTACCAGTTTCTGTAGATAATATTTTAAGTGATGATAAAAAGATGAAGGAATTTGCAGACAGAGCTCGCAAAAATCTTCAGACATAGGAGTAAGTTATGTTAAAAGTTCATTTTGTTGCAAATACTAGAGCAGGGCGGATAGTTTGGTTATTAGAGGAGTTGGGACTTGAGTATGAGGTAAATATCATGCCTTTTAGTAAAGAAGGGCTCAAGTCAGAGGAGCATAGATCAAGGCATGCCCTTGGAAGAGTCCCAGTGTTAGAAGATGGAGATATTTCCATTTTTGAATCAGGAGCTATTATTGAATATATTCTAGCAAGGCATAAAGATGGTGGCTTAAAACCAGATGTTAATTCGCCAGAATTCCCAGACTATCTTCAGTGGTTTCACTATTGTGAAGGGATGGTAATGCCGCCCATGAATCAAATAGTAGTTCAAACGATTTTATTACCGCCTGATCGAAGAGATGAGAATGTCTTATTGCAAGCCCAAAAATTACTCTCAAAGGCTTTAGCTCCAGTTAATGAGGCCCTTGCTGGAAAGGATTACTTAGTTGGAGATTTTTCCGCAGCAGATCTAATGCTAGGCCATTCATGTTTTATGGCAAATAGGCTGGGATGTGTTAATGATGAAATGGCAAACATAAAAGCTTATGTTGCAAAGATTGAAGCTAGACCTGCCTTTATTAAATCCATAGAGATGAAATAAGAATAAAAGGAAGCAATTATGAAAGTTAAAAATGCAGTCATACCCAATGAAGAGCAGATGGCAGGTTTTTTAGAGGGAGACATAGATACCCCAATAAAAATGGTTAATCTTTTAAAATTTAAAGATAAAGCAGATTATAAAGATGGAAGACAAACAAGTCTTTCAGGCAAGGAAGCATATCAAATCTATGCAGATGAAGTTCAAGGACATCTTGAAAAGGTTGGTGGGAAATCTATTTTTCTTGGTGAGGTTGAAAGGCTGATGCTCGGAGAGGTAGAAGACCTTTGGGATTGGGTGGCTATAGCAGAATATCCGAGCAGAAAAGCTATGTTAGAAATGGTGATGGACTCTGAATATCAAAAGAGCGAAGAGCATAGAAGCGCTGGTCTCGCAGGCCAATTGAATATTGAAACTAAGTGATTAATTTTAAAAATTTATTACCAATTGTTGCTGACAATAATTATCGTGGTCATCCAGTTGCTTTATGGGCTTTTATTTTATTTGTTGCCCTAATGACTTGGCGATCAATCATTCACATGTTCTTTGAAGAGATGGGGATGCATAATATTGCTAATTTTATTATTTTGTCTGGTGATCCCGATCCAATGCCTTTGATCTATCGATTCTTTTCTTTATGGGGCTTTGCCCAATTAATTTTTTGTTTAGTTTGCTGGGTTATCATTTTTAGATATAGAGCCTTAATTCCCTTAATGTACTTGTTTTGGTTTTTTGAGTGGAGCTTTAGAACCATTGGGTATTCATTTATTAGAGAGTCAATCGCAGTTCAAGGAGTTTATACAGTTGATGTGACCCCTGGTGTAACGCTAGCTCCTTATGTATCTTTACTCTTAATCATTCTTTTAAGTATTTCACTTTTACAAAAAAAATAATCCTTAGGACAATAACATGAAGCAATTCCAAACTTTAAAATCAGACTTAACCCAATCACGAATTATAGATTTTGATTCTGCCCCCATTAGTGATGGCGAAATCGCAGTAAAAATCGAAAGCTATGCCTTTACAGCCAACAACGTAACCTATGGAGTGGCAGGTGACACTATTGGATATTGGAATTTTTTTCCAGCCCAAGATGATGAAAA
>Ga0257110_1000717_pt1 | contig 15702 bp, 10 predicted proteins | sample LP_taG_7_FD_190184 | JGI IMG/M metagenome (GOLD analysis project Ga0257110, IMG submission 190184) | Marine microbial communities from Northeast Subartic Pacific Ocean, Canada - LP_J_2015_P26_10m | ecosystem: Environmental > Aquatic > Marine > Oceanic | place: Canada: Northeast Subartic Pacific...
AGGCACCATTTGAGTTTCCATTTCCATTTCTAGAAGCGCCACGTAATGAGGAAGCATAAATTTGACCATTGAATGGATTGGCATCACCATTCTCTACAAAAACAAGCGCTGGCTTTTTGTCTTGATCTGCTGGCTGTGAGAACGAATAATTAAAAGTAAATGCAATAGCAAATATTAAAGTTAATTGAAATTGTTTTTTCATCGTTTTATAATTTTGAAGTTATTAATGTTGTTGTTTGAATCTTTAGTACTTAAAAAATAAGTACCCTGTTCTAAATTTGAGATATTAATAGTTTTGGATGTAGTACTAAGTACTTTTTGTCCCAAAATATTAAAGAGAGTTAATTCTAAATTTTCAGTGTAGTCTATGTTTATAACAGACGATGATGGATTTGGATAAATTTTAATTCCACTAGCCATTGGATCTTGAACTGAAAGACTTCCAGGCGCACCAACAGTAACCAAATTAATTTGAAGTGGTGAGTCGAAACTACTTGTAACAATGTTTTCAGAAGAATCTGTGTCTGGATACTCCATCCATGCCGAGCTTGCTGTATCATAAATAAACAAAGAGGCGTCGTGGGTAAGGCCATTCATCTCGTTGTCGGCGTAACTATAAGAAATAGTTCCTGTAAAGTCTTGGATATCAGAATCTGCCGAATAAACTCTTTCCATTGAGGGTGTTCCGTTTAATGATGTTGCTTCCAAATCAACAGAAACTTGTGTCTGATTAATGGTGAAGTCTGTACTTGGCGATAACTCTAGACCAGAAATATTCAAAGTCCCTTCACTACTAATCGTAACAGTGCCACTTGAACCTACTGTTAGTAAGGTGGTCTGCGCGTTTAAATTTGAAACAAATCCGACTATCATAAAAATTAGTAACTTTTTGATAACGTATTGTTTTCTTTGAAATGTAGTTTTTTTCATAAGTTTTTTTTGGTTAAATATTTGTGGCTCTCACAAATTTAAATTGATCTTGATTGATTAGATTGTTTGTGTTTTTTATATCATTAAATGTACCATTTAACAATTAATACCACGATTAATAGTCGGTTAATAGTCGGTTAATTTATATACATATTACTTAATCATCAATTATTTAACGTAATATAGAGATAATTCGCAATAAAAATAAACTTCAATTAACTATATTTACAATAACAGCATACTAAAACTGCTTAAACACACACAAATACTTCTAAACTAAATGATTAACAATCTTATATTTAATTTTTTCAAAAAAACTTTAATAAGTTCTTTTTTGTTTTGTGTATTGTGTGTAAATGCACAACAAAAAAATATAATTTCAGGAAATATTCGAGATATTAACAATGTTCCCATCCCCGGAGTAAATATTTCAGAAGATGCGGACCCAAAAAATGGTAGTGTATCAGACTTTGATGGTAATTTTACAATTGCAGTAACTATTAATTCAAAAATAACTTTTAGCTATGTGGGCTATGAATCCCAAACAGTGAATATTTCATCTAATAATAGCTTAAAAATCATATTGAAAGAAGACCTTTCATCTCTCGATGAAGTTACAATTGTAGCTTACGGCCAACAAAAGAAATCAAGTGTAATTGCAGCCGTAACTGCCATAGATCCCGCAGAACTAAAAACTTCATCAAGTAATTTGACAACTGCATTAGCAGGTAGAGTTGCAGGAGTCATCGCCTATCAAAGGAGCGGAGAGCCTGGTAGAGATAATGCTGAATTTTTTATAAGGGGTGTAAGCACCTTTGGATATGCGAGATCTCCTCTAATTCTAATTGATGGAATTGAAACCACTTCAACAGACTTGGCTAGATTACAACCAGATGATATTGCTAGTTTTTCAATAATGAAAGATGCTACTGCAACTTCACTTTATGGAGCACGGGGTGCTAATGGAGTTATTTTAGTTACTACAAAAGTTGGTAAAGAAGGAATTGTTAGAGTAAATGTTCGTTATGAAAAATCTTATTCTGCTCCTACCAGATCATTAGAAATAGCTGACCCAATAACATACATGCAATTGCACAATGAAGCTCTAGCTACTAGAAATGCCCTTGGTGGTAGAATTTACTCACTTGAAAAAATACTTATTTCTAAAGACCCTAACAGAAACCAGATGGCGTATCCAACTGTAGACTGGTTTGATGAGTTATTAGAAGACTATACTCTTAATAGCAGGTTTAATTTTAACATAAGTGGGGGTGGAAAAATTGCTAAATATTATTTAGCTACAACGGTAAACTCAGATAATGGAAATTTAAAAGTAGACCCTAGAAATAACTTCAACAATAATATTAATTTTAAACGGATTTCACTTAGATCCAATATCAATGTAAATCTAACTCCAACCACTGAAGTTGCCTTAAAGTTTAATGGAAACTTTGATGACTATATTGGCCCTATTGACGGAGGAGAAGCAACATACAGAAAAGCGATGCAGGCAAACCCCGTGTTGTACCCTAAATTTTATGAGCCTGATACACAATTTCAAAATTCTTCCCACGTACTCTTTGGGAATGCGGGACAATTTGGAGACTATCTAAACCCATACGCAGATCTGATGAGAGGTTATAAAGACGAAAGCTACAATAACTTTTTAGCAACCGTTGAAATTAAACAAGATTTAAGTTTAATTACAGAGGGTTTGAATGCTAGACTACTAGCTAATACATCAAGATATTCATTTTATAACCTTGAAAGACGCTATAATCCCTTTTATTATGGACTTGGAAATTATGATTTTCAAAGCGATCAATATACACTTGTAGCACTAAATCCAAACCAAGGAACTGAATACTTAGAATACAATGAAGGCACAAAAATAATAACTAATTCAACTTACTTTGAAGGGTCCCTTAGCTACAAAAAAACAATCAATAAAAAACACGAAGTTTCAGGGATGTTAATTGGTATACTAAGGGAACTTAAATATGCTAACGCAGGTAACTTACAAAGCTCTCTGCCTTATAGAAATATTGGACTTTCTGGAAGATTTACATATGGTTATGATGACAGATACTTCTCGGAGTTTAACTTTGGTTACAACGGATCAGAACGGTTTGCTAAATCAGAAAGGTTTGGATTTTTCCCATCATTTGGGTTTGGATGGTATGTGTCTAACGAAGAATTTATGGATCCTATTTCAAACATCATAAGTAAGTTAAAATTTAAAGGCACCTATGGCCTTGTTGGAAATGATCAAATTGGAAGTGCTGACGATAGATTTTTCTATATTTCTCAAGTCAATCTAAACAACGGAGGTATGGGTTCTAGTTTTGGTCAAGAGTTTGGCACCTATATCAACGGAGTTAGCATCGACCGCTATGCAAATGACCAGATTACATGGGAAAAAGCAAAAATGTTAAACTTGGGGGTTGAACTTGGTTTATTTGGGGTAGTTGATATTCAAGCAGATTACTTTACAGAGTATCGGTCAAATATTTTGATGGACAGGGCTCAAATTCCTGCGTCAATGGGGCTTCAGGCTCCTCTAAGAGCTAATGTAGGCGAGGCATCTTCAAAAGGGTTTGAATTTACTATAGACTACAAAGACAGTTTTAGTGACGACTTATTTGTCTCTGCAAGAGCAAACTTTTCTTTTGCAACAAGTAAATACGAAGTTTATGAGGAATTAGATTATAGAAATGCAGGATTGCCTTGGCGATCTAGGATTGGGTTGAATTTGTCTCAGCCTTTTGGCTATATAGCTGAGCGATTATTTATTGATCAAGCTGATATTGCGAATTCTCCTCTTCAAACATTTGGTGAGTACATGGCAGGAGATATAAAATATAAAGATATAAATAATGACGGTGTGATTGATATTAATGATGAAGTTGCTATAGGCTACCCAACAACACCAGAAATAATTTACGGATTTGGTATTTCTAGCTCATACAAAAATTTTGATTTATCATTCTTCTTTCAAGGTTCCTTGAAATCTTCTTTTTTTATTGATGCTTACAACACCTCACCGTTTATAGATACAAGCGGAAGCGCTATTGGAAATAATGCACTACTAAACGCTTGGGCTAACGATCACTGGTCTGAAAATGATAGAAATCTATATGCTGCGTGGCCAAGACTTTCTGACCAATTGATTGATAACAATAACAGAAACAGTACTTGGTGGCTGCGTGACGGCTCTTTTCTAAGACTTAAATCCATTGAATTTGGATATTCAATTCCCGACAGCTTAGCTTCTAGAGTAAATCTGTCATCTGCAAGAGTTTATATTACTGGTTCTAACTTACTTACATTTAGTAAATTTAAATTGTGGGATGTAGAAATGGGTGGCAATGGATTAGGATACCCAATTCAACAAGGCGCTAACATTGGAGTAAATCTGAATTTTTAAAAACTTATTATGAGAAAATATCTGAAAATAGCTCTTTTAATTTTAATTTTCACGTCATGTGAACAAGACTATCTTGATGTTGTGCCTGATAATATAGCGACTATTGATTTAGCATTTAATACGCGATCTACTGCTGAAAATTTTCTTTCTACTTGTTACTCATACATTCCAGAACATGCACATGTTGAGCAAAACTTCTCCTTGTTAGCAGGAGATGAAGTTTGGTATTATGCTGAAAATGACTTTTACATGAACAACGAAACAAGCTTTCGTGTAGCTAAAGGAATGCAAAATTCCTCAAGCCCCTACTTGAACTATTGGGAAGGCGGCAGAGGCGCTCCTCATAGTTTATTTAATGCGCTTAGAGATTGTAATATATTTTTAGAAAATTTAGTTGAAGTACCAGGACTTGAAGAAGATGAACGTATTCGTTGGTTAGATGAAGTGAGAATTCTAAAAGCTTTTTATCACTTTTGGCTTATGCAAATGTATGGTCCTATTCCTATAGTGGATACTAATATTCCAGTTAGTGCTCCGTCATCGGAAACAAACGTCTACAGGGATTCAATTGATGAAGTTGTTACTTACCTAACAGAACTTATAAATCAGGTAATTGAAGCTGATAACTTACCGGGACTAATTAATTATGTTTACACGGAACAAGGAAGAATAACAATGCCAATAGCAAAGGCATTAAAAGCTAAAATTTTAATGCTTAGTGCAAGCCCAATTTACAACGGAAATACAGACTTCAGTAGCCTTATTGACAACCAGGGAAATAGCTTGGTCAACCAATCATATGATCCTCAAAAATGGGTCTTAGCAAAGGATGCCATACTTGATGCTATTCAAAGTGCAGAAGCTAATGGACATTCTCTGTATCAATTTAATCAGCAAATCCCAATAAATGGCGGAATTAATGAGCAAATAACACAAGAGCTTAGTCTTAGAGCTGCAATAACCGAACCCTTTAACCCAGAGATAATATGGGCGTTTTCAGCAGATTGGACAGGGGAATTACAACAATGGTGTCAGCCAAGATGGACTTCTGACCACGCTGCTTTGTTTGGCTTTACAAAAAAGTCTCATGCACCTACGCTAAATATGGCTGAAACCTTTTACTCCAGAAACGGTGTTCCAATTGACGAAGATCTTTCGTGGGATTATGGAAATCGATTTGATGTTATTCAAACTCCTATACTAGATGCTGATAATCTAAACTATCACGAGTTCTACATTGAAAACGATTATGCTACTGCAAAGCTCCACACATTTAGGGAGCCTCGGTTTTACTCTACTTTAGGGTTTGATGGTGGTAAGTGGTTTTCGTTAGAGACTGAAAACATAAATCTAATACCTCATTTGAATGCCAAAGCTGGGGCACCTTCAGGAAAACAAGGATTTGAAATTTATTCAATTACAGGCTATTTTGCAAAAAAACTTGTTCACTACGAGAATATAATCTCATTAGAAGGTTCTACTATAAAAGGGTATTCATTCCCTATAATTAGACTCTCAGATTTATATTTAATGTATGCTGAAGCTTCAAATGAAACAAAAGCAGCTCCAGATTCAGAGGTCTATGAATACATTCAAAAAGTGAGAGACAGAGCAGGTCTAGATGTAGGTGGTGATTTAGTAAGTACTTGGCAAGTACATTCTGCGAATCCAAGTAAACCTACAACCAAAGACGGCATGAGAGCTATCATCCACCAAGAAAGAATGATTGAACTTGCTCTAGAAGGGCACCGCTATTGGGACTTGAGGAGATGGAAACTCGCAGGAGAATACTTCAGCAAGCCTATAAGAGGATGGAACATATTTAAACCTGATGTCGAAGGCTTTTATGAAGTTGAAAATATATTTTACAGAAATTACTTGACTAAAGATTACTTGTGGCCTATAAGTCAAACAGAGTTATTAAGAAACCCTAACCTAATTCAGAACCCAGGATGGTAAAGAGAACTAATTTTATTAAACGAGACATTAGCATAGTACATTGGCTCATTTGTTCATTACTAATTATTAGCTGCACAGAAGAGGAACATAGCGCTTACGGGTCTGATAAGACTCCCCCTGGCGCTGTTGTAATTAATTCTGTAGAAAATAGACCTGGAGGAGCAATTATTCGATTTACACCACCAACAAACCAAGACTTATTATACATAAAAGGGGCTTACAGTGACGAAAATGGTATTTCAAAACAAGTGATCGTATCTTCAGTAATCGATACCTTAAGTATTATTGGCTTTGGACAATCTGGAGATTACAATGTGGATGTTACTGCTGTCGATACGGGTGACAATGAGTCTGAAGCTGTAACTACTGTAATTTCTCCCTTAGAAGCTCCAATACATGCGATATTAGAATCTATTGAAGGTGCTCAAGATTTTGGTGGGATAAATATTTCATATTTAAATCCAACTAGAGCTGAAGTTTCATTAAACATGTCTATTATTGATTTAGAAGGAAATCAAGTTTTTAAAGAATCTTTTTACACAAGTCAGGCAAATAGCTCATACAGTTTTCGAGGCTATGATCCTGTTCCAACTACATTTATTATATACGTTGAAGACCGTTGGGGAAATCAGACAATAACAAAAACATTAGAAACGACTCCGTTACAAGATGTTTTCTTAGATAAAGGATATTTTTCTATACAACCAATGCCAGGGGATGAAAGCTTCAGTGAATATGGTTTTTCGGCAAATCAAATTTGGGATGGTTCATGGAGTAGTCAATGGAATTGTGGACATACTAATTTTTTACCACTTCCTCACCAGTTAACAATTAGTTTGGGGCAAACAGTTAAATTGAATAGATTTAAGCTATACCAGCGAGGGGGTAGCGAACTATATAAACATGGTAACCCAAAGAGGTTTCAAATTTATGGCCGTGAAAATCTAGATAATTTACCTATTTATAACCCCTTAAATCCTGGTGATGGATGGATACTTCTAGGTGAATTTGAATCATTTAAACCTTCCGGATTGCCGCCAGGTTCTAACACAGAGGAAGACTATTTGTTTCAAGACAACGGAGAAGATTTTGTCTTTGACTATAACGCGCAACAATATGACATAAAATACATAAGGTTTGTAAACTTAGAATCTTGGAATAATCAAATGGTATCTGTAATTGGAGAACTCTCATTTTGGGGAGGCCTTGTTGAATAACGATATATTTAAATCATGAAAATATTTAAAACTAAATCCTATTTATTTCTTTCGCTATTAGTATTGCTTTTAGCTTTCCTTAGTTGCGGAGATATAGATTCTATTCATAAACAGTACCTAAATGGAGAAACTATATACGCTGGAAGATTAGACACACTAACCATTAGACCTGGATACTACAGAGCTCAACTTGAAGGATATACCCAGTTTCTTGGAAACTCTAATCAAGTTATAATTGAATTTAATGGTAACACTCAAACCTTTGATATTAATAATGATAATGAGATTTATGAGTTAATATTATCAGATTTAGAAGAAGAAAGTTATGAATTTAGTGTTACAACTCAAGACCCGGATGGAAATTTATCAATCCCACAATTTGTAGCTGGATATGCTGTAGGAAATGAGTTTATTTCAGATCAAGATTCTAGAGAAATTATTGGCTATAGTTTTGAATCTGATGGTAATTATGTCAATTTTAGTGGAAATGCTGAATCTGAATATGTGATATTTACGACCATAGATTACGAAAACGAAGCTGATGAAATTGTTAGAGATACTGCATTTTTTGAGGACAACAGACTTAAACTAATAGACCTTAAACCTTTGGGGAATATCTCTTCGAAATCTTTCATACAGTCTGGGTTAAATGGAATTGACACCATCTCTTTACAGAGTAATGACTATGTTCTTCCAGATGTTCCATATAGTGAACTTGAGAAAACACATTTTCAACTTGTACAAATGGCTAGTGATAATACAGGAACTTACAACAACGCAAATCCAGAACTATACCTGTTTGACGGGGATGGTGGATGGACAGGGAATAACACTTATTCATATCTTTCGAATCCTAGTGAAATACCGCATCACTTCACATTAGATCTAGGAGTAAAGACTACTCTTAGAAAAATTAAACTAGAAATGCCTGATCCATCTGGGATTTCTGGTCAAAACAATGCGACTGAAGTCCAAATATGGGGTCGCGATAATCTAGAGTTTGCAGAAACAAGTTCTAATACAGATAATGCATTTTATGACGCAGGTTGGAGTCTTCTATATCAAGGCAATATTGACGGAGAAAATTTAGCAGAAGATAGCTTTTTAATCAGTCCAACTAACCAAGTTCGATACATTAGATATAGGGTCTTATCTACAGTTGGAAATACCAATTCACAGTTAACAGAAATGACACTTTATGGACAAGACACGCAAGGAATAGTTCATGATAAATCTTTGTTTTCTATGTCATTAATGCCAAGTGATAATCCAGGCACTTCTTACGGAGGGAATCCATCTGATTATTTATGGGATGGTAATTCACTATGGTCAGGAAATGATGCTTATGGATATCATTCAGGTGAAAACGCAGTCCCAGGTCATTTTACTTTAAACTTAGGAGTTACAACACAATTATCAAAATGTAAACTTCATTTTAGAGATCCCAATAACTTTGCTGGGAATAATCCTACTCAGTTAGAAATTTGGGGGAGACCCAATTTAGAGGATGGAGAAACTTTACCTATATTTCAATCTGTTGGAAACACTGTTACTTCTGAGCAAGTTACTACTGAAGCATTCGAAAATGCAGGGTGGCAATTACTAGTTAATCAAACTATAAACGGTGGTGATCTTCAAGTAGATGAATTTGAAATTCCGCCAGGCCCTTTGTCAAAATATGTACGCTTTAGATATACTTCAACAGTGGGAAATCAAGCTTTTCAGTTAATAGAGATCGAGCTTTCTGGGTATGGAGCAATTGTTGACTAACATTGGTTTATTGACACCTACTAAAAAAATTAAAATATAACAAGTACGATTTAAAGTTTAATTTCAAATTATAATAACACACATGAAGCATCTTAATTTCAAAAACGCATTTACTCTACTGGCTTTAATTTTAATAAGCTTCGGTTTCGATAATATAAAACCAAATGACTACATAAAATATGTTGATCCATTTATAGGATCTGGAGGGCACGGACATGTTTTTGTTGGGGCTAATGTACCTTTTGGGGGCGTACAAGTCGGCCCTACTAACTTCAATAAAGGTTGGGACTGGTCATCCTCCTATCATAACTCAGATAGTATAGTTAAAGGGTTTTGCCATTTAAACGTAAGCGGGACTGGAATGTCAGATTTAGGAGAACTTACCGTAATGCCGGCCACAGGTGAGTTAAAAATAAATGCAGGTACTCAAGATAGGCATATGAAAGGATATGCTTCCTTATACTCAAAAGATAGAGAAAGTGCTAGTCCAGGATATTATCAAGTAATGTTAGATAGATATAATATAAATGTTGAACTGACAGCAACAGAAAGATCTGGTTTACACAAATATACATTTCCTGAATCCTCGGAGTCTAGAATAATAGTAGACTTAGGTGAAGGAAGTGCAGACCGACCGACAGAAACCTACTTAAAACAAATTAATGACACTCTATTTGAAGGCTATAGGTTTTCATCTGGATGGGCTTCAGACCAAAGAGAGTTTTTCTCTTTTGTAGTTTCTAAGCCTGTTAAAGATTTTTTTATTTATAACAATGGTAGAAAAATTAAAAACACGCAAAAACAAGGTAAATATTTGAAAGGATTCTTGGAGTTTTCAACTAAAAAAGATGAAGTAATTTATTTGAAAATGGGTGTTTCACCCGTTAGCTCCAGTAACGGTTTGGATAATTTAATGACCGAAATTCCAAAGTGGAATTTTAATAAAGTTTTGAAGGATGCAGAAAAAAAGTGGAATCAAGAATTATCTAAAATTCATATTAAGACTAGTGATATTGCAAAAAAAAGAGTTTTCTATACAGCTATGTATCATACTATGATTGCACCTAATCTATTCCAAGATATTAATGGGGAATATCGTGGAACAGACAAAAAGGTTTACAAAGACACCACTTTCACCAACTACACCCTGTTTTCACTATGGGATACTTACAGGGCTGCTCACCCATTATACACTATAACACACCCTGAAAGAGTAAGTGATATGGTAAATTCCATGCTTAAAATATACGAACAACAAGGTAAACTCCCTGTGTGGCACTTGAGGGGGAATGAAACAAATACGATGCCTGGATACAGTGCAATTCCTGTAGTTGTTGACGCCTGTCTTAAAGGTTTTAAAGGGATTGACCTAGAAAGAGTATATGAGGCTGTCAAAGAAAGTGCCACTGGGGATCATGAACCTGGTGTAATGGACTTAATGAAATATGGATATATTCCATCAAATTATATGGCAGAATCAATAGCTAGTACAATGGAATATGCAATAGGTGATTGGGCAATTGCTCAACTTGCCTTAAAATTAAACAAGCCTGATGATTATGAGTATTTTCTAAAACGCTCTAAATCGTATAAAAATTATTTTGACCCTGAAACTAAATTCATGAGAGGTAAAATGTCAGATGGTAGCTGGCGAACTCCGTTTGACCCTAAATCAGCACAGCATAGAGTTAATGATTATTGCGAAGGAAATGCATGGCAATACCTCTGGTTAACTCCTCAAGATCCTGAGGGTCTTATCGAGTTACTTGGTGGAGATAAAGGGTTTACCTCAAAACTTGATCAATTATTTAGTATTTCGTCAGACTTAGAAGAAGGTTCGTCGATGGATATAACAGGACTAATTGGACAATACGCTCATGGAAACGAACCTAGCCATCACACTACCTACATGTATGCCTATGCAGGTGAGCAACACAAAATTCCAGAAAACATAAGATATATAACTAATAATCTATACTCAGACAAACCTGACGGGTTAAGCGGAAATGAAGATTGTGGACAAATGTCAGCATGGTATATATTTTCTTCAATGGGATTCTATCCATTAAATCCATCGAATGGAGCTTATGTTTTTGGAAGCCCTCTGTTTGACGAGGTTGATCTAAATTTAGGTGGTGGTAACAGCATGAAAATTATCTCAGAAAATAACTCAGATACTAATATCTATATTCAAGAGGTAATACTCAATGGGACTAAACACAAATATTCTTACATAACTCATAAAGACCTAGTAAAAGGAGGCGAATTAAGATTCGTAATGGGATCTAAACCAAATTTGGAGTTCGGAAAAAATAAAAAATACAGACCAGAGTCAATTGTGTATTGATGTTTTGTATATAATGTAAATTCTTAGGCTTAAAGCAACTAGTAGTGAGATTAATTTTTTTTACATACATTTGTTTGTATGGAAAATTTGAAACGTACTTGTGCTATAGCTTATTCTATAGATTTACTAGGAGATAAATGGTCTCTTTTAATCTTGAGAGATGTTGTTATACATAAAAAAACCAGATTCAAAGATTTTCGAAATTCAAAGGAAAAAATAGCTACTAACATTCTTACTAATAGGCTAAAATTTTTAGTTGAAAAAGGGTTTCTTGAAATATTAGATCCTCAAGGTTTTAAGAAAAACAAACAATATATAGGTACCCAAAAGGCTGTTTCAACACTTCCAATAATAATTGAATTATATTTATTCTCTATTGATTCAATTGATGAATCAGAACTTAATGAATCCCAAATTCTTATCAAAAAAGAAATTCTTGGCGACCGTTTAAGTTTCAAAAATAGAGTGACAGAAGAATACATAAACTTTGTTGAGGGAATTAAACTCTAAATATCCTTTAAAAATAGATTCAAAACGTTCTTGTAAAGTTCTCTAATATTAGATTTGAGTAGTATTTAAAATGAAAAAAAGTTTGTTGAACTTGCTCAGGAACGTGGATCATTTGAAATGATTAATGATTTATTTTTCTCTTTTCTATACGACATATCGTATTACTTGTTTTAATTTATTATTTTTTTGATTTAACTTTTTTAAGTGCATTTGTAGTTTCTTTAGCTTTATCTTCAGTTATACTGTAATCACGCATCACTAACATAGCTAAAATGGTTCCGGCCATAGGGAAAAAACAAAAGAACTTATGGATTCCATCAACAGCCGACTGCTGATCTATAGTAGCTAAGTCAGGGTTAAATCCTACAAAAGTGATTATAACTCCACTTAGTGCACCGGCAATTCCAAAGCCTACTTTGACCATCCACCAATAAATTGCACCAAAAATACCTTCTCTTCGCTTACCTGTATTAATTTCATCTATATCAATTACGTCGGCAGTCATTGACATCATAATAGTGAATAAACTCCCAATACCAAATGAAAAGAAAGGTAACGCTATAATGTACATCCACGGTTTCCCTGGAATAAATAAAAAATACAACATTACATATCCTAGTAATGAAATGGACTGCGACAACATAAAAGCTTTTTTCTTTCCAAACTTTTTTGACATCCAAGCTACTGATGGGATTACAATAAATGTCGTTCCTAAAGCTCCTAAACATCCAAACATAGAAACCCATATACCACTAGCCTCTGCATCTCCATTAAATAATTTATAAACAATTACAAAAAATGTCAGTGCAGCAACCGTATTGAATGCATTAAATATTAAAAACGTTGCTACACACAACTTTCTAAAATCTTTAATCTTAAAGGCTTCGCCAAAACTTTGATAAATTTTAATTAAACTACTTCCAATATTCACTGAATTTAGAGGTTCATAATCCTCCTCAAGGGTAGACTTACTTTTTATAAAAATTGCAGGAACAATAGCACAAATAGCACATGGGATAGCAACCCATATTGCTAATTCTCTTACAGCAACATCAGCAGACGGAAACCAGCTTGGATCATACATAATAATCCAAAACAAAGGTGCAATGACCCAAGCCCATTGGCCAATCCATTGAGAGATAGCCATGATATTTGTTCTTTCATGAAAATCGTCGCTCATCTCATAACCCATAGCTACATAAGGTACACTGAAGATTGTTAGTCCAAGATAAAACACAAGTGACCACAAAAAGAAATACCAAAAGTTGTACTGTACTCCATCACTAGCGTAAAGCTGCCACATAAAGATATAAGCAATTCCCATTATGACTCCACCTATTAAGACATATTGGCGACGACGCCCCCATTTAGATTTTGTGTTGTCAGAAATAAAACCCATTAGAGGATCTAAAAAAGCATCAAAAATTCTAGGGAAAAGAAATACTAAGGACCACATCCACCCTGCAAACTTTAGATCTTCAATTAAAACGATCATAAATATTCCTAAAATAGCTGGAAACATTTGATTGGCAAACATTCCAACTCCAAAAGCAATCTTTTGTCCGATAGAAACGCGACTATGCACTAAATTAGTTTGTAAACTCATAGTTTTAGTTATTTAATGTAATTGTTTGTATGGCTTGTGAGCTAATACTCACGTAATAAGTATGACCGGATGCAGATGTTTCATAAACCTCTATCATAGTATCTTTTTTTGGATTACATGATAATAAAAGTACAATTAATAAAAATTTAGTGAGGCATAATGTTTTGTTTAACATATTTAATGGATTAATTGTTTTGATTACTGTAAAATTCTTTCAGTACATAAAATGCCTCTTTTTTGTCGCGATCAATATTTAATATCCCCCAATACTCTTCATTAGCAGTTCCGTCATAAGGCACTCCGCTACTTGCTGGAGCCCATCCTCCAATATCTTGGATGTCTGGGTTTCCCGCTTTCCATAACTCGTCTGTAAAAGAAAATACTAAAACACCTGTACTGATTGACTTATACTCAAAAACATCGTTCAAAATATTATTTAAAGACTGCGCTTGTGCGTGCTGGTTCTCCCCTTTAGAAAAACCATGGTTGGTAACAGTCATATAGCTATCACTTCCGGCCTCTGAAAGATACATTGGCTTATCACTTAAGACTGACCATTGTTTAAATATTTCCTCTGGATTATCCCAACGATACACATTTAAACCCCATAAATCGACATTGGTTGATGTAGCCAAAGTAGAGCTATCTGGAAGTTCACCATGAGCAGAGGCAACAGGGTGATTTGGATCATTTTGATGAATGGCGTCAGCTGCGTTTTGAAGACTAACATACCAGTTTTTTATATCTCCATCAAACCATTCCGGATGATAATTATATTCATTACCAAGCTCCCAAAGTAAAATTGATTTATGATTTTTAAATTTATTAATATAGTCTAAGTACGAACCTGAAAGTATATCATTTTTTCCACCTTGGTTATACCCAAAACTAGTAATTACTTTAATTCCAGCATCAGCAATCTTATCCAAAACAGAAACCTCTTCAATAGGCAAGTAGACACGAATTGTATTTATCCCCGCTTCTTTCATTATGGCAAGGTCTATATCTATATTAGTAAAACTTCTTTCCGTATGACCCTTTTCAACAGGGTTGTAACAAATTCCTTTTATAAAATAAGTTGTTTTATTAATTAGTAATTGTCTGTCTTTAACCGAAACTACATCAGTATCTTCGTTAACTAAAAAGCTATACGAAAAACATAATGTAATTGTTAATAGCGCTATTGTAAATATGTATGTTAATTTTAACTTCATCAGACTTAGTTTGGTAGTTTAACTGTATTGAACATCTCATTAAATATCCCGTCAAAAGATTTTTTAAGTAATATTCCGTCCCTTGACATACCCTTAAAAATACCTGAATCAAATGCGTCCCAAAGCGCATATTTAACTGTCCCTTCCACATCAAAAAGCCCAAAATGATTTTCAGAGCCCAATGGCCGAGGTGCATCTTTCCAAGGTTCATCAAAAGCCTCAAAATAAAAACAACTAACTCCGTTGGCTGCTGTCCAGTCGGACATTTTTTGATAATAAAGCGCTTGCTTGTACTCATCAGAAGCCTTAGTTCCCAACGGTCCATAAAGGTTTTCTGAAACAGTAGCCCATCCGGTTTCACCAATATGAATAGGGACTTTAATTCCCAAGCTTTTTACATAATTTTCAACAGCTATGTACTGAGATACCGCATAATCAACCGCGCTCTGGACTGATAAATCAATACGTGTCTGAAGGTGTAGTTGTTCGCTGTTTATGTAACTATTTACCCAAAAACTAGGATTATAATAGGTATCATGAAATGGGTACGTATGTAAAGATATATAATCTACTGCTTTCATAAGGGCGATTAAATCTTCATTATGATATGAAGTATCCCCACCGCCCCATGAAGCAAAATTATCAGAACTTGTTATCCATAAATCGGATGGCAACTTGTCTTGTGTTTTTAATTTTTGTAAATGATTTACCCATTTTAAAAT
>Ga0257110_1000718_pt1 | contig 15694 bp, 15 predicted proteins | sample LP_taG_7_FD_190184 | JGI IMG/M metagenome (GOLD analysis project Ga0257110, IMG submission 190184) | Marine microbial communities from Northeast Subartic Pacific Ocean, Canada - LP_J_2015_P26_10m | ecosystem: Environmental > Aquatic > Marine > Oceanic | place: Canada: Northeast Subartic Pacific...
AGTGGTGATTTATCTGATGAGATTTGGGGTAGTTATGGACACATACAAGCATTTCATTATACACCTGAAACTTATGATATAGCAAGAAGAAAATTAATAAAGGATGTACATAAAGGAAACTTTCCATCACAAAATCAATCTATGATGTGGGGTGGTACTGTTGAAATGAGAACTCCTTACTCTTGGAGACCATTCGTAGAGTACTCTTTAAACATTCCTCCATTGTACCAAAATGAAAAGGGATATATGAAACCATTGTTAAGAGAAGCATTTAAAGGAGAAATATCTGATGAACTTTTGTATAGAAAGAAAGTTTGGTTTGCACAAGGAGCAGGAATATCAGATGGTATAGAAACAATAAAAGATACACTAAAGGACAGATTGAAAAATCAGTTTCAGTATAAAGATGATTTAAATATAAAGAAGTTTTGGGATTAAACGTAGTTCAAATAAAAGAAGAAGGTGAAGAGATGGATACGGTTATTGAAAATGCAATGGCTATCATTAATTTGTATCCTGATATTTTCCCACATATGTATAAGCAAGGTTTCAAATTGGTATCAAGAATCCAAGAAGGAAACATTGTACTACAAGATGGTGTAGTTATCACATTCCATCAATATTCAGGTAGAACACCTGTTACACGAAATTCTATGGTTAAATCAAAAGCCAAAGGATTTATGATACATCAAATAGCTTCAGATTTAAGTACTAAAGGAAATACCAAAACTGTATTAGATGAATTCGTTACATGGTGTAAGGAACAAGGAGCACCAGAGATTCTATTATCAGTACGAGCATTTAATGATAGAGCTAGAGCTTTCTACGAAAGATACGGATTTGAGTATGTAGAAAAAACACATTGGCACAAAAAAGGTGAAGATGATATACCAGGTATAATATACAGACTTCCATTACAAGAAATAGATGCTGAAAAGTTTTTCACTTTTAATTAGGATATATCAATTATATTTCGTATATTTACAAAGTAAATCTGTGGGAGCTCCCACGAAACATAAAACGTTAAACTAAAATTAAAAATAATGCAATTAGTAAAAAATTATGAATTCACCAATTTAGATGGTGAATCGGTCACCATTAATGCTTCGGTATTAAAAAAACTTGTACATAACAGAGTAGGAGATAGCATACTTTTTCTTGCAAAGAACAAAATTATTAATGATACAAGAATCAATAGATATCTAAAAAAATTAAAAAATAATGTTAGAAAAAGTATGGTTGGTGCTGCCACAAATGGAATGGGTGGTTCTTCTGCATTTTATGTAGTTTCTCAAGAAGAGATTATTTCTATCATAAACTTAGAAATTAAATCACTAGAAACAAAAATTAAAATAACAACAGGTAATTCAACTGAAGATAAAAAAAATAAATCTCACTACACTTATAGAGTAAATTCTTTTAAAGAAGATTTAGAATATTTCTCACATGATAAATTTGTTGGTGTTTATTTTTCTATAAATGGACAACATAGAGGAGATACAATATATCAAGATTTAGCTGGTTCATTAAATGCAGAAAACGATAGTTCACAATTCGAATATTACGCTCCTTTTACAATTGGTGATAAGAAAATAGAATATGATAGTTTACATCAGTTAAAGGTAAAACTAACATCAACAGATGATTCTCAAAGAATTGAACAATTACATAATATATCTGTGGATGATTGTGAAAAAATATGGGAAGATTATTTAAGTAAATGTAAAATTGATATAATAGAACTAAAAAATGTAGATTCATGGGATACTTTATCTAAATTTATTTGGTTTAGTAATTCATCAACTTCTTGGTCTGAATTCGAGCATACATTTAAAATTACCAAAACACCTTTTACTAATTTTATAAAATCAAAATCATCAGATAAAACTGATGAAGATTCTGAGTTAGAAAAAATGATATACACCGAATCTGCTATTGAATTTTCAAAAAAATTCAAAAAAACTAATGGAGGTTTTGAATTTTTAGTTTCTATATTGTTTTATACATCAGTAAATCAAACATACTTAAAGAAGTTTGCATTCCCAAAAGATACAGAACTTATTAATTCTTTACTAAATTCAACTTATGCAGTTGATGTAAAATCACTAGAATCATGGTATAAGGATTTACTACAATTATTAAAAGTTTGGGGAAAGATTTCTAAAAAATCAGATTTTAAACATTTGACTAAAAAAGTAGGTTTGTTTATAACTTGTTTTTATTTCATACAATATCTTAAGGAATATAGATATAAATCAACAAACGAAATTTTTAAACCAACATTTGATTTAAAAAATCTAAGTAAGATTGTAGAAGATTATTTAACTGTATTAGAATATGTCATGAACCCAATGCACATATCAAATACCACATTTTGGGAAACTACTAAAGGTATTGAAATACTCAAACAGACAAACATGGAAGAATTTGGTTGTATTACAACAAAAGATGATGTAGATGATGTAAATTTACATAAAGAGTTTGATAAGTGGTTAAAGTTATGTAAAGATTTCGAGAGAACAAATCAAGATGAATCAATTCTAAGACATGTAGGGAGAGATTTAAATGTATGGTCTAATGACCACTCTGCAGTAGTAAATTGTATCAATGAATATCTTGAAAAAGCTTTTACTCAAAAAATGGATAATCAGATAGATGCAGATATCTTCAATGATATCAAATGGCAAAGTACTGAATCGGTAACTAATAAGAAGAAATATTTAATGCCATCTGCAAAGCGTGGTCTTTCAAAAAGAAAAGAACAATTAAAAAAATCAACAGATGTAGGGCATGATGATGATAGAGCTGGTGGTGGAAGTAGTAAGATATATAATCTTGATATAGAAGATAGAGAAATAAATAGAAAAACTGTGAATGTTTAGTTTATGACGATAGAATCAATATTAAATAACAACTAATGAGATTACGAGGTGAATCACATCCTAGATCAAAACTTACAACAGAGCAAGTTATCCAAATCAGAGAACTTTATTCAAAAGGGTTTTCTACGAATGTGATTGCTCGTAACTTTAAAGTTAGTACATGGAATATAGAAGAGATTGTGAAACGTAAAACTTGGACACATATATAAATGAATTTAACCAAAATAACAGATTATTTTAAAGGATGGGTAGTTGGTAACTTCAATCCATCATTATTCCAAACAAAAGATTTTGAAGTAGCAGTAAAATACTATAAAGAAGGTGATTATGAACCAAAACATCATCACAAAGTTGCAACAGAGATAACCATTATTACAAAAGGTAATGTAGTTATGAATGGAATATCATACACCGAAGGTGATGTAATAACAATAGAACCGGGAGATTCAACTGATTTTAAAGTATTGGATGATACAACAACTACTGTAATCAAATTTCCTTGTGTAGCGGGTGATAAGTATATCGATTAATATTGATAAAATAAATACTAAAAAGCTTGCGCAATCCAATAAAAAGTCGTATATTTACTATGTAAATGAGTGATAATTAAACCCTTTAAACCCTTAAAAATGATAAAAGAAAAAAGTTTGTTCGAGTTAAAATCAGTAGGTTCTTACCTAGATTATGAAACAGGTATTATATACCCTATGAATGTAGATGGTTCTGCAGATAAAGAAACACCTATTTCTCTTAAAGAAGATGAAGTTTCTTATGAATGGTGGAAATCGTTAAGTAGTGAGGACTACTATATGTGTAAGAAATTTTGGTAATAAATAATTTAAATTTAAAACAATGATAAAAGCAATTAAAAGTAAAATGTTAACTTACCTATTCAAAGATTGGGTAATGAACGAAACTGATTTAGAAACACTACAAGTATCTAAACAATTTATTAAGAAACGAGAAATCGAAATTACTGGTCATATACCTGTAATGGGATTTCGTTCACATATTTCAGAAGAAGAGCAAATGAATGGGTAGGTATAAATTCAAAAATAGAAAATACCCAAAAGATTTTCAATCTGTATGTGATTATATAAAATCTAAAAAAGGTGTTGTTGTTAAGTTAGGAGATATAACTTCTTTCATGGGACACTTTAATAGAACTATTTTTATTCATCATAACTATGATTTAACAAGAAATGGATTATATGCTTTGTTACACGAAGTAGGTCATTCACTTCAACCACCAACTGCTGTTGGTTCTAATTCATATAAAAACATAGATGAAGATGAAAATAAAAAAGAGTTCGAAATGGGAAGATTTCTAAATGAACTAGATGCATGGGATATTGGATTAATGATTGCCAATAAATTACAAATTAAAATAGATACGAATGATTGGAATGCACAAAAAAATGATGCACTTCTTACGTATTGGCCTAAATACTAAAGTATATAATGAATAGTGGAAAAGATATATTATCGAAGTATAGGAAGGGTGTATATGATGGAGAATTTCCAACCATTTCAGAACATGATTTTGAATTATTAAAAGAAACATATCCAAAGGATATTGTTAAAGAAATGATGGCAGAATTATTCATGGAGTATCCAATACCCTATGCAGATATTACTGAAGAAGATGCATATAATGATTTCTTAAAACTTAAAGGTTTTAGATGGAGTGAGTATCTTAAAGAAGGTGAATGGTTTCCACGAAAAGCAGCGGAATCTAAATATCCATTAACATACGATGGAAAACAACAATACTTTTCTCGTATCAATACAGGTAACAGAGCATCTAATTACTTCCAACAACACAACAGATGGAGTGTAGATGGTTCAGTTTCACCAGGTCCAAAAAGAACTTGGGAAACGAAAGCATTTATGATATCTTTAATGGGAGCAGCTTATTCTTTGAAACTACCACAAGTTGGTAAAAAAGAATTAAGAACAATGATTGGATTGAGAAAATATATATGTGCTCAGTTCAAACCAAATGTAGCGAAGATGTTCTATGATATGAATAATGCTAAGACTGTACTTGATTTCTCAATGGGATGGGGTGATAGATTAGCTGGTGCATTTTCAAGTGAAACAGTTGAACACTATGTAGGGTTAGACCCTCGTAAAGAGAATCATCCGTTCTATGAACAACAAAGAGATTTCTATACCAAACATACATCTTTCTTCGAGAACCCAACTAAAACAACGTTCTATGAATCACCAGCAGAAGATTTTGATTACTCTGAATATAATGAGTACTTTGATGTAGTATTTACATCACCTCCATATTTCTCAGTAGAAAGATATTCACATGATGATACTCAGAGTTGGGTAAGATATAAAAACATAAATGATTGGAATAAAAACTTTTTACATACTACTTTAGGTAAGATTATACCAACCGTAAAGAAAGGTGGTATAATTGCAGTGAACATAGCTGATGTATATGCTAGTTCCAAAGGTGATAAGGGATGGTTAGAGATTTGTAATCCGATGATTGATTATCTTACATCACAAGGATTAACTTACAAAGGTTGTATTGGTATGGAAATGGCAAAGAGACCTAATAGTGGTGGAGCAGGAACTGCTAAAGATGATGGACAGTATTCAGAGGAAAGTTTAAAATTAGCAGAAGAAACAAAAAATCAAACTTTTTGTGAACCTGTTTGGATATGTGAAAAATAATTCGTATATTTGTATAAATAAATAAAAAAGTATAATTTGTATCAAAACATTTATTACCAACGAGAAAAGAATTTAATCCATCTTTGGGATGACCAAAGAGGATATTCTGCATTTCCATACACAAGATATGCATATGAACCTGCACAAAGAGGTGAGTTCAAATCTATTTATGGAGATAAATTAACTAAGATTTATAAGTTTAAAGGAGATGACCCTAACTTATTTGAATCAGATGTACCTGAAACTACACGAGCATTGGTAGATATGTATTCAGAAAAAGATGATGTTTCCGATGGTCATGTTATTCTTACTTATGATATTGAGTGTGAAATGACAAGTGGATTACCAGACCCATTAGAAGCTACAAATGAACTTACATCAATTGCACTTCATGATTCTGCAACTAAACAAGCTTGGGTATTGGTGATGGATAAGGAAGGTAAGATGGTAGAAAAAACTACTGATAAGTGTATTGTTCTTCCATTCCAAGATGAACGAGATATGTTGATGAAGTATTTGGAGTTGTATGAGATGATTAACCCATCAATCGTTACAGGTTGGAATATAGATTTCTTTGATACACCAATGTTATACAATAGAATCAAAAGATTGTTAGGAGAAAAGCAAGCAAATAGATTATCACCAATCGGACAATGTTTCTGGTCACCTTATCGTAAAAGATACTTTATGGCAGGTGTATCTTATTTAGATTACATCACATTATATAAGAATTATAATTTTGGTGAACTACCGAATTATCGATTAGATACTATTGCACAAATAGAATTAGGTAGAGGTAAGATTGAATATCAAGGAAACCTAGACCAATTATTCTCAGAAGATATTGAGAAGTTTATTGAGTATAACTTAGTTGATGTTGAGTTAGTTGTTGGATTCGAAGAAAAACTACAATTTATTGATTTATGTAGAGGTATTTGTCATGTTGGACATGTTCCATATGAAGATTTTGTATATTCATCAAAGTATCTAGAAGGAGCATTACTAACTTACTTAAGAAGAAAAGGATTAGTTGCACCTAATAAACCTGCAGATAGAAGAGAAAAAATGGAAGCTCTTAAAGCAAATAAACAAGAAAAGTTTATAGGAGCATATGTAAAAGCACCAATCGTTGGTAAATATGATTGGATATATGATTTAGATTTAACATCTCTATATCCATCTATTATTATGACTTTGAATATTTCACCAGAATCAAAGATTGGTAAGATTCAAGATTGGGATGTACAGAAATATCTAAATAAAGAAGTTGATACATATTATATTGATGACGATACAATTACAAAAGAAAATTTAAAAGAATATTTAGATAAATCTAAGTTCTCAGTTGCATCTAATGGTGTTCTTTATAGAACAGATGCAGTGGGGTGTATACCTGGTATTCTTGACTTGTGGTTTGCAAAACGAGTTGAGTACAAAGATAAAATGAAAAAATATGGAAACTCCGGAGACAAGGAAAAATATGCCTTCTATTACAAACGTCAATTGGTTCAGAAGATTTTACTTAACTCTTTATATGGTGTTCTTGGTCTTCCTGCCTTTAGGTTCTATGATGTTGATAATGCTACCGCTGTTACCACGACAGGACAGACAGTTATTAAGTCAACTGCTGATATGGCTAACATCAAGTACAATAAGGAATTGGGTGATCCTGATTTGGATTCTAATATATACATTGATACTGATTCTGTTTTCTTCTCGGCAGTTCCTTTAATGGATAAGAGATTTCCTAATTGGAAAGATGAAGAACAAGTTGTAATTGCTGGTTATGTGGATGATATAGCAGGTGAGATGCAAGATTACCTTAATGATTTCTATGATATAATGTCTACTAAGATTTTTAACGTAGATAAAGATAAACACAGATTAGAGATTAAGAAAGAATATGTTGCAAAAGCAGGATTGTGGATTGCAAAGAAAAGATATGCACAATGGATTATATCAGATAATGGTGTACCATGTGATAAGTTAGATGTAAAAGGATTGGATGTTAAACGAAGTTCATTCCCAAAAGCATTCCAAGAATGTATGGGTAAAGTTTTGATTGATATACTAAAAGGTGTATCTGAAGAAGAACTTACTAAGTATGTTTTAGATTTTAAAAAGAATATGGTAAACAGACCTAACTCAGAAATTGCTAAGAATACTGCGGTTAAGAATCTAAAGAAATATATGCCTAAAGGAAAACGAGTACCATTCACTACAATGAAAGGAACACCTGCTCATGTTAAAGCAGCAATCGCATACAATGACCTTATAACACATTTTAAAGTACCATATAAGTACGGACCGATGGTAAATGGGGATAAAGTAAAGTGGGTATATCTCAAAGATAATCCACTAGGATTGGATGGTTTAGCATTTACAGGTTACAATGACCCACCAGAGATTGAGAAATTTATTGAAACATATATTGACCGTAATAAAATCTTCGAAAGAGAGTTACGATTCAAATTACAAGATTTCTATGATGCAATTGGTTGGGGTGAAATGATTAGTGAACAAAAGACCGCTGAAAAGTTCTTTAACTTCTAACATGACAATATGTCAGTATAATGACAAATGGAATAAAAATTGAATATAATAAAAGTAAATTAAATAAATAGAAAATGGCAAAACAATTAAAGTTTGATGTACAAGCAAGAGAATCCTTAAAGAATGGATTGGATGTACTTGCAGATGCAGTTAAGGTTACATTAGGACCAAAAGGTAGGAATGTTTTATTACAGAAAAAACAAGGTGCACCACATATTACAAAAGATGGTGTATCTGTTGCAAAAGAAATTGAGTTAGAAGATGTGTTTGAAAACATGGGAGCTCAATTAGTTAAAGAAGTTGCATCTAAAACTGCTGATGAGGCGGGAGATGGAACAACTACTGCTACCGTACTTGCACAAGATATAGCAAGATTAGGATTCGAAGCAGTTGAAAATGGTTCAAACCCAATGGAACTTAAAAAGGGTATTGAAAAAGCTGTTAGTATTGTAACTGAAGAACTTGGTAAACAAGCAATTGTTGTAGGTTCTGATTATGATAAAATTAAACAGATTGCTACAATATCAGCAAACAATGATACTATAATTGGTGAACTTATTGCTGATGCATTTGATAAAGTTGGAACTGATGGTGTAATTACAGTAGAAGAATCCAAAGGAATTCAAACTTCTATGGAACTTGTAGAAGGAATGCAATTTGATAAAGGTTATTTATCTGCACACTTTGTTAGTAATACCGAAAAAATGAATTGTGATTTAGAAAATCCATACATTTTACTATACGATGGTAGGTTATCTAATATGAATGATATTCTAACGTTGTTAGAAGGGATATCAGGTGAAAGTAAACCAATCTTAATTATTGCGGATGATGTAGAAGGAGAACTCCTTGGAACACTTGTAGTGAATAAGTTAAGAGGAACTCTTAAGGTATGTGCAGTTAAAGCACCTGCTTTTGGGGATAGAAAGAAAGAAATGATGCAAGATATTGCATTATTAACTGGTGGTACATTTATAACATCTGACCTTGGTTTAAAAATTGAAGAAGCAACTTTAGATATGTTAGGAACTGCTGAAAAAGTTACAATTGGTAAAGATAGTACAACTATTGTAAATGGTGCAGGAAACTCTGAATTAATTGCAGTAAGAATCGAAGAAATTAAATCTCAGATTGAAAATTGTACTTCAGATTATGATAAAGAAAAACTTCAAGAACGTTTAGCAAAACTAAGTGGTGGAGTTGCAGTTCTTTATATAGGAGCTGGTTCTGAAGTTGAAATGAAGGAAAAGAAAGATAGAGTTGATGATGCATTACATGCTACAAGAGCTGGTATCGAAGAAGGTATTGTTGAAGGTGGTGGTATTGCATTACTTAAAATTCAAGATGTTCTTTCAACTAAAGAATGTGAAGGAAGTGAATCTTTTTGTACTGGATACAATATAATCATAGAAGCACTTGCTTCTCCTATATCACAGATTCTTAAAAACTGTGGTGTAACTGAGGGTTCTGTTTTAGAACACATTAAAAGAAGTGGTGGTGGATATGATGCTAAGAACGAAAAGTTCGTAGATATGTTTGAAGCAGGTATCATTGACCCTAAGAAAGTAACAAGAACTGCAATTGAAAATGCAGCATCTGTGGCAGGTATGATTCTAACTACTGAATGTATGGTAGTTAATAAACCAGAAGAAAAACCACAATTTCCTACGATGCAAATACCAGGAATGTAAAATAAATCCAAAAAAGTTTGGTAGTATCAAATAAATTTCGTATATTTGTACAAATAATAAATTATAATTAAGTAAATAAATAAGTAAAAATGGAAAAACAACAATTAAATCGCTTCGTATCGAAGTACAATTTAGCAGGTTTAGTAGAATCTGTAAAGTGGGAATCAAAGGATGGCTCACTAACAACATCATTCATCTCGGATGATAAATCAGTATTAGGTTCAGTAACAATGAAAGAATTTGAAGGTGATGCAGCAGAGTTTGGTGTATATGATACAACTAAACTTTCAAAAATGTTATCAGTTCTTGGTAATGATATAGACTTCTCAATATCTGATATTGATGGTAAAGCAGTATCTTTAAAGTTTAAAGATAAATCAACATCTGTAAATTATATGTTAGCTGATTTATCAGTTATACCTAATGTACCAGATTTGAAACAATTACCAGATTTTAATGCTGAAATTAAATTAGATTCAAACTTTATATCTACATTTATCAGAGCAAAGGGAGCATTACAAGATGAAAATAACTTTACATTTGTTTGTAAGGATAACAAAGGAAGTATTGTATTAGGACATTCTAACATTAACACTAACAGAATTAATATCGATGTTGATTGTACATGTAAAGGTGATGTAGACCCTATCTCATATTCAGCAACATACCTAAAAGAGATATTAGTTGCGAACAAAGAAGCAACTGATGCTACCTTGAAGATTTCTTCACAAGGATTGGCACACATTTCCTTTTCAATTGACAACTACGAATCAAATTACTATCTTGTAGAAATCCAATCGTAATGGCTAAGAAATATTTTTACGAACAAAGTAAATTTTCCGAGTTTAAATCAAATACAACTTATCATCAGTTATTAGAAAAGACTGATGATGAGTTTAATGATTGGGCACGGTTAATCCGTAAGGAGATTGTAGATGCGTGGGATATTGATGGACAGCCTCCTGTTAAAGGAAAAGATGAAGCAGGAATCATTAGTCATTTTGGTAAATTGAAAAAAGATGAATGTAATTTCTTTGTAGAGGATCCAGATGATGATGAATCATTAGGAATACTAAAGAACTTTAATAAAAGTCAAAGTGTAGTAAATCAGTTTTTTCCTACAATGTTAAAAACTAGAATTTCTATTGGTGAATCAGCAGATGGTGGAACATCTATTTATGATTATTTTGCAGAAGATAGTTTAGAAGATGGTTTCATAAAAACAATGGCAAGAGCAGTTAAGAGAGATTCTATGTATGCATGGTGTCGTTCATTAACAACTGTTAAAGATGAAAATGCTTTTTGGAATGGTCAAACACCATATAAATTCGTAAAGGATGTATATGATGGTAAGATATTTAAAGGTAAGTGGGAAAATCATGATATTGTACTTCACAGAACAACTGAAGCATCTATTAGAAAATATGGACCTTTAAATGAAAATAAACAAACATATGGAACAATCCTATTCTTAACTGGTAAACAAGTAAGAAGATTAGTAAAAGAAGGATTTCTAAATAACCGTCAGATTTCAAACATTGGTGATATACCTAATTCTAAAACATTGAAAAATGGTAAAGTAGTTAAGTATGTATATAATGTTAGATGGTACGATAAAAGAGATGGTATCTTCCCAAGGATTATACAAGCATTTAGATTAGGATTAGGACAACCTGCTGTAAACTTTCCAGCATTAACTGCAAAGTGGATTTACGAAAACTATACTAATCATATTGAACAAGAAGAACCTCTTCATATTTATGATTCATCTAGTGGATGGGGTGGTAGAATTATGGGAGCAATGAGTAGTAGAAAGAAAACTCACTACGTTGGTACAGACCCAAATCCTGATAACTTCATTGATGATTTAGGTATTTCTAGATATGAATATATGGCAAAGTACTACAACGATAAGGTAGTTGATACTCACTCAGAAACAATGAGTAACTTTTTTGCAGTAGAAAAACAAGGTAATACATATGAGTTATTCCAAGATGGTTCGGAGTTAATTTCAAATAATCCAAAGTTTCAAAAGTATAAAGGTAAATTAGATTTATCTTTTACATCACCTCCTTACTTTAATAGAGAACAATATTCACAAGATGAGAATCAATCATTTAAAGCATATTCTGAGTATGAAGATTGGAGAGATAACTTTTTAAGACCTACTCTAACAACAATCTATGAATATCTTAAGAATGATAGATATATCTTATGGAATATTGCTGATATTAAAATTGGTAAATCAATTTATTTTCCACTAGAACAAGATTCGATTGATATTCTTCAATCACTTGGTGGTGAATATAAAGGTAAACTTAAGATGACAATGGCAGCAATGATTGGTGCAAATGTTAACAAACGAGAATCAATTGAGACCGGTATGAAAAATTTAGTTCAAGTTGGAACTACTTGGTACAAGTATGAACCTATTTTTGTATTCCATAAAAAGTAATTAATGCATTATTACCAACGAAATAAATTCGTAGATTTTAAATCAAATATTCTTTTCCATGAATTACTTGATACTAGTGATTCCGAATTCGAAGATTGGGCAAAGACTTTGCGTAAAGAAGTTACTGAACAATGGGATGAGTTTGGAAATCCACCTGTTATAGGTAAAAATCATAATCAGATTATTTCATCACTTGGTAAATTGAAATCTAATGATTGTGATTTCCTTATTAAAGATAATGAGGATCCAGAATCATTAGGTATTATTAAAAACTTTAACAAAGATGCATCGGTTGTAAATCAGTTTTTTCCTACAATGTTAAAAACTAAAATATCAAGTGGTAAAACTGCCGAAGGTGGTTTATCTATTTATGATTATTTTGGTGACCCTACAATGGAAGAACAATTTATTAAGATAATGAAGAGAGCAGTACGAAGAGATTCTATGTATGTTTGGTCTCGTTCACTTGTTAGTAAAAAAGATGAGAATCCTTTTTGGAATGGGCAAAGTGGATATGATTTTATCAAAGATGTTAAGGATGGAAAAGTATTTACAGGTAAGTGGAAAAACTATGATATTTATTTAACCAAATCAAAAGATAGTACATTTGATAACTACGGAACATTTAATGATGATTATGTTGGATTTACAAACATATATCTTTCAGCAAAGGAAGTAAAAGAATTAGCATATAGTGGTTACTTGAATTCAAGACAAGTTTCTAACATAAAGAAAATAGAAGAATCTTCAACATCTAAAGTTGGAAAGGTAACGAAATATTCTTATATGGTTAGATGGTATGATAAAACAGAAGGATTATTTCCTAATATGTTAAGAGTAATACGTTTAAGTTGTGGACAAGCAGCTGTAAACTTTCCGGCATTAACTGCTAAATTGTTATATGAGAAATACACATCACATATTAAACAAGAAGAACCATTAGTAGTTTATGATTCATCAAGTGGTTGGGGTGGTAGGATTATTGGAGCAATGAGTTCTCGTAAGAAAATTCATTATGTAGGAACAGACCCAAATCCTGATAATTTCTTAACTAAAGAAGGTATTTCTCGTTATGAGTATGTAGCAGATTTTTATAACAACAATTGTATAGATAATCATTCAGATAAACTTACATCATTTTTTGATGTTAAAACACAATCTAACACATATGAACTATTTCAAGATGGTTCTGAATTAATTTCAGATAATCAAAAGTTTCAAAAGTATAAAGGTAGATTAGATTTTTCATTTACATCACCACCATATTTTAATAGAGAGCAGTATTCACAAGATGAAACCCAGTCTTTCAAAGCTTATAAAGAGTACGAAGATTGGAGAGATAATTTCTTGAAACCAACACTAAAAACAATTTACGAATACTTAAAGAATGATAGATATATTGTTTGGAATATTGCAGATATCAAAATTGGAGAAAGTACTTACTATCCCTTGGAACAAGATTCTATTGATATTTTAAAGGAACTTGGATGTGAATATAAGGGTAAGTTAAAAATGTTGATGACACGAATGGTTGGGTTAGACCCTTCTAAGAGTGGAATTAAGAATGCAGTAAAATACGATGGTAAGTCTTACAAGTACGAACCTATGTTTGTATTTAAAAAAAAATAATAAGTTATGAGTGAAACATATTTCATAGATTTCTCTGATTACAAAAATAATTCTTATTTTGTAGAGGGAATCGCAACTTCAGATAGAATAACATTCTATTCAACAAACACAAACAATTTAAATAAAAAAAAAGATGAGTAATTTTAAACCATTAGGTGATAGAATTTTGGTAAGACCAGATTCTAATACAGACGAAAAGAAATCAAGTGGAGGATTGATTCTTACGGATTCAATTAACAGAGGAACTAAAGTATATGGAGAAGTAGTATCAGTAGGAACTGGTATTTTCTCACAAGCTGGAGAACGAATTCCAATTACAGTTCAAGTGGGTGATAAAGTATTATACACTAAAAAAGAAGCAAGTAACACTATTAAGATTGATGGTGAGGAACTTCTTATGTTTAACGAACACGAATTACTCGGATACGAGAGAAAGTAAACTTACAGATGTTATTATTTGTAAGAATTGTCCTTTGTCAACAACAAGGACATAAATAGTACTAATGTTAGTACACGTTGTTGAGAATATTAACTTAATTAAATTAATAACAATTATGAGAAAACTATTTTTAGTTGGATTGATGCTCTTAATGAGTATCACAACTTTTGCACAAGTTAGTGGAAAAGTTTTAGACAAAGAAACAGGTGACCCTCTACCAGGAGCAACTATTATCATTGATGGAACATCAGATGGTACTGTGAGTGGATTTGATGGTACATTTAGTTTAGATGTCAAAGTAGGAACAATGTTACAATTTTCCTACATAGGTTACGAAACATATTATCTTTCTGCAAAGGAAGATTTAGTAGCCTCTTTAGCACCCGATATGAATGTATTAGGTGAAGTAGTAGTTACTTCTGGTGTAATTGATATTGCAAAGATAAGGTCAACACCTGTTGCAGTATCTACAATTTCACCATCAGAAATTGCTTTAAAAGTAGGTAACCAAGAGTTTCCTGAAATCATGAATAAAACTCCAGGAGTTTACGCTACCAAACAAGGTGGTGGATATGGTGATTCAAGAATATCTTTAAGAGGATTCGACCAAAGAAATACATCTTTCCTTATCAATGGGCAACCAGTTAATGATATGGAAAACGGATGGGTTTATTGGTCAAACTGGCAAGGTTTAACAGATGTTGCAAGTGGAATTCAATTACAGAGAGGACTTGGTGCTTCAAGATTAGCAGTACCATCAGTAGGTGGAACTGTATCAATCTTTACAAAAGCTGCAGAAGCTAGAAAAGGTTCATCAGTACAACAATCATTTGGTAATGATGGATACTTTAAAACTACTGTAGCTCACTCAACAGGATTAAATGAAAATGGATGGGCAACATCTGTGTTACTTTCTAAGTGGCAAGGTGATGGGTATATCTATAATACAAAAGGAGAAGGTTACACTTACTTTTTTGCGTTAGGATATGCACCTGAAGATTCAGATCATTCTGTTAACTTTTCTTTCTTAGGTGCTGGTCAACAACACCATCAAAGAGATGTTTGGGTTTCTATTAGAGATTACCAAAACTTCGGTGAAGAAGGAATCGATAGAAGATGGAATTCCAATGGTGGTGTTTTAAATGGTGAAGAATTTTCAATGAGAAGAAACTTCTATAACAAACCATTAGCAACATTAAATTGGGATTGGGAAATCAATGATAACCTTAAACTAGCAACATCATTATATGGTTCAGCTGGTAGAGGTGGAGGAACAGGACCAAGAGGTAGGAGTTATTACAACTCTGAAACTGATATCCTTCCTTTCAGAAAGGATTTAACAGAACACTAC
>Ga0257110_1000720_pt1 | contig 15688 bp, 20 predicted proteins | sample LP_taG_7_FD_190184 | JGI IMG/M metagenome (GOLD analysis project Ga0257110, IMG submission 190184) | Marine microbial communities from Northeast Subartic Pacific Ocean, Canada - LP_J_2015_P26_10m | ecosystem: Environmental > Aquatic > Marine > Oceanic | place: Canada: Northeast Subartic Pacific...
GTTCGTTTTTTTGTTCTTTTTCCACCATTCTTTTTAGTTTTTGTAATTTGTTTTAATTTTTTATTATCACCACCTTTTAATTTACCTGAATCTCGACCAAAAGTTAATTTAGAATCAGTAATAATTTTTCTAACTTCTGGCAACGTTGTAGCGTTTTTAAGTTTGACAAGAGCATCTTTATAAATTTTTTCTTTATCGGTGTCATTTCTCTCCTTAGCATTTCCTAATTTTTTTGTCAAATCGCCAATTAAGGCTTTTGTTGTTCCTTTGTAACGTTTTTTTGTATGTGTAAAATTTTCATTAAGATTTAATTTCTCTTCTTTTTTATCTTCAACAACTTCAGTATTTTTTTGTTCTTCTTCTTTCTTTTTTTCTTCTTTTTCTTCTGATATAATAGATTGTTTTTCTTCTTTATCTTTTTGAACTTTTTCTGTTTTTTCAAATATTGTTGGGTTTTCAAGTAATGATTTTTCGATGGATTCTTTATCATCCTCTTCAGTAATTTTTTCTTGTAATTTACTATTTGTTGATTTAAATAATTTATCTCTTATAATAATCATATATTCATGGAAACCTTCAACAATATCAACTTTTAATAATTCTTCCATATCAGGGTCTTCTTCAACCCCTTCTTTTTTTGTAAAATCGTTGTTTTTATCAAAATATTTTTCTATAGTATTAATTCCATCATCAAACTTTTTAATTTTTCTTTCGATTAAAAATATTAAGGACAAATTTTTAATAGCAGGAGGTTCTTTACTATCTAAACCAATATTATTAAGTTTATCCTCTTCTTCTTTAATTTTCTCCTTAAATTGTTGTGGTTGTTCGTCATATTTTTTACTAAAATCAAATATATTTAATGGCTCATAAATATCAAGTTCATCTATTGTTTTTTTATATTCTTCTATGAGTGGTGTAGTCTCTTTAATTTCATATTTACCACCTTTCATATAATATATAAATAATATTAATTAATTAATAATATTATTTATTTAAGATTTAAAATCTAGTAAGCAAGACAAAATGCTTAATTGGAGTAGGCAAGACCACCCATACCACTCATGACACGGAGGACATTGTAGTTAGTGGCATAGACACGTACCTTGGCGGTGTTGGTACCGCTGACAGTAGAGTTAGAAAGGACAAGTTGAAGAGTAGCGTTGTCAATTCTGGAGAAGTTACAGCTACCGGAAGGTTGGTGTTCCTCAGGGCGAAGAGCGAAGGAATAAACGTTGATACCGGTATCAGGGGCGCGTGTGTGGGCTTGGAAAGGTTGTACTTGGTCGAAGTAAGTACCTTCACGCTCAGAGAAGCGGTCTTGGCCGTTAAGTTGAAGCTTGGCAACAACTACAGGGTTAAGACCCCAGCAATGCATGTCAAGGGCGCTCTCGGCAAGAACGAAAGTTCCGGCATCAGATACACCTGAGACTGCGGCAGAGGTAAATTCACCGTATCCAGTAGCATTAGAGACTCCCGAGTCGGAGTATCCAGTAGCAGAATCGGTGTGGATGTCAGAAGCTCCTGGGTCTTGGAAAAGACCAGAGGCGTTGATGAAACCAGTGGCACCAGTGATAGCGGTTTCACCTCCGTAAGCATGAAGAGCATTAGGAAGAGCATCAATGGCATCAGTGTAGTTGAAAGGTTGGGCACCAAGAGCCTTGTAAAGAAGGCTTCCTCCTTGGAGGGAAGCACAGTAATCAACGTTAGAGTCAGGTTGGACAACCCAGATAAGTTCCTTACAAGGGTGGTTGAAGTTAAGACGGATCTTGTTGGAAGAAGAACCGACAGATTCATCACCTGTGAATTGAAGTTGTTCAATCAAGTACTCATGGGGGTTTTGTGCCATTCTGCGGCGCTCATCAGTATCCAAGAAAACGTAATCAACGTAAAGAGAAGCAGCTACGAGGGATTGATTGTAAGCAGAGGTAGCTTGTGCGGAACCATTGTCAAGGGATAAGTTATCAACACCCCATAGGCACTCATCAATAGGACGAATGTCAAGGTTGATCTTGACCTCGTGGTATTGAAGGGCAATCAAAGGAAGGGCAAGACCAGGGTTGCGGCAGTACCAGAATTGGAATGGTACGTAAAGAGTAGTTTCAGGAAGAGCGTTACGAGGAGCGCAAACTTGGGCAGGAGCATCAGTTCCACCGCAAGGTCCATCTACGTTGGCGAATTCAGGGTCAGTGATGTAGGTAAGTTGAGTAGTATTACCAATCATCTTGAAGTATCCGCGTTGTTGCTCGGAAGTCATGGTAAGTTGGTTCCAGATGTGCATCCAGTCACCATATTGACGGTCGATACGTTGGCCACCAATTTCAACCTCAACTTGAGCGATAAGTTGCTCACCAGGGAAATCCAACCAACGAGCATATTTTGCTTCAGTAGTTGAAATCTCAGGAAGAGTTACCTGAAGATAAGTGCGGTAAGCAAGATCACCATTTCTAGTGATAGTACATGTTACACGACGGCCGAAATCAGCTTGACCGTTAAAAGTTTGCTCAATGGATTCCATTGAGAAGTTTGTGTATCTACGATAAGTAACTTTCCAGAAGGTAATCTGAGGATTACCAGTAAGATATACGTCTTGTGCGCCATAGGCTACGAGTTGCATGAGACCACCACCCATATTATAATATAGCTAAAGATAAAAAAATTTTAAAAAATACTTTAATTAATTTAATTAAAATATTACTTTGATAAAAAGTTTTGGATGTTTGAATTTGATTTTATGAAGGTTTTAAGGTAAGAGTCTTCAAATACTTCTTTTTTTTCTCCATGTTTCTTTTTAAATATATAATTATCATCATTCTTATTAATAGTCCAACCACTTTCTAATGCGTTATAAATAAAGACTATTTTAGCAAGCTTTTCTTCATCAATGATCTTATCCATATATTTTTTATAGAAAAGTATTGTAAATTTTTAATGTAAAAATAAACATAAAAGTAACTTTAATATTATTATATGCCTAATTTCAAGCCTAAAACAACGAAAAAAATAGAAGTTGATTTTAGGAGTTCGATTACTTTAGATGGTAAGCATAATGATATACTAAATGAAATATATAAGGATGAAAGTGAAAAGGCTCCAGATTTGTTAAAGAAAAAAAATTATTTAGAAAAGATATTAAATTCAGAAACATATAGTTCAATTGATGAAAAATTAGAGATTCAAGATAAAATAAAAGAAATAAAGTTAAAAATAAAAAATATAAAAAAAAAGAAAAAGGAATATTTGTTAGAAAATGCTAAAGATGTCTTTACATATTTTGAAAATAAGAAAAATATAGGTAAGACTGAAAATAAAAGTAAAAAGTTAAATAGTTTTTTTAAGATTGATTCTAGTAACAACAATGAAACAGATGACACAACAACAAATATAGTGAATTCATATTTAAGTCGTATAAATTCAGATTTGATAGATGTTAATAATTTTGTAGTACCTACTAATATATGTGATACTTGTAATAAAGGTGAATTAATACCAATGGAAGAAGAAGGGATATTAATATGTAATAAATGTTCAAAAAATAAGCCTTATTTAATAGAAAACGAAAAGCCTTCATATAAAGAACCACCAAAAGAAGTATGCTTTTATGCTTACAAAAGAATAAATCATTTTAGAGAAATATTAGCTCAATTTCAAGCAAAAGAAACAACACAGATACCAGAAACAGTTATTGAAGATATAAAAAATCAAATAAAAAAAGAAAGAATTACTACATCATCAATATCAAATTCTAAGGCAAAGGAGATACTAAAAAAATTGGGATACAATAAATATTATGAACACATACCATTTATTAAAGATATAATAGGAATAAAACCTCCTGTAATGACACCTGAGCTAGAAGATACTTTATGTAATTTATTTATGGATATTCAATCGCCATATGCGAAGTATTGTCCTGATGATAGAGTGAATTTTTTAAATTATTATTATACTGTTTATAAGTTGTGTGAGTTACTTGGACAAAATCAATTTCTTCCTTTTTTTCCGATGCTAAAAGATAGAGAGAAGAGAATAGAACAAGATAATATTTGGAAAAAGATATGTAATGAATTAGATTGGGAATTTATACCTACAATTTAGTTACCAGTCAATTCCGTTATTATGATAATGATAATCATATGAACAACTAGTCTCTTCATTATAATCGGTATGTGGTGTATTTTCACCATAACATATTTTTGTAAATTGTGGATTATCTGTAACACAGCATTTAAAATCTTGAAGGGAATACCTATCTGTATAATCATAGTAATAACAATATGAACATTCGTTCCTCCTTCTAAGGTGACAATAACAATTAGGCATTATGTAATTTTCATAAACAAAATCATTATACAATTCTCTTTTATGATAAAGATAAGAATAGTATTCTTTTAATGCTTCATAAGCAATATCATTTTTCATATATGATTGGATGATATTACAAATTTCATTTGGCAAATAATAAGGAATTACTTCCTGAACTATTAATAGTGGTGATGACATATTATTTTATATGGAAATATATATAAAAAAATTAATCAATTTTATATATATATGTACTATTATTTGGTACTTGCGTCATATTCTGCTGTAGTTTCAGGAATATTGTTTGTATTAAACGATGGGTCTAGTTTAGACAGGAAATCTATAGATGAAGCGCTGAGAATTCTTTAATCCGAAACATATGTAGATTGTAGCAGAGATATTTTATATTATAATATATATAAAAATTAATCCTTTTTATATATAATTATGATACCCCCCCAAAAAAATAGGGGAAATAATAATAGGTTCATACACGTTTTTACTAAGTGGATTAATAATAATATCAGGTAAATACATGAAATATGATGAAGAACTTGTAAAAGAAATATTAAGAACTTGGATTTAATTATGGTTTGATTTCACTTTTTATTGGGTCTGGAGTGGGTACATATGTTGGAGATGTAAATTTATATTGACACGATTCAGATTGTTTAATAAAATTATATTTTAGCAACTGATGAATACTTTCATGATGATCATCTAAGATTTTCTTATGTTTAGAAAATTCATTGTTCATATTATTATTCATATTATACATATTACTTTCGTGTCTTTCTATTCTTAAACTATGAAACATAGTTGAAAAAGAAATTAATAGTACAAGAATTACGACAGTACGTATAGTAAATTTGTGACTTTTATAATTACTATCAAGCCAATCTATATCGTATAAATCACTTTTTAGTTTATTATAACCATTAATAAATGGTTCTGTATATTCTTTTATTGTTTCTTCAAAATCGACACTTACAATTTCATTTTTCATTGGATTTCCTGATAAATCAACTATTAAAATTTCATTATCTGAAGCGTCAGACATAAGTATAGACATAGTTATTATATTTAATCTGTTTTTAAGTAAATTTATATTATTAGTTTAAGATAACAATTAAAAAAAATGTTAATAATTTATGATTAAAATTATTAATATTGTATTAATAATAATATTTTTGATATTATTATTCAGATTAGTATATTTATATTTTGATGATACACATATTTTAAATATTATAGATAGGGATAACATATACAAGACTATTTATAACGATAATAAATTAATATTTAATTATACAGATGATTTGGAAGATGAAGATTATTATAAGTATTTATCATTATGTGAAAATGAAATACTTAAATTAAGTAATGATTTGAGAAAAACAGAATTGAAAAAAAAAGATAGTAAAAAAATATCAGACAAAATAATCATGAAAAATTTAAATAAATTAGATTATTCGTTTCAAAGATTAGGGTATATAGATACTTTTTTATTTAAAATACCTATATTAGAGGAATTAAATGATAGAATTACATTTTACTATAACTACATGAATGATAGTAAATACATAAAAATAAATAATATACCTGTATATCAAGTTTCAAAACATCATCACGCAGTAGAATATGTATATAAAATGTTTAAATCAAATCCTGGAACAATACTACATGTTGATACACATGCTGATATGAATCCAATAAAAAATAATAAGGATTTTTTTAAAGAATATATTGAAAATTCTAATAAAAAAAGTACAATAAAAAAATATAATGATTTAGTTACAGACATTGGAGGAGTTCTTGTTCCAATGTTATTACCATATAAAAAAAATAATGGTGTTTTTTGGATAACTCCAGATTGGGTAACGGAACCATATAATAGTTCAGATATAAAAATTGCTTTAAATGAAAGTGATGCTTATTTTTATGGTGGCACATGTCCAAAATATACAGTAAAAGTAGATAAAGATATGAGTGATGGAGTAGATTTAGATGTATATTTTACTACGTCAAATGTTAAGCACGCAATAAATAAAATAGATAATATATCTGATAATTATATTTTAAATATTGATCTTGATTATTTTGTTTGTTTTGGAGGACCTTCATATGGTAGTGAAGGTAATGATGCAATATCACACTATAGAACTATACTTGACTTAGGATATGCGTTAAAGGACGATAAAGAATCAGAAAAGAAGGAAAAAGAATTATATTGTGAAATGGATTACATCTTAAAAAGAATAGATAATTTTTTAATTTTTATTAAAGAATTAAAGTTAAAAAATAAGACACCATCTATGATAATTATTTGTGATAGTACTAGAATGAGTTTCAGTAACTATAAAAATAATGATAAAAATGATAGTGAAATAGTACATGAATTTATGCCCAAGTATTTATGTTTTTGGGTTCATAATATAGTTTTAACTAATTTAAAAAGGGTGCTTGATTAATATATAATGTAATAAAATTAAATATTAATTAAAGATTTAGTGTTTGCGGGACTTGCGGGCCTTGCGGGATTTGCTGGATCTGCGGGAAGCCTTAGCATGGACAGCAGTGCGGGCCTTTTGTGCGACGGTCATGGCCTTGCGGGCACGGCGTTCAGCGACCTTAGCTTTCTTTACTAAAGCCATAGCCTTACGGGTAGCTCTCTTGGCGCGGGAAGCACGGGCACGCATAGTTTTCTTGCTCATCTTAGATTTGGATTGGTGGACTTTACGGGTTCTTGCCATTATAAAATACGCAGAGAAAAAAAAATCATGTTAAATATTTTTTATCTATTTTCAAATTTGTCCTAAATTTAAGTAAATCTAATTCTCTCCCAACGGTAGGGAAATTATCAAAACCATAAATATCTTGAAGTAAAAGCCATTCAAATACCCCCCCTACGTAAATATGAATATTTAAAAATCCAAATTGAATTAATTTTTTACATTTTGTGTATGTTGATTCGTCTAAAGTATTCTCCCCGTAGATTATAATACATGCGTTAGAATCACCATTATTTATTAAATCGTTGATTGCTCTCTCTTCGTCGTTATAATTTATGGTATTTTTAATTAAACATGATTGTTTATTTAGGGGTAATGTATTTATAATTAAATATCCATTTTTTATTCCGTATTGAACATCCTCGTATCCAATTTTACTTATAGATATTTCATTTCCCATATAGTTTATTAATTCTTATATTTAAATAATAATTTTCGAAAGAAATTATATGAGTAGTGTAGATATTTGGAATGATGATACAGCATTAATTAAAGCTTTGAGAGAACGACGGGAAGAACAAAAAGACAGAAAAAAAAATACACTAAGCAGTAGTGACCAGAAAAAAAATCAAGATATGAAAATGAAAATAAGAAAAAACTCAATAAATCCAGGTGAAGAAATGATGCGATATTTTCGTAATGACGTTGAATCTGAACTGGAAGAACATGCAGAGAAAATGGCGGAGAAAAAGGGAACTCCTCTTTCTAGTATGATCCCAATACCTCTTCCAAATTACTTAAGAAAACAACCAGCGTATCCATATCAGCGAAAAGATGATAATATCCGAGGTGGTGTTAAAAAGAGAAGGACAAAAAAAGGGAAAAATAAAAAGAGTAAGAAACAAAAAGTAAAAAGAAGAACAAATAAAAAAAGAACAAATAAAAAAAGAAAGACCAGAAGAAGTAATAAAAAGCGATAATTTACTATTTATTTTTGAATAATTGTCACCTAAAAATGTTTATTAATAATATATCATGTTATATTATGAATAACCCAGAACGTTTAGAATTTGGTGATCCTTTATTAAGCAATCCATTACCTCCTGGAACCCCCCCACATACATACACATACACTACAGGTAATACTCCTCCTGGAACACCAAAAAAACATCCTATCGCAAAAATGACTGCTGCGGATGAAAAAGAAAGAAAACAATTAGAAAAATATATATCTGACGGAACCAAAAATAACTATGGTGCTATGGGAAGACCTTTAGGTCCGCCACCTAAAGGTGGAAAACGAAAAACGAGAAGGGCAAAGAAATCGAAAAGAAAATCTAAGAAATCGAAAAGAAAATCCAAGAAATCGAAAAGAAAATCTAAGAAATCGAAAAGAAAGTAAATTAATATGTAATTTTATGAAATTTATATATTAATAGTTTAATCCTGTTTATCTAATTTAGGAATTTCAGTCATAGTTATTTCATCAATACTCGGTGATTTACGTGTAGATTTACTAGGGCTTTGTGGTTTAGTAATATTATTAGATTCAAACAACTCTTGTCTAATATTAGCAGACAAATTATTTACATTAGCACCTGATTTTTCGCTCATCTCTTCAGGGAGAATAACATTTTCGTCAGGAATAGAATCATAATCAACAGCTAACGTATTAATAAGATTACCGTTCTCGTCCATTTTCTGTGAAAGAACATTTCCAGTTTTTTCAGCGAGTTTCTGGTTATCTTCCATGGCCTTTTCCTTTGCTTCACGAATTCTTTTCTCGAACTCAACCTTAGCATTCTTTTCATTTTCGACCTTACCATGCATGAGTTTATTAAGCTCATCGTTCATGTGTTCAACCTTACCAGTTTTATATGCTTCAGGTTCCCAAGGCATCCATGTTCCAACAGGTCCAACAAAAATGTCATGATTAGAATCTATTTCACGTAGCATTTTACATTTCTGCTCTGCTTCTTGCTGTGAATTAAAAGACCCACGAACTTTAATACCACGAACACTAGTTCTAAATGAATGTTTTTCATTAAACGTTTGTTCAAGATGTTCTTCATTAGCATCAATGAAATTTTTAAATTCATCTTCAATTGTAGTTTTCAATAAATTACTCTTTTCTTCAGCTAAAAATGACTTAAAATCATTAGTAACAGATTCTTGTTCTAGATTATACTTAAAAATAATAAACTGTAAAAATTGTTCATATTTTTCCATAGATTTTGTAAAATCAAACTTCTTTAGGAATTCTTGAAAAAGGAATAAATCTCTATTTTTGATAATATTCTCAGGTGATAAAAACGAAATACAACAAAACTTTTGGCCACTGATTGTTTCATCTTCGTCTAATAAGTCAATTAGTGGATTTTCGGGTAGCGGTTTAGATAAACTAGGCATATATATTTAGTATAAATTTAAATTTTAAGTATTTATTATATTAATATTTTTTCTCTATCTATTTTATATAATGTTCGAAGCATTTGATATTAGTGAGCTAATCAAAAGAGCTATTAAGTACCTTGTTGAAGGTTTAATGGTAGCCATCGCTGCCTTTGCTATTCCTAACGCTAAGCGTGGATTAAATTTAGAAGAAATTGCCCTTATTGCCTTAACCGCTGCCGCAACATTCGCAATTCTTGATACATATATTCCATCAATGGCTGTATCCGCTCGTTCTGGTGCTGGATTCGGTATTGGTGCCAATTTAGTAGGTTTCCCAAAAGGCCTATAATTTAAACAATTTATTTAGACGATAAATAATATAATGAATTAAAATAATTTATTTTATTATTATAATATATAATGGCTAAGACTAAGTCAAATAATAGACGTACTAAAACATCTACCAGACGCAAACGCGGTGGTCTTTTTGGTTATGATGTTAGAGGAAAGATGGCAAAAGCTATGGGAAAACCAGAAGATGCTTTCAAACCTGATGATATGGGTATGATGGCAAAGGCAAATACTATGGGAAGTAGTATGAAGGAAGGTGCCCAAGCTATGGGAGCCCGAGCTCAACAAATGATGGGTCCAGGACAAGCTGCTCCTGCTGCTCGTGGTGGTCGCAGACGCAGAGGTTCTCGCAAGACCAAGAGATCTATGAAATCCAAGAAATCTAAGAAATCCAAGAAGTCAAGAAAGACACGCCGTGGTCGCAGAAGACATTAAATTAAATATTTATAAATAATAAATTAATTTTTATAAATATTAGTTAAATTTTACTACAATTTCTACATCCTCTTTCTTAATACTTTTAGATGCGAGAATAGATAATTCTTGTCTCTTTTTTCTAGTTTTAGTTTTGTCATTTAATGGTACATTTTTCTTTCTAGAAGTACTATTTCTGCTATTCATATCATTTTCAATAGTTTCATAATTTTCTCTGATATAATCAACAACTTTGTTTTCAAGTGCCCATTTAAAAAAATTGAGCTGACCAATTGTGGTTTGTATGGAAGTACCATTTTTATATGGAAAGGTTATTCTTTCCCAGCGACAAAATGGGTCAAATCTTCTTTTACTATATGCTTTCAATTTTAACTTATAGTCATTATAAACTTTAAATCGCATAAATTCTCCATTGTCTCTCTCAATATCATAAACGGTGTAATAATTTTTGGCGTAATTTGTGGCGAACCAATCTACAATACGTAATGATATTTTGGACTCTCCATTTATAATGTTTAACATTTCATCCAAAAAATCAGAATCCCTATAAAAAGCTTTTAAATTATTCAAAAGTAAATCGTTTTGTGTGGTATATGCTCCTCCTGACATAATATAGTTATTAGTGTATTGTTTAATATATTTTATATAGATTTATTTATTTTTAATTTTTTTGTATATTCAAAATTATCCATATTGCTATTTCTTCTTTTTAAATTACATTCTAAGCAGCTTATAATAACATTATCTGTATTGTGACCAATATCATTATTTATTCTTTCAAGTGTCCATTGGTAATTATCTCTATATTTATTTGTTAGAATAACAATTTCTTTGTTACAATATTTACATTTTAGTTTTGATATTACTAATTTTTCAACAACATTATCAAAGTCAATAAATTTATCACTTTCATACCTATTTTTTTTAACATCTTGTGATTTGTAACTAGTTATTTTTTTTTTAATTTCACTTTCATATATTTTCTTCTGTTCGAATTCTGAATCCATATATATTTTATTAATTGACGATAATTGTTCTTTATATATTAAAATATTTTCGTGATAATTAGATTGCTTATATTCCTTTTGTTTCTCTCGTTGTGCTCTTTTGAGCCCGTATTTATTATGCTGACCTGTTATAGTTATTCCCTTAGTAGTCTTGTCATCCATATATAGTATAATTATAATTAAAGAGAGAAAATAACCAAAACCCAATATAATAAAACATTATTTTTAAATGAGTTAGAATTAAAACAATAAAAGATATATGGAGTTTACCGAAGAAGGAAATAAAATCAATAAAAACTCTGAAGATAAAACTGATAAAAACGAGATTATTGATGAAAAGAAGGAGAAGGAATTAAAAAGAATAAATCGCATAGATAAAGAATTGAAATACAAAAGTATTTATTTAAATAATAATTATGGTAATAATACAGAAAAGGAGAAAGATTCATGTAATATGGATATAATAGATAATTTTCTTGAAAAAGAAAAACAAAGTAATAAGTCTCAACCTTGGAATAAGTTAAATAAAATAGATAAAATAGATAAACTAAAATCTTTTTGCGAACGTTTTTCTGAAGAAAATAGTTTTTCTGAAAGTAATAAAGAAGATTTACACAATTATTTAATTAGAGCATTAGACCAAAAAAAATTTACAAAAATAAAGGATATAAACTATAATAAAGAAGAAGGATTTATAAAGGATATACCAGGATTGTTTTTTGACAAGAAAAAGAAGATTTTTACTATTAAGTCACTAGATAATAGAGTATCTACATCTAAAAATTTAGCACCAAAGACAAAAAAGTCTAAAATTCAAACAAAGAAAAATAAATCTCGTGAAAACAAAAAAGAACAAATATAAATTTAATTAAAAAAAATTGATTTTTTTATAATATTATAAGAATATTATAAAACAGACCAGCATGACATCTAAAATGTGCGAGTGGGACCAATATGTGATTTTGGACCCAGAGGATGGAATTAAAGCTAAATCACATAAAAAAAAATTTATTAGCCCAAGTCGGTTTTATTATGGTCATAAAAAATATTCCGATATCAATCCTCTTGAATGTTTGTATGAGGATGATGAATACGATTATGAAATTGACGATGATGAAATTGATGATGATAAAAAAAATAAACACTTACAAGCAATACACAATAACGAGTTCAATATAGCGATAAATTGTCTATATTGGGGAGGGATTTTAGCAAAATCAGTCTTTACTGGTTGTATGGTTTATGTAATATTTATCGTTTAATCTATTAATCAAATACTTTTTTACTTTTTATTTGGTTAAAATTGATTTGAAATACATATAAATAATTAAATACAGATATATTATGGAAAGTGTTATGAATTTATTAAATCCAATGACAGATGAAGACATCGAAAAGATGCAAAAAGAGATAGAACAAGATGAAGATAATGCTGAAGATTGTTATAAAAAATTAGATGATACAATTAAATATGATTTACATGAATTTTGTTTGGAAATGTTTAACAATTTACATTTAGAATGTATTCATTTAACATGTGAAGAAAATTTTGATGAATTTATGCGAAATAATGTTACGTCGATGTTAAAAGTACATTGTGATTCTGTAGAGCCATATCAAAGTACAATGAATAATATTTCACCTAATATAAAAGATATAGTAATAGAATATATTGTTAATTATGGTGAAAAAATGTTTTATACACACATAACCCCTAGACGGTCTTATGATAAAACATTTATTCGTTTTATGCCTGATGTAGAGAAACTAAATATAAAAATAGAACACGTTAGAAACAAACCTCAACCAGAGCAACGAACAGATGAATGGTATGAAACAAGATATAATATGATTACTGCCAGTTCAGTTGGTAAAATTTTTGAAACTCAGAGTTCTATTAATAGTATAATTTATGAAAAATGTAAGCCATTAACAGTAACAAATCAAAGTACAGGTGGTGCTTTGGGATGGGGTATTAAATATGAACCAGTATCTGTTATGTTTTATGAAAATTATTATAATTGTAAGGTTGAAGATTTTGGTTGCGTACAACATGACAAATATAATTTTATAGGAGCTTCACCTGATGGCATTGTTGTATGTGAAAAGTCAAGCAGACACGGTCGTATGTTAGAAATAAAGAACCCAATTTCTCGTACAATTACAGGTAATCCTAAAAAAATATATTGGATACAGATGCAATATCAAATGGAAGTATGTAATTTAAATGAGTGTGATTTCTTAGAAACAAAATTTGTAGAATATGCGAACGAAGAAGACTTTAACAATGATGGTACATTTAACTCAACAACATTCGGTCAATTAAAAGGTATTATATTACAATTTACCGTGAACGAAAGTTCATGTCACGAATATTTACCAATATATTCAAGTGAAGAAGAATATATTGAATTTAAAAATAACATGATAGAAAAGTACGGAGAAGAAAATCTTTTAAAGATAATTTATTATAAACTAGATCATTATAGTTGTATATTAGTATTACGAAATAAAGAATGGATTAAACAATCCATACCAAAAGTGAGTGAAGTATGGAGTACGATATTAAAAGAAAGAGCCGAAGGTTATGGTCATAGAGCACCCAAGGAAAGAAAGAAAAAAGCTTGTTTGATTGATATGAAGGATATGAATGAAGAAACATCAAATGAAACAAAATCACAAGATACAATATCTGATATGTTTAAAGCACCAGAAACTTCACAAAATATACTATTAAAAGTAAGAACAGAAAGTTTCGATGAAACTATAAATAAAATGGATAATTCTGAAATAAATTTATAAATTTATAAATAATAATATAAATATTATTTATAAAATATTACATGGATATAATAACAGGTGAAAAAATACAATTATTATGTGATTTTTTTATAGGTGAAGATAATGATTTTAATTTTAATCCAAATATTAAAAAACTAAAGGATAAACATATATATGTAAATAGTAATTATATTTTTCCTGATATTCAACTAAAAATATTCATTTATCCTCGTTTATTCATAAAAAATATAGATGATTTGTTTAATATTTTAAAAACTATAAAACAAAAATCTATAATAGTAACACATAATAGTGATAAAGATTTAAATGAGGATATTATTAAAAAAATATTTACTATTGATAATCTAACAAAAGTATATACTCAAAATATTAATGTAGATACAAAGATTTATAAGAATGTTATTCCATTGCCTATTGGATTCGCAAATAGTCAGTGGCCGCATGGTAATTTGAAGTATATAAACGAATTGGTAGATAAATTACCAACTAAAACAAATGATATATTTTTTAATTTTCATATACCTGCTATGAAACATATCTTGGGAACCGAATATTTTAAAAAAAGGAATAATTGTAAAAAAATATGTGTGAAAAAAGGAATAAAATGGACACCAAAGGTAGAATACGCATTGTATTTAAAAAATCTATCTACATATAAATTTGCCATATGTCCAGAAGGAAATGGTATAGATACCCATAGATTATGGGAATGTTTATATTTAAAGGTAATACCAATATGTTTAAGTTGCCATATGATTAATTATTACTCAAAGTTATTTCCAATAATAGTATTAAATAGTTGGGAAGAATTAAGTGATGTATTAAAAAGTGATATTGCTAGTAATATATATAGTAAAAGTGATTGGTCAAATTATAAAATGTTATCATTTGATAATTTAAAAAAACAAATTATTTTCTAGTTTTTCTCTTTGATTTTTTGTTTTTTCTTTTATTCTTCTTTTGTGTTCTCTTCTTTCTTTTGTTATTCTTTCTTGTCTTTCTTTTCTTTGTTTTTCCTCCATTTCTTTTTGTTAATGTTGTATTACCATATCTCTCGACATTTTTTGCGAACAACCTCCTTCTTTCCAATTTAGCTATTTCTTCATCAGTTTTACCCTGTTCTCTATATTTCTTCATTCTGGCTTCTTTTTCTTCTCTGATTCTTCTTGCATCTGCACTAAATTTTAAAAAATTTTTATTACTTTTTAATTTTTCGTGATATTCTTGATCAATTTTTTTAAATTCGTCCAGGTCATTTGTGTCGTCACCAAGTAAACTACTTCCACTACTGTTAATTCTAGTGCTAATTGTCTTTTTTAGTTTGTCTCCCTCACTTACCAGACCTTTGAATGATTTTTTCATAGGTGTTAAACCCTTAGGACCTGTATTTTTAGAACGTGGAGGGGTTGTTGGTGCGGTATTTTTTTTATAATCACCACTTAATAAGTCATCAAAAGGAGAACTAGATCTTGAACTTGTGCGTGGAGGGGTTGTTTGTGTGGTATAATTTTTATAATCACCACTGAATAACTCATGAAATGGAGAAGTAGTTCTTGAACTTGGATTAGACATATATTATATTTATATTAATTTTTATAAAAGACGAAATAGATTCCAATTATTAATAAAAACATATAGTACGCAAGATAGGATATACCTTCA
>Ga0257110_1000722_pt1 | contig 15685 bp, 16 predicted proteins | sample LP_taG_7_FD_190184 | JGI IMG/M metagenome (GOLD analysis project Ga0257110, IMG submission 190184) | Marine microbial communities from Northeast Subartic Pacific Ocean, Canada - LP_J_2015_P26_10m | ecosystem: Environmental > Aquatic > Marine > Oceanic | place: Canada: Northeast Subartic Pacific...
GTGTATTGGCAGCGTTTGCTGCAGCAATAATACGTAAATCAAAATCATACTGCGCATTTACCGTTCGTGGGTCAGGCGGTAATTTTGTAATATTTCTATCAGCAAAATTATATGCAAGAGCTAAGATAAAAATTACGCCGAAGCTAGATAGGAAAAATAAGTTACGAGACTTCGACATTTTCGACCTCACCACCTTTTTTTACCCACCACGTTTGAATACAGTTATTATGATAAATTGAATTTAGACCACGCACATTTCTAAGCTGCTCCTTGGACGGTTGTACATATCCTGTCTCGTCATGTGCTCGACTTTGTAGGAACATATCTTTCCCATTCCAATCAATATCTAAATAAAAACGCGTTAGAGCTTTTGTTTCACCAGGTTTTGCTAATCGTGCACGAAACCAGTTCTCTCCACCATCGAGCGTGACATCAACGCGAGTAATGGCTCCGTGCCCCGACCAGGCCAAACCAGAAATTACTAATGGACCAGAACTGTGTTTAATAGGAGCTTGTGGACTCGGAGATGTTATCACAGATTTAGCATCCATGACCCATGTCCACTTTCTAGATGTACCATCAGCTAAAGTATCAGTATATTTGGATGTTTCTTCACGGCTTTCTATTGGCTGGTCCGTCACCTCAACACGACGCAACCATTTCACCCACATATTGCCCTCCCATCCAGGCACGACTAGCCGAACAGGATATCCGTGCTCCTTACGCAATGCTTCACCATTTGCTTTAAATGCAACGAATACATCGTCTAGAGCTTTTTCAATTGGAATAGAGCGACCATTGGATGAAGCATCAGCCCCTTCCACAAAGACCCATGATCCTTCGGGTTTCAATCCCGCTTCATTAAGTAGAGTACGCAAAGGGATACCTGTATATTCCATATTATGTATCATTCCGTGCGTAAATTGAGCACCGTTTAATTGTGCTCCCGCCCATTCCATTCCTGTGTTTGCAGCACATTCACAAAAATATACATGGTTCTCTCGTGGAAACCGCTCTAAATCTTCGTAAGTAAACACCAACGGCCGGTCTACCAACCCATTAATCATAAGTCGGTAGTCTTCTTTTGGAAGCTCGATAGCCCCTGAATGATTTCTTTCAAAAGCACAGCCCTGCGGAGTGATCGTTCCATCAAGAGCATGAATTGGAGTAAAATTAACTGAGCTTATTGTGTCCGCGGTAAGCCATCCTACATTTCTTCTCACCACATCTGACTCAAAGTCTATTGGCATACCATATGGCGTTGCATCGACACCGTCACCCGTAAATTGTGCCCATTCCTGTGGTTCGGTGATTAGTGGATCGCCTTCCATAGCTTTTACGGAAGTACCGGCAGTGAACGCCGCACTGCCCACTGCTACTGAACCTTTTAAGAAAGCTCGCCTTGTAGTTTTTTTCTTTGACATAATTTAAATTAACCTCCAGCCACTAATAAAGTGCCTTAAACACCTAAGACCTGAACAGAATTATTTGGATTAACTTTTACACTACCATTTCGACGAATGTAATTTTCTACAAGGTCCCAGATCTGAGGCCCCTCTGTACCCTCGTTCACTGATGCCCATCCTGCTACAATATAAACTTTAGATGGATCAATCTTCTCACCAGTTTTCAGAAGTGTTAACTCACTTATCCGCTCACCCTGGGACTTGTTTATATCTATCCTATAGCCCATTCCGCCAATTCGAACCATGTCGCCCCCCTGCTGATAATAGGGATCTGGGTTAAAAAGATTATCTGCAACATCCTCTAGGATTATATGTATAAATTCCCCAGTCATTTCAGTCCGATAAACCTTCCCATAACTCATGGAAGTAACATTCCAAATGTCTTCTCTAGTAATGTCTTGCCCTGGCAAAATCGAGGGTCCCCATCTAACACCTGGAGACAAAGATATATCTGCTTCGCGTTCTTCAATCATAGCCTGACAAATCAAATCGTCCCAAGTCCCATTAAAGTTTCCTCTACGGTATAACAAACCCTCAGATTGACCAATCACTTCAGACAATTGGTCTGCAAAGGGTGCTCGTTGGGCATTAATTAGGTCAGCTATATCAGCATCTGGTGTTATAACATCGGCAAAAATTGGGATGAGCTTATGTTTAAAGCCTAACATCTGGCCGTTACGCACATCTAAATCAACTCTACTTACGAACTTACCGTTGGACCCAGAAGCAATAATTACTGTTTTGTTTATCAATACTGGCTCTGGAAGCGCATCGTGGGTATGACCCGAAAGAATAAGATCTATCCCAGTCACAATACTGGCCATCTTTTTGTCTACGTCAAAACCATTATGAGATAATACCACAACAAGGTCTGCCCCTAGCCCACGAACCTCATCAACCATTGCTTGCATATTTTCATCTCGAATACCGAAACTGTACTCAGGAAACATCCAACCTGGATTAGCAATAGGCATATATGGAAATGCCTGACCAATTACCGCAATTTTTGAACCCCCTCTTTCAAAAAAAGTATAAGGCTTAAAATACTCTGCGGGTTCATCCCATTCAGCATCAAATATATTTTGACCAAGCGCAGGGAATGGAAGAGTATCGATTATTTCGTGCACTCTGTCAGAACCTAAAGTAAATTCCCAGTGAAACGTCATAGCTTCGGTATTCAAAGCATTCATAACATTTACCATATCTTGGCCTTGGGTATGATGACATGTATAGGATCCATGCCAAGTATCCCCACCATCCAAAAGAATAGCATCTGGCCTGTCAGATCTGATAGCCTTTATTACAGTCGCAACTCTATCAAGCCCTCCTAAACGCCCATATTCTTTGGCAAGCGCAGAGAAATCATTGTGAGTTAGGGCATAATGGGAAGGGCTTCCATCATTTATCCCATACATCTTGCGAAACTGGGCTCCTGTTATATGCGGGACTTGTCCAGTAGCATTACCAACACCAATGTTGATCTCTGGTTCACGAAAATATATCGGCTTTAATTGCCCATGTATATCAGTAATGTGAATTAATGAAACATTTCCATAGGTATCAAATTTCAGAAGATCATCTTGAGTGAGCTTCTGTTGGGCAGCAAGTCTAGAGAAATTACCAAATCCCGACGCGCCATATATTGCTGTTGTTGCCATTCCAACTTGTAAAAAATCGCGGCGTGATACCATTTATCTACTCTCTTAAAACTAAATACATATTCGCATGTTTGAATTTTTACATAAGCAAAACCCCGGCAAAAGGCTGCCGGGGTTTTATTTTCTTAGTTTCGAACTGATGGTGTTTCTATAGTTAAACCATTTGAACGAGATGCGACATATAGCTCTAGAGCTTTAAATTCGTCACCACCTTCTTTGTATGGAGTAGCTCGAATATTCTTCATACAACCTTTAAAACGTGCATGGATGGTATTTAGCTTTGCATTTTTGAGTCTGTACGTTGGAAAGCCGTTAATCTGACCCATAGACAAATGGTCAGCCCTAATCATGTTTCCGTAATTATCTTCATGGCAATTCGCGCAGGACATATTTAATTGGCCTACACGAGTGTAATACAATTCTTTCCCTTTATCCCAAGTACCTGAAGCCGCGCCATCAATAGCAACATTAACGGGCATGCCTCTTGATTGAAGCCCTATTAAACCAATGATACCAGCCATATTACCTTCGGACCACTTCCATTTTTCAGCGCCCATTCTTTCCGTACGGCAACCGTTTACCAACTCAGGAATGGTTTCTAATTCTCCCGAACTATTAACTCTAGGCATGGAAGCTCGTAGTCCTTTAAATACTTCTGGTGATTCATGACATGACACACAGGCTTTGCCAGCTGTTCCATCAACCGCATTGAACGTGTCAATCGCCTTGTCAATGAATATAAATGCAGGATTGTCAAAATCGTCCATCTGCAGTGCTTGCGTTTCATCTTTCCTAAAAACCCAACCTGAGAAAATTTCGTCAACATTCTCCATGTGCGCAGGTGCGGCAACTGAGGTAACCATTAATTGACCCTCAACAGTCAGCTGCGAGTCTTCCCCTGCAATAGCGGCAAATGGAATGGCTAATGCTCCAACCACTACTGTAATTAGTTTCTTAAACTTCATAAGTTTACTCCCAATAATAGAGGCGCAAAATATGCGCATTTGAGCATCATTACGCTATTTTGACACTCTTCTTTTCCTCGTAAATAGATCCGTCGTCGTCGTACCAAGTAAAATGAAACTCACCCGCCTCAGGAACAACAGCGTCAAATGCAAAATACGGATTGGTAGAGATTGCTGCAGCCATCTTAACATCGATCACAGTATTTCCATTGAAGGCACATGTGAACCGGTTGATGATTGATTGGGGAATTTTATTACCATCACTGTCTTTTCGCTGCCCACTCTCCATTTTGTGGCTAATCAATGTTTTTAAAGTCACAATTTCTCCAACATCTGCAGTTTTTGGAACTTTAACTCTCGCTTTTACGCCTTTTGCCATAACTTCTCTCCCTTTTTTAGCCGCCGCAGCCGCCAATAGTAACTTTTACTGTCTGATGAGCCGATGCAAATGAACCATCAGCCATCTCTGCAACAGCAACCACATCTTGAGTGCCAGCCAGCCTAATTCGGGTTGTTGCGCTCTGCGAGGCAGATCCAGCGCCAAAATTGAATGTAGCCACTCCCGGAAGAGGGTTCCCTGCTGCCAGTACTGTAATTGCTACTGCACCCGGTGCATCTATCGAAATTGGCACCGTATTGCCGTTTTCAGCAATTTCAGGAGCAGTCAGAAAAATTCCAGCCGAAGCCGCATCTGCCCCACCAGTAACGCCCATGATTAGCTCATTGACGGGTGTTGCCGCTGATGAAAATGACGGCAAAATAGTTGTCAATGCAGCCGCTCCACCCATTGCTATTGTATCACGTCGTGTGAGTTTCATTGTTATCTCCTTAGATCTACTATTTACTTATTCTTTCAGTGTTGAAAGATAAGCTAAAACATCTTCTACCTCTTGCGCTCCAAGTATTGTCTTACCAACAAACTTTTTGAGCGTCCGCTCATAACCTGAATCCCAGTAAAACGAAGGCATTATAGTTCCTTCAAACATGCCTTTAGAATTTACTAAAATTCCACGAAGTTCTGCTGTATTCCAACGAGCTGCGACACCATCTAATTCAGGGCCCACTTCTCCATGAAATGACTGCTCACTCATCTCCGAATTAACATGGCAAGCCAAGCAGTTTCCTTTTTTTCTATTCATAAAAAGTTTTCGACCACTAACGGCATCCCCAGAAACACCTGTTAGAGATGCAGTTACTTCTCCATCACTACCGAAAGCGACATCTGATGGAGCAATCGACCCTGCCAATGAAGCGCTACCGATCAACGCAGCCGCAAAAGCTACCTGTGCAAAAAGTTTCATATTCCCTCCCCTAAGCTATCGTAAAGAGTCTCTACCTTGCTAAAGACAGCATAGGACACGAATTGCCCCACACGCAAGAACAAATTCTTTATTTTGAATGAATGGCTACTTCAATCAGTGTTTTGCGCACGACGTTCATCAATTCTTCTAGCATGATAACGCTGAAAGTCCTCACCATTATCAAGGAGATAGCGCTCCTCACGAACCCAAGTAAATAAGTCCATTGTAGTCCCAGCACTGAAGGCTCCAGGCATCATTGCCACCGCAGCTTGCTGAGCAGAAACATCATTTTTCACCTCTGGCGGCAAAAAGATTACGGAAGGGGTAAAAAGAATCCCCCACTTTCGAGCTATATCTTTTTCAGCTAATACGTCACCATCAAAATCGGTAACTTCAATATCTCCATGCAAGTTAAGTTGCACCACAAAGAAATTTTCTTCGATATAATTTGATACTTTTTCCTTCGAAAAAACCTCTTTGTGCATCTTTGTGCAGTAAATACAGCCTATCTGCTCAAAAAAAAGAACCAACCGCTTTCCTTCTGAATTAGCCTCAGAAAGGTCTTCTCTCAAGTCCTTGAAAGTATCTTGCATCCATCGAGTCTTATGCAGACCGTCGTCTCCTAACTCTAACGCGATTACATTTGTTGCTAGGAAAGAAAAAACAGACATAGCTGTAATTACTAAATATTTTTTAAATATCATTTCTACACTCCAAATAATGTTGGAAAAGCTACCAACATCCAATTTGCTATTTTACTTATGGACCCAGTAACCATTAAAACAGCAAAAAAGATCAATACCAGCCCCATTAACTTTTCCATATACCCTAAATATGGACGAAACTGCGCAGCAAACTTTAAAAAGGGTTTAATAAAGAAAGCTGCCAAAACGAAAGGTAATGTTAATCCCACCCCAAAGGTAAATAGCAGCAGAAGGCCTCTGTAAGCGCTTGATTCTACGGATGCAGTCATAATCACAGCCGTTAAAACGCCACCAACGCATGGCGTCCAGCCTGCGGCAAATGCCAAACCAACAAGGAATGACCCAACGACATCCATCTTACCTGTGTCGCCAACGTTTAACTGAAATTGACGGTCTAAAAACCCAATTTTGAAAATACCTAAAAAATGAAGGCCCATTATGAAAATAATTGTGCCTGCAAACCAACGAAATTCGGCTTGAAAACTTCTAAAAGCTTGGGAAACTGAAAAGGCTGCTGCTCCTAAAAGAACGAACACAGTGATTATACCCAACGAAAAAAAGATTGCCGAAATTACAGCTTTACGTCGAATATTAGGAGAAACTACACCATCTTTTTTCAGTCCTACAAGTCCTGCCCCAGCCATATAGCTTATATAAAACGGAACAATTGGCAATACGCAGGGCGAGAAGAATACAATCAGACCGCCGATGAAAGCTCCCCATATCGAGACATCTAGCATCGTAGGATCCTTGTTTAATTCACATATTCATATTATAGAAGATGTAATAATTCTCGTCAATCATTGCTTCAACCTATGAAATTAATACTACAAACACTTATACTTATAATGGCCTGGGAGTTCTCATATGCATCAGAAAAATACAATTTGGTGTATGTAGGACAACAGGGTTGTGAGTATTGTGAGATTTGGGATGAAGAAATTGCTGCAATATACCCCAAAACACCTGAGGGTAAGTTTGCACCATTATTAAGATTAGACATTACTGACTACGAAGCGCAAATGATCGATGTAAAGCCAGTAATATTTACCCCAACCTTTATCCTTACAAACGACTCCAAAGAAATTTCTAGAATAGAAGGATACATCGGTGATGATTTATTTTGGGGTATGTTAGAGATTATGTTAAAACGAGAAACAGAATATAAATAAATAATAGCCGCCAGAAACAGATTTAAAAATTGTTCCAGCTAAAAAACCCCAATTGTTCGTAAGGTAACAAAGGAATAAACATAAAATGAATCTACCAGTTATCACTAAAAACATGTCGAATGACGAACTAGATGAATTAGTAGACAAAGCTACAAATGCATCTGCATTTTTAAAAGCTATAAGTCACGAGGGGCGTCTCATGATATTATGCCATCTGGTATCTGGCGAAAAGTCTGTCACCGAATTAGAAGATCTTATTTCCGCGCGTCAAGCAGCTGTCTCACAGCAACTATCAAGGCTCAGGTTAGAGGGCCTGGTAATACCAAGGCGTGACGGGAAAACGATCTACTATCGTTTAGCTGATGACAAGCCAAAGCGAGTGCTAGAAGTGGTCTACGACTTATTTTGTAATCCCACAAATGAAGTTTAAGTGCCTTTTTTAATTTATATAAAAATTTTGGCAGATATCTGTTTAATTATGATAAGAAATTTCGATGTTTAGTACTTTAGGGGGCAATGAGCTTTCAACTTTAGTTGGTTTAGGAGGGGGTATTCTTTTAGGATTAGCCGCTCGGATGGGGCGGTTTTGTACCTTGGGAGCAATTGAAGATGCAGCTTACGGCGGATCACAAATAAGAATAAGAATGTGGGCACTTGCACTTGGATTAAGTATAATAGGTGTGCACTTATTTAATCATTATGGACTAATTAACCTTTCAGAAAGCTTATATCTTTCCACTGAGGTGAACCTGTATTCTGCCATATTAGGAGGCCTCCTCTTTGGGTATGGAATGGCTATATGCGGAAATTGCGGGTACGGGGCTTTGGCCCGCCTCGGCGGAGGTGACTTGAGGTCTTTTGTACTTGTTTTAGTAATGGGAGTCTCTGCCTACTTCACTATATCAGGGCCATTGGCAAAATTACGTGTTACTTTGTTTCCCGTACTCCCGTTAGAGACATCTGCACCACCAAGCATATCATATCTTGGATTTCAAACCTTTGGAATAAATCCAACGATATTTGGACTAATAATAGGGGGAGTTTTTCTGGTGTATGGCTTATACAACCATAAAAACAAAATGAAATTTACCTCTATTTTTTGGTCAATAATTGTATCGATTGCTATTGTGGTCGGGTGGCTGGGTACATCTTGGATAGCTAGGTCAGCCTATGAACCAATTGCTGTTCAGTCTTTCACATTTGTCGCGCCAGTTGGTGAAACTATTCTTTATGCGATGTATGGCAGTGCAATAAGTATGAAGTTTGGCATTGGAGCAGTAATTGGCGTTTTGATTGGGGCCTTTTTCGGTTCTTTAATAAAAGGTCATTTTCGTTGGGAAGCGTGTGAAGATCCACGAGAGTTAAAACGTCAAATTCTTGGCGCATCAATTATGGGTATAGGCGCAGTATTGTCTTTGGGTTGCTCTGTAGGCCAAGGCTTGACAGCTTTCAGCGCTTTAAGTTACTCCGCCCCTTTAACACTTTCCTGCATTTACTTGGGAGCAAGAATTGGTCTTTTTCAACTAATTGAAGGATTTTATCCTGCAGAATAACCAGCTGTTGAGTTGGTTTCATTCAACCTAGCAACATAGCGGGCCAGTGTGTCAATTTCTAAGTTTAAATAGTCACCGATCTTTGAAGTGCCCCATGTTGTGACTTCCTTAGTATGAGGAATAATATTTACACCAAATTTTAACTTTGTAACCTCATTGACGGTTAATGAGGTTCCATTCAAAGCGACTGACCCCTTTGGAGCAATAAATTTTTGCAAGTCTTGTGGGGCTGAAAATACAAATCTGGTACTATCACCTTCCTCTTTCATATCAATTATTTCAACCACACCGTCGATATGGCCTGATACTAAGTGCCCCCCGAGCTCATCCCCTACTCTGAGCGCTCGTTCTAGGTTAAGATAAGCTCCGATTACCCATGTGTTAAATTTTAAATGAGTCTTTTGAACACTTTCTGCGCTTATTTCTACATCGAACCAATTTGAACCAGTTTTTATGACTGTTAAACAAATTCCATCACATGCAATAGACGCACCAATCGCTATGGTATTAATATCGTATCCAGTTTGGATTCTTGCTCTTAAATCACCACGCTTCTCCAGCTCAATAATTTTACCTATGTCAGTTACTATTCCAGTGAACATGATAATATCTTTCGGATTTATTTTCTTTGAATAATTTGAATGCTGTCTCGTACACTATTTGGATGCTTGAAACCTACTTATTTAAAAGCAAGATTAGAAGTGCTAGTTTAAATTTTTACCATTTTGATGCTTTCGTAGAAGTGTATGTTTCTATTTTAAAGACCATCGGGTCATTACATCACCATCAATAGTCACAGACTCTAAAAGGTTTAGACGTCTGGCATCTTTAAGATTATCAAGTCCCAAAGATGCAACCGTCGGCAAACCATCTCCTCCTATGATGACACCAGCTGTAAAAATTATTAATTCATCAACAAAATTATCTGATAATAAGCTAGCTGCCAGCATGCTACCACCTTCACAATAAACAGAAGTAATTCCCTCACTTGCTAAATTTGTAAGGGCACTATTGAGCAAAATCTTTCCGTTAGCGCTTTCTGCCTCTAACAGCTTTGCGCTCTCTGCAGTCCACGCCTTTTTTATCTCCTCGTCAGTATCAGCACCATGGATAATCCAAGTAGGATGTGATTTCATTGAAGTGAACAGCTTACTATTTTGAGGTAAATTAATTTTATCAGAAATTATTATGCGAACAGGATTTGAAGAAAGTGCAGTATTTCTGACAGTAAGTCTTGGATTATCATTGCGAGCAGTCCCTGCACCAATCATTATTGCGTCGTGATGCGATCGCTGAAGCTGAACTATTTCTCGCGATCTCTCATTTGTAATCCATTGGCTATCACCAACACGGGTCGCAATACGACCGTCAAGACTTGTGGCCAACTTTAAAGTAACTTTTGGTCTGCTCTCATTATTTTTTAGCAAAAAGCCATTATGATCACACCTTGCCTCTTCAGAAAGCACGCCAGTTGTGACTTTAATTCCGGCGGATCTTAACATTGTCAAACCTGACCCACTCACCCGAGGGTCGTTATCCTTGATGGCTACTATCACATGACTAACACCAGCTTCAATTAGTGCCTTGGCACAAGAACCTGTTTGACCCTGATGAGAGCATGGCTCCAGAGTAACAAAAACTGTAGAACCTTGAGCCCTCTTCCCAGCCTGAGTCAGTGCTTGGGTTTCAGCATGGGGACGACCGCCCGTTCCGGTAACCCCTCTTCCGACGACTATACCATCTCTCACAATAACACAGCCAACTGAAGGGTTCGGCCAAGTCTTACCAAGACCACGGCGCCCAAGTGACAACGCAACTGACATAAAATGTTCAAAGGTCAAAGATTGGCTAACCATAATTAAGTCTATTCGTCGAGAGGTTTTGGGCGTAACTCGCTGACAAATTTATCAAAATCGTCTGGATTTTGGAAATTCTTATAAACGCTAGCAAACCTGACATATGCAACAGTGTCAATTCTCGCCAAAGATTCCATAACAATTTCACCAATTTGGTTGGAAGGAATATCAGTTTCGCCCGAGCTTTCCAACCTACGTACTATCCCTGAAATCATTTGATCCATCCGCTCATGCTCAACAGGTCGCTTTTGGAGCGCAATTCTAATTGATCTCTCTAGCTTTGATCTGTCAAATTCCTCTCGCCGACCGTTCGACTTTATAACTACTAGATCCCGTAATTGTACACGTTCATATGTTGTAAACCGTCCTCCACAGGCAGAACAAAATCTTCGTCTGCGAATTGATACATGATCTTCAGCAGGCCTAGAATCCTTGACTTGAGTATCAATATTACCACAAAAAGGGCAGCGCATTGATCTTCCTTTCAATCAGTTTCAATAAGCATGGACAGTTAACCCTAGCTTTTCAGTAACAACATATTGTGTGATCTTGCTATTTGATACACTTTTTTTACTAACAGTGAAATTATATGTCACTTTGCAGCTTTGCTACAACTTCACTAGTTTTTGGAGATATCCTGTGCTCAAATAAATATACGCCTTGCCAAGCACCTAAAGTCAATGACCTCTTAATAACAAGTATTGTAAGAGAGACTTGACCAAACGCAGCCTTTATGCGTCCGGGCATATGATCTTCACCTTCGTAGCGGTGTGAAAGGTAACTCACTCTTGGACCAGAGGCGAACGAAACTAGCCTTTTAAAAAATTGATTAGATCAATTTTACTTGTGGATCAAAAGTTTCCTGTATTAGGAGAATTGCAGAGGTATGTTTCGCGAACAAATAAAGAAACCCCTCACCCGACACTCATTTTTTTAGCTCACCAGTGAAGTCACATAGACCTAACCCATCTGCCTTGATAATAATTTTTTTTGTTTTGCCCAAGTTCAGTTGTAAACACTATGTTTGAGGAGCTACTGATCCAAAAAACTTCTTAACTTGCGAGAACGGCTTGGATGTTTAAGTTTCCTGAGAGCTTTAGCTTCTATTTGCCTTATCCGCTCCCTCGTGACACTGAATTGTTGACCTACTTCTTCGAGTGTATGGTCAGTATTCATGCCGATACCAAACCGCATCCGCAGTACACGTTCCTCTCTCGGCGTTAACGATGAGAGAACTCTGGTGGTTGTTTCTTTAAGATTTTCTTGTATCGCGCTATCAAGAGGCAAAACAGCGTTCTTATCTTCGATAAAATCTCCAAGTTGACTATCTTCTTCGTCACCAATGGGTGTTTCCAATGAAATAGGCTCTTTGGCAATTTTCATAACTTTACGGACTTTTTCAAGCGGCATCTGCAGCTTTGCAGCCAGTTCTTCAGGAGTAGGCTCTCGACCTATCTCATGCAACATTTGCCGACCTGTCCTTACCAATTTGTTAATAGTCTCAATCATGTGAACAGGGATCCGAATTGTTCGAGCTTGATCCGCTATCGAACGAGTAATAGCCTGTCTAATCCACCACGTGGCATATGTAGAAAACTTATATCCGCGCCTATATTCAAATTTATCAACAGCTTTCATTAATCCAATATTACCCTCCTGGATCAAATCAAGAAACTGTAATCCACGATTTGTATATTTTTTTGCAATCGAGATCACCAACCTAAGGTTCGCCTCAACCATTTCTTTTTTCGCTTGGCGCGCCTCTTTTTCCCCTTTTTGGACTTGCGCCACAATTCTGCGGAACTCAGTTATATCCAAACCGATATACTGCCCGACCTGTGCCATATCTGCCCTGAGCTCTTCTGCTTTCTCGCGGGACTTTTCAATAAACATCTGCCACCCACGGCCAGTTTTTTCTGACATGCGGTCGAGCCAACCAGGGTCCAACTCATGACCTCTATATTCATCAATGAAATCTCGACGGTTAATACGCGCCTGATCAGCCAACTTAACCATTGCCCCATCGATCTGCATTATCCTACGATTAATACCATAGAGCTGATCAATAAGAGCTTCTACCCTATTGTTGTGGAGATGTAATTCATTAACAAGTTGAACGATCTCAGCCCTTAATAACTGGTATGTCTCTTCCTCATCATTTGAGAAATTTTCGCTCTTATTGAGAGTTGCAGATATTCGTACGTCTTGCATCGCTGAGAGATGTTCATAATTACCCGCAATATGATCTAAAGTTTCTAGAGCTTGGGGTTTAAGGGCTGCTTCCATAGCAGCTAATGACATATTAGACTGTTCATCATCCTCCTCATCATCATCATCGTGGATAATGGGATTGCCGTCTGCATCCAGCTCTGGCTCATTATTTTTGGCGGCTGCTTTTTCTGCTGTGACATTCGCTGTGTCTATAACTGGCTCATCATCCTCGCCTAGTTGATTGCCAAAAGTTGCATCAAGATCTATTACGTCTCTTAGAAGAATGTCTTCATTAAGCAATTCATCACGCCAAATTGTTATAGCCTGAAAGGTCAAAGGACTCTCGCACAAGCCAGAAATCATAGTGTTTCGACCGGCCTCAATCCGCTTAGCGATTGCAATTTCGCCTTCTCTACTTAATAATTCAACCGACCCCATTTCTCGCAAGTACATGCGTACAGGGTCATCGGTTCTATCCAACTTTTCGCTATCGCCGGATGAAAGTGCAACATCTTTAGTTCCTGCTGTTGTAACTATATCTGTGTTTCTATTATCTTCGTCTTCGGCTTCATCATCTTCAATGATGTTTATGCCCATCTCAGATAGCATGGACATGACATCTTCAATTTGTTCTGATGATACCTGATCAGGTGGTAAAACATTATTTAACTGATCATAAGTAATATAACCTCGGTCACGAGCCTCAGCTATCATTTTCTTTACCGCTGTTTGGCTCATATCAAGGGCGAGATCTACATCCTGCTCCTCTGATTTTTTTTCTTCCGTGTCTTTAGCGGCCATTCAAAACTCCCAATATCGATGAATGATTCGGTTTTAAAGAATCAATATACAAATTGACTGATTCGGCCACCCAAATAGACAACAAAAAACTATTTTTGTCGCCTCAATCAGCTTTTTTTCTTATCGAAGTTGATACTATCTCTGATTTCGTCAAACTTGAGGCGTTCCTCCCTATTTATACTTAAGCCATTTTGAGCCTCTTCATAGTTGATTTTATCTTCTTGGACAAAACTCACCGTACGCTGCTTTGCATTATTTGCCATTCCTAATCTCGAAAAATCTCTTTCATGCCATTCTTCTGGAGGAATATTGTTAATTTCGTCAACTTCAATAACCAGTCCTCGTTCACTGCTGAGCTTAGCTAATTCCTCTTTAAGGGTTTGTTGGCCCATTTCTATTGTACCTTTCGAGCGAAGGCTGGGTAATATCCTGAGATGAGATGAGTTAAGAAGTTTCTCAACTTTTGCAGTACCAATTCTATTTTTTAATTGATCCTCAATGCTAGTTTCCGAACCGAGGTCTAATTTGATTATTTCCTTGAGGACTAAATCGCAATCCGGACTTGCTAAATCAATCATTATTAATTCATCGAAGAATATCTCAATCAGTTCTGGAAACCTTATTAAGACTGCTATTATCGTTGATTCCCTAATCTTAGCTGAAGCTGTCTTCTCATCTGCCTCTACTAAAAAGGAAGACTTTGTATCTATTTGTGGCATCACGAACGAAGCATTTTTAGATCCAGCCGTTCTAATGCTTGTGTTTTGTTTACCAAAAAACTGCCTACGCGCCTGAAAAAATGCGTCTTTGTAGTGGTTTTTTAAATTTTTTTCGTTAATTAAAGTAATCACATCAGTAAGTGACTTATCTAGCCCAGCGCGTCTTTCAGGGCTATCAAAGTTTTTACCTTCAGTCTCTCTTCTCCAAATTAAATCAACCATAGGAATCGCTTCGTCAATTAGATTCCTAAAGAAAGAAGGTCCCTCGTTACGTATTAAATCATCAGGGTCCTTTCCTTGTGGCATCAGTGAAAACCTCAATGCTTGGCCAATTTTGAGAAGAGGAAGAGAAAGGTCAATCAATCTATATGCAGCGCGCAAACCAGCTTTGTCACCATCTAGCGCAATGATAGGCTCGGGAGATATTCGCCACATCAGTTGTAACTGATGTTCAGTGATTGCAGTACCTAGCGGCGCTATGGCTCCATTAAAATTTCCTGAATTTAGGGCTATTACGTCCATATAACCCTCTGTAACAATCAAAGGTTCACCCCTGCTGACTGCGGATCTTGCACCAACTAAGTTATAAAGGGTCCTACCCTTATCAAATAAAGGTGTTTCCGGCGAGTTGAGATACTTTGCACGAGCGTTAGGATCCAGAGATCTACCACCGAATGCAACACAGCGCCCTCTACCGTCCCGTATCGGAAACATGATACGCCCTCTAAAACGATCATAGTGGCGGCTACCATCATCTGATCTCACCGACATGCCAGTTTCAATGATCGCATCCAAATCAAAACCCTTATCCCTCAATTTATTGGTTAAAATAGCTTGATCTGATGGGGCAAAACCTATTTCGAAATGCTCAATAGAATTTGAATTTAGGCCACGTTTACTTAAGTATTCATGTGCAACAACCCCTTGCTGAGAATTTAATGTAAGGCGATAAAAGTTTATAGACTGTTCCATAATATCAAGCAAAATTTTATTTCGATCAGATTTTTCCTTGGACTTTGGATCAGATTCAGGCATCGGCAAGCCGACTTCTGACGCTAAAATTTCCACTGCTTCTATAAAGTTTACATTCTCTGTTTCCTGAACAAAACTGATTGCATCCCCTTTGGCCTGGCAACCAAAACAATAATAAAACCCTTTATTATCCTCCACATGGAAACTTGCTGTTTTCTCTTGATGAAAGGGACAGGGAGCCCACATATCTCCTTTGGCCTGATTGGATTTACGCAAATCCCACTGGACTTTACGCCCCACTACATCA
>Ga0257110_1000723_pt1 | contig 15642 bp, 16 predicted proteins | sample LP_taG_7_FD_190184 | JGI IMG/M metagenome (GOLD analysis project Ga0257110, IMG submission 190184) | Marine microbial communities from Northeast Subartic Pacific Ocean, Canada - LP_J_2015_P26_10m | ecosystem: Environmental > Aquatic > Marine > Oceanic | place: Canada: Northeast Subartic Pacific...
AGAACTCCTGGTGATACTTGAAAAGCCATATTTTAGTTCTCCTTATTAATAAGTTTATTATTAGTTATAACCCTTTGTGTATATTTATAGTATGCCAAAACTACACTATTCTCCTTTGCGATATGATACAGGTCGCCAAACTTCTCCTGCGTCAACAAAATAACCATCTTGTCCATCAGGGTCGTTCAGTCCGTCATCTATGAACCCAAAAGGCGCCATATCTGCCTCGATAGCATTCTGTTGTTCAGTAAACATTTGACCTCTCACATCTACATTTGTTAGTTCTTTAAAATATCGTTGATTTGCTAACCACGAAAATATCACTAAACACATCACTAAATCATCTGTTGCTCCAGCCTCAGCCTCAAAAGATTTTCCTTTAGATATAAAGGTTGATAATTCTGAGATAATATCAAAATCTGAAATAAGTAATTTATCTCCCTCAATTAAACTTTTGAGATTAGAAGTTCCAATCTTTTTCGTGCCTTTAGTCATTCTCAAGCCTAGTTGATTGCCACGACCACTAAATCCTCCACCTAGTACTTGTCCAGAACGACCTCTTTGTGTAACCATCATCATGTTATCATACTCTAATTCAAACTGTAAGTTATCTGCTACTTGTTGCCCTAAATCGTTTATCTCTACTAAAATAAATGCTTTGTTATAATGTTTTGCAACCTTTTCTATAATACTAGGAAAAAGAAGAGGTTTGATTTCATTATCTCTAAACTTTGCAACTACTTTATATGGTACACTTGTACAATCTATCACACAAAAGGCTGAATAATCACTCGTTAATCCTCTTGATACATCAACTGTCATTGTATAAAGGCGGTCTTTCTTTGGCATTTCGTAAACATCTAAACCACCACTTCGTTTAGGTTCAATAACAGGCATAGTTTTTATTTTACTTGCATTGATAAGTGTGTCAACACTACCTAGAAACTCACATTCAAACTCTGTTTGAAATTGTGCTTCACTTGTATTCTTTATTGTTTCTTCTTTCCACTTTTCATCACGACCTGGTACTTCACTCCAATGCACTTCGACAGGAACAAAATTGTTGTTCTTGTTCGTTGCGTCCACCCACATCTTGTAAAACATATTCATTCCATGAGGTGTAGATACTATCATCACCTTTGATGATTTACCAGATGATATTGTAGGATAAACTGAACTAAAAAACTCTTCGGCAATATTATTAGGCACATAAGCAAACTCATCTAAGAATATTATATTAAAGGTACTTCCTCGAACAGCACTAGAAGAAGTACTTGCCGCTACAATTCTACTTCCATTTTCTAATTCGAGTGAACCTTTATTCCAATTGAGAACGCCTTGTTGCATCCATTTGGGCAAATGTTCGTAAGCCAATTGCAAACGACCTAATAAATCTCTTGCCGTAGAAGATTTGTTGGCCAATATTGCAACATTCACATTATCATTAAATAATACATAATGTAAGAGGTAGGAAACTATGATAGTTGACTTTCCACTTTGTCTAGGTAATTTACATATTGTAAACCTATTATCGTGAAAAGTATCTACCATCTTCCGCTGAAAGTCGTACATTTCAAAAGGCACTAAACCTTTATCAATGGTGACAATTTTTAAATATTCTTCTATAAAGTATTTAGGACTTTCAAGACACTTCATCACTTCTTCGACTTGTTTCTTTGTAAATCTAGAAGGAGTGTGAGCTTTCTTTAAGTTAGGATTACCTAAATATTGGTCTGTTGTTCCCATTTAATTTTTTAAGAAATCTTTGAAAGCTACTTTGCCTTCATTCATTTCTTGTCCGTAATCCATTTTATTCATTAACACATACATCTTTTCACCAAGTAAGTTACCAATATCATAATCTGAAACATAATGAAACCCTGCAATCACTCTGCCGTAACCACATTCGTAAGCTGCTTTCATTAACTCTTTTTCTAATTGTGGTACTTTACCAGCAACATATCTTGCAAGTATAACTGATTGACATGCGTGACCACTAGGATATGACCTAGTTTTATTTGTTTTACTTGGTAAAGTATTTAAATTAGAAAGAACTTCAGCTGGTCTTGCACGATTATAAAAATCTTTAAAGTGTTTAATTACTGGTACAGACTCTTTTATAATTTGTTTAAATTCACTATCATGAAACTCTAAACCATTTTCTTCACAAACTTTACGAATTGCATAGTAAGGTTCTTGGTCATGATTTTGAATAGACTGAACATCTTTTTCTGTTCTTTGTTTAATTATTTTTTCCACCTGATGTGCCTCTGTTAAATCATCAACAGGTGGTTCAGGTAGTGTAATTACTTCGTGTAGATTTTGTCTAAAAAATATCATTCTTTTTTACCCTTTAACATCTTTTGTAGTTCAGTTGTTGAACCAACAAATAAAGCGTTAGTAACATTCTTTGGTCCTTTATCGGGTATATCTTTTATCTTTTTTAATTTATCTTGTAGGTCTAAGAGATTTTGTGATACTTCACTTACTGTCTTGATTAATTGTCCTGCAACTTCATAGGCACGAGGATGTTCTCCTTCTTTTGCCAAACTAAGTATACCATCAATTGCTTCATTACCCTTATCAAGTAAATTATAAAGATTTTTTCTACCAGTCTCAAAGTCAATATCTGGATCCTTATCTTCAGGTACTAATACTTCGGTACTTGTTTTCTTAGGTAATACTTCCCCCTCGAAAGTTTTATCTATTTCAGCAATACCTAATACTTCGTTTAGTTTATCATCAATTTTACTCATATTAAAGTCCTCTTAACTACTTATCATCACCAGACGCTTCATCATAATCTAAAGTGTCGGTGAAGAAATCTAATGTGGTAGTGTATGTATAGTCATCATCTTTATCGGCTGATGTTGGATTTGGTGTAACTGTAACTCTTTCGACTCTTGGTGGACTAGCACTTTGTGAGTTAGTATATAAGTCGGCAGATACTTTTTTAATTACAGCTGATGTAGATATTGGTCCATACAAATATACTTTTGCTGTAAATGTTAGTGTGTAAATTATTCTTCTACTACTTGTTAATGTTCCTGTGTAACTATCTTCAAAATCTACATTGTTTAACACGATTGGTATATCGCTTTTTGTATCCATTGTTCTATCTTCAATCATAGTAACAGTATAATCAGGTTGAAAGTATGGAAGTATTTGTTCTATTATCTGTAATCCGTCATCTGAATTAGCAACATAAACACTTAAAGAAAAATTAACATTATAAGGCACAGGCGTGTATTGACTATTCAGTTTAGAAGTGTCGGCGTTTGTTGTTACTTTAGTTATCTTTTGATTCTTATTTAACTTACGACCTCCATCGTAACTATATCCAGTAACTTCAAATGACATTCGAGGTAGAGTGATTGCCACAGATGAATCGTCCCCATTTAGGTCCTGTTGTGCGTCTAATCTGGCTAAAAACTTTTCTTTTGGTGAATATGATAAAGGTACTTTAATATTTTGTAGAGGATTCCCGCTAGAATCTAATCTCTTAATATTTACATTATTAAATATTGTGCCGAACGCAATAACAGTATTACGAATTTTTTTGTGGTAAAAGTGTTCTCCAAACATTAGTATTCGTCAACCTCTCCAAATGGGTTTCTTTCGCTGAAGTCTAATATGTCATCAGTCGTTGATGATGTATTTGTTCCTGCAGCCGTTTCAAATGCCAGACCTTGGTCAGTAGGTGATTGTGTTGCCATTGTGAAACTCTCATTAATTATATAATCTATTGCACCAATACTACTTTCTAAAACAACAGAACCAGTTTCATCTTCTAAACTAAATTGAAAATTCATTGTATCAGTTGATAGACTATCTTCAACACTATCAATCTGAGCAATACCAGTATCAATTCTTTCTGAACTGTATTCAAATCGTGTGCAAGATAACTTGTATGTTGGTAAAGCACTTTGTTGATAGAACGGTTGTTCATGTTCTACAAACTGTATTTCAAAGAATGCTTTTGTTGTAGGGAAATAAACTAAATCACCCTCTTGTGGTCTATCAGCAACTAAATCTGCATTATTACCTACTAAAGTTTCCCATCTCAATTTAGATAAAGTAAATACAATATCATCTCTTAATTCTAAACCAAACTTTTTAATAATCTCTTGTTCGCCCATATATCCATCAGTATTATCTACATACATTTCAATGATATACGAATCATCAAATGAGCTTGCAGGATCCTCACCAAAGATTGTATCTTTGTTAGCAATCTTTCTTGGTAAGTAAAAGACATCTTGGCCGTAAATCTTGAGCTGTTCTATAATTAAATCTTCGTATAGTCTCTGCTCAGAAGTTGTGCCTGTGTCGAAGTAGACATTTGTTGGCATTTAATTATCCTTGTTGCATGTGGGCAGGTTCTTCATAATTCAATCTGATTTCTTCCTCTAACTTTTGTTGTTCTTGAGTTGCTGTAGAGAATAATTCAGGACCATTTAGAGTAACCCCACCTAACATAGCGGTGCCTGAAAATTTTGAAAGATTTTGTCCCCATTGTTTTTTGATTAATGTTGTGGCATATCTTTTTAGATATATGTCATCATATATATCGGTATGAGTATCAGGGTCTAATTTACGGAAAACTTCAAAGATTAAAAATTCACCTGCTGTGATATCTGTTTTCCAATCCATATCAATAAATAGTTTGTTTGATAGTTGATTAAATCTTAGTGGTTTTTCTCCCACTAAAATATGGTCAAGAAAATCGAGATGTTGCATTGTCATTTGATAATGTACAATACTTGTAGATGAAAAATCATATAAATCATTTAATCTTAATTGATATCTAACATCAAACATATTTAAGTTTGCTCTATCAGATAAAGGAAATACATTGACAACAGAAATAACTGATGAAGGAACTACAAGAAAATTGTTTCCTGTTTTGTAGGTTGTTGTAACAGAATTATCTGTAACTGATTCACTACTATCTGTAGTCATACGAGTAATATCATCAGCCGTTACTAGATATTTTAGATACATTCTTTCAACACCATCAACATGATATTGAGCAAAGTATTGAATCGCCTCATCTATTCTATCATCTACTTGGTCGTCATCAACATTTATATCTATTACAGGCTTACCTAATGCTCTTAAACAGTATTCTTTAAATGTTGCTTTTGTACTTGGGACTGCCATATTTTATTCTTCCTTTATAACTATTTATAACTATCCTAATGCGACTGCTTGAGCGATTGCAAATGCTTTAGTTGATTTAGTGTCTAATTGTGTTTGAATAGCACTAGTTACGCCGTCTAGATATCCTATCTCAGTTGATGTAACAGCACTTATAGATACATCACCACTACCGTCAGAAACTAATGCTCTAGAAGCAGTTAAGTTTTCCATCTTACTAAATGCGATTGCAGCTGACGACTTAATATCAGCATTAACAATATTTGTTATTGTATTATTATCACTATCAATACTTTTATTTGTTAGTGTATCAGTTGTATCTTTTAAAACTATTGTACCAGTTGCGTTAGGTAATGATATTGTTCTATCTGCTGTTGGGTCGATTGTTGTTAAGTTTGTTTCGTGTGCGTCAGCAGTTGCGCCTTCGAACTTAAATGAGTTTTGTATTTCAATTGTAGTTGAATCAATTGTTGTAGTTGTTCCTTCAACTGTTAAATTACCTTCTATTGTAACATTTCTAAATCCAGTAATATCTTTATTTGAATCTACAAGTACACCTTTACTTGCAGTAACAGTTCCAGCAGTAACTCCAGTAAATTCTGATGTAGTTGAACCAGCATCTGCACCAATAAACTTTCCGTCAGAAGAACTATACTTTAAAAATTTACCATCTACTAAAGCGGTACTTCTTTGAACATCATCTAAAAATTCTAAACGAACCTCACCACCGCCACCAATTGAACCCATTTGCAGAGTAACTGTATCTCTAAATGATAAAAATTCTGCTTTAAGTTTATCTAGTGAATCAATCGACTCTAACTTTCTAATTCTATTTTTATCTAATTCTGTTGCAACTTGCATTTCAGAAAGTTGTTTTGATACTCGGTCAATTATACTTTCATCATATTTCTCTACTTCTTTTGGTAACAGATACTCCATAAGTGGTGCATCTGCCTCTTTTTCTGCAACCTTAATTTCACTAACTTCTTCTTTTAGTTTCTTAGGTTCAGGCTCAACTAATAATACCTTTTTCTTCCTAACTTTTGTTTTTTTCTTTTCTTCTGTTTTTTTAAGAGTATTAAATAAACTTTCTAATTCTGTTATTTTCTTTTTGTCTTTTGCTACTTTTTTTTCTAAATCTTGTTTTTCTTCCCAATACGCCATGTAATCAGAATCTTTTAACTCAGAAACATCTTTTATATTTCCTATTTGCATTTTTGCCTCTTGCAATTGAGTAATCTGTTTTTCAATGTCAACATCAATATCAATACCAACATCTTCTTGTATTGGCAGAATAGTAGGTGGCATTAAGTCAGAGAAAAAATTTTCTAGTTTTTCTGTACCTGAATTAATATCTGTCATAATTATCTACTTACGCTTGGTGTTATCGTTGCTCTTCCCTCTATTCTTCTAGTAATTAAACCAGATGAATCGGTTGTAGTTAAATCCCAAACATATCGACCTATTGATAGAGCACCAGTTACAGCATCAGTTAATGTAATTGAACAAGTGCCATCAGTTGCACTTACCTTTGCTGTAGTAAAAGATGTTGATGAAGTAGCGAGGTGTGTTTTCCTCAATGTAGCAGTTATCGTTTCGTTTGATAAATCAACTACTGTTCCTGTTGAATCTTTTACTGTTAGTGTTTCAGTATAATCACAATCTTGGTCGATAGTAATATTTTGTATTGTCGCCATTAATCATTCCTATCTTATTGTATTACTATTTATAATTTAAAAAAAGAGACTAAAATGTCTAAAATTAGGGGGTACTATGATATTAAGACAACTCTAAAAACCGCCTAGCGGGCGGTTATGAGACGGCATTTCCCTTAAATTTCTATTATCTTGCTGTTGTTGGTGCACCCTCTGATGTTACAAAAGGGTTCTCTGCAATTGCCCAGTATAAAAAACGATATCCACTACGATTATTAGTGGTATTGTTATTTCTAATTTTAAATCCATTAGATAAAAAATCTACTGCATTATATGTACCAGATACATAGTCATCATCATCATTATCAGCTGATAAATTTGTTTTAATTTCGTTAATTGGAGTTCTTGCAGTATCATATATATCCCAGTTTTTATTTTGATTTATACCTTTAGTCATAACAAAAGCAGGTTTAAATCCTGTGTATATAACCGGACCATTTGTAGAACCATTACCTACATAACTACCAATTTTTTGATAGCCCTTTACATCAGCAAAAAGAAAAGCAATATAATTTTGTCCATTAGCGCCAGTTAAAGTAGAACTTCCTGCACTAAATAAATTGCTATTTAATGTCATTGTGTTACCGCCCCAATGAGCATTATTTGCACTACCTATCGCATCAACATTATTTAAACTTAGAAAGTGATTATAAGATGAGCCAGGATTAAGGTCTTCGTGATATACTGCCCAATTTATTTGAGCAGATTCATTTCTTTCTTTGACCCAAATCATTCTTGGAGTTAGACCCAGTCCATGATTAAATGTTGATGGATATGTAGAACCGTGCCCACTAGTATCACCAGTATATGTTACAATACTAACTCCTGTTGATGCGTTTGATTGTGAAACACTTGCTTCTGTTGCACTATTATCTCCTGCTGAATGAGTTGTATTACTTCCAGCATTAAGTTTCCATTGCCAAGCTATATAGTTATTGCTACCTGCATTTACAGAGCTGTGGTTTGATGATACTAAAAACCCATTAGATTGAAATGCTGTTGCTTTGTTTGTTGCAGTTGCTTCCCCATAGTCATGATTGGTAGAAAAATGATTTGGCATACCTCTTAGTGAATTAAATAAAAAATGACCATTTCCATCAGTAGTTCTATTTTTTATCCATAACCAATCAGGTTGAAAATCGCCTGAATTTGCAGAATTTGTTGGAGCTTGACTTGAACCGCCATTACCTGCATATGTGGTAATTGTAAAAAATTCTGAAGGGTCGTCTACTGTTGTATATGCCATATTATTTCCTTATCCAAATTGTGCTAATCTTTTAGTGCATAGTGCATAATATCCCGCTGGGGGTGCATATTCAAAGTTGCCGTATAAACCATCTGAGTTGCCACTTGATATAGCAAATCGAGGATTACCAAAATTAAAGTCTAATTTACTACCACTATTATAAAATCCAGCTGCTAAATAATATGTAATATCCGTTGATATATTATCATATGCTTCTCCTTGTGAACTTCCATTTAAATAAAAAGTTATAGTACCATCGTCTAAATTTAAAGCAGTCCCCACAATATGAGTATTTGCAAATCTAGTACCATAACTAGCAACTGCACTAGAATTTTGTTTTCTTCCATCTTGTAAATAAGCAAAAGAATTAGTAACACCAGCGATATTACCATTGGGGGTCATATTGTCTGTACCTACTATTCCTACTGATGACGCATCATTTCCACCAACTTGAGTCCATAAAGTTTCCCAATACCATTTACCAGAGGAAACTGCTATTGTGCTTACAACACTTCGTTGAGCATTTGCCCCAGCTGTAGCTACTAAAGCAGAATCACTAAAAGCTACTGAACCTGGTGCAGGTAATGGGTTCATTGTAGCAAAATTATTAGTAGGTGTATCTGTTGTTACGTCTATAGCTGTAAGATTAGTTACTGAGAAATGATTGTCGTTACCTGATGTATCAGCGCCTATACCACTTGAGTTTTGACTTGTTCCTGTTTGTTTAAATTCTAAAAAGAAACCATTAGTACCATATGTGCCGGCATATTTAATTGGAATCCAAACTCCGTTATCGTCAGTTTCTCCAAAGTCTGTTGGTGCTTTTTGGGCACCATCTATAAAGTTTACGTCTGCTAGGTAACCATCAAGATATGAGTTAGAAGTACCACCACCACCTATAGTATGTGCCACAGCATTGTTTACAGAAGTTTCAAGATTTCGGTCAGGATAATTTTCTGTGTCAAATGCTGTTAATTGTGTTCCATTAACATAAAATTTAAGTCTGTTTGATGCTGTGCCTTGAGTAGTATCCATAGCAATAACAATGTGATACCAAGCAGCAGGGTCACGAAATAATTTAGTAGTAGTAAGATTAAAATTGTCTGAACTACTTGTTTGACCATAAAATCTTAAAGTATTTCCTGCAGGTAAAAATTGAATTCCGTTATTAGTGTTTCCACCGGCTTCTGCAAAAAGTAAAGTCTGAGCCGGATATGGATCCGCATTGACCAATTCATGTGTTTTTTTTACCCAACCACTCCATGTAAAAGTTCTACGATTACTTGCACTACCAGGAGTTATAGATAATTGTTCACTACTGCCGTCATTAAATGCAAGCGAATTGCTTATCTCATAACCTGAAACTGAATTTGCGCCTAAAATGGTTGGCATTATATATCTCCTATCTTATAAATTTTGTAACTCAGGTAACTCACCTAGGGGTCTATCATTGTCTGAATCTCTTGTATATAGAGCTTCTAATGCGGCTGTGTCAGCTGCGTTTGTGATTGCAGTTTCCATAGATGCTTGTTTTGTTCTAACTGCCCTTCTATGAGTAGTAATTGCTGAAGGTATGGCAGTATCTTCTTCTGCCTTTCTAGTAACATACCAATCTGTTTGATTTAGTATGATTTTAACTTCATTTTTAATACCTCTAATTAATTGTGTTTTAAGACCTTCGTCTTTAACATCATCTTTAGTTCCTAAACCAGCATCTTCATCTTCTTGTGTCCATAAAGTATCAGCATGGGCTTTAGCAGTTGCTGTACCATAAGTACCTGTTACTTTACCACCACTAAAAGCATAAGTTAGATTTGTATTGATGTACCATTCTTCACTTTTTCTATTTGTGTTATCTATCTCTACTGTGTAAATGCCTATAGCGTTTCTTTCTGATTCGCTCCATAGAGTATAGATTGATGCAGGATATTTTACATCACCAATCTCAATACCTTTGTTTCCTCTTGGAAAACTTGTTATACTTCCTGATACTACTTGTGCAAACATATTATTATAATTCTCCTTAACTCAATGTTAAATTTAAGTTTCTTCCTACTTCTAAAAACTTGGCACCATTATATCTATACACAAATAAATCACCTTTGTTGGCAGTTGTTGTGAGCACTGGTGCGACATCGCCTGTGTGTTCGTAAGCAGCATTGAATGATATTGTTCTACTGCCTGTGCCATCTTGTACAAATAGTATTGAAATAAATTGTCCTGTTTGAACGCCTGAAGCAGCACCCAATGTTCTATTGCCACCAAGAGTTACTTTTGCGACCGGTTGTGTCAGAGCATTCCAAGAAACTGTTGAAGCGTCTGACAATGTTGCTTCAGCATTAAAAGCTGCAGCTGTAAATTTACTAAATCCACCATCATTAAATTCTACTAATGAAGTACCATCTGCTTGATGTATGATGATATCTTTTGCATCAACAGTTGGTTTTATAATTACATCACTTGAACTGTTAGCAATATCTAATATTTGTGTGCCACCAGATGAAAATTTGAAGTTGTTACCAGCAGCGTCTAATGTAATATCTGCGGCTGCGTCTATCGTTAAATTATTTGCCGAGATGGTCATATCTGTACCATCACCTTCAATTTTTTCTGAGTCGCCACCAAACACAATACCTACGTTATTAGGTATATGTACATCTGAAGTAGCAGTTAAATTTATTTTTGCACTAGAAGCAACTGTTAAATCTGTGCCATCACCCTCAATCTTTTCTCCGTCATCACCGAATGTTACACCAACACCCGATGGTATATTAACATCTGTCGTAGCAGTTAAGTTAATATCAGCACCTGATGTTACTGTTAAGTCTGTATTATTGCCTTCAATCTTTTCACCAGTACCGAAAGTAACTCCTACATTTGCAGGAACTACAACATCTGCTGTAGCAGTAAGATTAATATTATTTCCTGCGATAGTTAAATCTGTTCCATCACCTTCAATTTTCTCAGCGGCATCACCAAATACTATTCCGACATTATTAGGTAAGTGTACATCACTTGTAGCAGCTAAATTGATTTTTGCACCTGATGTTACTGTTAAGTCTGTATTATCGCCTTCTATTTTCTCGCCAGTACCAAATGTTACACCTACATTCGCAGGAACTATAACATCAGCAACAGCAGTTAATTTAATATTATTACCAGCAATTGTTAAATCTGTTCCGTCGCCTTCAATTTTCTCGGCATCATCACCAAATGTTAATCCAACATTTGCAGGTACGTTAATGTCTGTTACTGCTGTTAGATTAAGGTCTGCGCCAGCGTTGATAGTTAAATCTGTTCCGTCTGATGATATTTTCTCTCCACCTTTATCAAAGAAGTAAACTGCCCTATCATCAGCAATTCTCATTACTTCGTTACCATCATACTGATTAAATACTAAGTCGTCTGAGTCAACACCGAGTTGAATAACTTGAGCACCTGATGTGCCGTCCATATCTAAAGTAAGTTGTAAAGTACCTGCGTCTTTGAATTCTATGTTACCACCAGCAGCATCTATAACAATATCGTTTGATGAGTCTAGAGTAATATCTGTGCCATCATTTGTAATAGAGTCAAGAGCAATACTTCCAATATTTGTAATGTTAGCATCACTCATATCGAAACTACCTGTTACATCTAAATTTCCACCAATACTTGCATTACCTGTAACTGTTAAGTTATCAGCGACTGTTGTTTCACTTGTAGTATGTCCGATTGTTACAACGATACCAGATGTTTCAGTTGCAATTTTTAAAGCACCTGTTTTGTTTGCAACATATGAATTAGTGCCATCGTGATAAACTTCTAAATCATCACCAGTACCAAATAATCCTTTTGCACTATCAGCAAAAGATTGACTACTTCCTGTTAATACACTAAACTTGTTTGCTGTGAATTGAAAGTCATCGGCACCCGAAATCTTAATATCAATCTGGTCATCTGTGTCCGCTGTTATTGTCGTATCACGGTCAGTATCTAAAATTAATTCTGCGCCGTCTAAATCTAAAAGATTTTTACCAATTAAGTTTTTTTCGATATATGCCATTAATTATTCCTTATACATCTTCTAGAACTGATACAGTAATATCTACTGAATTAGCAGCACTAGCAAGAGCTTCTAAATTGTCTGCGTTTGTACCATCGTTTTGTAATACTAATTTATTTCCTGACATTACTTCTAAAGCAGAGCCTGCAGGAATAGTAGCATTTTTTACAATAAATACGTCATTTGAACCATCTTCATTATCTAAAAAGATACTGATGGTTTTGTCTGAGTCCGTTTTGTTTGCACAGGTAAGACCAATGACGATTGATTCTAAAGCAGAACTACTCGCTCCAGCGGGAACACCGTAAATCGTTGAATTACCACTGTGACTCACGTTTGGAGTACAAATTCTTTTAAAATCGTTAGCCATATTTTTTCCCTTTTCCTATATTTATACTATAATTTGTTGTGTTTTTTGTTCTTGTTACTACTATTTATACATTTATCCTAGTGCAATTGCAGTAGATACTGAAAAATCATTCGTAGCCGCACCTGCTGTAGTGATTAGTGTTCCTGTCTCATTTGGTATTGTAACCGTTCTATCTGCTGTTGGGTCTACAACTGTTAGTGTAGTTTCATGTGCGTCAGCAGTTGCACCTTCAAATACGATACTTGAGTCTGTTAAAGATAAGTTAGTAGCAACTAAACTTGTAATAGTAGGTGAATTTAAAGTTGCACCTGTCAAAGTTTTATTTGTCAAAGTCTGTGTTCCTGCTAATGTTACAACCGTACTATCAATTGCAAGTGTTATCGTATTACTTGAACCTGAACTAGCAAGACCAGTGCCACCGGCAATGGTTAAAGTTTCACTATCTAAATCAATCGCAATAGTTCCACTATCACTTGTAACATCTAAATCTTGAGCGGTTATAGTTGCATCAACATATGCTTTAATTGATTGTTGTGAAGCAGCTTTTGTGGCAGAATCAGATGCCATATTATCTTCATCAAGAAATGCAGTTCCTGAAAGAGCAGTATTAAGTACCCCACTTGTAATTGTTGGTGCTGTTAAAGTTTTATTCGTTAGTGTTTGAGTACCTGTCAAAGTTGTTATGGTTGAATCAATTGCAAGTGTTATTGTGTTGCCTGAACCTGAACTGTCTAATCCTGTTCCACCAGCAATCGTCAATGTTTCACTATCAAGGTCAATTGCAATCGTGCCACTATCAGAAGTTACATCTAAATCTTGAGCAGTAATTTGAGCGTCAACATATGCTTTGATTGATTGTTGAGATGCTAATTTTGTTGCACTATTAGAATCCATACCATCTTCATCTAAAAATGCAGTACCTGAAATAGCAGTATTAAAAACACCACTTGTAATAACTGGTGCAGTTAAAGTTTTATTTGTTAATGTTTCGGTTGCAGCCGTTAAAGAAACAGTACCAGTTGCATCTGGTAAAGTAATTGTTCTATCAGCAGTTGGGTCAGTTATTTGTATTGTTGTTTCGTTTGCGTCATCTGTATCGCCTTCAAAAACTATTTTAGTTTCGAATACAGAAGTACCTGCTTTCAGAGCAGCAATTTCTGTATTCATCGCTACAACAGCTTCTACAATATCTGTAGATGAAGCAATTGTGCCACTTGCGCTTGTTAGGCTCGAAATATCTCCAACATCAGCCGCTGTCGAATTATAAGTCGTTCTAAAAGTTTCTAGTGTATCTGTTACTAATACAGTTCTATCTGCCATACTACTATTTATCCTATCCTAATGCGATACATTTTGCAATATGAGAACCCTTAGTTGCATGGGTTGCTGTTGTTGCTAATGTCAATGTTGAGTTCGGTATTGTGATTGTATTGTCCTGTGTAGGTTCTTCAACAATCAAAGTTAATTCATGTGCGTCAGCAGTTGCACCTTCAAATACGATACTTCTTCCTAAAACTATTCCAGTTTGTGTTCCACTTGCTAATGTAAAAGTATCAACAGTCGGTTCTGTAAAAGTTTTATTTGTTAATGTTTGTGTTCCTGATAATGTTGTTACAGTTGAATCAATTGCAAGCGTTACCGTATTACTTGAAGCACTTGAACTTAATCCTGTACCTCCAGCAACAGTTAAAGTTTCACTATCTAAATCAATATTTAGTGCACCACCACTATCACCTTGAAAATCTAAATCTTGTGCTGTTGTCTGAGCATCAACATATGCCTTAATACTTTGTTGTGAAGCCAATTTATCATTAGCATTTGAATCCATACCATCTTCATCAAGAAAAGCAGTTCCACTTAATGATGTATTTAAAACAGAACTTGTTAGTGTAGGTGTTGTTAAAGTTTTATTTGTAAGTGTTTGTGTTCCTGTTAAAGTTGTTACAGTTGAATCAATAGCAAAAGTTGCTGTATTACTTGTAGCACTTGAACCTATTCCTGTACCACCTGCAAGTGTTAATGTTTCACTATCTAAATCTATACTTTGTCCTGTACCACTATCTGGTGCAATATCTAAATCTTGAGCAGTTAAATTAGTATCAACATATGCCTTAATACTTTGTTGTGTTGCAACCTTTGTAGCAGAATCAGACGCCAAATTATCTTCATCTAATACGGCAGTACCACTTGCACCTGTATTTAAAACAGCACTTGTTATTGTAGGTGTTGTTATTGTTTTATTTGTATATGTTTGTGTTCCTCCTACTAAAGAAGCGTCACCACTATCATCTGGTAAAGTTAATGTTCTATCAGCAGTTGGGTCAGTTACGACAAGAGATGTTTCAAATCCATCATCTGTAGCACCTTCAAAAACTAAACCGTCACTAGGAAAAATATGACTGTCAGTTGATATAGTTGTTAAGTCAGGATTCAATAATACAATTGCTTCAACAACATCGGTTGCGTCAGCAATAATACCACTAGTGCCAGTTAGTGTTGCAATATCTCCTATATCTTCAGCAGTACCATTAAATTCAAATCTAAATTTGTTTAATGTATCACCCGCCGCTATACTTCTATCTGCCATTTGCCATGCCTATAATTAAATTTTTTATTTCTCTCATTTCATTTTTTAATTCATTTACATCTCTAATTACTTGTCTCACTTCATCATCTTTTGTTCTTTGTTTTGCTTTTCTTGCCATATAACGAGCATAGGCATCTGAATCAGTATTGATAATTGCTTGAGATTTTAAATCTCTAACTAAATTTGTGTGACCTTCAACTTTTGCAATATCTTTACTCATAAAATTAAACTGCCAGAGCAATCCCTCTTAAATCTTTCACTCTAGGAGGATAAGAACTAACAGTACCCTTTAGAACTATTTTTAATTGAAAAGATGTGAACGTAGGTAACTCACTCACGCTATATTTGTGTTCTTTAAATGTTATATTATCGTCTGATGGAGTAACAGCTGTATCGGGAGAACCATCATCATTAAATGGCGTCCACACTAATTCTTTTATGTTTCTAGCATCATCAGCTGCGGTTGTTCTAAAGTACATTTCAACTTCTGAAGTTGAAGGAACATAAGCAGATATTCGA
>Ga0257110_1000724_pt1 | contig 15641 bp, 10 predicted proteins | sample LP_taG_7_FD_190184 | JGI IMG/M metagenome (GOLD analysis project Ga0257110, IMG submission 190184) | Marine microbial communities from Northeast Subartic Pacific Ocean, Canada - LP_J_2015_P26_10m | ecosystem: Environmental > Aquatic > Marine > Oceanic | place: Canada: Northeast Subartic Pacific...
GCGGCGCGTCGACCTGCTCAACGAGGAGGGCATCGAGTTCGTCTGCAACGCGGAGATCGGGGTGAACGTGGACGTGGACGTGCTCCGCGCGAACAACGACGCCGTCGTGCTCGCGACGGGCGCGACGGTGCCGCGCGACCTGCCCGTGCCGGGCCGGGAAGGTAAGGGCATCCACTTCGCGATGGAGTTCCTCACGGCGAACCAGAAGCGGCTGCTCATGACCAAGGAGGGCACGCTCGAGTCGACCTGGGACCGGGACACCTTCGTCACGGCCGAGGGCCTCGACGTCGTCGTCATCGGCGGCGGCGACACGGGCACGGACTGCATCGGCACGTCGATGCGCCACCGGTGCAAGTCCGTGCTCAACTTCGAGCTCATGGCCATGCCGCCGGACGCGCGGAGCCCGGACAACCCCTGGCCCGAGTGGCCCAAGGTCTTCGGCGTCGACTACGGCCACGCGGAGGTCGCGGCGGTCTTCGGCAAGGATCCCCGCGAGTACGGCGTCATCACGACGGAGTTCGTGCTGGACGACGACCAGCGCGTCAAGGCCGTGCGCACGTCGGACGCGAAGCTCGGGCCCGGCGGGGTGGAGCTGATCCCGGGGTCCGAGCGCGAGTGGCCCGCGGACCTCGTCATCCTGGCGATGGGCTTCGTGTCGCCGGAATTGACGGTGCCCCGGCAGCTGGGCCTGGACACGGACCAGCGCGACAACATCCGCGCCGAGTACGGCGACTACCGGTCGTCGTTGGAGGGCGTCTTCGCCGCCGGCGACTGCCGCCGGGGCCAGTCGCTCGTCGTCTGGGCGATCAACGAGGGCCGCGGCGCGGCGCTCAAGTGCGACGAGTACCTCATGACGCGCTCCAACGCCCAGGTGCTCTCGTCCATGTGAGCGGGGGGTTCACAAGCCAAAACCCCCGCTCCCAAAAGTCCCCTGTATAATCATCTACTCCGGCGCGTGTTCGTCCGTCCAGTCGCCCGCGAGCGCGAGGTCCACGGTGACCTTGGACGCGCGGTCGCCGAGGTCCGCCGTCGCGACCTCGACGACGCCGAGGTCGCCGCCGGCGATCCGTAAGCCGTTGGACCGCCACGTCGCCGCGTGCTCGTCCCGGAGCTCCCAGCGGACGTTGCACTTCCAGTCCTTGTGGCCCCGGAGGAACTCGACCTTCTCGGCGATGCCCATGTCTTCCAGGTCCTCGAGGGACCCGGCGGACGGCGCGGCCATGGCGAATCCCTCGCCGAAGACGGTCTTGGACCGCCGCATCATCTCGTCGTCCTCGCCGCCCCAGCCCCAGTAGTTGTTGGGAAAGCCGTTGATGCGCTCGAAGTCGCCGGCGCTCCAGGACGCGACGCCCCCGAAGTAGTCCGGGTTGCCGCTGTAGCGGTCCCAGACGCGCGCGACGTGGCACGGCGCGCCCGCGCGGGGTTTCGCCGCGTACCACGGCCCCAGGTCGTCCGACGGCAGGAGGTCGACGTCGTGGAAGACGAACGCGTCGCAGCCCGCGCGCTTCGCGAGGACGTAGCCGCAGTTCAGGAGCTGGCCCCGGTTGAACTTGCGCCCGTCGGCCGACTGCTCGACGACGAAGACGCGGTAGTCCGCGCAGTGCTTCGCGAGAAACGCCGTAACGTGCGGCACGAATTTGGCGAGGTGCGCCGCGCGCTTCTGCTCGACGTGCGCGTCGCGGAAGGGCACGACGACGGCGACGCGCGCCGCGCGCGGCCCGGGGCCGCCGTCGTCGTCGCGCTTCCGCTTCGCGCCGCGGTCGCGCGGCCGGTAGCTCGGCCGGGCGCACGCCGCGCCGGGCGCGGGCGCGAGCGCCGCCGCGTCCACGGCGAGGAACTCGAAGGCGTTCTCCGGCGCGCACAGGACGTGCGACGTCGCGCGCTCGCACGCCAGGCGCTCGACGGCGACGACCCAGGCGCCGCCGCCGCCGGGCACGGCGTACTGCACGACGCCCACGCGCCCGCGGAAGCCTTCGAAGGCGTCGCCGGGCGGCGGCGTCGTGACCGTGACGACGTCGCCGGGCGCCACCATGCTTGACGGCGCGTCGGGCGCTCGACGCTGCGTGCGGCGCGACGCTGCGTGTCTCGAGCGCCTCTCTCGTGCTGCTGTCCTGAGTGCTGATCAGCGAGCGATTGCCACAACGCCTCGACGCCCTTCGACGCGGCGCCCGCCACGCGAAGGGCGACACCTCCTCGTCGACGGCGAGGAGCGCTCGACGGCGCTCGAGGAGTCGGGCCGGAACGCGAGGGACTGTCGCACGCCGTCGACGCGATGCGCCGGGCGCTCATTTTTGCCAGTATCGCGGCCGCCCTCACATCCGGCGACGAGTCGATAAACTTCTTCTCCGTCGCGGCGTCGTCCGAGGAGGTGGCGCTCGCGTTGTGCGCCTGGCGGTCCTACTACATCTCCCTGCGCCCTCTCGCGCCGAACCTGCGGTTTTTCCTCCTCGCCGGGTCGAGCGTCGACACGGGGCGGACCTGCGTCGCCGCGTCGGCGGCGCTGAGCCGCGCGAAGCCCCACGGGTGGGAGAATCAGACGGACGACTGGATCAGATGCCGCGTCGTCACGGCGGGCCGCTTCGGCTGGCGCCGCGGCGACGACTGCGCGCCGGGTCTTGTCCAGGGCGCGACGGTCACGATCATCCGGCCGACGGCGTTCCCCCGGGGCGTCGAGCACATCGCCGCGGTCGGCGCCGGCGCGGCGGAACCATTCGTTTCGCTGGGGGAACGTTTTTGCGAGAGAAGGCGTCGCCGGGGGTCGACGACGTATGTCTCGCAGGTCACCGCGCGCGCGAACAAGAAGTACGCGAACAAAGAGGAGATCTCCTTCGACGTCATGCGGAGCGCGCCGGACCACTGGCTCCTGCCCCTCGGCGTGTCGCGCGCGTTCTCCGTGGACCGCGACGTCTGGTTCGACGCATCGGGCGGCGCGGCGGCGCTGTCCCTCGACGCGGCGCTCCGGGGCGTCGCCGCCACGCACGACCGCGTCGCCGTCGGCGTCGCCTGGGACCGGGGCTGCTTCCCCGCGAGCGTCCTGGGCATCGACCTGCCGCGGTTCTGCGCCTCGCGGCGGCAGCGCGCCGTCTACGACGCGGCGGCGGCCCACGTCGACGCCGGGCCCCTGTGGCCGGGCCTGACGGTGCACCAGCCCCTCGTCGTCGCGCTCGCGAACGCGACGGCGGTCGTCGACGTCGTCCGCGCGGCGCCGCGGCCGCAGGCCGCGGAGGCCTGCGGCGACGCGGGCCCCATCCCGGCCTACGCCGCGCGGCGGCCCTTCCTCCGGGACGGCTGCAACGCGCTCGCGGGCGTGGCCCACGGCGACCACGTCGGCGCGGCCTTCCTCGCGGCCGTCGAGGCGACGTTCGGAGGCGCGTGCGTCTGCGCGAGCCGCGACGCCGCGGCCGTCCGGCTGACGAAGAAGCGGGGGAAGTCGCACCGCGCCTTCGCCCACGACGCGACGCGCGACGTCAAGCACGACGGGAAGAAGCGCCCGGCCCACGGCGGGGAGGTGTAATATCGTTTGTTCGCCCTGTGTTGAAGGCGCCTTCAAGTTGCCCTTGCAGTGCAGCGGCGGCCTCGGATGACGATGGCGGCTTGAGTTCTTCAGCCGTGGAGGGATGCGCATCGTCTACCATATGGCCATGCTCGGCGCCTTCGTTCGCGCCCTCGTGCGCGCGCCCGCGCGGCGCGTCGCGCGCTCCGTGTCGCACCTCAACGCCGCGAGCGCCGGCGGCCTGCGGCTGCGCGACGCGGCGACGAAAGAGGTCGTGGACACGGCCGCGGGCCACGGCGCGTCGCGCGACGACGGCGTGCTCAAGTGGTACGCCTGCGGCCCGACGGTCTACGACGCGACGCACCTCGGCCACGCGCGGACCTACGTGACCTTGGACCTCGTGCGCCGCGCGGCGACGGCCTACGGCGGGTCGCGCGTCGACTTCGCCATGGGCGTCACGGACGTCGACGACAAGATCATCAATCGCGCCAAGGAGCTCGGCCTGGAGCCCCTCGAGCTCGCGCGGCGCGAGGAGGCGAACTTCTTCGAGGACTTGGACCGGCTGGGCTGCTTGAGGCCCGACCGCGTGCTTCGGGTGTCGGAGCACGTCGACGACATCGTGGCCTACGTCGGCGACATCGTCGACCGGGGCTTCGGCTACGCGACGGAGGGCGGCGACGTCTGGTTCGACGTGGGCAAGCTCGGCGACGCCTACGGGGCCTTCGCGGAGGGCCGCGGCACGTCGAAAGCCGCGGCGGCCGCGATGCGGGTGGCGTTGGAGGCCGAGGACAAGGCGTCCATCTCCACGAAGAAGCGCGACGGCCGCGACTTCGCGCTCTGGAAGGGCGCCAAGGCCGGCGAGATCTCCTGGGACTCGCCCTGGGGCGCGGGGCGGCCCGGCTGGCACATCGAGTGCTCGGCCATGACGAAAGCGACGTTCGGCGACGCGCTGGACCTGCACGCGGGCGGCGTGGACCTGGCCTTCCCCCACCACGAGAACGAGATCGCCCAGTGGCGCGGCGCGTCGGGGGATCTCGAGGGGGTCTGGTGCCCCTGCTGGCTCCACACGGGCCACCTCCACATCGAGGGCCGGAAGATGTCGAAGAGCCTGAAGAACTTCGTGACCGTCCGCGAGCTTTTGGACGGCGACGACGCCGTGGACCCGGAGGACTTCCGCCTCTTCTGCGCCATGCACCGCTACGACGCGACGATCAACTTCAGCCGCGCGAAGCTCGACGAGGCCGCGGCGGTCCGCGCGCAGCTCGCCGCCGCGCTCGCGGCCGCGCGCGGCGCGCTCGAGGGCAAGGCGTCCCCGGGCCGCATGCCGCCGGCGGCGAAGCGCTGGGGCGCGGGCGAGGCGGCGCTGGACGACGCGCGGCGCGCCTGCGAGCGGGACGTCGCCGCCGCGCTCGTCGACGGCGCGGATCTGCCCGCGGCGGTGTCGGCTTTGGCGAAGCTCGCGACCCGGACGCGCCAGTACGCGCTCGACGCGCGCGCGGCGAACGCGGCCGTCGTCCCCGAGCCCCTGCGGGGCGCCGCGGACTGCCTCGCGGCGACGCTGGAGGCGCTGGGCCTGCCGGCGCTCGCGGCCGCGGGCGCGGCCGCGCCCGCGGCCGCGGCCGCGGGCGCCGAGGCGCCGGCGGCGGGCGACGCGGGCCTCGACGCGCTCCTCGCCTTCCGCGCGGACGTGCGGACCCTGGCGCTCGACGCGCGCGACGACGAGGGCCGCGACGAGCTCCGGGGGCGCGTCCTCGCCGCGTGCGACGCCGTCCGCGGCGCCGACGTCTTCGTCGACCGCGGCGTCGCGCTCGTGGACCTCCCCGACGGCTCGCCGACGCTCGAGCCGCGCCTCGCGGCGGCCCCCGCGGACGAAAAGCCGAAGCCGAAGCCGCCGCCGCCGCGGAAGGCCGACCTCAGCGAAGTGCCGCCGGCGGATTTGTTCCGCAGCGGCGAGTACGCGGCCATGTACGCGTCCTACGACGACGACGGCCTGCCCCTCACGGACGCCGACGGCGCGCCCCTCTCCAAGTCGCAGACGAAGAAGCTCAAGAAGAAGCGCGACGTCCACGCGAAGAAGTGGTCCGGCGCGGCCAAGGTCGAGGCCTAGGCGCGTAAGCTGGGACGCGGCGCCTCCGCGAGTTACGCGCGCGGTACCATCCGCACTTCGAATCGGCTGGGATAGAGGACTTAGAATTAGAGGAAACCGGACTTCGTGATGGGGACAAAGTAGGTGGCGAAAAGCGAGGCGGCCGCGGACGCGACGTACGCCTTCAGCGTGTACAGCGTGACCGGGGATCCGAAGAGCGAGAGCAAAATCGGTTCATCGAGGTCGTCGCCGACGATCGCGAAGCAACCGTGGGCGGTGGCGAGGTCGCGGGAGCGCCGCCGCGAGGCGGCGCTCGCGAGGTGTGACATGAACCGATCAAAGGGACGATTCGCGTGGAGGCACAGACCGATACCGATTCCCCCCATGGTAATAAAGTAAAGGATCATGTTGAGTGTGAAGCCAAACGTGCCCACGGACCTCTGGTCTGCTTCCGCGAGCATGACCGAGGCTGCGACGAATAACCAAACCACTCCAGAATAAAGGTAAAACTTGACAAAGGGCGACACAAGCCGAACGTAGGTCGATGTCGGACCCCGAAGCCGCTCGAGTTCGGCATCGAGGGCCGCGCACAGTTCGACGTCGTTCATCGTCTCGAGACCTTCGACGAGGCAGTTCTCAAGCGGCCGAAGCTGCAGATGTAAGACGCGCGCGGTCCTCGCTAACGCGATGAGATAGATCCATACGGCGTAATTTATAAGCGAAAAGTTCGTCAACGTCATCAATCTCATGATGCCAAATCGTCGGCCGAACTTGAAGATTGTTGCCTCCTCATGGCCGTCTCGGTTCGTTTGCGTTCTGAACGCTTCTTCGATCATGCAACCCTGAATGAATGACACCACGAGGTTGAAGCAGCCCGCCAACCGCCACCCCATCGGAGTGGTCCCACTCGTCCACAGGTTGCGCCAGATTCGCGGACATTCATCGTTCGTGCAGATCGTCCTCAGGTGGTAGCCCGTGCACCAGATGAGTGTCGCGCCGGGGAGATATAAACCCATCGTCGCGTGGCTCTGTTTCAAATCCAGCGCTTGTATCGGTGGCGTCCGCGAGATAAGGAACCTTACCTGGCTCCGGAAGGATAAGGGCGCTCCTCCGATGACGCTCAAATGAGATCGTTGGTTCATTGCCCACAAACAATAGCCCGTAGACGCTGTGATGAACAGTGGCCACACGACCAGATATGGTGTCAGGAACTGGCGCGTCCGCCCGCTGAAACGGAAGCCAAGCCAGAATATCCGCGTCGGCGCCTGCGAGGGAGCGAAGAGTCGGAACCCTCCGCCTCCGCCAGTTAGAACACCTCCGTCGACGCCTCCGCGGGCGCGAGGGCCGCGGCGGCCGGCCGCGGCCGCCAGGCGCGCAGGAGGAGCGCCCAGGCCGCCATCCACGCGGCCATGCCGACCGCGCCCGCGACGTAGAGCGCGTGGAATCCCCGCGCCTTGACGATGCGGCCGCCCACCCAGGACCCGGCGCCGACGCCGATGTAGTAGTAGACGCCGCGGAGCAGCGCCTGGGCGCCGCCCTGGCGCTCGACGGGCGCCGCGGTCCGCGCGTACTCGACGGCCGCGGACCACATGAGCGCGAAGGTGACCGCGTGCGACGGCTCGAGGAGCAAAAAGTACCAGAAGCCGCGCTCGTCGTCGACGCGGCCCGGTAAAAAAGCGTAGGCGGCGCAGCGGAGCGCGAAGAGGCCCTGCGCGAAGACGAGTAATCGCCGCACGCCGAAGCGGTCGAGCAGGCGCTGGGAGTAGAAGAACACGGGGCATTCGCAGAGCGCCGCGACGAGCACCAGCAGCCCCAGGAACCAGGACGGCGCGTCCGGGTAGCGGCTCGCGACGTACAACAGCAAGAAGCTCTCGACGAACGCCGCGAGGCACCCGTGGACGAAGAAGTTCAGAAAGTAGAGCGGCGTCGCGCCCGCCGCGTACCAGCGGCGCCCCGCGGGCGCCGGCGCCGCCGCGCCGGCGGGGGTTTTCGCCGCGGGGCTGTTGAACAGGACGGCGACGACGCACGACGCGAGCGCCGTGCCCGCGACGAACGCGACGAAGATCGCCGAGAACCCGAAGGCGTCGACGCCGCGGCCGATGGCGACGGCCGCGACGCCCCAGCCGAGCGCCGCCCACAGCCGCAGGCTCCCGTAGGACGCGCCGCCGCCCGCCATGTTGACGACCGCGATCGCGTCGATGAGCGTGCCGGACGAGCTCCCGAAGAACGCCTGGCCGTCGACGACCGCCGCGACGGCGGCGACGCGCGCCAGGCCGCGCAGCGACCGCCAGGGCGCGGCGAGCGACGTGAGCGCGAGCGCGAAGGCGCACGCCGCGCCGTTCGTCGCGAGGAGCACGGCCTTGTAGCCGCCCGTCGCGTCCGCGACGCGCCCGAAGACGAGGCCGCCGGCGAACTTGGCGACCTGGGTGGACGCGAGGACGGCGCCGACCTGGGCGGCGTCGAGGCCGCGGGCGGCGAGGAAGAGGGGCAGGAACTTGGTCAGGCCCGCGCCGGCGCCCGTCTCGAAGAAGTTGAGCCAGGCCATGACGGCGTAGTCGACGCGCGCGCGCCGCGTGGCGTCGCGTTCTGCTCGCTCCTCCGGCAGCAGCGCGTACGCCGGCTCCTCCAGGGAGGCCATCGATGTGTCGCAGCGGTGCGGCTGCGGCTGTGGCGGCGGCCTCTCCGAGCCTCGCACCGCTCGTTGCCACAAGAAAAGTCACTCTCAAGTTCAAGAAGGGCAATTTGAAGAGACAAAGTTCAACAGCCAAAACCACACACACACTTTTCTTAGTCCAGCCCGTCCTCGAGGTCGAAGAAGTTCGGGTCCGGGACGCACGACTCCGGCACGGGCGTCACGGGCGTGCCCGGCCGCGCGGCGGGCGCGCGGGCCTCGGCGCCCGGCGGCGGGAGCTCGAGGCGGAGGTTGGCGCCGGGCGCCGGCGCCGGGGCCTCGACGGCCGGGGGCGCCGGGGCCTCGGCCGCCGGGGCCTCGACGGCCGCGGCGGGCGCGGGCGCCGCGCGCGCGGCCGCGGGCGCGGGCGCGGCGGCGCCGCCGTCCGCGGCCGTCCCGTCGCCCGGCGCCGCGGCGGGCGCCGCGGCCTCCGAAAGGTCGTCCGGCAGCGGCGGCGGCGGCGGCGGCTCTTCGCCCTCGAAGGTGTAGACCTGGGGGAAGCGCCGGTGGAACTCGTTGTACTCCTCCGGCCGGTACGAGCCGTAGAGGAAGGGGTCGTCCGCGCCGTAGCGGTCGACGCCGTCGAAGGACAGCGTGCCGTCGGGGATCTTGCCCGCCGCCCTGGCGGCCTCGCGCATGGCCCGCTCGCGCTTGTACTGGAGCCACCGCGGGTGGTCCTCGCGGCAGTAGAGGCTCCAATCGTAGAGCGGGTCGTAGGCCTTCTCCTCCCGGCCCGCGGCTTCGGCGGCCTCGGCGTCGGCGGCGGCCTTGTTCCGCGCCTCCGTGCGCGGCGTCACGACGGCCAGCAGCTCGTCGTAGCGCTCGAGCTGCTCCCGGAGCCTGTAGGCGACGGACGGCGCGTCGTGGTGCGGGCAGTCCTCGGGGAGGTGGTACCAGCTGTTGGGGCCGATCTGGTAGCAGAGGCAGCCGCCGAAGTCCTGCGTCGGGCAGGGCTCGCGCTGGGGCTGCGGCTTGCGGCGCCCCTGGTCGTCGAGGTTCCGCAGGTCGAGCTGCTCCTTGAGCTGCGCCGGCGTCAGGTCCAAGAGGATGTCGGGCGTGATGTTCTCGATGAGCACGGCCTTCTTCTTCGGCAGCTCCGGCCGCTTCGCGTCCTTCTTCTTCGTCGCCATGGCCCGCGGCGGTCTGCTGCTGGCAAGTAGCACCAGCGCCTTCGAAGTCGACAGGACAGCGTGTGTGCCGTCAAGATGACGACCGAATCACCCGGGCAGCCCCGACTAGCATTCGAATCGGGCGTCGGACGCTGTGGCCGTCTACCGTCTCGCGTCGTTCGCCCCCGCCGGTCGCGCCCCCAGGTCCCCCGGAGACCGCCGGCGACGATGTGCGACTACAGCAAGTGGGACAAATTCACGGACGCCGACTCGGACAGCGACGGCGAGTCCTCGAGCCTCTTCAGCGGCCTCAACCGCTTCGTCCAGTCCCTGGGCCCCAAGGCCGACGGGGGCGCGCACCCCTGGGAGGCCCCGGCCGACGTCGCGCAGGACCGGCCGCTCCGCTTCGCCGTCGGCGACGCCGTCGACGTCCTCGTCGGCGACGACCAAGGGCGGCTCGGCGGCGCCTGGCGGCGCGGCGTCGTCGCCGCGGCCCGGTGCCCCGCGCGCGAGTGGCCCCCCGGCGCGCGCTGCCCCTACCGCGTGACGCTGGAGTCGGGCGGCGACGTCGCGTGCCCGAGGGACGACGACTCGTGCGTGCGCGCGCGGTCCGCGACGCCGCCGATCGCGAAGCCCGCGCCCGCGGACCTCGGCGGCGCGCTCGCCGCGGGCCTGAGCGCCTGCGACGAGGCGACGGCCTTCTACTCCGGCGCCCTCGTCGCCGCGGCGGCGCGGGGCCGCGGCGCCGAGGTCGACCGCTGCCTCGCGAGCGGCGCCGTGCCGCTCGTCGTCGCCGTCGACGCGTCGAGCCCGCTGCTCGAGCCCCGCCACGGCCGCGTCGTCGTCGTCGCCAACGACGACGGCGCGGGCGCGGACCTCGACGTCGTCGCGACGGCGCTCTTCGCGGCGCTGTCGCCGCGGGGCACGCGCGGCGGCGACGCGCCCTTCGCGGGCTGCCTCTCCGGCGCGTCCTCGAAGAAGAACCGGGGGCCCAAGGTCGCCGTCGCGCGGCGCCTGCTCGCCTACGCGCGGGCGGACCAGGACCGGGCCGTCGGGGGCGCGCGGAACCGCGAGGGCAAGCCGTGCCTGCTCGCCGTCGCCGGCGACGGCTTCTTCGACGACGACTGCGCCGCGGCCCTCTGCGACGAGCTGCGGGGCCACGGCGCGACGGCGGACGACGCCGCGGCGGGGGCCTACGCGGCGGCCGCCGCCGGGCGGCCAAAGACGCTCGCGGCGCTCCTCAGCGGAGGCGCGGACCCGGACGCGGCGGTCCCCGGCAAGAAGTCGATTCGCGCCCCCGATGGCCTCGAGGAGTCAGGGCCGGACGACTACTACTTTTCGGGGTCGGTCCGCGTTCGCCGCGGCGGCGACGACCAACTCTCATGGGCAACTCTCTGCCGCTGGGAATACATGGTCACTGGCTGCGATGAGGGGGTGACCTATGCTCGCGGGGCCCTGTCCCACGCGGCATGTTCGGAATTCGCCGAGCTGGTATCCGGCGACGAGGGCGCGGGAGCGTGGCGTCCGCGAGATCTCCTGCAGCTCGTCTGGCGGCTCTGCGCCGCGCCGTTCGACTGGTTTTACGCAGATAATGAATTCATGCTGCGGTACGTCGAGAACGATGAAGCAGATAACACATCGATGACAATTCCCGGGGTCCTACGCGTGCACCTCCTCGACGTCGCCAAAGCGGCCCCCGACGACGAAGAATACCTCGGCAGCGACGAGTTCGCCGGCTACGCCGACCGCATCTTCGAGCAGGAACCGGACACATCGGACATGCTCGTGCACGGTTATGACGGAAGCCTCGATGACGCTGTCATTCGGTCGTGCCCGAACGGTTTCGGCCTTGACGGCAGCTGCGCATGTGTCCACTCGATCACGCCCGAGGAGAATGCTGCAGAAGTGATTCTTGGATCGCGTGCAGACAGGATTCCCATAGCCTGAGACGGGCATCCTGACGTCTCAAAGCCGGCCCAACTTCGCCGCGTCCTTGGTCCTTTCTAAGAAGGCACCGAACCCGCCCCTGGGGGCCACCCCACGACCATAACATGCGCAGGAGGTGCTTTAACGCGATTCAACTGAGCGTCCGGCGGTTGAAATGAGCAAGGGGGTGCGGCGAGGATCCATGTCGCGGAGCAAATACGGCTTGTTGAACTGCAACTAGCTTGGGAGTAGCGATATTATGGCTTGCTTGATGGAGCCAAGGTCCTGCGTTGCAGACGAGGAGCCAAGGCCTGCGCCCTGCGTTGCAGACGAGGAAGAAGCAGCGGTCGTCGGGTTCGACGACAGCTCGGACGAGGAGGACTTCTGGGCGCTCGTCGGCTGCGACGCGTCGTCCGACGGCGAGGAGGAGGCGCGCGGCGGCGACCCCTGGCCCGGCGTCGACGCGGCGCGCTGCGCGGCGGCGCTGAAATCCGAGGGCTTCGTCGTCGTCACCGGCGCCACGGGCGGCGCGTTGGCGGCGAAGCTCGGCAACGACGTCGAGAACGCGGCCGCGCAGTCGCTGCTGAGGGCGTCGCCGAACGCGCTGCAGACCGGAAGCGGCGCGCGAACCGTGCGGGCCAAGGTCGGCGTCGAGGAGCTGGAGCTCGCGTCCAAGGGCGCGCCCGTGCTCGACGACCCGTCCGTCGTCGCGCTTCGGGGCCTGTGCCCCGCGCTCCGCGACTTCGGCGGCGGCGCGGCGCGCGTCCTGGGGTCGCGGCTCGGCGCGGCGCTCGGGGGTGTGGCGTTGCGCGTCGACGAGGTCAAGGCCGCGCGCCACGGGCCGGGGGGCTGCTTCCCGGCCCACTTCGACACGACGGAGGCGACGGGGCGCGTCGTCACGGGCATCCTGTACCTGGCGGACGAGTGGGGGCCGACCGACGGCGGCGAGCTCCGGCTCTACCGCGCCGGCGGCGCGGACACCGTCGACGTGCCACCGCGGCGCGACACGCTCGTCCTCTTCTCGTCGCGCGCGACGCTCCACCGCACGCTCCCGCTGCGCCGCGGGTCGCGGCCGCTCGTGTCGTTCTGGTTCTCCGCCGACGGCGCGCTCCGGCTCCCCGACGCCGCGGGCCGCCGCGCGCCCGACGTCGAGCACGCCCTCGTCAAGCTCCTCCACGCCGACGACTACGCGCGGAGCTTCCGGGACGCGTTCCCATCGGACGGCGCCGTCGCCGCCGCGCTCGCGCTCGACGCCGCGGCCAACGCGGCCGCGGAGGCCCGGCTCGACGACGGCGCCCGGCGCGAGCTCGCGCGGCGCCAGGCCGCGCTTCGGACGAGCTAATGGAGACCTACCGGGCTGCGCTTAGGACGAGCGAACGTCGAGGGCGAGCGTGTCGCCGTAGGTCTCCACGAAGGGCCGCCAGCCGCCGTGGACGAGGAAGCCGCCGCCGGAGGGGCAGAGCACGAGGGCGTTGCGCGGCTTGAAGTCGCCCGACGCGTCGGCGCGCCGCCACGCGTCCGCGGCGACGTCGAGGACCCAGACGTCGCCGAGCGGGTCGAGGCCGCCGTCGTCGCCGCGCGCGGCGCCGCCGGCGACGACGACGGACGTGGCGTCGAGCGGCGCCGCCGCGGCGCCCGCGCGGCCCGCGGGCCCCGTCGCGCCGAGGGCGCGCCAGGTCCAGGTGGCCACGTCGAGGACGAACGCGTCGTCGCACATCGCGCCCGACTTGTCGGCGCCGCCGAAGACGACGACGCCCGCGTCGACGGCCGCGGCGACGTGGAGGCCGCGCGACGACGGCGCCGGGCCCGAGGTCGCCTGCTCGCGCCACTCGCGCGTCGCGGCGTCGAAGAGGAGCACGGACGTCTCCGACCGATGCGTGTGGACGAGGACGTCGCCGCTGGCGAGCGCGCAGCAGACGTGGCGCGACGCGGGGCCGCCGGGCACGGGCGCGCAGCTCTCCCAGCGCCCCGCGGCGATGTCGTAGGCCCAGACGTCGTCGAGGATCGAGCCGCCCGTGCCCTCCGTCTCGGGGTCCCAGCCCCCGAAGAGGAAGAGCTCGCCGCCGACGGCCGCCAAGGCGGAGCAGAGCCGCGGGCCGGGGCCGCCCGCAGCGACGCGCGTCCAGCCGTCGGCGTCGTAGCGCCAGAGGTCGTCGACGACCGTGCGCGCACCGGCCTCGTCCTCCTCGTAGCCGCCGAAGAGGTAGACGGAGCCGTCCTTGGTCGTCGTCGCCGTCGCCCCGGACCGCGGCGACGGCTGGACTTTTGATGTGATGGGTGACCAGGACGCGCGGAGGGCTGCTGTCGTGCCGAGCACGAAGAGGAGGAGGCGCATGGCTGCGGGCGGGCGCGTTCCTGCGCCCAACATGTGATTTGTTCAGACTGTGGTAATTGTGCCGCTTCAACTCGCGATGTTGCAGTCTTTGTTGTACCCTAAATTTACGTGACGCCCGCCCGCGCCCGCCCCAGCGCGAGCCGGGCGATGGCGCGCGGCGTCAGCGTCGACGACGCGCGCGCGGAGTCGGCGTAGAAGTCGTCGAGGATGGCCGTGCTCCCCGCCTGGAGCTCGTCGACGACGAGGGCCCAGAGCTCGGCCTTGGCGCGGGGCGCGAAGTGCGTCGCGTCGAGCCACGGGTGCCACAGCGTCGGCAGGCGGCCGCGCGTCGGCGGGTGCTTCGCGAGGCACCGCTGGAAGTCGTCGTAGGGCAGGAGCGCCAGCGCCGCGTCCGGCGCGCCGGCGACGGCGGGCCGCCGGCCGGCCGCGGGCCGGGCCTCGCCCGTCGCGCGCCACGCGCGGCTCAGGAGCCGGTCGTCGACGAGGAAGTTGAGCGCGTTCTGGTCGTCGCGCTCCTCCCGGGTGACCGCGGCCCACGACGCGACGAAGGCCCGCGCGTCGGCGCCGGCGCGCAGCAGGAAGAACCCGGGGCAGAGCGCGAAGCCCTTGTGCCGCGCGGCGCGGCCGCCGAGGTCCACGGAGAACGCGCCGAGCCGGCGCCCGAGGCGGTCGGCCGCGGCGGCGAAGGCGTCGCCGATCCAGAACGCGTCGACGTCGCTGTGGAGCACGAAGTCGAGGCCGCGCGCTTCCGCGTCTCGTAGCGCGTCCTGGATGGCGTCGAGCCGCAGGCTCCAGAGCCGCCGCCGGCCGTCGTCGCCGTCGACGGCGCAGGACCGCTCGACGACGCGGCCCCGGAGCGACGGCCGCAGCGCCAGCGACGCCGCCGCCGCCGCGCGCGCGGGCCCGTCGAGGGCGACGATCGCGACTTCGACGGCCGCGCCCGACCGCTCGACGCACCGCAGCCAGAGGTGCAGCAGCGGCGCGTAGGCCTCCGAGACGAAGGTCACGACGAGGCCCCGGCCGCCGCGCGTCGCGGGCGGCGGCGGCGGCGCGGCGGCCGCGGCGGCGCGCTCGACGTCGACCGCGACGTCCGCCGGCGGCGCGGCGGCCGCGGCTGCGCGCTCGACGTCGACCGCGACGTCGCCGCGGCCGACGACGTCCGCCAGCGGCGTCGCACAGCGGACGGCGCGGCCCGCGCCGCGGACGCGCAGGCGGATCTCGCCGTCGTCGTCGTAGCGAGCGTCGCGCGCGAGGTCGTGCGCCGCGAGGAAGCGCGCCAGGAGGATGTCGCAGCAGCGGCCGCTCGCGAGCCACTGGTCCGGGACGACGACGCGCACGGAGACGCCGGCGTCCGCTGCAGCGACGGTGACCGTGCGGCCCCCCGCGGCGCGGTCGTGGACTTTTAGGTCTCTCGTTTGGACCATGCGGTTGCTGCACTTGCTATCTCAATTGTTGTTGTGCATGGGTGAATGCAAAGCCTGCGTCCATCGGCCGAGCGGCGATTGATGTCGGCCTTGAAGGTTCGTTGAACGATTGATGAACCGGCTTGGGATCGGCATGGGGCTGCCAATGCGCCGCATATGATAATCGCATATGATATCGCATCACCTATGTCAATAGCACCTCCAACAACCCTCCTCCTCCTCGCCGCCGCAGCCGCCGCGCCGGCGCTGCGAGGCGGCCATGACGTGAAGCCCGGCTGGACGCGCATCGGCGGACGGCCGCCGCCGCGGTCCGCGCTCGACGAGCTCGTCGCGCGGCCGACCACGCTGCTGCTGCTGCTCGTCAACCTCGGCGCCTTCGCGCGCCTGCGGTCGCGGGACGTCGCGCCGTCGGCCGTCGGCCTCTCCGCGCATGCCCTGTGGCACGACCGACAGTACGCGCGCCTCGCGACGTCGACGTTCGCCCACTTCGACGCGATGCACCTGCTCTTCAACGCGTCGTCGACGTATTCGCTCGGCGCGCTCGAGGACGTGCTCGGGTCCGGCGCGTACCTGCTCGCGACGCTCGCGCTCATTCCC
>Ga0257110_1000725_pt1 | contig 15614 bp, 6 predicted proteins | sample LP_taG_7_FD_190184 | JGI IMG/M metagenome (GOLD analysis project Ga0257110, IMG submission 190184) | Marine microbial communities from Northeast Subartic Pacific Ocean, Canada - LP_J_2015_P26_10m | ecosystem: Environmental > Aquatic > Marine > Oceanic | place: Canada: Northeast Subartic Pacific...
GGGCAGGCCGTCGCCGAGCGACGCCTCGACGAGCGCCGCGTCGACGCGCGCGCGCGCGCCGTCGGGCAGGTGGCGCCGCGCGGCGGCGAGGTCGACGGCCGCGCGCGGCGCGGCGCCGCGGCGCGCGGGCGGCGCCCGGGCGAGGACCTCGCGCCGCGGCGCGCCCGGTTGCCGCGGCGCCGGCCCGGCGACGAGCTCGCCGCGCGCCGCGGCGCCGCGGAGCTCCGCCGCGGCGCCGGCGAAGAGCGCGGCGACGGCGCGCGCCGTCGCGTCGCCGCCGGACGCCGCGAGCGACTCGAGGACGCCCTTGGGCCTCGCCGGCGGCGCGTAGCGGGGCAGCCGCCCCGCGGCGCCCAGGCCCTGGCAGAGCGCCGCGCGCGCCGCGAGCGCGCCGAGGCACGCGAGCGCGAGCGCGGACCCGTCGTCGAGCGCCGCGCCGGCGAGCTCGCCGCGGAGCACGTGGAGGAGCGCGACGCCCCAGCCGAAGCCGCCGTCGCGGTCGCCGACGCGGAAGGGCAGGCCCGCCGTCAGGAGCTCGTAGCACGCGCCGAGCGGCGACGCGTCGACGGCGCCGCCGCGCGCCGCGTCGCCCGCGGCGCCGCGGACCGTCCACGCGCCGGGCGCGTCGCCCGCGCCGCGGAAGCCCGCGTGCGCGCGGAGCCAGGCGACGGCGCGGCCGCCCGCGAGCCCGAGGCTCGGCCCGAGGCCGTCGCCGCCGGCGAAGCCGGCCGCGCGCGCGTAGGGCGCGCCGCCGCCGGCCGCGCGCGCGCGCCGCGCGCGGTCCTCGGGCCACGCGAGCGGCGCCCAGGGGTCCTCGAGCGGCGCGCCGGCGTCCCCGGCGGCCGGCAGCGGCTCCCAGGGCTCGCCGCGGCGGCCGGCCCGGAGGTTCGCGACCGCGCGCCGCGCCGGCGCGTCGACGGCGTCGGCCGGGAAGCCGAGGCCGCCGCGCGGCCGCCGCGCGTCGAGCGCCGCGTCGAGCGCGGGCCCGCAGGCGTCGTCGTCGAGCCACGCGTCGGTCCGCCGCGCCGCGACGGCGAGCGGGAGCTCCTCGGCGAGGGCCCAGGGCCAGTCGTCGGCGCCGAGGAAGCCGTCGCAGCCGGCCTCGAGCGCCGCGAGCGAGAGGCCGACGCGCGCCGCGGCCGCGTCGCCGCGCCGGTCGGCGCCGCAGCCGGACAGCGCCGAGAGCATGGCGTCGACCTCGGGCGGCCGCGGGCCGTCGGCCACGCACCGCGCGGGCAGGTCCGCCGCCGCGGGCCCGTCGCCGAGCCGGTCGGCGAGGAAGAGGCAGAGCGCGAGGTAGACGGCGGCGGACGGCGTCGCGGGCACGAGCGCCGCGCCGACGGCGTCGACGTCGAAGGCCACGTGGCCCGGGTTCCCCGCCCAGCGCGCGTCGCCGTGGTCGAGGAGCACGGCGGCGCCGCCGGGGCCGCGGAACGGCCGGCCCCGGCCGCCGCAGAGCACCTTCGTCGCGCCGCTCTCGGCGTCGCGGAGCACGAGGCAGCTCGGCAGCGGCGCGACGAGCGCCAATGCGTCGCCGGGCACGTCCATGTCGTCGGCCGCGCCGAGCGCGGCGCGCGGCGCGAGGTCGAAGCCCGGGTACTCGGCGCACGCGAGCGCGGCGCCGCGGCGCCGGAGCGCGAGGCCGAGGCGCGGGAGCTCGACGGCGTCGACGGCGAGCGCGCCGCCCGCGGCCGGCGCGAGCCAGACGAGGACGTGCGCGGCCGCGTCGAGCCGCGCGAGGCGCGCCGCGACGCCGTGGCCGCCGTGGCCGCCGACGCGGAGCAGCGTCCGCGGCGCGCCGCGCGCGACCGCGAGGCCGCCGTAGGCGCCGCCGTCGGGCAGCGGCGGCGCGTCGTCGGGGCCGCCGGCGCCCGGCTCGACGCGGCGCCGCGTCACGACGACGCGCGGCCGCGCCGGCGCGCCGTCGAGCGCGACGACGACGACGGCGTCCGCGGGCGCCGCGCGCGCGTAGCCGCAGAGCGACGCGTCGTCGGCGTTGCGCCAGAAGGCGTAGGCGTCGAGGAGCGCGTCGGGCAGCAGGCCCCGGAGGTGGCGGTCCGGCACGCGGGTCTGCCGCGTCGCCGCGCGGCCGCCGCGCGTCGCGCGCCGGCTCACGTCGACGGACGGCGCCGGCGCGCCGCGGCCGCCCGCGTGGCCCCGCGCGAGGGGCCAGGCCTCGCAGCCGCAGTCGCCGCCGTCCTCGAAGTCGTCCTCGGAGTGGCGCGGCGCGCCGAGCGACCGGCCCGCGTCGGACGTGTAGCACAGCGACCGCCACCAGGACCGGCCGTGCTCCGCGACCTCGTAGACCTCGACGAAGGCGCCGCCGCGCTCGCCGCCGCGGCCCGCGTGGCACTCGCGCCAGCGCCGCGCGCCGCCGCGGTCGAGGAAGCCGACGACGGCGCAGAAGCCCGCCGCCGCGTCGAAGGACCGGGGCAGGAAGAGCGCGAAGCCCGCGAGGGGCGCGCGGTCGCCGAGCAGCGGCGCGAGCGCGGCGCCGACCCACGCCTCGCGCGGCCCCGCGCGCGCGAGGGGGCGCAGCGCGGCGACGTCGAAGGGCGGCGGCGGCGCGAGGCCGTCGCCGCCGCCGGGCGGCGGCGGCGGCGCCCAGGCGACGACGTCGACGCGGCGGCCGACGAGGCGCCAGCGGCGCCGGAGCGCCGCGCTCGACACCTCGGCCGCGCGGAGCGGGTCGTCGCCGCCGCAGCCGCCGCCGCCGCCGCCGAGCGCCGCGGCGGCGTCGGCGTCGTCGCGGACGTCGCGCGGCAGCGCCTCGAGGCGCCGCTGGCGCAGCGAGAACTCGCCGAGCTGCACGTCGACGACCTCGGCGCGGCGGCCGCGCCGGTCGAGCGCCGCGCGGAGGTGGGCCCCGTAGTCGTCGCCGTCGCCGCCGCCGCCCGCCGGCGGCGCGGCGGCGGCGGCGGCGGCGGCGGCGTCGCCGTCGCCGTCGCCGCGGTCGTCGCCGGCCTCCTCCGCGGGGGAGAAGCGGCCCGGGAACCCGTCGAGCTCGGCCCACGCGCGCGCCGCGCGGCCCGGCGCCGCGGCGCCGCGGCCGCGCGCGGCCGCGGCGACGACGTCGACGACGGCCTCGAGCGCGCCGTGCGCCGGGCCGCCGGCGCCGAGGCCCGCGCGGAGCCAGCCGAGGACCCGGAGCCGCTGGCGCTGCCAGACGCCGGCGAGCTCGCCGTCGTCGACGCCGAGCGGGCCCTCGCCCCGCCGCGCGGCGGCCGCGGGGTCGCCGTCGTCCGCGACGTCGTCGCGGTCGGCGCGGTCGTCGTAGGCGCCGAGGAAGCACTGCGCGCCGAGGAGCGCGACGACGTCGCCGCGCGCGTCGCCGCCGCCCGCGTCCGCGACGGCCGCGGCGACGAGGAGCGCGTGCGCGTGGACCGCGCAGGCCCGCCGGAGGCCGAGGCGGTCGCCCGCGGCGAGGAGGCCCGGGAGCCAGCGCCGGAGCGCGGGCGCGGCGCGGCCCGCGAGCGCGTCGCGGAGGCCCGCGAGCGCCGCGCCGCGCACGCCGCGCGCGGCGTCGCCGCCGTCGGCCGGGTCCTCGAGGCCCCGGGGCGCCGCCGCGAGCCCCGCGCGGCCGCGCCGGCCGAGGCCGCCGCCCCGCGCCGGCGCGGGGTCCAGCGCCGCGAGGAACGAGAGCGCGCGCGCGGCGACGCGCGTCGCGAAGAGCACGAGCTCCGCGACGCCCCGCGGCGCCCAGCGGCCCGCGTCGAGGCCGAGCGCGAGGTCGAGGAGGCGCGCCACGGCCGTGCACGTCGGCCCGGGGCTCATGACGAGCTCGTTGAAGAGGGCCCCGCAGGGCGTGCGCAGCAGCCGCCGGTGCGGCGCGGGGATCGCGTCGACGGCGTCGTCGGCCGCGCCCGCGGGCAGCCACGCGCCGCACTCGAAGAGCACGGCGTCGAGCGTCGCCCGGAGCCGCGCGTCGCGGAGGCTCCGCACGCGGACGGCGTCCGCGAAGAAGCGGAGGACCAGGGGCAGGCGGAGGTAGGGCGCCGTGAGGTAGCAGAGGAGCCGCTCGACGTCGCGCGGCGGCAGCGCGCCGCCGTCGCCCGCGGCGGCGAGCCGCGCGGCCTCGGCCTCGAGGCGCGCGGCGCGCGCCGCCGCGGCGTCGCCGGCGAGGAGCCGCGCCTCGCCGGGGCTCGGCCGCGGCGCGGCGCCGAGGTCGCCCGGCAGCGCGGGGAGGTGGAGCACGTCGTCCTCCGTGGCCACGAGCTCGCCCGCGAGGTGGCTCGGGTCGCCGCCGCTCGGCGGGCACCGCGGCGCCGCGTAGCCCGCGAGGGCCGCGCGGACCCGCGCGAGCGCGCCGCGCCAGCCCGCCGGCGCGCGGCCGCCGCCGCCGTCGTCGTCGTCGTCCGAGTCGTCGCCGCCGGGCGGCCGCGTCGCCAGGTCCGCGTCGCCGCCGAGGAAGCCGCACCGGAGCGGCGCGCCGACGGCGTCGCAGAGCCGCGCGTCGAAGTGCGCGAGCCGGTACTCGCGCCGCGCGCGCTCGTCGCCGCCGCGCGGCCCCCCGCGCGACCAGCGCGGCGCCGCGTCGCCGCCGGCGCCCGCGGCCCAGCACGCCGTCGCCGCGGTGCAGGCCTTGAGCACGAGGACGACGTCGCGGAGGTCGCGGAGCTCGGGCAGGTCGTCGAGGAGCGCGCCGTCGCGGCCCGCGAGGTAGTCCGGCAGGTTCGCGCCGCCGGCCGCGACGGCGTAGCCGAGCGACGTCGCGAGGCGGTCGAGGAGCCGCGCGTCGCCGAGGCCGAGGAAGAGGCCGCCGGCCGGCGCCTGGCCCGCGCCGCGCGCGCCGAGGAGCAGCCGCGCGAGCGCGCCGCCGCCGTCGCCCGCGGCGTCGTCGGCGGCCGTCGCCTCCCAGTCGAAGACGCGGTTCCGCGGCGGCACGAGCCGCCGGATCTCCCGGAAGTAGTCGAGGAGCGCCGTCCGCGCGACGACGAGGTCCGGGTCGCAGAGCAGCGCGCGGCCCGTGTCCGCGGCGAAGTCGCGCGGCAGGAACCCGAAGGGCTCGGCGCCGTCGGCGACGGCGGCGCACGCGTGCGCGCCGTAGAAGGCCGAGAGCGGGCTCGGCGCGTCCGACGCCGCGGCGCGCGCGACGGCGTCGGCGATCGCCGCGATCGCCGCGACGCAGAGCACGCGCTCGCCGTCGAGGCGCCGCGACGGCGGCAGCGCCGCCGCGGCCGCGGCCGCGTGGAGCGCGCAGCGCCGCAGCGACCGCAGGAGGTCGAGCTGCGTCTCGCGGCGCGGGGCCCCGGCCCAGAAGCCGCCGCGGCCCGGCGGCCGCGGCGCGGGCAGCCGCCGCAGGAACAGGTCGCAGACGAGCGCGAAGCGCGCCGCGTCCGCGCGCGGCGCGTCGCCGCGGCCGCGCTCGAGCGTCGCGCACGCGCGGTCGCAGCGCCGGAGCGCGTCGGCCGCGGCCTCGAGGCCGGCGCCGCCGCCGCGCGCGGCGGCGCCGAAGAGGCCCGCCGCGCGGGCGCCGGGGGGGAAGTCGACGGCCGCGAGGTCCAGCGGGAGCGCGAGGGCCTCGCGCCGCGGCGCGCCCGCGAGCGCGTCGAGCTCGCGGGCTCGCGCGTCGAGGCCCGCGCGCCGGCCCCGCGCGCCCGCCGCGAGGCCGGGGCCCGCGAAGGCGGCCCAGAGCCGCCCGGACTTGGGGCCGCCGAAGTCGACGGCCGCGTCGCCCGCGGGCGGCGCGACGGCGTCGAGGTCCTCGAGGCGGACGTGGCGCGCGGCCGCGTCCGCGGCGTCGCGCGCGGCGAGGCTCGCGGCGACGCGCGCGGCCGCGCGCTTGCCCGCGCGCAGCGCGAGCGCGAGCCAGGGCGCGCGGGTCTCGAGGCCGCGGCGGCGCCGCAGCGCGTGCGCGTCCGCGCAGGCGCCGCAGAGCGCGCGCGCCGCGCGCCGCGCGGCCGCGGCCGCGCCGTCGCCGACGCGGCCGCCGCGGCGCGCGACCTCGTCGAGCTGGTCCGCGAGCGCCGCGAGGGCGACGGCGCGCGCCGCGAGGGGCACGGCGGCGGCCGCCGCGCCGTCGCGCGCGCCCGCGGACCGCGCCGCGTACGCGGCCGCCTCCGCCGCGGCCGCCGCGGGCCCCGGGCGGCGGACCGCGTCGTCGTGCGCGCCGACGCCGCCGTCGTCGTCGCGCGCGGCGCCGTCGTCGTCGAGGAAGGGCAGGCACTCGGCGTAGAAGTGGGCCGCCATGTCCCAGGCCTCGCCGTGGCCCGGCCGGCTCGCGCGCGGCCCCGCGCGCCGCCGGAGCCGCGCGCCGCCGTCGCCGCCGGCCGCGCCGAGGAGCAGGGGCCGGAGGAGCACGAACCAGGTCGCCGCGTGCGCGAGGCGGTGCCGCGGCACGCCGCCGAGCGCGAGCGCGAGCCGCCGCAGCTCCGCGCCCGACGCCGCGTCCGATACGCGGCCGTGGAACGCGCCGCCGTCGCCGTCGGCGCCGCCGTTGACGACGGCGACGGAGCACGCGCCGGGCCCGCCGCCGCCCCAGCCGTCGCCGCCGAGGGCCCCGCCGCCGCGCGCGACGACGAGGAGCACGGCGTGGCCGCGGCCGTCACCGGCCGCCCAGCCGGCGGGCGCGACGAGCGCCTCGCCCTCGCCGAGCGCCTCGCAGTCGCGCGCGAGGTCCCGCAGCAGCGCCGCGCATTTGTCGTCCGCGTCCCGCAGCGCGGCGTCGCCGCCGCGGCCGGCCGCCGCCGCGCCGTAGCGCTCGACGACCTCCCGGAGCGCGGCCGCGCGGCGCCGGCACGCGTCGAGCGGCGCGGCCGCGGCCGCGACGGCCGCGGCGAGCGGCGCGCCGCCGGCGCCGAAGAGGTCGTCGGCGCAGGCCGCGCACCGGCGGCACGCCGACGCGACGAGCGCCAGCGCGTCGAGCAGCGCGTCCCAGGCCAGCGGCGCCGCGCCGGCGAGCGCCTCGGCCTCCTCGACGCTCGAGAAGGCGTCGCGCCCGCCGTGCAGCAGCGCGTGCCACGCCGCCGACGACAGCACGGCCGGCGCGCCGTCCACGAGGGCCGTCGCGTCGAGGCACGGGTCCGCGGCCTGCACGGCGGAGGCCTCCGTCGAGGCACGGCCTCCGTCGCGTCGAGGCATGGCCATGGCGCGCGAGAGCAAGCTCTTCAACGTCCACAGCACCGATAGAGAATTGCCGACAGCACCATCCCTCCTTGAACAAATAATTATGCGCGGCGCGGGCGCAGCCCCCACGGCGCCGGGCGCAGCCCGGACGGCGCGCGCCTAGTCGCCCCGTCGGTGACCCATGTGGCGCGTCGTCGTCGCGGCGTCGCTGGCCGCGGCGTCGCTGGCCGCGGCGTCGCCGGCGGCGTCGCCGAACGCGACGCGCGGCGAGCGCGTGGCCCTGGCGGCGCTCGTCGTCTCGGGCCACAAGGCCGCGGACGAGGGCTTCGTGCAGCAGTCCGCCTGCGCCGCGCTCGCGCTCTTCGCGTCCGCGCGCGGCGCGGGCGGCTTCGGCGGCGACGCGGTCCTCCTCGCGGGCCCGCTCGGCGCCGGCGCGCCCCACGACCCGGCGACGTGGCGGTCCGCGCCGCCCGGCTGGCGCGCGGCCCACGGCGCCCTCGTCGCGCGGCTCGCGGCGCTCGTCGGCGACGCGCGCGACCGCGCGTCCGTCCGCGACCTCGTGCCCTGGCTCCTCGCAGGGCAGGACAAGAGAGCGAAATTCCCAACTTCAAAGGCTCATATCTCGGCCGTTTTCCGCTCGTTTCGGCTGATTTTTGGACGAGCGATCATCTCTTGGAATGGTCTCGAAGCGTGGATGCTTTTTCCGGAACACGCGCGCGCGGAACACTCACGTTGAAGCGACGTTGTATCTCTCTTGTCCTGCCCAGGCTCCTCGACGGCGCGTACCCGTTCCTCCGGCGGAACCTCAACTACATGAAGCTCGCGGCCTACCGCCTCGAGGGCTACGACGCGGTGCTCTTCCTCGACCTCGACGTCGTCGTCACGGCGCCCCTCGCGCCGCTCCTCGCGCTGAGCCGCGGCGCCGCGCTCGTCGGCGACCGCGCGGACGTCGACCGCCGGTTCGGGACGTCCCGACCGCGCTTCGACGCGCTCGAGCTCGGCCGCATCGAAGTCGATTCGGCCGATTTGGGGACGAATCGATCGCTCTCGTCGAGTTCTCGAAGCAGGGCCGAAGAACGTGCGTCGAACCGTTCGAACGCGCGCGCGCGTCGAAGTCGGGGCGACGACGCGAGTTCCGCGCAGGTCGGCTACCGGACGTGCACCGCGCCCGTGAACAGCGGCGTCTTCGTCGTCCGCCCGGGCCGCGACGGCGCCGCCGGGCGCGCGCACCTCGCGGCGCTCAACGACGTCGTCGTGCGCAACCGGTGCCCCTGCCGGAGCTCGCGCGAGCCGTTCGCGTCCGCCGGCTTCGACGGCGTCGGCGACGCGGGCGGCGCGCTGCGGCGCCTCTGGGACGGCGGCGCCTTCGACCCGCCGGGCGCGCCGCCGCCGGTGCCCCGGTCCTGCGCCAAGGTCACGGGCCGCGCGTCGCGGACGTGGGACCTCGCGGGCGCGGGCACGGGCCAGGGCCTCATGTGGTACTACTACGGCCTCACGCTCGGCTCCTACGCGTCGCTGACCTACGCGGCGCTGCCCCTCGTCCACTACAACGCGCCGGGCCCCAAGCCCTGGGCCGCCCACGCCGAGGCCGCGAGCGCCGACGTCGCGGAGCGCCAGCACTGCGACTTCGCCTGGTGGGCGGGCTTCGCCGCCGCCGCCGCCGCGGGCCCCGCGGCGCGCTTCGGCCACTGCGCGGCGCTCCTGGGGCCCCACCTCGCGAAGAAGCGGGCCGCGCGCCACTTCGCCGCGCCGGCCTGCTGCCGGCGGTGCCCGGGCGGGGGCCACTTCGCGACCGCGCAGCCGTGCGCGTCCGCGGCGGGGCTCCCGGCCTACGCGACGGACGCGTGCGCCGTCGCCGCCGAGCTCGAGGACGCGGCCGCGCTCGCGCTCTAGCGCTCGAGCGCCGCCCGGGGGGGTCGCTTAGGCCAGGGTCATGCGGCCCTTGGCGACGACGACGCCCGGCTCCCCGGGGTGCGCGGGGAGCAGCGCCGCGCAGCGCGCGCTCCGGCAGCCGCGGACGAGGCGGAGGTCCGCGGCGGCGTAGGACGCCGCCCCCCGGGCGACGACGGCGCCGCGCGCGGTCTCGACGGCGACGGCGTCCCCCGCGGCGAAGTCGCCGACGACGTCGACGACGCCGACGGCGAGGAGCGACCGCGCGCAGTTGCTGACGACCTCCGCGGCGCCGGCGTCGACGACGACGCGGCCCCGGACGCCGGGCGCGGCGGCGCCGCCGCCGTCGTCGCCGACGCGGGCCTCGCCGTCCGCGGCGGCGCGCGCCGCCTCGAGCCCGTGGACGGCGCGCGCGACGGAGCGGACGTGGTCGTCCTCGACGCCGTGGTCCAGGAGCCACGCGTCGAGGTTCTTGAGGTAGTCGGCGTTCGGCCCCGAGGGCCCCGCGGACGCCGCGATCGTCGCGGCGATGGCCGCGACGGGCGCGGGGCCGAGGTAGCCCGCGGCCGCGCGCTTCGCCGGGCAGTCGGCGACGACGTAGGCGATGACGTCGCGGACGACGGGCGCGGCGCCGACGCGGCCGTAGAGGTCGAGCGACCGCTTCTCGTAGGCCGCCTCGCGCACGTCCATGCCCTCGACGATGCGCGCCGCCGACGCCGCGGGCAGGAGGAACGCGCAGCCCCAGCAGACGTCGCCGGGCGCGCCGGCCTCGAGCGTCACCGCGCGGCCGGGCGCGCCGGGCACGCCGCGGTGCGCGGTGTCGCCGAGGTGGAAGCGCCGCGCGTAGCCCCTCACGTGGCCCACGAGCGCCCGCTCGAACTCGAAGCCCTGGCGCCAGAGGATGGACCCGTAGCCGAAGAGCCAGATGTCGTCGGAGCCCTCGTGCGCGCTGTACGCGGACCGGCAGAGCGCCGACGCCGAGCCCGACCGCGGCGGCGACCGCGGCGGCGGCGGCGGCGGCGATCCGGCCGCGCGCGCGGGCCGCCCGGGCCGCTCGCAGGCCCGCGCCTCCTCGTCGAGCGTCGCGAGCGCCGCGCGCAGGCGGAACGCCGCGTGGCGCGCGCCGGCGTCGAGGGGCCGCCGCGCCTTGAGCCAACCCGCGAAGGCCTCGATGCGCGCCTTGTCGGAGGCCGACGCGGCCCAGGCCTCGACGAAGGCGTCGGCCATAAGAGTGCGGGACTGCAACTTGAACTAGTCCGGACTTCATCTCCAACAGTCTCCAACGGGCATCGGGGAGCCCCTCGGTCGGTTGGCATGGGCGCGTCCGTCTCCGTCCCCGACCGCGGCGTCACCGTGGACGAGGCCAAGGCGCTCGTGCCCGAGGGGCGCTGGCAGCTCTCCTTCGACGCGCGCTTTGCCGCCGCGGCGCCCAAGCCGCTCCCCAAGGCCGTCGCGCTCGAGGCCTGGGCCAAGGCCGAGCGGCGGCGAACGCGCTTCGAGGGCGACGGCTGCGTGGCCGCGAACCGGTTCCGCGAATACGAGTGTCCGGAGACGGGCGGCCACTACGTCGTGGACCGGGCCACGGGCTCCTCGCGCTGGGCCGACGACGGCGCGGGCGTTCAGCCGCCGGCGTTCAGCCGCGAGCGGTGTCAGGACACGGGCCACGTCTACTACCACAGCAAGGACAAAAACCTCTCCCATTGGGAGACGCCCCGCTGGGACCACGTCGCGGAGGCGAAGGGCCCGGCGGCGGAGTGGCGCGAGGCGTTCGACGACTACCACCAGCAGACCTACTTCCTGAACACGGCGACGGGGGAGGCGCGCTGGGATCTGCCCGAGGCGGCGGGCGCGTAACACATGCCGCGACTGCGCGACGACCCGACCGGCCGACACCGCGCGCGGCGACGACCGTCGACGAGGCTGAACGTCAACGAGGCCTCGTATCAAAGAAACTGCCTCTAATATGGACATGGACGCGGCGGCCCGGCCCTGACCTGTCGTGGCGCCGGCCGTCCCCGCGACCATGTCCGTGTCGCCGACCTGGGCGTCGGACCTCGTCGTCGAGGACGAGAACGGCGGCGGGACCGGCGGCGTCGTCACCGTCGTCGAGTCCAAGGAGCCGGAGGCGCCCGCGAGCCGGCGGGGCTCCTGCGCCGGCGAGGAGGGCGACGCCTTCATGCCCCTCGTCAACGACATGTTCGGCGGCGAGGGCGGCGGCGGCGCCCTCGCCCAGCTCCCGCCGCTGGGCGCCGGCGGCAGCCCCGGCGCGCGGCCCAGCGGCGGGTCGCTCCGGCGGAGCCTCGGGCCCCTCGGCGGCGGCGGCGGCGACGGCGCGCCCCGGGCGTCGCTCCGCCGCGAGGCCGAGCCGGCGGTGCCGGCGCGGGGCTCGCTCCGCGCGGCGCGCGACGCGCCGGCGGACGACCCCCCGCGCACGCCCGGCGGCTCGCGGCGCCGGCTCAGCGTCTTCGGCGGCGGCGGCGACGCCGGGCCCCGGCGCGCGGGCGGCGCGCCGGCGCCGGGCGAGCGGCCGTCCTTCACGGCGTCGTCCGTCGTCCGCGCGCCGCGCGACTCCCTCGGCGCCGCCGCCGCGCGGCGGCGGCCGAGCGCGCTCGCCGGCGGCGGCGCGCGGCGCGCGTCCGTGCTCGAGGCCGCGCGGCGCGGCTCGGTGCTCACGGCCGTCGCGAGCGCGACGACGGAGGTCGCGGCCAAGGTCGCCGAGGCCGCGCGGGCGCCGCGCAAGTCCGTCGAAGCCATCGAGGAGCTCGAGTACGACCTCGGCAAGAAGCTCACGTACCGCCTCGCGCGCGCCCGCGCCCCGCGCCGCCGGCCCCCGCGCGCGCGCCCGGCCCCGCGCGCGCCGGCGCCGCCCCGCGACGCCCGCGGCCCCCGCAGGTCGACGCGCGGTCCTCGGCGACGGAGCTGCCGTCGCTCGGCGACGCGCAGGCGGCGGCGCTCGCCAAGGGCCGCAAGGCCGGCGGCGCGCTCGCCGCGCTCCGCGCGACCCACGAGCAGGCCAAGTCGAAGCGGCGCGTGTCGTCGATCACGCTCCTCCTCAAGCCCCACCTCGCGCCCAAGGAGACGCCCCACGGCGGCGCGGCGCCGCGCGGAACCCGCGAGCCGGGGCGACGCTCCGGACGTCTCCGGCTCGGCCGCGTCGACGACGTCGACGCGGGTCACGTTCGGACGCGTCGATGGCTCCTCTCGAGCGCTCGACGCGCGGCCGAGGCGCCCGCGCCGCGGCGCGCGACCGCCGGGCGTCCGCGCAGGCGCGGAGCACCTGAGCCGGCGCCAGCAGCTCATGACGGAGAAGCTGTCGCCGCGCTTCAAGCACATCGTCGCGAACAACGTGTCGGGCTACCTCGTCACGCAGATCCCCTTCATCCGCTACGCGACGCAGCACGTCGCCGGCGTCGCCGAGGGGTCGCTCCTCTGGGTCGAGTACGACGGCGTCCTCCGCAAGTGCCGCGTCGTCATGATCCCGGCGTACCTGTCCTACGACGTCCTCTACCTCGACAACGGCCAGCGCGAGTACGGCGTGCCCCACCACCGCGTCGACGTCGCGCGGACCTGCGAGACCGACGCCGCGCGCGAGCGCGTCTTCCGCCTCGTCTACGAGCAGGACTCGCTCGTCGTCCGCATCGCGCACCACTTCGAGGCCCAGCTCTACATGGGCCGCGACACCGTCGTGCTCCGGGACATGTCCGTCAACGACGCGCTCTACGTCCGCGGCCGCGCGACGCGACGGGGGGGGGGGGGGGGCCGCCCCCGCCGCGGCGGACGCGCGCGCCGCGCAGGTCGTCGAGGTCGGCAACGTCATGGTCTTCGGCGCGTCGTCCGCGGGCCAGTTCAAGTGCTCGGCGAAGCGGGGCACGCAGTACTTCGGCGACGACGTGTCCATGCTCCTCTGCGGGTCGCGGAAGCCGCAGCTCGTCCACTACAGCGTGAAGACGACCGAGGTCACGCAGCTCAAGGTGCTCCCGGGCAAGGTCCTCGTGGACCTTCTGACGAAGACGCCGTCCTTCAACCTGCACCACCGCCAGATCAAGCGCTACGGCTGCTGGCTCCTGCTCAAGGCGTCGCTCATCCGCCACGTCCGCGAGCGCGCGGCGCGCGACGGCCCGCAGCTCGCGACGATGGTCAACCGGCTCCTCGGCAAGTCCTTCGACCCGTCGCGGCAGGCGCAGCGCCTCTCCGCCGTGGGCCAGCGCGGGCCCCGGGCGACGAGCCCGCCGGTCTACGTGCGGTCGTCCGTCGGCACGGTCCCGTCGCTCGCGCAGGCCGCGCGCGCGCACGGGCCCGACCGCGGCTCCGCGCCGCGCGGCGCGGGCGCCGCGGGCGGCGCCGGGCGCCTCGGCGCCGCCGCCGCGGCGCCGACGAAGGCCGCCATCGCCGCGGCGCTCCACGCGCGGACCCGCGGCGCCGGCGGCGCCGGCGGCGCCGCGCCGTCGGACGACCACATCTTCCGCTTCCTCCTGAAGCACTTCGCGACGCGCGCGGCGGCCAACGCGAAGGAGGCCGCCGACGCCGACGCCTGGGAGGCGGCGAACCCGCGCTACGCGGCGCTCTGCCACGCGCTCTACGACTCCATGCAGGACGGCGGGCCCTACGCGGACGCCTACTTCGTCCGCGGCGCGCCCGCGGCGAGCCCGGACTCGTCGGACACGGAGAGCGGCACGGGCGCGGTCCAGCCCGGAGCCGGCGACGCGGAGAGCGACGACGACGACGCCGGGGCGGGGTAAGCCCCTAGCGAGGGCGCGGCGGCGCGGCGGGGGCGGCCGGTCGGCCGGGCGCGCGCCGCGCGCCGCGGCGCCGGTGCGCGCGGAAGCCCGACTCCTCGACGACGAAGGCGGCGCCGTCGCCGGGGTCGTCCGCGGAGGCCCACGCGCCGTAGTCGATCCACTTGCGGAAGTGGAAGAGCGGGAGCTCGACGACGTCCCCGGGCGCGCGGCCGCGGAGGCGCGTCGCGGCGGGGACCGCGTCGCGGCCCGCGCGGGCCGCGACGCGGACCGCGTCGCCCGGCCCGAGCGCCGCGGGCGACGCGTGGAGCGCCGCGCGCGGCGCCGTGCGGCAGATCCACCGCATGTCCGCGCAGTCGCGGACGACGGCGAGCGGCCCCGCGTCCGGCGCGGCGCCGGCGCGGACCGGCGCGCCGGCGCCGCCGCGGACCGCGGACCGCCAGGCCCGGAGCCGCGCCGCGCAGCCGTCGCCGCGGCACCGCGCGAGGCGCCCGCGGAACCAGTGCACGGCGTTGGCCTCGTGGTCGCCGTGCGCGAGGGGCGCGACCGCCGCGACGACGCCCCGCGCCGCCGCGGCGTCGGACGCGAGCACCGCGCACGAGTAGCAGCCCTCCGCGGACACGAAGGCCGCGAGGCTGCCGCCGCACGGCCCGAGGCCCGCGCCGTCGAGGCGCGCGGCGGCCGCCGCCGCGTCCCAGGCGCCGCGCGTCGCGTCGGAGCGCGCGCGCTCCGCGCGCTTCGCCGCGCGGCGGTCGCCGGCGGCTTCGAGCGCCCTCGCGTGGTCGAGCTTGTAGTCGAGGTTCGCCTCGAGCCGCGCGCCGAGGTGGTCGCAGGCCTCCCAGAGGAAGTCCGTCGCGTTGCCCCGCGCGTGGAGCGCCCACTGGCCCCGGAGGAAGAGGCGGCCCGCGTCGCCCTCGAAGCTCCACGTCTCGACGTCCGCGCGCGGGCCGGGCCCGCGGAGCCAGCCGTCGAGGTGGCCGAAGACGACGTCCGCGTCCGTGTAGGTCCAGTGGGTGAAGCGCGCGAGCTGCGCCGCGAAGGCGTAGCCCCAGGCGGGCTTGAACTCGCAGAGCGCGCCCGGCGACGCCGCGAGCACGGCCGCGAGCTTCGCGACGACGCGCGCCGCGTCGAGCCCCGCGCGCGCCGCGAGGCGGCCGCCGACCGCCGCGGCGACGCCGCCGTCGGGGAGCTCGACGACGTCGACGTTGGGCTGGGCCCGGCAGGCCGGGGCCACGGAGCGTCGCGCGCGCGCCTCGTGGACGAGCACCAGCGTCGCCGTCGCCGCGCCGCCGGCCATGGACCGGCACGTGAACGACAGGTGCGCCGGCAGGTCGCCGCCGACCCAGGGCAGCAGGATGCCCACGCGCATCGCGCCGCTCAGCGCGTGGACGAGACGCGCGCCGCCAGGTGGGTATCGCGCCGCTCAGCACGTGGACGAGACGTGCGCCGCCAGGTCGTGTGACGCCAGGGCAGCGGCACGGTCACCTGCGTTGCGCCTCATAGCCATTTGCCTTCGAGCTGCGCCGTAACAAGTTCTTGAACCCTGTGCGCCAAACTTGAACCCTGTGCGCCGATGCCTCGCGGGGCAGCCGCGCCGTAGGACCGCGCCGCGCGCCATGGGGGGGCGGGGCGGTTCCCTCGCCGCCGCGTGCGTCGCCGCCCTGGTCGGCGTCGCGTCCCCGTCGTCGCGCGCGGCGTCCTACGCGTCGCTGGCCTGCGCGAGCGCCGGGCCCTGGTGCCTCGTCGTCGACGACGGCCGCAACGAGGTGTCCGCCGCGGACCTCGACAGCGGCGCCGTGTTCACGGTCTGGGGCGGCGGGTCCGGCCCCGCCGTCGACGGGAGCGTCTGGGAGGCGCGCTTCGACGGCCCGCGCGCGGTCGCGCTGCTGAAAGGCGACGCGGGCGCGGTCGTCGGCGAGCGCG